>Ga0206819_10055_pt1 | contig 39663 bp, 23 predicted proteins | sample Alteio_BWOrgCont_87_FD_152855 | JGI IMG/M metagenome (GOLD analysis project Ga0206819, IMG submission 152855) | Enriched cells from forest soil in Barre Woods Harvard Forest LTER site, Petersham, Massachusetts, United States -... | ecosystem: Environmental > Terrestrial > Soil > Temperate forest >... | reverse complement strand
GCTTCCGGCGGCGGTGAATCCACAATGAAGTCAAATGAGCATCGTCCCAAGAGTTTCTACCGGTTAAGATTGCAGTGACACGTCGGGAAAAGGGGCCGAGCCCGGCTTTATGGCTAATCCGTCTCCTCCCACCGCGCAAAAAGCCAGAGCAGATCACTGAGACGATTCAGATAGATCACGATCTGTCCGTTCTGGACCTCGCCGTGGAATTTCAGATCGCAGACGCGCCGCTCGGCGCGGCGGCATATTGTGCGTGCCACGTCCAGTGCGGCGGATGGCTTTGTTCCGCCCGGCGTGGCCCAGCCTTTGAAGCTGATGTTCTGCGCCTCGATCTCTTTGACCAATCCTTCCAGTCTCGCCGCCATGTCCGGGGTCACAGGCAAATAGCCGTCGCCGAAGTAGCGCTTCAGGTCCTCGGGTTGGACGCATAGCTCGCCCATGAGCACGATCAAATCTTTTTGGATGGCCAGCAGGTTGTCGGTGACAAAATTTTCCGAAGATGCGGCCCGCGCCATTCCCAGCGCGGCGTTCAATTCATCCACTGCGCCGTAGGCTTCCACCCGCGGATGGTTTTTGGGGACACGGCGTCCATACATCAGCGCCGTGGTCCCCGCATCACCGGTTTTCGTGACGATGCTCATTTGACTTCATTGTGGATTCACCGCCGCCGGAAGCAAATTCGTTTTTACGGATGAGACGGGACGCGGTGTGGATACGGTCAAGCTTTGGTACTCCAGGATTCCTTTGACGATGGCGGCGGCCATTTGCTTGCGATAAGCGGCGGAATAAATCTTCTCGCCTTCGGTCGGATTGGTCATGTAGCCGCCCTCGATCAAAATGGCGGGCATGGCGGCATCGCGCAGCACCGCAAACCGCGCGCGCCTGACGGCGCGGTCGGTGACATGAAGATTTTGCACAAGCGATTTTTGGACCTGGTACGCCAGACACAGGCTCTGGTTTTCATCATGATTGGCCGTCACCGGTCCAATGCCGACCATCGAGCCAAATTCGCCGCCTTCACCATGCGCGTTTGAGGACTGCGCGCCGATGGGTGTGATACAGTAGGTTTCCGGGCCCTGGACATCGTTCTTATCAACCTGGGACGCATTGAAATGCAGGCTGATGAACAGGTCCGCGCCGGCGCGATTGGCGATGGCCGGGCGCCCGGGCAAATCCACATAGACATCTTTGCTTCGGGTAAGAATCACATTGAACCCGGCTTTCTTCAGTTGGCTGCGCAATTCCATCGCCAGTGGCAGCGTATAGCTTTTTTCGTTATGTGCGAACAGGCCGGAACCGATGCGGTTACCGGTATCTTTGCCGCCGTGGCCCGGATCGAGACAGATGGTCATGATATGTTTGGTCGATCGCTGCGGATATAAGAGTGGATGGAGGGCGGTTTCGATGTCCATCGCCGCGATCAGCGGCATGCCCCGGTCGCTGGCGATGGGAAAGGAAAGGCGAACGTTGACGCCATTGACTTGCGCTTGCGCGGAATCCACGTCGAACACGAGCCGCGACGTCTTGCCAGTCAAAGCCGCTTCGCGGCCTGCGATTGACAGGTGAAAACCATATGCACGGCCCCAATCCCCGAGGGAGACGTATTCCTGTCCGTTCAGGAAGGCGGCGTTCGAAACTGATAACCCCGATAACAACACCACCAAAGCCAAAACAAATTTCATCGCCTCGCAAGTTGCCTTCGCGCCGCCGACGATTCAAGTGGAAACAGCATTTTTCAGCGCGTGCCGCCCTGGTGAATCGCGGCGGCCATGCCGAACATAAAAAAGATGGCAAAAATAATTAGCCCTATGATAAACAGGATGGTCCCGATGATTCCGCAGATTTTTCCGATTTGAGTGTTGCCACGGCCAGCGGGGTCCATGGTGCCAGCGTCCATTTCCTTGAGGTCGCTGCTGCCCATGACCCAGGCAAAAATAGCCAGCGGGGCGCAAACAATGATACCGAGAATGCCAAGAACGAGAATGAGGGTGCCGCGATGTGGTTTCATAAGTTTTTTAGGTTAAGGATTGATTTCTTTTACCAACATCCCTTTAATTAGCAACTCATTTTTGAGATGAACATCCACGAATATCAGGCCAAACAATTGCTCGCCAAATACGGAGTCGCCGTCCCCCTTGAGATCCCTGCCAAATCATTTGCCGAAGTGCGGCCCGCGGCGGAGAAGATCGCGGCCAGCGGCAGCGCACGCGTCGTCGTCAAATCCCAGATCCATGCCGGCGGGCGTGGCAAGGGAACCTTCAAGACCGGCTTCCAGGGGGGCGTGAAGGTCGCCGCGTCAGTGGACGAAGCAGTGGCGTTCGCCGAAAAGATGCTCGGCAACGTTCTGGTCACCAAACAGACCGGCGCGGATGGCCGCAAGGTGCAGACGCTGCTTGTTTCCGAGGCCGCGAAGATCAAAAAGGAATTTTACCTGGCGGTGTTGCTTGACCGCGCCGTAGGCCGCCCGGTGATCATGGCCAGCACCGAAGGCGGGATGGATATCGAGGAAGTCGCCGCGCAACATCCGGATAAAATTTTCAAGGAATGGATCGATCCGGCGGTGGGCATCATGCCTTTCCAGGCGCGAAAGATCGCCAATGCGCTGGGATTGAAGGGCGACTTGTTCAATGCCGGTGTGAAATTGATCACCGGGGTTTTTAAGACCTGGTGGGAGTGCGACGCCGCGATGGTGGAATTGAACCCGCTGGCGGTCGTGGAATTGCGCGATGGCAAGGAAGCGGTCGTGGCGCTCGACGCGAAAATTTCGCTGGATGACAACGCGCTCTACCGCCACAAGGACATCCAGGAAATGCGCGATTTGAATGAGGAAGCGCCACTGGAGATCGAGGCTTCAAAGTTCAACCTGAATTATATCAAGCTCGACGGCAATATCGCGTGTCTGGTCAATGGCGCGGGCCTGGCGATGGCCACGATGGATATCATCCAGCATTTCGGCGGTATGCCTGCAAACTTCCTGGACGTGGGCGGCGGCGCGAGCAAGGAGCAGGTCACGGCGGCGTTCAAGATCATTTTGAGCGATCCGAATGTGAAAGGGATCCTCGTGAACATTTTCGGCGGCATCATGGACTGCAACGTCATCGCCACGGGCATCGTGGCGGCGGTGAAGGAAACCCGGTTGCACATCCCGTTGGTGGTGCGGCTTGAGGGCAACAACGTGGTGGCGGGAAAGAAAACGCTGGCAGAATCCGGCGTGTCCATCATCACGGGCGATTCCATGGCCGATGCGGCGCAGAAAGTCGTGAAGGCGGTCGGAAAGAAATAATCGGCGCAGAGCGCGGATTATTTCCTCGGCAGCGCGGCTTTGCCGGTGCGGGTGAGTTCGGTGACGCCGAACGAGCCCATCAGTTCCAAAAACTTTTCCACTTTGCTTTCGTTGCCGGTGATTTCGATGGTCAGCGATTTGGGCTGCACGTCCACGATCTTTGCGCGGAAAATGTCGGTAATCTGCATCACTTCAGCGCGGGTCTTGGAGTCCACCGCAACCTTGACCAATAACAGTTCGCGGTCCACGTATTCGCCTTCGCGAAAATCCTGCACCCGGATGGCGTTGGGCAGTTTGCTGAGCTGCTTGACGATCTGTTCCAACGTCGCTTCGTCGCCGTGTGTGACGATGGTCATGCGGGATAGTTTGGGGTCGTGGGTGGGGCCGACATTGAGCGTGTCGATGTTGTAACCGCGTCCGCTGAACAGGCCGGCCACACGGGTCAGGACACCGAACTTATTTTCCACCAGGATAGAAATGGTATGTCTGGGCATAAAACCGTTTAAAAACGGACGAACAAACTAACAGTGGCGGTGATGCCGGTCAATTTGCAATTATTGCAGGTCTTTCAGCTCATCCGCTTTGTGTTGATGGATCGCGGCGCGGTCGGGACGGTTCATGGCTTTGAAGTAGTCGGCGATTTGTTGTTGCAGGTCGCGTTCGACGGCCGTTCTATCCAGAGAACGGTGCGACCAAACAAAGCCGAGGGCCGTCAGACCGGCCAGCAAAGCGACGACGACAGCCGGAAAGTTGTCTTTCAGGGCAGTCGTACCGCGCGCCAGTCCGTATGCGCAAAGGCCGACGAACAAAATCAGGCCCGATGATAAAAACAGAAGGCAATGTCCGACCAACCATCGCGCCGCGCCGCTGAAGCGGCCCGGGCCGGGGGCTTTCCCCGTCGGGAAACATGCCATGGGCAGGATGGGTTGTAGAGCTGGGTCAGTAAATAAACGCAACGCCTTGCGGGGATCGGGTTGGATGGTTGGCGGATTGAAGAGGTCACGTTCGTTGCCGGTGGCCATAAAGGTTTGCGAGCGTTCCTCGGCGATGAGGTTCCATTGCCGCGTCACCACCAAAACATCTTCAACCACGCGTTCGGATACCTGGCACATCCCGAAAAAAATCACTCCGGCGAAGACCATTGGGAGAATCATTCCATTGCCGGCCGGAAACCGCGCCCGCGCCCAAAACGCTCCTAATAATACCGCCGCGAAAATGGCGGCGATGACGAACACGTTGCAAACATCCATGTAACGGCTGGCCACCGGGAGATAAAGGCCCGCATTGGCCCGGCCAAATGAAATGGCGACCGATTGCAGCGCGCTCCAAAACGCCAAGGCCAATAAGAATTCGGCCATTTTAAGTTCCTGGAAGTTTGGGCGGAGATAGACGATGAATAACAAAACGAGCGGCAAAGCCATGAGGCAGGCCATAATGGTGATGTCGGGGAACGGCCATGCCAGAAAGTGGGACAAGGTGGAGGTAAATTCTCCAAATGAATGCGCCTGCATCGAGCCGTTGTCTTTCGGCAACACCACCGTTGTTGCGCCGAGCGCGACCAGGAGAACGCACACCAATAAACCAATCAGGCTGTTGTTTTCCATCCGCCGGTTTTTCATCGCGCGCAAAAGGACCAGTCCGCCTGCGACCAGAGGCGCGAGCACACCGGTGGCCATGCTGAAAAAACCGAGAATCGCCGCGGCCACTCCCACCCACCATCGCCAACTGCCGGGTTTGGAGAATCCCAATCCGGTCATGGCCATCAAGCCGAACAGATCCAGGAAATACCATTGCGAATTCATTCCCCAGATCGCATTTTCACCTCCGTATGGCAGAGCGAAAAAAGGCATCAAAAGAACACAAATGAGCCATCCGTTTTTACGTCCCCACGCATTCCACAAACAAAACGCGAGCACGGAGGCATAGGCTGCGTGGATGAAGGCGTTTACGGTCATCTGAAGCATGGGATCCCAACGCCCGTTCAATTGGATCAGGCCCAGGTCGAGCAGCCGGGTGAGCAGGATGCGGTGATTGTTGTCCGGGGCGACCAATGCGCCCCAGGTGAGATGGCCTTCGAGCCAGGGTTTAAAAACCTGATAGGCTTCATCCCATTGGTCCCAAACAGGAACGGGGGAGCCGTAAAGCGAGACGACCCAAAACTGCCCTCCCAATGCGGTCAGGAACAATGCCAGAAGCCACCAACCGAAGCACTTGAGTGATTCTTCCGGCTGGTTCATCACGCCTTAAAAGAACGGGTTGTGCTCTTTCTCCTCAGCGACGGTGGTCAAAGGGCCGTGACCGGGGCAAAGCAAGGTCGCCGGCGGCAATGCCAGGATTTGTTCGCGAATCTTTTGCCGGGCCAAATCCCAGGCTTGGTTCCCCTTCCCCATGGAGCCGGCAAAAATCGTATCGCCGACGATCGCCACGTGCGGCGCGTCCTCCTGCCAGTTGCCGACAAGATAGGTCACGCCATCCTCAGCATGGCCGGGCGTTTCGCGGTGGGTCACGCGCAACCCGCCGAGATGGATGATCTCATTCGACTTATTGTGCTGATCCACGGGCGCGTTTTTAGAGCCGGTATGCACCCGCGCTTTCGGCCACGCTTCCCGGATTTGGGGCAAAGCCTCGATGTGGTCCCAATGCGAGTGGGTGATAAAAATATGCCGGAGCTGAAGGTCATTTTCCGCGATGCAGGCGAGGATCGGCTTTGGGTCCAATCCGGTATCAAAGAGCGCCGCGTCGCGCTGCACCTCATCCCAGACCAGATAGCAATTCACGGTCAGGCCTTCGTCGGCGGAGATAAACATGCGAATCTCGCGCCACTCGCTCAGGTCTTTGGACGAGGGCAACCAGCCGTTGGCGATGGCTTCGAGCTTTTGGGGATTCAACCCCAGGCATTTTCCCAGGGCGGCAAAATTGATTTTTCCGACCACCCGGCCGCTTTCCTCAAGGGCGGTCAATTCACCTTCGGACAACCCGGCCGCCGCGCCAGCAGTCGCGGCGGAAACGTTATTCATGGCCCGCACCTTGCGGATGATGTCGCCCAAATGGTCCTCGAGATTCATGCGAGGAGAACATGAACTGCACCGCTTCAATCCGCAAGCTTTTCACAGTAACGAAATGCGGCTGGATTTGCCGAAAGCGGGCATTGCAGCGCGATATCCCTGCCTCTGTAACGAATATTCGAGCACGGGAACGTTTCGCGGGAATTTCGCTCTAACTTATCATGGAAAAAATCATGGAAATGCGTCTTAATGGTGCAAAAGAAAAAATGAACATGAGCAATAAAATATACCGCAAACGCATTTTTCCGCTCCTGCTGCCGTCGCTGCTGCTGCTCGCCGCCGGCTGCCACCGGAACGACGTGCAGGTTTATACGGTCAGTTCCGACCAGAACCAGGCACCGCCACCACTCGCGGCGATGCCGCCAACGAATGCCCCCGCCCCTGCTCCCGCAGATCAGTTGCCGCCGGGACATCCCGACATTTCATCCATGGGGGCGGGTTCGTTGCCCCAGGTGTCCGCGGACTCCTCCGCCGTGCCGCTCACGTGGACGACGCCAGACGGCTGGACTTCAGTGCCGCCGAGTGAAATGCGGGTCGCGTCCTTCAAAGTGACGGGCGCGAATGGGAAGGCGGCGGACGTCAGCATCGTGCCCCTGGCCGGCATGGGGGGGGGCGACGCGCCGAACGTCAATCGCTGGCGCGGACAGGTGGGGCTGCCGGACACGACCGACGACCAGATCCAAAGCTCGGCGGAGAATATCGAAGCGGCGGCCCAACCCGCGCAACTCTACGACATCATTGGACAGGATCCATCCAGCGGCGCGCCAAGCCGAATTCTCGCCGCCATCCAACATCGCGGCGAAACCACGTGGTTTTTCAAGATGACCGGCGACGCCAGCCTGGTGGAACAACAGAAACCAGTGTTCATCGCGTTCCTCAAATCGCTCTCGTTCACTGCGGAACAAACACAATCTCAACTGCCTCCGGGCCATCCGGACATCAACGGCATGGACAACTCGGCGGCCGGCCCTATCTCCCACGACGGCCAGCCAAATTGGCAGGTGCCGGCGGGCTGGACGGAGATTTCCGGCGGACAGTTTTTGATCGCCAAATTCACCATCACGGGCGATGGCGGCGCGACGGCGGCGGTCAATGTGAGTTCTGCCGACGGGGATGGCGGCGGCTTGAGCGCGAATGTAAACCGCTGGCGCGGACAGCTGGGACTCCAACCCACGGACACTCTTTCGACCACGGCGCTCACCGTCAACGGTGGCGAGGCGCAGCTCGTGGATATGAGCGGCACGGACGCCAGCACCGGCCAGCCGGCCGAGATCGTCGGTGTCATCGTGTCGGAATCGGGCGCAACGTGGTTCTATAAATTGATGGGCGACCCGAAAGTGGTGGCCACGCAAAAGGACGCCTTCACGAAATTCGTGCAGGGCGTGAAATATTGAGATGGACGTTTGGAACCGGGGATTGAGCGGATCAGGTAGCTGATGCGTCAATGGTTTTGACGCGAAGCATCACCAAGAGGTAAAAGTAAAGCGCATGAATGCCATGAAAATTCCAATCACCGGCGGATGTGTCTGCGGCGAAGTGCGCTTTGAATGCACGGTCGTGCCGACAATGATGTTCAATTGCCATTGCCGCGATTGCCAACGGGTCAGCGGCGGGCCGTATGCGCCCGTACTCGTGTTTCCGCTCGTCGCATTCAAGATCACGAAAGGCGAATTGAAGCGTTATGCCACGACCCGGCTGAGCGGAAAGCCGAACTGGCGCGGCTTTTGCGCCAACTGCGGTTCAACCCTGACTGATGGGGAAAATGCTGAACGCAATACCATCGGGGTGATCGCCACCAGTCTGAATGATCCGTCCTGGTTCAAACCTGCCATGGACATCTTCGTCTGCGACGCGCAGCCGTGGGACATCATGGACCCACAACTGCCGAAATATCAGGAGTACGCGCCACGGAAGTAAATTTGGTTGCGACGATGAGCCTATGATAAAAGAGAAAATCGTTTTCTGTTGGAGCGGCGGCAAAGATTCGGCGCTGGCGCTCAACCGGGTCCTGCGCGACGAACGTTATGAAGTCGTGTCATTGCTTACGACCTGCAACGAGCATTTCCAACGAGTTTCCATGCACGGCGTCCGGGTGGAGTTACTCGACCGGCAGGCGGCATCCATCGGCTTGCCCCTGGAAAAAAATTTCGTCGGCCAACGCAGTTCCAACGAGGAGTACCAGCAGAAAATGTCCGCATGTCTTCTGGCGCATCAGGCGCGGGGGGTCATTGGCTGCGCCTTCGGCGACATCTTCCTGGAAGACCTCAAACGCTGGCGCGAAGACAACCTGGCCAGCATCGGGATGCGCGGCGTTTTCCCGATCTGGAAAGAGGATACACACGAACTGATGCGCGAGTTTTTCCGGCTCGGTTTTGGGACCATCACATCTGCTGTGTCAACGACGCCTATCTGGACCAAACCGCCGTGGGACGGCACATTGACGAAGAATTCCTCCGCGCGTTGCCGCCAAACGTGGACCCGTGCGGCGAGAACGGCGAGTTTCATTCCTTCGCCTTTGCGGGACCGGTTTTCAAGGAGCCGGTCAACTTCAAAGTGGGAGAAAAAGTGTATCGACCGGTCGAGGTGACGCACCCATCGGATTCCAATTCGGCCTATGTCTGTCCGGCCTCCGGCCCGCGAGCCACAAAAGGCTTTTGGTTTTGCAACTTATTGCCGGCATGAATTGGCTTGCCGATGGAGATGAAGGCGGCCAAATTACGGGGCTGTGGTTTGAAGGCGATCCAGATTGGGCCGCTGAAAACCGATCGAAAGCCAATGTAGCTCAGTGGTAGAGCAACGGTTTCGTAAACCGTCGGTCGCCGGTTCAATCCCGGCCATTGGCTCCACTTCAAAACGCTTGTATTTCCAATGCTTTTTGAAGATGGAGACGCCAACTGCCAGTGAAAGTGCCAGTAGGGCAAACGGTAAGCAGACAACTCGCTAACCGACACGCCTACGGCCAGCCAACGACACGAAGACTGCTCGTTAAGGTTCACAGGGAAACCTGGCTCACATTACCAATAAAAAAAGAAAGGTAATGTTATGAGACAACGGTTCATTCTATATCGGCGCGGTGAAACCTACTATTGCGAGGACACCGTGACACGGAAACAAGAAAGCCTGCGGACGAAAGACCTCGCCGCGGCGCAAACACTGCTCGCAGCGAAAAACGAAGCCACCCGACAACCTGCGATGAACCTCCAAATCGCACAGGTGTATTTGCGGCATGGCGACACCGCGTTGACAACACGAACATGGCGAGAAGTTATGGAGCAAATTAAATCCACCAAAAATGGTGAAACACGAATCCGTTGGGACAGTGCCATCAAGGATGAAGCATTTAATTTGCTTCTCGACCGAAAACTTGTCGAAACGACTGCCGACCATTTTATGGCAGTTCTCAAAAAAGGCACGGTATCCACAAATATTTTCTTACGCCGTGCCCACAACTACGCAATCGGGATGCACTTCCTACCGTGGCCGGTGATGCCAAAACTGCATTGGCCAAAGGTGGAACACAAAGAGAAACGTGCAATTACCTTTGAGGAACATCAAAAAATTGTAAATCGCGAACGCAATCCGGCCACCCGCGCCTATTATCAATTGCTTTGGCATTTAGGCGGCGCGCAGGGCGACATCGCGTCATTAAGCGCCGAGGATATTGACTGGAATGACCGCACAATTGCCTACAACCGGCATAAGACAAAGACAGCCGCCCTAATATCATTTGGCGGCGAAGTCGCAGAGATTTTGAAAACATTGCCAGGCGAAGGATTATTGTTTCCAGCATTGGCAAGACTTTGTCCCGCACATCGCGCGAAATTGTTTATGAAACGACTAGCGACCGTACGCGTAACTGGTGTATCGCTTCACTGCTATCGCTATGCGTGGGCAGAGCGGGCTAAAGCTGCCGGTTATCCTGAAAGGTTTGCCATGCAAGCACTAGGCCACACCAGCAAAGCCGTTCATCATGCTTATTCCAAGAAGGCACAAATGAAATTGCCGCCGCTTGAGGAGTACGAAAATAAAATTGTTCCGTTGCGTCCGCAACGGGAAAAGCAAATTCGGGGAATTGGGATGGGAATTTGAGATATTACGCAAAGGCGGCGCGACGTTTCACAGGAAAGCGCGCCGTCTTTCTTCTTGCGTTTTTTGTGCGCCAAAAATCCACAACCACATCGGAAGCTCGGGTAAGCCATTTCCTGTCCTGCCGGAATTCAAGCAATTCGGCGGCGACGAAATACTTTACCCCATTAGAAGGGGGCCGCCCCAACGGTTTGAGTAGTCCCGCTGAAATAAGCATCGGTATTTCGTGCGCCGAAAACCCAAGCAACAATGCTGCCTCCTCACTTCGGACGCGCGCCGGGATCGTCTTAAGATTCAAAAACTGTTCATCTTGCGAATTCATACACCGTTGGCGTGATTATCCCCTACGGAGAGATGCTCCTTGAAATACGTTTCGGCATTGGCAAGTCGGTATTGCGCTTTCGCGGACAACATATGAAAAAATAACGCATTAGCGGCATCATTTTGTCCCGAATTCGGGACAAAATACACACGGAACAGGGTTATCTAATTGGCATGGTTCTATTGAAAATCCATCAGGACGCCCTACTCCTATCTGGCGTGAAGGATTTTTGCACAGCAAATGGCAACATTCGCGGCAACGAGGCGGCAACTTGATGGCAACGCGGCCGGCAACATCGCGACAACGTGCTGACAACGTATTTGACACAACATGAATAGTGCGCCGTCAACAAATGAGGACGAAATCCGTCGGGCGCTGGACGACATAGCCAGGAATTTTCAAACGCAAAACAGCCAGCGTTTTGCGCCGCTCATACCGTATCGAAGCCAAATCCGGGATTCGAATAATACAAATCACTGAACTCGCCCACGAGCGGAAGATTTGCGGCCAATATAAACCAGAGACGAGGCTAAGGCGCTCACCCTAATCCAATCCAAAAATGAAGCATTCCACCCGACTTAAATCTTCAAATAGTGCGAATGTATTTAAGCGCCAATTGAGCAAGGAAGTATCATCATAATTGGCTATAGCCCAAAAATTTCGTCGTATAGTGGCGATTGCGCTGACATGGAAGACTGATATTTTTTATTTTTGCCATGATTCATTTATAATTTTTTAACGATTCTTCCGGCATTTCTGTAAAATCAAAATTCACTAATGTTTAATAAAAACTCACTCAGTACTTTTCTTGCACTCCAGTCGATGTTGTTGGCAATAGTTAGTTTCTCCGCCCCGGGCGCCGTTTTCACCCCGCCGTCATCGCCCAATGCGGTATATGATTTCAACCCGGGATGGAAGTTCTTCAAAGGCGACGTTACCAATGCCGGGCTGCCCGGCTTTGACGATTCCCAATGGATCGATGTCAGTGCGCCGCACACTTATAATGACGTGGATTCCTACCAAAAAATCATCAGCCACAGCGGCGGTGACCGTGGCGCCTGGAGCGGCATTGTTTGGTATCGGAAACATTTCAAACTGCCTGCCGGCGCGAGCGGCGGCAAAGTCTTCCTGGAATTTGAAGGGCTCAAACAAGCCGGACGCTTTTGGGTGAACGGCAAATACGCGGGCAAATACGAAAATGGCATCACGCCGCTCGGGTTGGACCTCACTCCCTTCGTCCAATTCGGTGATGCAGACAATGTCATTGCGGTGAAAGTGGACAATAGCGACGACTACAAGGAGGAAGCCACCGGTGCGCCGTTTGAATGGCAGGGCCGCGCCTTCAATCCCAACTACGGCGGACTCAACCATGACATCCGGTTGTATCTGACCGGCAAGGTCTATCAGACCCTGCCGCTTTATGAAAACCTCAAGACGACCGGCATTTATATTTATCCCTCGGACTTCTCCATCAGCGACCGGACCTGCAACATCAACGTCGAATCGCAAGTGCGCAATGAATCGGGCGATCAGCAATCCATTAGCCTCTCGGTGGATGTGGTGGATGCGGGTGGAGACCTGTGCGCGCAATTTCAGGGCGACACTTCCGATCTGGTGGATGGCGAGACCGAAATTTTCAAGGCCTCGGGCGCATTGACCAATGCGAATTTCTGGAGCGATGAGCATCCGAATCTTTACGAGGTTTATTGCGTGCTGACCGTCAATGGCAGCGTGGCGGACGTGCAAAAGGTCACGACGGGTTTTCGCAAAACGGAATTCAAAGGCGGCGCGGGCACGGGCGGGGTGTATCTGAACGGCCAATTTGTCTGGCTGACGGGTTATGCGCAACGGGCCTCGGATGAATGGGCCGGGCTGGGCGAGGCGTATCCGGATTGGATGCATGATTACAACGCGCAACTCATTCGCAGCACGCACGCCAATTTCATCCGTTGGATGCATATTTCGCCCCAGGCGGTGGACGTGCGCGCGTGCGACAAGGCGGGCATCGTTGAAGTTTGTCCCGCAGGTGACAAAGAACTGGACCCCACACTTGACAAGCGGCTCACTCCGCAAATCGCCCGGGACGAATGGAACCAGCGTGTGGCCGTGATGCAGAATTCCATGATTTATTTCCGGAACGACCCGAGCATTCTGTTCTGGGAAGCGGGAAATAATAACATTACCACCCCGCATTTGCAGCAGATGCTGGACGTGGAAAAACAATTCGATCCCAATGGCGGGCGGGTGCTGGGCTGCCGCACGTTGAATGAGGAATCGGCCACGCCGCTGGCCCAATATTTCGGGGTGATGCTGGCGCAAGACCCCCGGACGGATGAATTGAAGGGTTACACGAACCTGTTCCGCGCCTACAGCGCCGAGCGCCGCGACAAAGCGCCCTTTATCGAATGCGAGGATTTTCGGGACGAGGCGGCGCGGCGGTTCTGGGATGATTATTCGCCGCCGTATTTCGGGTTCAAGCCCGGGCCGAACGATGTGTATCATTGGAACTCCGAAACCTTTTGCCTGGCTGCGGCGGTGCGTTATCACGATTACTTCATGAACATCATCACCAATACCGATCCGATTCACGCCAAATGGTCGGGTTACACGTCCATTTACTGGTCGGACTCGGATGCCGATGGCCGCCAGGACAGTAGTGAGGTAGCGCGCATCAGTGGAAAAGTGGATTCGGTTCGGCTGCCCAAACAGGCCTATTACGTGTATCGCGTGATGCAAAATCCTGCGCCGGACCTTCATATCATCGGCCATTGGACTTATCCCACCAACACCGTCAAAACCGTGTACGTGGCGGCGAACCATTGCGACACGGTGGAACTGTTTGTGAACGGCAAATCATTGGGCATCACCAACCAGCCGTGCGATTTCGTGGACACGTACAATGGCGATAACAAGGAAGTTGGCCCGACTGGTTATATCTACGCGTTTCCGAATGTGAAATTTGTTCCGGGCACGATCAGCGCGGAAGGCACAGCAGGCGGCAGAATTGTGGCGCGGGATGAGATCCAAACTGCCGGCTCGGCTGTGGGCCTCAAGCTCACCGTCCATGCCGGTCCAAACGGTTTGCAGGCCGACGATTCAGACGTGGCGTTCATTGATTTTGAAGCGGTGGATGCGAAGGGCGAACGCTGCCCCACGGACGATGCGCGGGTGGATTTCCAGGTGAGCGGCCCGGCCGTTTGGCGCGGCGGTTATGACAGCGGCATCACCAACTCCGTGAATAATCTCTATCTCGACACTGAATGCGGCATCAACCGTGTCGCAATCCGCTCGACACTCCAGCCCGGAACCATCACTCTGAGGGCCACACGCCCGGGATTGGATTCGGCCTCGGTGCAGATCGTATCGCAACCGGTGAAAATCGAGGACGGGTTGATGCCCTCCAATTATTGATAACGTTCTTCAACCCTTTGAAGGGATGACCGAACTTTGTTCGTCCCTATTTTGTTCAGATACTTTCATATTACTTGCCTGTTGAAAATGTTTGGCAACCGCTTGTGTGCGTGTCCGCACATGAAGCTTTTCGTAGATGTGCCTGATATGCGTATGCACAGTGGTATAAGCAATTGTAAGTTTCTCGGAAATTTCGCGATAGAGAAAGCCCTTGGCAAGCAATTCCAGGACTTGCTGCTCACGCAGGGAAAGTTTGTCGTAATCATGCACTGGATTTGGAATCTGCTGAAACAAAGCTACAACTTTTCGCGCAATATGACTCGACATGGGCGACCCCCCCGCATGAACGTCTCGGATCGCTTCAACAAGTTTTTCCGGCGAAGTTTGCTTCAGAAGATATCCACTGGCTCCCGCGGTCAGCGCATTGAAAATGATACTGGTGTTTTCATAGACCGTCAACATCACGACATGGGTGTTGGGGAGCAACTCTTTAAGCCGGCGCACACAAGTGACTCCGTCCATTCCGGGCAAGTTAATATCCATGACAACCACGTCTGGACGACTCATCATGAGCCCCGTCAGAGCGCTTTCAGCAGTAGGATGCTGGCTCACGCAGCAAAAATTTTCGGTGGCATCAACCATTTCAACCAGGTTACGGCGCACTCGTTCATCATCTTCAACAACAGCAACTTTGATAGGCATATAATTTTATAATAGTTTAAATTTATGTTCGAAAATTTGTCATCCGCCGTTCCGCGGCGAATGGACGATTCTTGGCATCATTATGGTTAACTCCACTTCTGTTCCTTTGCCCAGTTCACTGCGAATCTGACAATTTCCACCAATCGTTTCCAATCGCCACGCCAAGTTGCCCAGGCCATGACCTGATCCAATACGTCCCGATTCCACCGTCGGCGCAACTACGGCACCGGGAACAAAACCGCAACCATCGTCCGCAATAATTATACTGAAACCGGACGGCCTGATTTCCAACCGAAAAAGTATCTCCGCAGCGTGGGCATGTTTGACGGCATTATTCAAGACTTCTTTAATGGCCATGAATAGGTGGTGGCGCAGTTCCGCTGGCAACTTCAAGGGAGGAAGCTGCACAGGCAAGTCAAGCCGGCATCGCAGGTTGGCCTGGGTGACGTATTCCTGGACAAATTTTCCCGCATAGGTAATCAATCCATCGAGCGAGTCATTTTCCGGGTTCACCGCCCATACGATCTCATCCATGGCGCTGACCAGTTCGCGGGCTCGTTTTGAGATTTCGGTCAGATGCCTTTGAGCGTGGCCTTGTGGTTGCCGCTGGGCCTGCGCGCTCTGCAAAATGATTTGCGTCAATCCAGCGCCGAGATCATCGTGAATGTCTTTGGCAATCCGCTGACGTACGTATTCGATGGCCTGTTGTTGTTTCAACTGCTCTAACTTTCTGTGAAGGTGACGAGTCGCCACAAAACGCACTACGCCAAAGATCGTACCCATTATTGAAAGTCCCATCAAGGATTCAAACCACCACGTCTGCCAAAAATACGGATTTACAATTATATTCATTGATGCGCCTGTTTCATTCCAGACGCCATCGTTATTGCATGCGATGACCTGAAAGCAATATTTGCCCGGGCGCAACGAGCCGTAATGCGCCGAGCGCTTGCCATCAGCATCAACCCATTGATTATCCGATCCCAAGAGCCGATAACGGAGCCTAACTTTGTCCGGAGCTGTAAAGCTTAAAGCCGTGAAATGAAAGTCCAATTGATGTTTGCCCGGCGGGATTTGAAGCGGGGTATCGTATGAGGTTGCCAGCAATTTTCCGTCCATAAGGATCTCTTCAATCGCTACTTTTGGGGGTATTCGATTGAATTGCACTTGAGATGGTTGAACCGAAACAATTCCTTTTACAGTGGCAAACCAAAGGGTGCCATCGTGACCCCGCCAGCATGACGGCTGATAGCCGCTGGAGCACTCGAGCGTGGGTAATCCATCATACAACCCAAAAGAGATAGACGGCAGAGAATCAATTTTCCCTTCGTCATAGTCTTTAAACGAATCTTTTGAAATGCAGAAAATCCCCTTATATGAACCAATCCAAAATTTACCCATCCCATCATCAAGGATCTGGCAAATGATATCATTGGGAAGTCCTTCTTGCATTGTATAGCGGGTAAAATTTCCATCCTTGAACCGCAAGAGACCGCCCCGGAATGTTCCCACCCATATAGTGCCGTCGGTTTCCGACAGCAACGAGCAAATGGTCTGGCTTCCGTGACCATCATTTATTTGGTGGAGGGCAAATCCGCCATTCGTAAATTGACAAAGGACACCCTGTTCCCCTCCAGCCCAAAGGTTGCCTGTTGGGTCTTCCGCGAGCGCGCGAATGTCTGTTTGATTAAATCCATTCTGCACGGCAAACCGGCTGATGACGTTATTCGACATGCAAACCACTCCACTATGTCTGCCGATCCAAATGCGCCCCTCATGATCCTCCAGTATGGTTTTTGTGCCATGAACTAAAGTTGAACGCACAGGCTGGGAAAAATTTCCGTCTTCAAAACGATATAAATCTTCCCGTCCGGCACTGGTCCAAAGGAAGCCTTGTTCATCGGGATAAACAGACAAGAAATCGCCTTTGTCGCTCCCCCCGGGAAGATAAAATCGTGTCAGATTACCGTCGTGCAAACAATTCAGACCCCCGCCAAAGGTACCGATCCAAATATTACTTTTCTGATCTTCACATACGGTCGAGGCCGCAGGCACTGGAAGCCCTTCGGACGCTCCTATCACGCGGAAAATTTTCTTTCGCAAGCGCACCAGGCCGCCATGGTCCACACCGACCCAGATATTTCCCTCGAAGTCCTGATACCAGCATCTGACGCGGCTGTCGGGCAGTCCGTCTGCCGCTGAGATATGCTGGGTGCTGCCGTCGGGCCTTGCATAATACAATCCACTTCCATAATTACGGAACCAGATTCCACCATCTCGATCTTCATAAGCCCCCAAAAATGCAGGGTTTGCGCCCATTAAATCCTGCCATCCTTTCGCTTCAGCCATCCAACGCTTTGACACGCATTTACGCACTGTATTACTCGCAATAACCCAGCAACCGTTTGTGGCAGTACAAGCAATAACCGACACATCGACATCCTTTTCCCCGTTGGTCGGAGTTTGATCTTCAAAATGATCCGTTTGCCAAAGCAATAAACGTTTATCTGTTCCAACCCAAATTCGTCCACGGTTATCAGTAGTCACGCAATTGACGTGCTGGCCGGCCAAATGTTCGGGGTCGGATACCGGTTCGGAATTAGTCCCTGCGATACGTTTGAGCGCACCGTCGCGCGTGGCGTACCAGATCACACCGTGATTATCCTGGCAAAACAAATTGCCAGATGTCGTTCCGACAAGTTGAATCGACTGCCACGGGCCATCAGCCGTTGGATATTCGTTTCGATAAATCAATTGGCCGCGCAGCAAAACAAAAAATATCTGGTTCGTTTGTGAAAAGACCGCGGACACCTGGCCGCCTTGCCATTCATCGGTAAAAACGCCATGACGCCAGGAGGTCATCGAGCCATCGTGAGTATTGATCCATAATGTCCCCTGCGCATCCACAAACAATCCATCTATCCGCGCCTGCTTCAGTTGTGGTGTGTTAAAAGGATCATAATTGACAAATCGCACGCCGTCAAAACGCGCCAGCCCATTGCCAGTACCGATCCAAAGATACCCATCTGGCGTTTGCGCGATGGCCGTAACCGAGCTGTCCGGCAAACCATCGTCACTTGTCCAGAGATCAATCAGATAACCCGCCGTCACGACGGGAGAACAGAATATTTTCGAAGCGGCTAGGCATAAGGAGACAAAAAGCAATATTTGCTTCAAGCGCCTCAGGCAGGCAAAGCCGGAAAATGGATGCACGAATTAAATTTACGATTATTCGATGAACAAGACAAGCATGGACGACTCATCATAATTTGCGACCCCACATTAAATTCGACCCGAAAGTGCGATTGTAATCCAACAAGTTTTCAGCGAATGTCACTTCCGTTCCCCTAGTATAAGGACAGATGCCCAGCATGACGTTTTATATCCATCGTATGCAGACGGCTGCTAAGTGTATAAGACGGAAAGTGGAGCGTCTTGGTTGGGGAAGCAAAATAAAACAATAGTTCATTCCAAGGACTAAGACTAAAACGTTCCATAATCCAATACATATATGAAAATAGGAAAATTCCTTACCACAAATCTGTTTAGCAAACCGTTGATTGCAGCAGCAGCTCTTGCTTTAATACAAGCACCATCGGCTTTGGCGACCATCTTCTATGTGTCCCCCTTGGGCAGCGACAGCAATAACGGGTCGCCCAGCCATCCGTTGGCAACTCTCACCAAGGCACTGACCCTTGCCACGACTTCCGGAGATCAGATCCAGTTGGACGCCGGAACCTACAACATCGCCGACAATATTGCCGGCTACGAAGATGGGAATGTTTATGCCGCAGTCATCCTGCTCAGCAGCGCTAATAATGGAATTAAAATCATGTCGAATCCAACGAATGCCACTGTGCCCATTCTTAATTTTTCGGCCATAAGCCCCTCGAATTACCGGGTGGCCGGCATTTGGATTCCAACAGTTATCTTATGGACGACTACGCCAACGGAACGACCAATGGAACACCAACGGATCAATGGTCATCCAACGGAGGCGCCAACCAGGAATGGTCGTTTACATCGCAATAACCGGTCGTAAAACAGTATTTGAGAGCAACTATTATGGGCCATTGAAGGAATGGATTTCTTTTCTTCAATGGCCCTCACAAAACAAACTCGGTAAAATCATGAAAAAACTATCAACCATGCTCCTGGCCTTTGGCCTTATCTGCGTCGCCTTACCGGCGTTCGCCCAGTACGAAACCATCAATAATGATACCTGGTGGAAAGACGCTTCAGGCAATCCCATTTTCGCCCAAGGCGGCGGCATCTCAAAGTTTGGCAGCACCTACTATTGGTACGGCACCCAGTCTGGGGGCGCCGTCTCATATTACAACACGGGAACAGCAAACAGTGACTATAGTTTCATCCAGATTAATTGCTACACCTCCACGGACTTGGTGCATTGGACGAAACAGAATCCGCCCGTCACCACTAATACCGCCAACTTTAGTAGTTCCGAGGCCAGCGGTGTCAGCATACGAGGGCAGAGCGTGTTCTACAACTCCTCCAGCAAACTGTACTTTATGGAGGTGGCGTATAGTGGAACACTGGGCACGGGCATCGCCTGTTTGACGTGCAGCACGCCGACAGGCAATTTCGTCTGGGACCACCTTCAGACAAACTTTCCGAACGTTTATAATAGCCCGGGGGATATTAGCTTTTTCGTTGATGTGGATCATGGCTCGGTTCCCTATATGCTGTGCTCCGATTCGCACGGCCGCGAGCATGCCTATATCTCAACGCTCAGTTCTGATTATAAGACCATCAATGCCGCCACACTGATCTCCGAATGGTCGCAGGGGCAGGAAGCCAACAATATGTTTGAGCGGAATGGCGTTTACTACTACAATATGTCCAATCTGGCCGGATGGAGTTACTCCTATGCTTGGAGCGTTTGGTCAACCAGCATCCTAACGCCCAGCGACTACACTGGGGACGCACAATTCCCGGGAACCCCCGCGGACTTCACGCATCACACCCAGATCGACTTTGGGGTCGAGGTGGCGGGGACCGAGCTCACAAATTACTTCGTGATGGGTGACCGTTGGGCCGACTTTGACGACAGTTATCAAAAGGCGGGATTGGGATCCGGTTACTATGAGTGGTGCCCGGTCACGTTCAGCGGCGAAACGCCAACTTATAATTCCGCCGGCTCCTTTCAGATTGATGCAGCCACCGGACAATGGCAGACTACCCCTGGACTAGCCAATGGCACATATGCGGTGCTCAACCTGCACAGCGGTCTGGAGTTGGATGCCTTTGAGCAAGGCAAAACCAATGGCACGCCCGTTGACCAATGGGCGTGGAACGGCGGCCAAAACCAGGAATGGACGGTGACCAGTTTGGGTTCAGGCAAGTATTCGATTGTCGGGGTCCAAAGCGGATTATACTTGAATTCACCCTCATCCACGAAAGGCGCGCAACTGAATCTTGAGTCCAGCAATGGTTCAACCAGCCTGGCGTGGGTGATTGCGCCCGCGGCCACCCCGGGCTACTATACCGTTCAATGCGTGGCCAACAGTTATCTCATGGATGACTATGAAAATGCAACGACCAACGGAACGACCACGGATCAATGGTCGTCCAACGGAGGCGCCAACCAGGAATGGTCGTTTTCTCTGCAATAACCGGTCGCAAAACAGCATTAAGACAACTACCACAGGGCCATTGAGAACATCACTGGCTTAATGGCCCTGTGGCCAGCGTGAGGAAATAATTGTGAAATTTTGGATTGAGATCAAACCAAGTTTGATGACGCTGGCGGCCGCTTTTTTGCTGACCGCTTCATCATCCCGTGCCGATGAGAAGCTGCTCTCTTTCGACAAGGTGACACCCCGTGAAACCAGTGTGCTGCTGCTGCCGCCGCTCGATGCGACTCCGGATCGCGCGGACATGCTGGCTCCGCGTCGGTTGGTGATCCGGCACCGGGAAGAATATGAATTCATCACCCGGCAGTTCAAAGTGCTGGGCGAGGCGATGGCCGCCAGAGCGGCGGATGCCGCCCCCAAAATTGACCTTGCCGATTTATCCGCGCGCACCGCCGAGAATCTGGATTTGCTGGCCAAACGGACCGGCGCGGACTGGGTCGTAAGTATCATCGTTCAGGAAGCGAAGGGGGACTCTTCCGCAGGACAGGATGCATTCAAAGTCCGCACCCGGGTCTTTCTCCAAATTTGGGACGCCCGGCGTCAGGGGTGGCTTGTCAACGGAACCTATACCGGACAAGATAGCGACGGCGGCTCGCCTGTCTTCGTGTTTGAGAATTCGCTCGACGATGCGACCAAAGGTTCTCTCGCGGACATTCTGAGCGTCTATCCGGAGGTGGTTTCCGTTGCCGAAGAGAGCGGTTTAAAGGACTATTTGCGGGGCCAGACCGAGCCATTTGTCGGCGACCCGAAATTGCCGTTTTCCGGATTGAACGCAAACCATTGAAAATCGTCCGTTTATGAAATCCTTGATCAGGCCGCGGCAAGACATCGTGATTGCGGCGATGGTCGTTGCATGGATTATTGTCTGGCAGCGGCATCATTCCAGGGAAAGTGCGCCGCCACAGCCGATCAAATCAGTTTCAATCTCCCAATCAATCTCTCAACATCCTGCCGCACCGTCCTCCGCCATAATTCAGAAAGTGGAAAAAGCGGCTCCTTCGACCCCCGACTCCTTTGCTGAAACCCTGGCTTTGATTCATTTAAAATTGCGCCAGTGGTCTGAAACACAGACGGGTGATCGGGTGACCCAGGACCGGTTGATGAACGAGTTGCTGGCCCTGTTGACGGATGATAATGCGGCGGCAATCATTCAATCCTTGTCACCGGAAGAATTGGAAGGCCCCTTCGGCATATCGGCGCTTTTCCGCTGGATGAAAACAGATCCGATCACGGCTGCAAATTGGATTGCATCTCAGCCGGACACCACAGAAGACCAAGCCTGGGTGGTCGCCCACAACTTGCAGACAGCAGGCGTTGATTTGCAAAGTTATTCCGCTCAACTCCCGGACACGGGGTGGAAACAGGAGTTTCTGGCAGAGGCCAGTTTGGATGTAATCTCGAAGAATCCCCAGGAGGCGGTGAACCTGGCGCAACAGATGAATCCGGGCCACGACCAGGTAAATCTATTGCAGACCATTGCTTCCGACTGGATCAGCAATGATCCCAATAGCGCTCTGGATTGGATCACGAGTGTCAATGACACGTCTTTGCGCGAACAGTTGATCGCCGCGGCAGCAAAGGCTTATGCGACTACCGACCCGGCTCTGGCCTCAGAGTGGCTGATTTCCACGGTCAAGTCCGCGGGAATCTTGAACAGCACATTGCCAAGTATAATGGAAATCTGGACCGCAAAGGATCCGACCGCGGCCGCCAACTGGGAGAATCAGTTTATCAATGGACCTGCCCAATAGTGTGTCCTTAAGTTAGTTTTATTTGAGTTGCAACTGGAAAAATCTTTACTGCGCCGTTGGATCGGCAGTGATGTTGGTCGAGAAATCTCGCTCGGTGCCGGATATTGACAGTTTTGAATCATGGTTCCGATTTCCGAACATCGCTTGTGCTTTAGCATATCCATTTTTTCTACCAGCCATCATCTTGGCTTGCGTTGATCTGAGAATTTTCAATTGGGTGAGCGAAAGAAAACCAGCGGAGCATACAACCGTACAAGTATGGCCACTGCTTGCTGCTCTTCCGTTGTTGTTTGGATCTTCGACATAGTCATAAATCTATAATACTCGCTGCCGCCTATTATATCATTGCAACTGCAACTCGTAGAAAGTTTGTTGTGAGGTTGAATTGATAGTATTGGTGACCGAGAAATTGCCACCGCCGTCGAATTGATTGGTCGAAATTGGTATCCATTGTGGGGACACCAGGTTGGTCGCGGCTAAAATGTAATAGGTCCAATTGGCAGTGCCATTGGTGCCGCTTACGATGAGGTTGCCGTTGACGATGCTCACGTTGGCAATTGTGGGAGAACTCAATGCCACTATTGAGAGAGTGCCCGACGGACTCAAGGCCGAGGTGTTCCATTCCAGTCCCGCAGGGAGAGTGGGCAGGATAAAGTTGGTGAAGGCACCTGAATAACTGGCAGCGTTGAACAGTTTGAAGCTGTCTCCACCGGCGAAGGCGGTGGCGTTGGAGTTGGTTACGTTCAATGTACCGTTTTCGGTGAAGGTACCGGTGACTTTTAGCACGCTGTTGGTGAGCGGCGAATGTTGTACCTGCATGTAATTGGTACTGCCGCCCGCCAGTGTGAGATTATTGCTGATGGTCAAGGTGCCTGATGGGTCAATAGATGAAAGCGCGCCCCCAGAATTGACGGTGACGGCTCCGGCAATAGACCCGTTTCCGGCAAGAGTTCCGGCGTTCACGATGGTGGAGCCGGCATAAGTGTTGGTTCCATTCAAGGTGAGCGTGCCTTCGCCGGTTTTAATCAGGCTGCCGGTGCCAGAGAGAAAGCCATTCAAGGTAATATTATGCGCAATACCCGATGAGTCTGCAGTCTGAAAAGTCGTATTACCTGTCAGGGTAATGGGCGCGGAGGATGACCAGTTCGTGATCGCACCCACCTTCGCAGTCCCGATCGATGCATAGACACTTGCCCCAGGCTGATTGATCACCAATCCCACGTTCCCAAGATAAAGGGTCGCACCACCTGAAAGCACCAGCGAACTTTCGATACTGGAAGCATTGGCATCGTTCAAGGTGAGGCCCGTGAGCGTGACAATTGAAGTTGCTCCACTAATGTTTGCCTCGCCATCGCTGCCGGAATTGGGTGTCATCAAAAAACCGTCCGTCCCCAGATACGTCAGGGAACCGCCAGTCATCGTCAACCAACCACCGCGCGTGCTGCCCCCGTTGCCGATTTTGAATGCGCCGTTCGACGTGGAATTGCCAATCGTCAATGACCCTCCATTGATATTCAAGTCAGCGCATGAGCCTGTGTCTTGTATTGTAATGCTATTCGCCGTAACAGTGCCATTATCGAGAATGACACCACTTGTGGTGCTGGGGCCATTGCCTTCTAGGTCTTTGTAATCAATCAGAGTGCCCAAGGCGACCGAGCCTGTGGTGTTGATCGTCAAAGGCCCAGAGGTATCGCCAGATGATCCCAAATTTACACCGGAGAAAGTTGCTGACGCCGACCCGCCAATAGTGGCGTAATCTCCAGTCGATCCACCAGCAGGCGCGATGTTGAGCGTCCCGGCCGTGACCGACGTATTGGTCATGGTGAAGGAAACACCGCCGGAACCGTTGCCGACTGTAATCGTGCTACCGGGAGCATCAAATGATCCTCCTATCAATGCCAGGTTGCGACTTTGAACAAGTGTGTTGCCGGTGTAGGAATTCGTGCCACCAAAGACCACAGGGCCATAAACGGTAACGCCACTGGCCGCGCCGGAGATGCCGCCGGAGACAATGAACGCGTTGGTGGAGGCATTTGTGATCACCAGGCTGCCGTTTGAAATCATCGGCGCGGAAATGGTGTTGCTCCCCGCTTTGAGAGTGGGCAATTGCATGAGAGTGGCCCCGGATGGCGTGTCATCCAGGGTGAGAGTCCCACCGGCACCTGTGACGTTGAATGCGGCATTGGCGTTGGGCGAACCGATCTCCAACGAGCCAACGGTGATGGTCTGGTTCAAATTAATGGTTTGGTTGGCTGTTATGCCAGAATTGATGACGGCGACAGACTGCACGTTATTGGGAAAAGTCGTACCATTATTCCAATTACTAACGGCATTCCAGCTCTGCGGCGAAGAAGTGATGGTATTAGTCCAATTTCCACCCGGAGCGACCAGGGGAACAGCGCTCGCTTCATCCGAAGCCGTACTTTCCCCAAACGAGCTGACCGCGTAAACAACATAGTAATAGGTGGTGCCGTTGTTCAGGTTGGTATTGACGTAACTGGTGTTGGTCGTGGAGATGAGCGTGGCAAACGGACCACTGCTGCTGGTTGAACTTTCAAGCACATAATTGGTCGCGCCCGATGATGCAGTCCAATTTAAAATTACCAGTGTGTTTCCGGCCTCGGCGGTCAGGGTCGACGAGGGCGGGCCAATGTTGACTTCCAACGGGGTGGAAAAGGCACTAACCCCCGCGAGGTTGGCAGAAGCAACTTCATAATAATAATCCGTATTGTATGCCGTATTCGTATCCATGAACCCGGTCAACCATGACGGATAATCAATGACCGTGTAAGGCCCTGAAGCCGAGGTGGCACGCTGGAGGGTGTAGGTTTCGGCATTGGCAACCGGGTTCCATGATAAATTGACATTGGTCAAAACCACCGACGCGCCAAGACCGGCGGGGGCCAATGGAAAAGCGGGCAACGTGGTGGAGCTTACAGGTGCAGAAGCCGCGCTTTGCCCATTGGCATTGGCCGCGCTGACTGTGTAAGCATATTCAACGTTGTTGGCCAGACCAGTGTCGGTGTAATTGGTGGTGGTGACGAAATTGTTGACGGTATTTGTTGGCGCGGCCCCGTTTGGCAGAGTGACGGTTTCGGCTCCAGGATCGTTGGCATTTGCACCGGCAGTTATCACCGTGCGCTGGATGGTATAGGTCGCGGCACCAGGCGATGGGTTCCAAGTCAGTGTGGCCTGCAAATTCCCCGACGTCACGGTTAAGCCCGTCGGCGTCGAGGGCGCGGGCGGTGTGGATTCTGATGGCGTGGCGCTGGCTTCAACTGAATTAGCGCTTTGGCCGTCCGGATTGGCCGCCGCCACGACGTAATAGTAAGTCGTATCGTCAACCACATTGGTGTCCGTGAAGGAGGCGTCGGGAACATCACTGCCTACGACCGGGCCAATCACATTGGTGGCAATGGCAGTATAACCGCTGCCGGAGGTCATCGAGCGCATGACCGTATAACTGGTCGCGCCGGAACTGGCCGGCCAGTCCAAAACGACCAGCCCATTTCCCGCGATGGCAGTCAATCCCGCCGGCGTTGGCGGAATATAACCCGACAATTCCAGGCGAATGTAATCATATAGCGCGCTGTCGGAAAAATAACCGCCGGCTTGCAAACTCAACTGGATTTCGTTCTGCCCGGCGCGCAACAGGCTGCCGGCAAAATTGATGCGGTTATCGCAAAAGATGCCATGTGACTCCATGCGGATCATAGGGTCATCGGAATAGGCCGGATAAAAACCGGATGAAGAAGTCACTTCGAAGCCGTTGACCTTGACAATAATGGCATCCGAGTAATCACCGGCAATCGCAAAATAAAGGGAAGCCTGGGATCCATTAGTGGGTGCATTGGGCAGGTTGAAGAAAATATTTTGTGTGGTTGCATTTAGATTGCCGTTTTGGGGGTTGAGTAACGTCGGTTGCGCGTAATCCCAGTCCGACGACCAGCGGCTTACTCCATTGGTGAAATTCACACCGTTGGGAAAGTCCAGACTGTAATCCTGCCACTGCGCCCAGTTGACCGGGAAATTAGTCGAGTTACCAAGGTCACCGTGCCAATAATCTGAACCATGCCGGAACTCAGTGGTGTCGCGGTCGGGCACGCCCATTTCCAAAACCGTCGCGCCCACCCGATACGGCGTCCAAGTGACCGTACCGAGGTTGTTGGTCTGTCCGCCGTTGACGGTCACGGCGAACGGCGTTGGCGGAATGTAAAGCTGTACCGGCGGGGCGGGACTTCCGAAGGATTGCGACTGATAAAGCCCAATGGCCCCCGGCCCAAATGCTAACAGCGTGTAGTTGCTTCCGGCATAAACATTGGGAATTGAAAAAGTTCCATTCGTGTCTGTCTGCACCCAGAACTGGTAATTTTTCCCAAAATCTTGAAAGTCAGTGGTCGGCGGAATGAGCGAGGAAGGGGGCTGTTCTAAAACACCCACCCACATTCCTGCCGCCGAGGCATTGGGATTGCCGCTGTCATTGATCACAAGCTGACCCGTGACTGTTCCCCGGCCCGAGGATTGCGCATAATTGGTGTCGGCAAGCCAGGTGTATGGCCACGCGCCTTGTTCCGCTGCGGCCTGCGCGGCGGCATCGGCATAAAGCGCATCTTGAGGATTGGCTGTGCTGGAGGGAACCTGGTTGAAGTAGATAAAGAGCGGCCCGCCTACGCGTGACCAGGTCTCGCCATTCGTGAAATTTAGATCAGTGCCAAACCCGAAATGGACGCTTTTGAACGTGCAGTTGAACATATCAGCCTGGCCGATGATTTCAGGATGCTTCGGTCCGCTGGAAAAATATTCGCTGCTGGGGTGAATCATCCACGCTCCTAAATTCGGGCTTAACGTGGTGCTGCACCAGCCGAAGAAGTGCAACGCGTTCAGGTCCCCAGAATAATCATACTTGCACTCAAACTGGCCGGCGAGAAGCCCGCTCGTCAGCAAAGTGACTTCCTTCGGACTGTTGTTAATCCCCGAGAGGGAAGTGTCAGACGGACTTTGCCGGAGCATATGGCGTCCCGTATCCTGGCCCACCCAGTTGAAAAAACTCCCGTTCATCTTGCCGGTAAAACTGGGAATGTCAGCACCGCCCGCCACTGTGGAACCCGTATTGGTTGACCGTTCCATGTCCTCGGCCACATAAATCCCCGGCGAACCGCGAAACATTGCAAAATAATAATATGCATCGGCAACATAGGCGTTGGCGCCTTGATTGGTGTAAAGATTGGCGATGCTAATCTCCGCGTAATTCCCGCTGTTGGTCGCGGGGTTGACCAGTACCGACAGGATGCCGTTGCCGCCGGTTTGCTCGCCAACGGAATTTTGCCCCTGCCAGTAAAACGCGCTCGTGCCGCTCGTGCCGCCGGCGGTTATTTGATGGCCCAAGTAAGTGAGTTGGAGAATTTGCGAGGTGTTATAATTGATGACCGCCGTCACAATGCCGTTATCCATCGTGATGGTGTTGGCACTGGTGTTGGTGGTAATAGTGACATTCGCGCCCGTGCCATTGCCGCCGCCGGGGATGTTGGCCTGGACTGTCCCAGCAGAAAGCAACCAGAAAGACAGACAAATGGTTGTTAAAGCAATTTTTATCGGGTTAACTGAAAGCGTTTTTTTATTGTTTTGAAATAAAATCATAGCAATCGAAGTTTGTAAAATGTTTGCTGCGCCGTTGGATCGATAGTGTTGGTGACCGAGAAATTGCCGCTGCCGTCGAATTGGTTGGTAGAAATAGGCACCCATTGCGGTGACACCAGATTCGTCGCAGCCAGCATGTAATAGGTCCAATTGGCCGTTCCGTTTGTGCCGCTCACCACAAGGTTGCCGTTGACGATACTTACATTGGCAATGCTGGGCGTGCTCAAGGCTACGACAGAAAGAGTGCCGGAAGTATTTAAGGCTGAGATGTTCCATTCCAATCCCGTGGGGAGAGCGGGCAGGATGAAATTTGTGAATGCGCCCGAATAATTGGCAGCATTGAACAATTTGAAGCTGTCACCACCGGCGAAAACAGTGGCATTGGAGTTGGTCACGATCAAGGCGCCGTTTTCGACGAGGGTGCCGGTGATTTTTACCGCAGTGTTGGTGAGCGGCGAATGCTGGACCTGCATATAAGTGGAACTGCCGGCAGCGAGGGAAAGATTATTGCTGATGGTCAAAGTGCCTAATGGATTGCCTGGGGCAATCATGCCTCCAGAATTGATGGTGACGGCACCGGCAATAGACCCGGTTCCGGCAAGAGTTCCGGCGTTCACGATGGAGGAGCCAACATAAGTGTTGGTTCCATTCAAGGTGAGCGTGCCTCCGCCGGTTTTTAGCAGACTGCCGGTGCCAGAGAGCGCACTGCTTAACGTAATGTTGTGTATGGCGCCTGAAGCATCCGCCGCCTGGAAAGTCGTGCTGCCAGACAAAGTAATCGGCGCAACAGACGACCAGTTGGTAACCGCTCCCACCGTCGCCGTTCCCAGTGAAGCGTAGGCTGTTGCACTCGGCTGATTGATCACCAGTCCCACGTTCCCTAGATAAAGGGTCGCACCACCAGAAAGTACCAGCCAACTCGCCGCGCCGGCGGCATTGACCTCATTAAGCGTAATACCCGTGAGCGTAGCAATACCACCGCTGATATTCGCTTCACCTTCGCTGCTTGAATTGAGCATCATCAGCAGGCCATCCTTCCCCAAATACGTCAGTGAACCGCCGGTCATCGTCAGCCATCCACCGCGGCTGCTGGCGCCGTTTCCCACCTCGAATGCGCCAGTGGATAAAGTGTTTCCTATCGTCAAGGATCCGCCACTAATGTTCAGGTCGCCGGCGGAACCGGTGTCCTGAATGATGACACTCGTGGCGGTAACCGTACCGGCCTTGAGGATCACACCAGCCGTTGAGACGGGGCCGTTGCCCTGCACATCCTTGTAATCGGTCAAGTTACCCAAAGCCACTGAGCCTGTGGTGCTGATGGTCAAAGGACCGGAAGTGTTGCCGCTTGATCCAAGATTAACCGAATTGAAAATGGCCGAACCTGACCCGGTGATAGAGGCGTTGTCGCCTGTGGATCCCCCAATCGGGGCGATGTTAAGCGTAGCCGCTGTCACCATGCCGCCGGTCACGCTCAAAGATACTCCGGTGGAACCGTTGCCGACAGCGATGGTGCTGTCTGGGGCATTAATCGTTCCACCGGCAACCGTCAAGCTGCTGGCAAGAACTGTCGTATTGCCGTTATACGTGTTCGTGCCGATAAGTGTCAACGTGCCGGAGCCAGATTTAGTCAGCGAACCGCTGCCAATCAATGCGCCCCTGTAAATGGTGTTCAAATTATTTGCGCCAATAGTTAAGGCCAGCGGCATAGAGGCGGTGTTGACTAGATTTAGATTTTGTGTGCCGCTCAATCCACCCAGCGTTGCTGCCGAGATACCGTTGAAAGTGACACTTCCGTTGGTAAGATTCAAGGTGCTGTCCTGCAAGGCCAGTGAGTTTGCCAGTTGCAACGTGCCTTGCGCGACGGTTGCGGTGCCGTTGAAAGTGGTCGTAGCGCCCAGCACCACTGTACCGCTGTTCACCACAAGATAGTTGGTGCTGGTGATGTTGCCGGACAAAGTCAGCGAGTTGGGGGAAGCGTTGTAGAGATTTAAGTTGTCGTTGAAGGAAAGCGGCGCGGAAATCGTGTCACCAGCGCTGGAACCCAGTTGCATTACGGAGGGCGAACCGGGAGTGTTATCCAAAGTGAGCGTGCCACCGTTCCCCGCAATGTTGAATGAGCCTGCGCCGCTGGAAGCGCCGATGTTCAACTCACCGATGGTAGTGCTCTGGTTCAGATTGATGGTCTGGTTAGCAGTTATCGGGGAATTGACGAGCGCTACCGCTTGTGTGCCGTTGGGAAAGACGGCGCCGTTCCAGTTGGAATTTGCATTCCAATTTTGCGCCGACGTGGTAATCGTGTTGGTCCAGGCAATGCCCTCACTGACAAATGGCGTCGCACTCACGGTCGCCGAAAGCGGGCTTTGGCCGTAAGGTCCCGTGGCAGAAACGGCATAATAATAAGTCGCGCCGTTGTTCAGCCCCATATTTAGATAACTGGTATTCACAGTGAAGACCAGGTTGGGATTGCTTCCATCGCTGTTGGTCGAAATTTGCAGAATGTAATTCGTCGCACCCGCCGAGGCGTTCCAGTTTAAGGCGACCACCGAATCGCCGGGAACAGCGGTAAGTCCGGACGGCGACAGTGGCGGCGCAGTGCTTAACGAGGCAATGACTTCCGCTGACTGTGGCCCGACGCTGCTGCTGTTGGTGGCGGCGACGACATAATAGTAAATCAAGCCATTCGTCAGGCCGGTGTCGGTATAGGTGTTGGTCGTTACTCCGTTCGCGATTGTGGCATAAGGTCCGCCGGTGGTGTTGGCGCGTTGGATCAAGTAACCGTTGGCGCCGACGGAATTGCTCCACGTCAAAGTCGCCTGGGAATTTCCCGTCGTCGCGGTCAAGTTGGTGGGCGCGGCAGGTCCGGTAGCGGTGAACAAATGAATGATGGCGGCCTGCGATGCTGGAAGAGGCAACGTAAATGATGAACCTGATGGTGCTGCCATTCCCATATAGGTGCCCGTCCAGACCCCTTGACCTGAGATTGCCGAACCGCCGAGGGTGACGCCATTGGTCGTGGCCGGATCGTTATTCATTCCGGTAAGAAACATGACCTGTCCGTCATTATAAGTGGTGCCACTGGTCGTAATGTTAAGGGCGGCGTTGTGAACTGGCAGAGTGGGTTGGTTTGTGTATTCGCGGTTGATCACCGTGACCATTAGGCTGCCATCATTCTGTAAAACGGAATAGGCGACCAGATTCATGTTGCTGCTATTGCCGACCGTCACCGGCACGATATGTCCATGACCACCAAGATCAAATGCTTTGATCGCATAAGCCAGGGGACGAACAGTATAATTGTTCGTCAAATTGGCCGGGTCAATCGCATCGTAAGCCGCGTCATTGGAATCCAGTCCGATGTGAAAGTTGACGCCGGCCAGCCCGGCTTGCGCTTGAAAATACATCCACCCCAGGCCCCAAAGTGCCGAGGCGTAGGAATCACTGGCCCCCCAGGAGCCATTATGAAAGAAGCTGTTGCATTCTTCGTAGCGCGGAGCCAGCCCCGCTGCCACGGCATAGGGAACCCATTGATTGTTAAAACTCTGGTAGCCGGCTTCGTCGCTGGCAGCCAGCATCCAACTGATATGCACTGCCGTCGTGTTGGTGTCCAGGCTGCTGCCAAATGGATAATCGTGCTGGCAACAAAACTCGATTTGTCCCGGCCAAGCCGCCGCTTCCGAGGGGCAGAAAGTGGCGCTGTAAAAAGTGCCGCCAGCGGCTGTATCCGGCCCGGCCCATTGTGATCCCAAATAAAGTCCGTTAACGGCGGCAACATAATTACTGAATTCCGAATCATAAGTTGTGACACTCATGTTATGCCCCGGATCATTTGGGTCCGGCATCAAATCCGGCTCGTTGCCAACCTGAAACACAAGACCGTTTGTGTAGCCTTTGGAATTTACATAATTTTGCATGCTCTGGGCGATGGCCGCCTTGCCGGGAGGATCATAAAGACTGCCATCAATCTCTAGATCCCAGATCAGATTGCCGCCGATGGCATTGCAAAAATCCAGGACAGCGTCCTCATCCGCATTAGTCGCAATGTTGCCGCTTTCGGCCGAATTGCCCCCAACCCGGATACTTTTGACTCCCATCGTCTTCATCAACGCCACCATGGCAGCATTGGTTCCGCTCAAATACCAACCCTGATAAACATTGTTATAGATCACAGATCCCATTTCGAAGCTCAACCCGGAAAAGTCATTGGGAATGGAAGCCGCCTGCGACTGGACCGTGTTGATCTCCAATGTAACATTTGCAGTGGAGGTCTGCGCCCGCACATTTCCCGCGCCAAGCAACAAAACAACCATCCAGCGCAGGAGCTTATTCACAAAACGCACGCAGATCGATGCAATCATCAATTTAACAAAGACTAACTTTTTCCGAACCGCCGGCGGTACTGCAATGGCGAAAGTCCGGTGTTCTGTTTAAACACGACATGGAAACTGTTCAACTTGGTATAACCGCACATTTGTGCAATCACCCGCGGTTTAAGGCCCGAATTGATAATCAACTTTATAGCTTTATGCAGGCGGATCCGACGCAACTCGCTCCCAGGAGTGCGGCCTGTGTGCTTTGCAAACGCTTTATGAAATCCGCGCCGCGACATGGCTGCCGCTTTTGCCAGACTGTGAACCCGGATGGGTTTATGCCAGTGCGCCGAAATTAGACGCAAGCTGTGTGCAATCCCTTTGTGTCTGATGATAGCAGTTTTACCCTTCCATCGGCGTGATTGAATCCATGTGAAAACAGAACGGCTGCGCACCGCATGTGTTGATCCAATGATTTTCACGTATATTCTTCACCTACAAAGCATAAATGCTTGATTGAAACGGCATCCTCCCACCTTCATTTCAATGAATGACAGGCAAACAATTCTGTTTCCGTCTCTAAGTATTACGGTTGTGACGGTAATGCGTAGAAAGCCTCAGTGGCCCATTGCCAATCCGTAAGCGCGGCGTGACCATCGGGAAAAGCAACGTTGCTTTTCCCAATAAGTCTACCCGAGCTGTAATGACGAATAGTCATTTGGTTCCCTGAATAGTTGGGTACAATACCACTACTTGTTTGAACCTCCAAACGACCATCATCAGGCCCCGGAACAGCAGCGGTCGCCCGCGCTGGATAAGGCACTTCATTTTCGCTGTTGGCCTCTTCAACAAACATGATTTTATCCGTTGGCCGACGCAATGAATTGACATTGTAATTATAAGGCGTCCCTGTGTTTGGTCCCGTCATATTTTTCCACTGCAATGCCAATCCAATCTGTTGATTGGCATTGCCGTTGATGCTGTAACTGTAAGGATAATTGTTGATGAATTGACGGTTCCGGACCGCCGCCGGACAAACCAATGAATTCATTACATTTGTGTTAGCGCTATTATTCATTGAACAATCCTCTAGAAACGGGCAGAGGGCGGGATTGCGGTACGTGCCGTCGCCATTTCTATTCCACCAAATCCAGTCTTCATTGTGAAAATCTTGATCGCCGGATGCCGCGCCCGGAAAATTGCCGCCAAAATCGGAAAGATATATACCCATTCCCAGCCCCAATTGCTTAAAATTGTTGAGACACGATGTTTGTTGCGCTTTCTGTTTTGCGGCGGCAAGGGCTGGCAACAACATCGCCGCAAGAACGGCAATGATTGCGATCACAACAAGCAATTCAATCAGCGTAAAAGCGGTTCTTCGCGGATTTCCGCCTCTTATCTTTTTCTGCATTGGTGTTTCCATTTGGTCTCTTATTCGGTCGGGTAAATGATTTTTAACCTGTCTGGAGGCGCGCTCATCACGCGCCTCCAATGGTTGTGCGTACAGAAATCAGTCTCAATTGTTAGTGCTGCTCAAAATGTAGAATCGGTTCAGGCCATTCACCGAGTTGGTGCCCGTGAAGCTGAAAGCGTTATTGGCCCCCGAAGCGCTCACCACGTTGGTGGCCGCTGAAGTCCATTGGTTCAAGGGCAACGTTAGATTCGTGGTGGACAACAGGTAATAAGTTCCGCCGTTCACGCCATTGGTCCCACTAATCACGATGCTTTGATTTTGCAGCCCGAAGCTGGTGATCTTCGGCGAAACACCAGGAACAATGACCGACGTAGTGACCACCAAATTAATGATGCCCGCACTGTTGGTAACCATTGCCGCGTCACCCGCCACCACTCCGGAACCCGTAATGACCGGCGTCGTATTCAACGACCCGGCACTGCCTGCGGAATTATAGGTCGCCAGCGTATAATTACCGGCCGCCAAAGGAGTCCCGACAACGTTTACTGTCACCGTGTTATTATTCGCCGTTAAAGCCCCGGATATGGCCAGGGCCGGAGTCCCGTTGGTATAGTTGAGCGTCAATAATCCCGAACCCAGGTTCAAAGCGCCGTGGACCGTTCCCGTCGCTTTGCCGCCGGTCAAGGTTTGACCCGTACCGAGGGCAAAGGTCGAGGACAAGCCGGAGACATCGAATGTCGCGCCTCCCACTATGATGTTGGTGCTGGCCAGCGAAGCCGTACCGCTCAGAGCCAGCGTGCCGTTGCTGATTGTTGTACTCCCGGTGTAAGTTTCGCTGGAAGTCAAAAGTAGCGTGCCGCCGCCTGCTTTGACAAGGTTGCCAGAACCATGCAGCAGACCATCCAATTCGATATTCCACGGATTTCCCGAAGCATCCGCTGCCTGGACGGTTGCGGTGTTGGTCAGGACTATATAGCCCACACTGGAGGCGGAGGCATCCCAATTCGTGAATGCTCCCAATATGCCTCCTCCCAGAACCACGATATTGGTGCTTTGAGTTGGGTTCGAATTATACAGCCCCAACGAACCGAGATAAAGCGTGCCGCCCGTCAACGACAAACTGGCCAACTCATTTGTTACGTTGTAGTTATCACTGCCGCTGGCGTCAAGATTAATGCCCGTCAGGGTGGCGACACCGCCCTGCATGTTGAATTCACCGGCGTCAACAGCGTCGGCCGTCAGCAGTAATCCATCCGGCCCCAAGTCCGTCAAAGAACCGCCAAACATGCTTAAGAAGCCGCCGCGGGCGCTGCTGGAGGCACCAACAACAAAACTTTCCGGGTCATTGGTGTCGGTGATGGTCATCGAGCCGCCATATATATTCATGTTACCTCCCGAGTTGCCGTCAGAGATTATCACCGAGATCGCGGTTACGATGCCGTTGCTGAGAACCAAACCACTGCCTGTAGCCGCTGTTGTCGCTGTTGAGTCCTTATCATCCACAAAGTTCCCCAAGGCAACCGTACCCGTGGTATCAATGGTAAAAGCTCCTGACGTATCACCTGAACTCCCTAATTGCACACTCGCCGGATATACGCCATACAGGAAGCTGCCGGGTTGAAAATCAAAGTTCGCTGATGCCGAGCCAAGGATGTTTATGGCGCAACCGGTTGAACCGCCTGGAAGACCATTGTTCAATTTTAAGGCTGTCAGAGTTGTGTTATTGGTGATGGTTAACACGGCACCGCCATTGCCATTTCCGGTAGTAATGGTGCTGCTTGATGATCCCACCGTGCCGTTGAGAATCGTCAATGAGCCCTGGCCCACGGTTGTATTTCCGCTGTAATTGGCGTTGGTAATCGTCATCGCACCGCCGCCAACTTTGGTCAGCGAACCGCTCAACCCATCATCGGTGATGTTGTTAAAATTGATCGACGCGCCATTGCCGCCGACCGTCAACGTCATTGCCTCATCGGCCAGGTTCGTCAAGTTTAGTGTTTCCGAGCCGGTCAAACCGCCAAACGTAGCCGCCGTGATGCTGCTGTCAAAGGCCAGTGTGCCGCTACTGTAATTAAACGTGCTGTCCTGCAGTGCCAGCGAGTTTGCAACATCCAATGTTCCGTTGGAGATAATCGTGATGCCATTGAATGTGTTCGCATTGCTTAAGACAATCTCGCTTGCGCCACTGGTTTCGCTATTGAGCAGAAGGTTATTGACACCGACGTTGCCGGCCGAGGCAATGACTCCACCGACGATAAGCGTCTGGCCGCTTGTCGCATCAATCAAGGCAGTCGCTCCAGTAATCCCCGATGCCGGTCCGATGCCGATGTGTGAGTTAAGAGTAAACGAACCGTTGCCCAGCAAGTCGCCACCATTCAATATAATGCCCGCGCTGCCCGCCAGGTTGGATGTGGAAGAAATGCTCAACACACCCGCATCAACGACGGTATAGCCCGAATAAGTGTTCGTGCCGTTGAGAATCAACTTGCCATTGCCTATGGCCGTAAAACCAGGAAGGCCGCTGATACCACCGTCAAGCGCGAGATTATCTCCATTGTTGTTCACGGTGACTGCCGTTCCCAGCCCCAAAATGATATTGTTGGTTACGCTCAAGCTCGCCGCACCGGCCTGCAGCGTGTTATTGCCCGTGACATCCAAATCACCCTGGCCAAGAGCGGTGTTGCTGCCTACTTGCAAAGTGCCGCCGCCGCTCAATGTCGTGCCCACCGTACCTGAAGCCGGGCCATAACTATTGTTACCCGACAGCGCAGTGGTTCCCGCACCATTGATAACAAGCGTATTGTTTGTTGTGGCGCCGCTCACATTTCCAGAAACAGATAATTCTGTCCCGCTGCTTGCGGTAATTATGGTGCTGCCCGAACTATCACTCAGGGAAACCGGTGTTCCAATCGTATTGGTGCCACCGGTAATATCAACCGCCACCCCGACGCCATTGTTATTCAAGGTCAAGGTATTTGCGCCGGAAATCGTGTAGTCGCCTGGATTCGTAAAATTCAACAAGCCCAAAATTTCATTGGCGTTCAACGTCACCGGAGTGACTGCCGTGCCAAACGTGGCCGAGTCTCCCGCCAAATGCGGCACACCGTTGTTCCAATTCGCGGAAGTCGTCCAATTATTGTCCGAGCCGCTGCCGGTCCATGTGGACACGGTCGCGCCATTCGGAGAGACAGTCAAAATGACGCTGTTGCCGCTCACAGAAATGGTGCCGCCTTTACCAGGAGCCACACCGTTTCCCCCTGTATAGTCCGGGGTGCTGCTGGGACTGCCACTGATAGATGCCGCCGAAATCAGAGTATAGGTACCCACCCCGAGCGCTGTGCCCGGCACAACAACGTCAATGCTGTTGCCGCTAAACTGAAGTGTACCGCCGGAAACCACCAGTACAGGATTTGTGCTGTCGATCCCGGAAGAAGCGCCATTCCATGTAAGCACCAATCCCTGGGAACCGAGATTAAATCCACCTGAGGCAGCAGCGATTGTGGCTGCTGTTGTACCAGAGGTGCCATAACCGCTGGCACCCAACTTTGCGCCACTGCCAAGGGTATAGGTGGAAGAACTAAATCCTGTGACATTGAATGTGCCGCCAGCCCCAATGTTGATGGTGGAACTTGAAGCAAGCGCACCGCTGCCGCTCAACGCCAAGGTACCGCCATTAATTGTCGTATCACCACTGTAAGTTTCTGTAGCAGGCAGAGTCAAAGTGCTCCCACCAACAGAATCCGTAACAGACAAGCTACCGCCGACGCTGGTAAGAGGCGTAGCAAACGTAATATTCTGGCCGTTTAAGTCAACACTGATGAGCTGCGCGGCATTAGTGCTGAAACGGCTGGAGTAGTCCATTTGATTGGTGGCGGAATATTGAAGTGCGCCGCCGCTAAAAACGAATGCTCCGACCGAGTTGCTAATGCCAAATGGTCCGGAGACGCCGGGAACATCCGCGGAACCGGCCTGCAGAAATCCACCGCCGAACGTCGTCGTGCCTGAATAAAAATTCGTTCCACAAAGTATCTCTGTGCCGCTGCCGGTTTTCGCTAGATTCAATGTTCCAACCTCGTTGCTTATTGTACCGATGAAATTGCCACTGGCATTTCCGCCGCCCACTGTTAGAGTCTCAGTGGGAGTGCCGGTAACTGCCCCAACCACGAAACCATTGCCATTCAAACCTCCAATCGTGTCATTAAAACCGCCCAAAAGCAGTTCGCCGCCGGAACCTTCCAAAGACGTATTGTAAATCGTGACTGTGCTCGAACTGGGAAGCGCATTTGCAGCCGTTAACTGAATTGTGCCGTTCGTTATAATTGTAGGACCCGTATAATTGTTCGCGCTGTTTCCAAGTTCGAGAGTTGAGGGAGTTATTCCTGTTGTGAACCCATTAGTGATGCTATTCTCGACGACGCTGGCGTTTGGACCTACGACACCAGCCAATAAAAACGGCCCCGTCCCCGGGCCGATGTTCGAAATAGTGATAAAGCTACTTCCGGCGCCGCCAATGCTGCTGTTGATTGTGAAAACTTTTTGTCCGGCTTTTGCCTCATTTTGAATCAAAATCAAGCTATGTGGCTGCGCGGCCGTGATAGTCGAAGTGCCCAAAATGCCGATTACCCCGCTGGGAGTTGTTGACCCGGCTTGAACAATTTCTAAATCCGTGTTCGAAATGATTATATTCGGCTGAAAAACACTCGCGCCGCTGCTGCTCGAACTAATACATGAGTTTAGATCCCCATTTGCGTTATTTGAGGTACTGCCAGTATTGTCAAAAATCATGGGGACACCTGCGTTTGCGTTTATAGTAAAATTGCGACTGCTCCCTTGAGTATCCTTCACCTGTCCGATAATCGTCGGCACGTCCAGGGTTAAGGTAATGCCGGCGGCACCTTGTAGGGCTATGTTGCCCGCTTGTCTCCCTGTGGGGGCAACGTCGCCAGCCCAATTGATAGCAGTGCTCCAGTTGCCTGATGCTGTCGTCGTTGTCGTATAAGTTACGGTTTGCGCTCGTGTAACTGTGACGCCCGCCAAAACAAGCAGGCTTACAATCAGGAATGAATTAATTGTGTGTTTTAGGTTCATATTAACGTGTGGCTGTTTTTATGGAGTTTACTAACAACGAAGAATTTTCTATTTTTACCTATTGGTTCTATTTGCGTTTCGTAATGCGGCTAAAAATACTTTTGACGACGATTTGGGTACGGTTTCGTCTAAAATGACATATCTCTCGGTCTAAAAAAATCCCACTTTAGGGACTGTTTATTAGGGGGGTCGTCATTATTGAGGATGCCTGCTTTTCACCGTTTTCCTTGAAAATCTCCCATTTTGAATAAAAATTTCCGTCCAACAGGGCGGGGTGGCGGCGACAATGGCCTTTTACGGTTTTATGTTGCCATGAAATGTTAGCCTTCCAGATAATCCCCAGACGAAGAACTTTTGCATAGTAAGTAATGAATTGTTTCCAACCGGCATCCGCTGGTAAACAATAGGCAAAGTTTTCCAACCACTGCGCATGAGCAGAAAGTCAAAGCAGAACGGACGACGGAAAGAATCAGCCAGGCGATTACACCCAGCCGATAAGTCAGCCAAAGATGCGTGGGAATCGGATCGCGGGCAAGGCATCTGTCCTCCATATTCCGAACACGGGTCGGTCTGGCGCGAGCGTCGGACTATTTTCATCATCTGCATTTTTCTCGTTGCGTTGACGTGGATGGTTTTCGGCCAGACCCTTCATTTTGATTTCATCAATTATAACGACAATGTTTATGTATATGACAATCCGGTGATAACGAACGGTTTGTCCCTTCAGGCGCCGTCCAGGTCTCCTTTAGATAGGAGCGCAACGCCAAGGTTGTTTCGAACATCCACATCATTCGGGTCGGCTTGCAGGATTTTCCGGTATTGGGTGATGCCCGATTCCAACTCGCCGTTTTTGATCAACGCGCAGCCAAGATTGTTGCGAATATCTCTGTCATTGGGATCGTATTCCAGGGCTTTTTGGAATTCGGTAATGGCTTCTGGCGTG
>Ga0206819_10064_pt1 | contig 39766 bp, 35 predicted proteins | sample Alteio_BWOrgCont_87_FD_152855 | JGI IMG/M metagenome (GOLD analysis project Ga0206819, IMG submission 152855) | Enriched cells from forest soil in Barre Woods Harvard Forest LTER site, Petersham, Massachusetts, United States -... | ecosystem: Environmental > Terrestrial > Soil > Temperate forest >... | reverse complement strand
AGCTAAGTTCATCGAGCAGTTCCGTAACACCGCGGAAAACATTCACCTTCGAGAATGAGTCGCGAAAAAAGTCATCCTTCCGCTTTCCATAGTCCAAAATCTCTACCTCGGAAAGTTCGCCCAAGAAGTGCCGCAAAATATCGGCACGTTTTCTGCCATCGAGAATAAAGTCCAGTTCGGCCTCGGACACTTCGCGGCCGAATGTTCGCAGAAACTGCCGCCATGCCTTGCGATGTGCGGGATGGCTATCGACTATGACGCCATCCATGTCGAAAATAACCGCCCGCAAACAAGGGTAGCGATTTCTCGTGTCAACGGAAAGAACCTCCGATTGCATATGACTAAAGACCTGGCCACGTCTTTTGCGCGGCCTCGTAGTTTTCCAGGGTACCGACATCGGTCAAGTAATCTGAAATTGGATAAGCTCTCATCCGGCCCACCAGTCGCGGCAGAACGTCGAATCCCAAATCGACCGGCAAGCGGGGTGGAATTGAGTCCATCAACATCGGAGTCGCAATCATGAGTCCCGAGAAGGCCCAGTCGCTCTGGGGATACGTAGGCTTCTCCACAAATTCACGCACGACAAAATCCGGGTCGAAAGTGACGACCCCGCACTGGCTCGGATTCTTTACCCGATAGGATCCGATAGTAGCGGCGGAATCGCCCTGAACGTGAAATCGAAACATTTCCTGAAGGTTCGTATTTGTCAAAACATCGGCGTACAGGACCCAAAAGTGCGGTTCGTCGGCCACCCAGTCGCGATTGCGAACGAGGGTGCCCGCGGACCCAAGCAGAACGGGCTCCTCCGAAAGTTGAACCCTCACTTGACTTTTCGACCGCCGCAGTGCGTCGCGTACCGGCTCCGAATGAGCGTGCAGATTGATTAATACTTCATCGATGCCAGCACGCTCGCAAATCCCAAGCCAAATATCGAGCATCGTTACTCCACGGATTGGGACCATGCACTTGGGTATAGTGTCGGTCAGAGGCCTTAATCGCGTCCCGTGTCCGGCAGCCAAGAGGAAAGCTTTCACGCTGTTGTTTTGTGCTATCTCACCGCTCAAGGTGCGACTTTTTAAGATTGCACGGCAGAGATCGGTACAAAGGTCCACCGCGATCCTGCGCGTTCGTCGCCGTCGATGAAAGGATCGTTGACAATGACTTGGGCGCCGAGAAAGTCGAACGAAAAGGCCATTTCCCTGACACCCTCGGCAGCCAACACTGTTCTGACCGAATTTTGGTGAGCCAGATCGCAATAAAGCAAAAGGAAGCCGCCGCCGCCTGCTCCCGTAATCTTTCCACCCAGTGCGCCGTTTTTCTTTGCAAGGTCGTACAGGTGATCGATGTGCGGATTCGATATCTTGCTCGATATCCGCTTTTTAGCAATCCAAGCCTCGTCCATCAGCAGCCCCACCGCATTAAGATCACTGCGCTCGATCGCTGTTTTCATACGATCCACAAGAGAGCGCACCTCGTGAAGGGCATCCAAGGCCTGACCTTTGTGGCTCCGCGTGGACTTTTCCTGCTCCTCCAGAATTGTCCACGAGTTGTGGGCGGATCCCGCGAAGAACAACATAAGATTGTTCTGCAGCTCCTGAAGAAAGCCAGAATCGACATTTATGGGCGTGACCTCCACAGTGCCGTTTGGCTCAAATCTGATTATGTTGAATCCTCCGAACGCAGCGGCATATTCATCCTGCTTTCCGATGTGCCGACCTAAGACATTTCTCGCTACGTGGAAGGCACGCTCAGCAAGAGCGTACTTGGAAAGCGGCTGATTCAAGTAGGTCGTCATCGTCTTCAGAATGTTTACACAAACACTCGCGGAAGAGCCTAAGCCAGTACCGGGAGGAATCTCCGAAGCAAGAAATAGATCCACGGAGCAATCGCATCCTAGGTCCTTGAGCACCGCCAAAGGGATATCCAAGCCGCTGCCCTCAATCTCCATATTCGCAACGTCCTGCCAGGTGTTAAAAACGCGCAGGTCGGAAGAGATGATCTGGATGCGTCCGTCGGACCTCTTGCCCAAGATAGTATAGAAATATTTATTGATGGCTGCGCTCAACACCGCGCCGCCGAATTGCTCGTAATAAGCAGGAAGATCTGTTCCTCCACCTGCAAAACTAATCCGCACTGGGCTGCGACCGATGAGCACGGTGCAATACCTCCCCTACAGGCGGAAATAAGACTTCGTTTGTCATCTTCTCGGGCGCCCCCTTAGCGGATTTGATTTGCCAGTAATGCAATATCCTACCAGTCAGCGTCCACAACGTCTGCAGTAGCAGAGAAAGATCGGTCAGCAACGAAGGGTGAAGAAGGTACTGTAGGTCGAATCGCGTCTTCTCTTCCGACGAGTGCTGCTCACGGAGGCCGTGCACTTGGGCAAGACCCGTCATGCCGGGCTTAATGCTTAGTCGCTGCTGCTGCCAATCTGAGTAGTGACGCACGCGGTCCGGGTTCTCAGGTCTGGGTCCCACGAGCGACATGTCACCGCGAAACACATTCCAGAGTTGGGGCAACTCCGTTATGCTGAACTGCTGCAAGAATCGCTCGAATGAACTCAGGTTCGGGTCGTGGCGATCCAGATTGAGGCGGAGCATAGAAAAAACCTTGCCGTGCTGGCCACACCGATCCTCCCCAGTGAAGGCACGACCCTTAGTCCACATAAGTGCAACTGTGGCCGGAACCAGCATCGGCACTGCGCAGGCGAAAGCGGGTACGCCCAGCAAGAGGTCCACAACTCGCTTGGCACGCCAGTGCAAATCGGAGGATGAAGAGGCTTGCAGTCGCAGCACGGGCAAACCGTCTAGGTCGATAAATTTAGGCCTCGAGGAATACAGCTCGTACGGCTGAGGAACCAAACTGACATTTATGCCTCGTTCACGGCATCGGCCCGCAAGATTCAGCACCTCAGGTAGGGAAGGCTTGGCGAGAGCTAAAATCAGTTCGTCAACGCAATTTTCCTTTAGTAGGTCGACCACTCCAAGAGACGATACAGAGATTGGGGGCGCTTTGAGCTGACCCGGCAGCCCGTTGTCAGGCGATGCCTCCGGAGGACAGAGGAAACCAACGACTTTGCAAAGCACTTCGGGATGTTGTTCGATTTTTGCCACCAACTCGCGGGCGACATGACCGTTTCCCACGATAACGACGCGACTGGCGCCACCTGCCCTGTGTCGCGCAAGTAGGAAGAGGCGCGCTCCATATCGAATAAGTACGAAACCTACCAAGAGTAGAAGTCCGAAATACGCCAGAGCTAATCGGGACACATATTGGCGAAGAAGATATCCTCCCGTAAGCAACGCCGCCATAAGGAAACATACCGCCATAGACAATTGCGAAACGATGGCCGCAAGACGCCAACCTCCGCGGAAACCGTCCAATTGCATACTTGAAGAGAGAAGAAACCATATGCCGCATGTTGCTAGAAAAAAAGGTAATAGATAATGGGGTGATATCTCCGCCGATGTGCCCCAGCTGAAACCATAGCGAAGAAATTCAGCCCCAAGCAGAGCGATCGCAATCCAAGCCCAGTCGGCGGTTAGAATCCAGCGTGTGACACCATGCACCTTCACAGATTCATATTCCCTGCGATGCAAATTTGGACAGATTCTCGGCAGACAATTTGCGCCGAACAGCAGTGAATAGAGCATGAGCAACGGAGAGTTGAAGATCCTCGATAATCTGCATATTCTCGGAGGGAATTATCAGGCACATGTCGCAGAGTTCCTTCATCCTGCCTCCTCGGTAACCGGCTAAGCCAATCGTAATGGCTTCGGCATCGCGCGCACATTTTAACGCGTTTAATACATTCTGCGAGTTCCCACTTCCGCTGATTGCGAAAGCGATATCGTCCTTCTGAACAAAATTAGCCAACTGCTCCGCAAAGATATCTTCGTACCTGGAATCATTAGCCCAAGCGGTCATTAGGGGAACATTGTCAGTCAATGCTATCACTCGGAAACGCTTTTTTGTACCATCGACGGTTCCCTTACCGAGATCGCATGCAAAGTGAGATGCTAAAGCCGCGCTTCCACCGTTGCCGAACAGGTAGATCGTTCGTCCATTCTCGTATGCGTCCAGCAACAGATCGCCGACACGGTCAATGGTCTCGAACGGAAGACTACGTACCGTTTTAGACAAGCACGCGAAATAACTTTGACCATCGCTGATTTCGAACATCGCTACTCCTTCATTCGAGATCTGAGAGTCGCCCCGACCAGCCGTTTAGCGGCAGCTCCGGCCTTCCAAATTCTAAGTACGCCGCTAGCAGCTCGAAGTCAATACCACGCCCGCCCTACGCATGTTGTTGTAAGCGTCGCTGATCTCCTCTGGAACGCCACCAATACTTTCAATCCATTCCATGAAATCGTCCATGATCTCGGACAGATCGCGACGGGGTTTCCAGCCAAGTTGGCGCAAATTCCGGATGCTTGAAACGCTATGGCGGTTATCTCCGCGGCGATACTCTCCTGAGATCTGAAGCTCGACCTCGGAGCGAGCTTTCGCCAAAACCACTTGGGCATACTCGAGAACCGTGGTTTGTTTGCCACTTCCAACATTGAACGCTTGGAAATTAGCGTCATCCTTCTCCAGCGCCAGCATGTTTGCATCGACCACATCTTGAACGTGAACGAAATCACGCGTCTGAAGCCCATCCTCATAGATGAGGAGTGGAAGAGCCCTGAGCGCACGACTAAAGAAGATGCGACACACCCCTGAATAGTGGTTATACAGTGATTGTCGTGCGCCTTGGGTGATGGAATAGCGCAGCGCTACTGTCGGAATCCCATGTAGCCAGCCGAGTCCCAACGCGGTCTTTTCCTCCGACAATTTCGACACTGCGTACTGGTTAAAGGGATTCATGTACTCTTCCGATAAGAGGAGAGGACTTCCCTGTTTTCCGCAATGCGGGCATTGCACTTCCCATTCGCCGCGTGCGAGTTGCTCATGGGAGCGTGGACGCGGCAGGAAAATGCGATGGTCTACACATTCGTATTGGCCTTCGCCGTAGACGGCTTGAGACGAAGCCACGATCACCTTCTTCACGGGCAAGTGGTCTTGTACGATTAGCTCGTAGATCAAGGCCGTGCCTACTCCATTGACATTCATGAATTTTGAAAAATCGGGCATGTAATCCTGATACGCAGCCTGGTGGGAAACTACATCCACGCCCTCCAAGGCCGTACGCAGCAGTCTGCGGTCGGTCACGCTCCCGTGCAAGAACTCCACTGAGGAAGGAAGATATGCTGGTCGGCCATAAGGATGAGTTTTCTTGTCGAGACTGTCTAAAACGCGAACTCTGCAGCCAGCCCGTAAGAAACGGTCCACCAGATGCGACCCAATAAAACCAGCGCCGCCGGTTACAAGTACTCTCATATATTAAGAAGCTCCAAGGAGACTGTCGTAGGAGATAGACTTTTTATACTTCGTGAGCTATTTGCCAGACCCGGCGAAGACTTCGCGCACCGTCCGCAACAAGATCTCGATATCCAGGAGAAGCGACCAGCGACGAATGTACTCTAGGTCGAGTCTCACCCACTCGTCAAAGTCCCGCACCTGGTTCCGGCCGCTAACCTGCCACAGACATGTGATTCCCGGTTTTACTGTGAGCTTCCGCCTCTGAAATTCAGTGAAGCGATCATATTCAGTGACTAACGGCGGACGAGGGCCGACCAGACTCATGTCGCCTTTTAGAACGCTGAAGAACTGGGGCAATTCATCCAAACTGTACCGCCTCATCCATGCGCCCACCGCCGTAACACGGGGATCGTAGGTCAGCTTAAATACAGGTCCTGTCATTTCGTTCCGCTTCTCCAGTTCGGGTTTGAGCTCGTCGGCGTTGGCTACCATGGAGCGAAACTTATAGCCGATAAAAGGAAGCCCTCCCTTCCCGACAACTCTCCAGCGGTACAGAACCGGTCCCGGAGAGGTAAACCTTACCAACAAAGCTAGCAACAAGAAAAGCGGCGAAAGGAGCAACAACAAGCAGAAGGCGACAGCAAAATCAAACGCGCGCTTGCAGAACAACTGGAAAGAACTTTGCCAACGCGTGGACGATACCAAGGGCAGTTCGGTCGTGATCAACATCAAACAGGCCTCGGGAAAGCCAAAATCAAATGCGCACGATATGTCATCACAACACCGTCTCCCCTATCATACCAATTGTGATGAGACAGCATGATGTCAAAAAAGCTTACTCCCGGTCTCGCTCATTTGCCCGAAGCATGAAAGGGATTTGGTCGGACGAATACTAGTCCGAACGTGTTGAGCCGACGCACTCTGGATTGTCGACCTCCTGAGCAATTCCCAGCAACTGACGGTACAAGCTGGCGTGTTTGCGCACCACATCTTGCCAACGATAATTTTCCCGCGCTCGCTGTTGGGCTCTGCGACGGTACTCCACAACCACACTCGGATCGTCGATTAGCATTTGCAACTGACATCGTAAATCCTCAGCGCCGTCGGCTCCGCGATAGCTGAATCCGCTCGCTTCAACGACCTCCAGATTGGATGGCGTGTCATTCACTAGAACACAGTTGCCGAAGCCCATGGCTTCGACCAACGCGGGATGGGTGCCTCCAACTTCGTCCGGCAGTACAAAAAGGTAGGCGTTCTGCTGGAGCTGTGCATATCCGTCCCCGTACACACCGCCAGTAAAGACAATGCGACTGTCCCGTGTAGATTTTAGCCTTCGAACATAATCTCGCTCCCACGGATCGTCTCCCATTATGACCAACTTCTTATCAGTCTTGGTTCTCTCGAAGGCACTGATCAAGTGGTGAACATTGTTCTCGGGAACCAACCTGCCAACAAACAGCACGTAGTTGTTATTCTCAAGTCCAAACTGTCGAAGAACATCAGTATTTTTCGATCGATACTCTTGCGTTCCATACACGATGCAGGCCGAGGTCGCCCTATATCTATTCTCGAAATAAGCTGCCACATCTTTCGAATCAGATATTAAACCGTGGCAGAACATTACTGCCAAACGCTCCGACAGCTGCAAATACCAGCGGGCAAAAGCACCCCATTTCGCACGTTGCCAGTCGGTGCCATCCACCGAGCACACAACCTTTTTCCCAAAAATCCTAGGCAATGGTGCAAACAGTGTTGCACCGGTCGTAAAGTAATGCACGACATCCACTTTACGGAAAAGAACGTTCATCGTCGCCAGAAAAGCGTGGCAGATTGTGCTCAGATTCTTGGATTTGAGAGTCGGCAGAGTGATCAATTCTACGCCCTCGTACCAACGCCCAGCAGCTTCGCTCATGCCAGCTCGGTTATACACGAGCACTTGATGACCGAGGCCGACAAGGCCTCGCGATATTTCGTCCGCCGCAGTCTCGAAACCTCCGAAACGCGCCGGTATAGCCTTTATTCCAATCATCGCGATGCGCATAGTGAATTAAGGATGGGACCCGCCTCCCATCGCCGCAGAAGTCTGTGGCTTTAGGTCGAGAACCGTGGTTGGTGGCGCCCTGTCTCGAAAACCATTAAATCGACTCACTCGCTCCGGTCAGTAATGTCAGCGGAAGTCAGGCGAAACGAGCTATTTCGTATAGACGACGATGGCCTCTCCGCAGAATCTAGACAACCCTAGACGAGTCAAACCCTGGTCGATTCTCTTCACTTTCCTCCACAAGGGCCGGCACGCTAGGGGCTGGGTAAGATCGCGTTTGGACATTTTGGCCAACCTTTTCAGCATGTAAATAATATGGCGTTTGTGAATCTCGGTGTGGGTGCATAGGTTCCCAAACTGACGAATCGAGGTCTCTGTCAAATGCGCATCCCCCGCATCATCGTCCGCGGTCGTCCATCGTCGGACAAAGTTGATCAAAGGATTGTCCCAGAGAGTCTCATGAAAGATGGCTCGCCCCCCGGGCTTGAGCACCCGTGTTAATTGAAGAGCCGACCGGGAGTATTTTACGACGTGGTGCAACACACCAAATCCGACTGCCAAGTCAAAAGACTGGGCTGGATAGGCCAGTTCTTCGGCATCCATCGCCATGAAAGAACAAGTCAGGCCGTACTTTTGTGCCGCCCAGTTCGCAATCTCAACGCCCCGTGGCGACAAGTCGAACCCAGTGACTTGGGCTCCTAGCATCGCGAGATAGATGCCCAACTGGCCGGAACCGCAGCCGTAATCCAGCACACGCAGGCCTCGGACATCACCGCACAGCCGCATCATTTCGTTGCGGGCGTCCCCCCAGTACGACCAGCCACCTTCGCAGAAGTCCGTCAGCTGAACTCGGCGGAAGATCTCACGAAAATCTGCGGGACTCTCCGGAAACTCAGCCCTGGCATTCTCTTGATACCAGCTGTCGTGCCAATTCTGCTCTGCCAGTTTAGCCTGATCTATAGATGATGCGATCATAGTTGGTCCCACACTGATCCGAAACTTCGACGCTTCGAAACCGACCCGCGTCCATCAAGGTGCAACTTCCATGAGAACCGCCGCGTTCCCTTCCCCGCCAATCGACTGAGTGATCAACCCCAGAGTCTGACTAGACTGCGGTTTCACTGGGCCGGCATCATGACAATCGCCGCCGACCGCCCCCGACGCTTGAAAATAGTGGCCTGCGGTAGCGGGACCGTCAAACGCGCAAACTCCCGGCCCCATCACCAAAATAGTCGCATTCCCGGCGCTTCCCGCGCTATTGATGACCAATCCAATCACCCCGCTCGCGCTGCCCGTGGCCGCGAGCGCAGCCGTACTGCCAGCAAGAATCGCCAGCCGATTATTGGCCGTAGGCCGGCTGCCGTTATTGGGAAACGGGAATGAATAGCCGTGAGTCGAGACCAGCGAGCTATTGGCCGGAACTTGATTCATCACCTGATCACCAAACGAATCCGCGCCAATGTAAGTTTGTTCCTGCTTTCCGGCATTCTGACCCGTGAGTTGGATAACCGCCGAAGAACAGGACGGGTCTCCCTTCAAAAAGCAATTGGGAAAAAGGCTCAGACCTATGGGAGCTGCGTGCGCCCCCACCACGAAAGCTCCAAGCTGGTACTGGAGGGGATTCGGAGCTTGGACCACCACGCCAGCCGAGCTGAGCGGCATTGTACCGCTATTAACTGAGCCGCCCCCCCCGGGCAGTACGATGCCATAAACTTGAGCGGGTGTTCCCTGAACCCCCATATCGATTTCCATCCCGATGACGCTGTGACCGGTTATGCCCGGGTCGTCGTAGGCCATCGGATTGAGACCCCAAACGGCGGAATAGTTAGCCGCAGCGTGAGCGTGAAAGAATCCCCCAACGCAGTTTGCCACTTCTGCTGCAGGGCCGCTCCCGTGCTGACGAGAATCCGCGTAGGCGACGCAGTATCCGGAGATGCCATTGTTTCCGACGTTCGTCGCCCCCGATGGAACCTCGATACCGCCGGCAACCGCATCTTGGGTATATTTGCAGCCTTTGCAGATCGAAGAGAACTCGCGGGCCATGTCGATGCCACCAACGGCGACGGAAATATGTTGTTTGAGTTGGCTGCCCTGGAAGTCACCCGGAGGAGTCAGTTTTAAGTCACCCACATTTGGGGCGGTTTGCCCGAAAAGAGCACCCGAGAACAGAATGAATACCACCAAGCTTTTCATGCTAATACGCTCCAACTCTAAGCCTTCTGATCATTCGTTGTTGAGTTAGTTCGGCCGGAAACGGATACCCAAACTCGCCTTGCGGCCATCCCAAAATCCCTGCGCCATTTTTTTCAGGCACGACGACTTATTTGAGCCGAAAAGCAATACCCCACCAGCGTGGCGAGTTAGATGGCGAATAACAAACTCTTTCACGTTACAACTGGGATAAAGCCACCAAGCTGCATAAGTCATATTGCGAGCAATGTAATATTCGCGCCAAGGAGCATGGTCGGGCCAGATCCGCAAATATCCAGGCAACCTCACGGTGCAGGCATTTCCAATTTCGTGGGCCGCTTTGGCGCCGCTGATTACCGCGATCTTGTAGCCAGCCGCGCGGATGCGAAGGCAGTATTCGAAATCGAAAAAGTCCATAAAAAAATCGGATCGCGGCAATCCAATTTTCTCCACAACTTCACGGCGCACCATACAACCAGAAGCGATCACCAAGTCAGCGAACCAAATTGGCTGATTCAACAGTTCATCAGAAGGCTTCACGAAACCATCTCGCCACAGTAGCGGCGGGTAACAAGTCCCGGTTTCCGTGTGAATAGGCAACGGTGCAACTACTCCGATGTCAGACTTTTCGCATCCCGCCTGCTCAATACCCGCGAGCAAAAGCTCTAATGCTTTTGCCTGCGGCACGCTGTCATCATCGAATGCCCAAACCCAGTCATGACGTTTTCTCAACGCCGCGTACTCCAGACCCGCGGACCATGCGCCTGCGGCGCCAAGATTTTCGGGGAGCCGGAGAATGGTGACTTCGGGATACCGTCGTGCTATCAGGGCAACGGTATCGTCGGATGATCCATTGTCGACAACAATGATTTCCTGCAAGGACCGGGTCTGCCCCAGCAAGCTATCCAGATGATCGGGCAGAACACGTGCCGCATTGTACGCAGTGGTCACGCTTGCAACCGATACCCTCAGACGCTCCTCCATATTGCGGCAGTCATTTTCGTCTACTGACGCTTCGGCTTCCGTGCAAAGCAAAAGAAGCTATGCGTGTTAGACAGATAGGTCGTGTCGACTCGAGTACCCCAAAGCGAAGGATCAAGCGAGAGATTAATGCCCATTGCTCCCTTTTCCTCGCGCTCCTTCCTCGTCCGTTGACCCTCTTCGGTCGTCGGTGCAAGCTGGTTCTCGCAAACCAGATACTCACCAAAATGCTCTTGCAATATCTCTACCAGCTCGCTGTAAGCGAATTCGTGAGTGTGATACCGATTGTTGACCCGGACGAACATTTCCGGATTCGGCGTTGCCAGCAGCAGCATGCCCTCCTCCGTCAGGACCCTGCTCATCTGACGGATGTTGCCACGCTGATCGCGAAGATGCTCAAAGTTCTCAGTACTGAGGACAAAGTCAAAAGCGCGGTCAGGAAATTCAAGGGACTCGGCGCTCATCCTCAGAAACTCCAGATTAAAACTCTTGTACCGCCTCTGAGCATAGCGTATCGCTTGGCGGGAGAGATCAATCCCGACCGCGTTGAGGCCCGATTCAGCGAGAAAAGCAGTACCGTAGCCCGTTCCGCATCCAACATCCAGAATTTTCTTCGCGCCGCAGAACTGAGACGCAAACTGGTATACCTTCAGGTGGTTGACGAAGTTCTCGTCGGGAAAGTCAGGGCAACATCGCTCACCGGTGTGCCAGTAGCCCGTGCGAAGCGTATATGTGCTTCTAGACAGCGCCTTGCGGATAAACGTAAGGGGATTGTCGCTAAGCGCCGATGGTGTTCTCACCGCTAACCTCCGGACCCAATGGGGAGTTCAGATTCAAACCAAGAAATGCTGAATACATGCGGCTCCGTAAAACCCGCGCTTTCCCTAAGAACAAGAGCTGCTGCCACGCCAAGCGCTCGTCCACCTACCCGAGACGCCCTGCATCCGCAGTGACCACCCGTACGTGCCACCAACTCTTCACAGCCTGTGGAGCTGCTCTGACAGCCAAACCGATGGGGAAAAAGACCCAGCATGTAAATCGGCGATCCATGTGCATCAGGAGGACCAGCATCATTACTCCTAGACCTGCCATAATCGCAACCGTCGCATAGCCTAGCTGTGATTGATTTCGCCATGCCCGCCACATCGCACTGAGATAGAAACCAAGAAAGCAAATCGCAGCGGCGATTCCATACTCCGCCCCAAATGCCAGATAAGTCGTCTCCACCCACGCAGCATTGCTGTTTTCGTCAGCCACTCTCGCGCCTACTGTCCGGTTGCCGGTTCCGAGCGGATTTTCGCCCATTAATTCCACCCCGGTCATGATGGAAGCTTGGTGTAACTGCGCGGAGGAATCCTGCCCTGTCTTGGAGTAATAAAGATAGTCGCTGAGACCGAGGATGGGGATTGACGCCACCAGCAATCCAAGACCTAGCGCTGCGTAGAGACCCAAGCGGCGCCATTGCTTCATCGCAAAAGCCAGGAACGTAATTGCCACCGCCGTACCGATCCAAGCCGAACGGGTCACCGAACAGATAAGGCCCGCCGCGAGCATGCCCGCAGGGACAGGATTTCGGAGATATACCCACCATAAGACGAGAGCAATCATGCACAACGCGCCGAAATAAGCTGGCCCTACCATCGTCGATGCTTCTCGCATGCTCACCATCCCGACCCCGCCGAAGGCAGCGGTGAGCGTTCCGTTTTCCGTGACCGAGTCCGTAGCCAAATACAGCGCGGTTCTGGGCCCTTCCCCGAAGATAAAGACTTCAGACATGCCAAGAATTGCCAAAACAGCGATAATCCAGACCGCGCGTGTCGCCCAGCGGGACTGCTGCTCTGCCGTTAACACTGTCACTCTTCCGACAAAATAGGGGAGAACAAACTGAAAATCGGTTACCCAATTCACCAGGGTACCGTCAAAAACAGTCCTAACCGCTGAAATCGTGAACAATGCCAACAAAAACCAGTCTGCGGCCACAGGTTTGAAACCATTACGCCGCCACAGAATAAACAACAGCAACAGTAGCGGGACCTCCTTGGTAAATCCTGAAACCAGAGTCATGTAAGGAAGGTCAAAGAACTTGCCAATTTCGATGACCATATAGTCGACCGGCATGAATGCCAGAAGAGCTCCTAGCACGCCGATGGGATACCGAAAGATCACCCACACCCAGCCCACCGCAAAAAATGCAGCGGCCGTGACAAGCAGCGGCACGAAAAAAGATGAAGCCGCGACGAGGATGAGCAGCAGGACGATGCCGCTGGCGCCGAACGCAGACGAAAAATGATTTTCTACGGGTGTGCCGTTCACTGCGAGCCTTTGTACCCGGCGGCCAATTGTAGATGCGGGGGTCGACTACAGGTATAGAACGCCGACGCCAGCCCAACCTTGGGCGGCGTTTTCAATTATTTCACGGTGTGAATACTGCCCCTTGATTTCATTCCAGAACCGATTTACATCACAATGTTTTTCGGAGGAGTGCTCAACAATATCGTGAAAAATCACCATGCCCCCCTTTCGCACAAACGGAGAATACATTTCAAAGTCACTGCGCACCCCTTGATAGGAATGATCTCCGTCGATGAAAAGAACGTCCAGACTGCGACCGTCGAGCAGGCCCGCGACATGACTCTTAACTTCTTCGCTATGAGAATCGGCCGTCAGAAGATGCAGCTTCTGTCCTTTTCTTGACAGCGCCCTGAATATCGGCACTCGATAACGTCGATAGGCAAATCCTTGCTTGGGCAGATCGAGACTGACGATGGTCGCGCCTGGGTCGGAGAGTTTGCACATCAGAAGCAGCGTTCCACCCAAAGCCGTTCCGATCTCAAGAACCGCTTTCGGCTTCATAGCCGAGATGAGATTAGCCATCTCCAATAGCTCGGAGCGAACTTGCAGCGCTGAAAGAGTTTTGTGATTAATAACAAAATCGACGGCGGCTTCGGGTTGGCTCAACCGCTTGGTTGTGCGGAGCCATGCCAGCAAGGGCAGGAAAGAAATTGCCTTGGAGAGTCTCGTCGTGATGACATTGCTGTTGTTCGCCAAGTAAGGATTCACGGCAGCATCCATAAGCTAAAAAGTAAGTACGAAAAATAGTAAGGAGTACGCCAAGTTTGCGGTTATGAGGTTGGGAGCCGATTCGCTACGTCAAGGTCTTCGCAGGGAGAACCGTTCACGGCCATCTGAGTTGCTTCGAGGTAGGCTCGCCCCCATCTCTGACATGGTTCTAGATGGTTACCCTCTGCCCACTCATTCCAGGCATTTACGAACACTATCTTCTCTCCCGTGGCCAGCGGCTTCGACCGCTGAACGACCGTTTCTAACCACCTTCTGTATTTTTCGGGAGAAGCCCCCTTCAAAATAAACGCGTGATCCTTCTTTCGGGCGGTGTTGTCCCATGAAGGAGTCACGCAACGAAACCAGCGATAGGGAGGGTCGGGCACTTGCAGGACCCAATCGACCATATCGGAATATTCGAAAATGTAGTTGCCACTGACTCCTCGGAGCAATCTGTCCCAAACCTTTCGGATGAGTCTTCGCGGCCGAAACATCGAAGGGTGGAACTCAACCGCAGCGTCAAATCCTATGCGAATGGGATCGACTCGCGAGTTCGGGAAGAAACTCTGCACTGTGCACAGAAAAATATCACCGATTCCGGCCTTTCTTGCTTCCTCTCGCCAGGTCTCCGCCGTTTGCGATGCAAAGGGCAAGTCTCCGGCCCGATAGATCATAAAGAGAGGCTTGCCCTCAACCCTGATGTATCGACGATCGTCAAAGGCGGTGAGCAACCAACGAATATGGTTCAAGTCGTCCTGGTGCGAGTAACTCTGCTGCACCAATATTTGCCCCCGGGACCCGTCCCAGCTCCTCGTCCAGGGTTCATTGGCCCAGCATAAGCAAAAGGGCAAGTCGGGTGTTCCCGACCGCAAGACCTCGTTGAACGGCCTTTCGAGCAATCGTCGGCCCTGAAACCAGTAGTGGTAATAGCAAAAGCCGTAGACTCCGTACTGCTTGGCAAGGTCTGCCTGAGCTTTCCGCGTCTCCGGCACTCGTAAGTCATAAAATCCCAGATCGGCCGGCAAGTGGGGCTGGTAGTGTCCACGAAACCAGGGTCTAGCCTTGGCTACGTTTGTCCATTCCGTGAACCCTTTGCCCCACCACTCGTCATTCTCAGGGATGGGATGATACTGAGGAAGGTAAAACGCAATGAGTTTCGGCTTGGCCGATGGGGTTGGACTCCCAACCTCGACGCCAGCCTCCAGTGTATGATTCTTGACCAAATGCGAGCCGGTGTCTTTAAATAATCAGGCTGAAACCTTCCAACCTGCGCCGCGAAAACTCATACCGATTTTTCTACGTTCCGAACCGATCAACCCAAACGTCCACAAGAGGCAGCCCGTGCCCACTCCCGCGACAGACGAGAGAAACCATGTCGATGCAGTGGAGATATTCGGCGTGACGACACGAAGAAGGAGCAGCAAGCTGAACGGAACGGCGCATATCAACGGCCGGAGTATGCCATTTCTAACCAGCGATGGCCGGTCAATTACGATACCCCTCGTGCGAGGCATGTGATAGAGAAAATGAACCCCAATGCTTACGAAAGATCCGATCAGGGTGCCGACGGCGACGCCGATAGCACCAAACTTCCAGGCTCCGAACAAGCTGGCCGCTAAGTTGGTTACGCCCTCGGCGATCGGTGACATCACCACCTTGCCCTGCTCGCCCATGCCCAGCAACAAGGTCGCGTAGGGCAAGAACGAAAGTCGCACAACATTAGCCACAACCAAAATCTGCATGATCAAGGTAGCGTGGAGGGCATAGTCTCTTCCCACCCAGACGGTGAGAATAAGTTTGCCCGCGAGAACGAGGGGCAATGCGACAGCCAAAAGCATCAACATCCCGTATCTCGTGGAAGAAAGCAGCAAAGCTCCGAGTTTCTTGGAGTCACTTCTCGCGTTCAGAACCGCAGATGCCGGCAAGACCGCCGCAAAAATTGTGTTTTGCGTTTGCACTACAAAGTTGGTTAGCGTGATTGCGACCGCATAATAAGCGACGGCTACATAGTCGAACATTCCCACAATAGCCAAGTCCAGACCGCTGATCATCATCATCGCCAAATACCAAACGCCCAAGGCAGCACAATAGCTGACAATTTGCTTTGCGCAAGATTTCGACGCCAAATTGAGGCGGATTTTGACCTCAGGCGCCCAAGCCCGCCAGGCAAAATATGCAGCACCGTACGAGAGTATGTTCGCAAAACTGACGGCCGCTCCCATAGCAGCCAAGCCCCCATGCCTGAGCACAACAAATATGGTCAAACCCGCCATCACCACCTTGTTGACGATCAGAATACTTACCGGGATTTTATTTCGCTGTTGACCAACGAATATTGCACTAACAACCGAGACCGGAAGCCCGAGCGCGAAAGATCCGCCCATTAAGACCAAGGCAACTCTCGCCTGTCCGTGCAATGAGGTCGGCATGGCGCTGAAAATATGTGGGAATTGCCACGCCAGCAGCGCAACGCCCAAAAATCCCAGCGCCGAAGCGTAGGTGAGAATTACAAACGCAGTACTTGCGATTCCGTCTCTCTGCCTCGAATCATCCAATTCATCAGCATGCGCAACGAATCGAGCTACTGCAGTTTGAATCCCGAAGTCAAGAAGACCCAGATAAACCGTTAGCTGCAGAACAAGCGCCCAAGTGCTATAGGTTTCGGTTGGAAGCATCCTAACCAGGAAGGGAGGCAAGAAAAGGGCGACAACTCCTGAAGCTGCCAATCGGACAAGATTAGCCGAGGCGTTTCTCAAAATGAGTTGTCGCAGATTTTCTTTAGTCCGCATGCTATCGCGTCTGTCTCGCGCCGGAGACTGCTGGGTATGGGCTCTTGTCAGGGCTTGAGAAAAAGCAGACTTAGAAGATGGTCCGGACTACCGAGTCTTAATCGACGCTATAAGAGGAAACACCAGAGTCGACCAAGGCGAATAGCTCCCGTCATGCCTCTTTAGACTTAGCGCTCGTCCAACGATTCCTAATCCAAGCCACCGTGGTCGACGTGTTCGCCCATCGAGAGTATGAGGCCCAGGCTCCACGAACCACTTCCTGGGCGAGTTGCTTCCTCGCGTCTTGCGGATCCATCTGTTGCCAGGCCGCCCTTCCCAGCACCCAAACCACGCCACCACTGCATGAGAGAAAGACGCCTAGAAATATAATTAGTACTCGCGGAGGACTCGACTTTCTCTCGGGCCAACTCGCGGAATCCAACACCTTGACCGTCGGGATCTCTTTCGCTTCCTCGATTTTCGCCGATTCATATTCTTCAGTAAGCATTCCATAGACGGCTTCCTGAATTTTCGCTTCGTGATAAAGGTCGAGCCAACGGACGCCCAAGAGCGGTAACTTTCGAATCGACGGGTAAAGCTGATCGGACTGTGACGGATCGGAAGCGGTGACCGTGGAATCAAGACTGGCGTTACTGCCGCCCATCGTCTGCAACTGACTTCTAAGTTCGTCCACACGCGCCTTCAAAGATCGAACACGAACATTATTGCTGGTGTAGATTTGCTGCAGTCCATCCAACTCTGATTGAGCGGCAATGAGCTGGCCCTGCAGCGCTGCTGCCCCCTCCACCATCGCTTTGGTTTGTGCGTCAACGTCGACGACAGTATTGTTGCTCGCATACTTGGCAAATTGCGCCGAAGCATCAGCAAGATCGTGCTTCACCTGTTGAAGTCGTTGCTCAAGAAATACTCGCTCGCGTCGTGCCGCAGATGTGGAAACCAGAGCAACCAAACGGTCCAGTTCGTCGACGTAAGCTTGCGCCATCTGCTGAGCCCGGTGCCTGTCGCGATCCGTGACGTTAATGGTGATAACTCCACTCTTGCGATCCAACGATATTTCGGTATTCTTCGTCAGGCGCTGACGGGCTCTATCCCAATACTTGACTCCGTACACCTTTCGTAAGTCGAAGCGCTCAATGATGCGGTCTTTAATCGTACGGCTTGCAAGCATATCGGACCACACGGCACCAGGATCGTGAGTGCCAAGCAACTCGCTGGCGATCCCGCCCAACGACGACCCTCCCCCAAGTAGGCTACTGGCGCCACCGCCGCCACCGCTCCCGCTGCTACTGCCGCCGGCCATTGCCGCCATCATGGCTAACCCAGACCCAGAACTCGATTCTTTCTCCGCAGGCATGAGCCGAGTTGTAGATTCGTATCGGTTGGGAATTAGAAACGCGACGATGGTAACGACAAGGAGCCCACGCCACGCGAAAGTCCACAACATGCGTCGTTTCTCCCACAGGAGCCACGCCCACTCAATGTTGCCCGGCTCAGCGCTGTTGATCAGGCCGTCTCCAGCATTACTCGGGCTGTTCCCGACTTCGATGTCCTCCAACTGCTGAACCGAAGTCCCGCTTTCACCAGATTGCATCACTCTGAGATCCCCGACTTAACGAGCATGCTCATTCTGAATCTCACTTGTAAACAAGTTCGTCCACTACTCGCCCACCCCACACATGGGGCAGGATAAGGATTGCCTGCTAAATTACTCGATCCCGAGTCCATTGCCGAATGGAACCTCACGACAATCAGTCCGAAGATCGTATCACTTCCCGATCCGCCACTTAGGATAATACGTCAACTGAATCGACGTGGTGACATTTGACTGCCGACTCGTCGAAAGAACCGGAAACCACCATTGCTCGTACTGCAACGAACCCGAAAACGTCAGCCCCTGCGACAGCGTGAAGTTGCCGCTGGCTGAATAATCTGCTAGCCGGCCGCCCTCAATAAAACGGGGGGAGACTTCCTGCAGCCGATACCCCAATTGAATGTGAGTTCGAGGGGAGAATGAGTAGGTCAGCCAACCTTGACCGCCCCGGCCGGCTCTCCCAATCCAGCTCGCCATCAGGTTCCCGTTATTGGTGTAGCCGCCAAGATAACGCCGCTGATCGAAGTAAACAAAACCCGGCACAAACTCTTTGGTAGTGGATTCATGAACCGCCTCTACCCTAAGCTCTAACTTATGAGCCCTTGGGAATTGAGGTATGTAAATGCCTGGGTTCACGTTGGCGCGGGTGGAACCGATAGGGGAAATCTCGTCGACCACCAAGGAGTCGAAGTAGAACGTCAACCAGTTTCTCAAACCGGGGATTCGATAGGTCAAATCCGCTGCCGATATTCGTTTGCCTGGATTGTTGACTGCGGTCGGCGAGTGGATGTAGTAAGTGCGGAAAAAGTTACCGAAAGTGACCGGCAGACCCGGCCCACCGAACATGGCTGTGACGCCCATACCGAATTCAAAGTTTGGCGTGGGTTGAAAACTGATCTTCTCTCCGTGGATGAATGGCTGCGGCGAAATATTAGGGCCCACCACGCCGGGATAGCCGGGGTAGGACTGGCAAGTCGCCGCGATACAGTATTCCCAATTGTGCCCTGAGAGCTGCCCGATGAAGTATTCCGTTCGAAAAGGCCCGAGGATTCTTGAAAGGCCGGGAATCTTGTGCGGGGCGACATCGTCGATCTTGAAGGTGGGGAAGGGGGCTGCGTTGTTGCTCATTAGCAACGGGTCTGATTCGCCGGGACCGAGCCACTCACTCTGCTCGCCAAAAGAGAACTGCACATTGTCGATATTGAGGAAAACCGCGCTGTTCAACAGTTGGAAATGGTTCGCTGTGGCCGTTCCGTTGGGCAGCGGCGGAGTAAGATTGGCTGCGGCAATTGCAGCCAGCACCTGCGGAGAATCAGACGGCATTGCAGGCGCGTGTTGGTATTCGCCCTGAAACGAAAATGCGACCGGCCCGACCTCAGCGTCAGCGGCTACTCCCGTTATGTTATTGAACCCTTTCCAGTAGGGGCGTCCGTAATCGTTAACGATGGTTTGGCCGAAGTCGTAACCGTCACGAAGTGGAGTGCCGGAAATCTCCGTAACCCGGGTATAAACGGAGTCCACGCGTGCGCCGACATTAGCGGCTCCATCCAAACGCTTGATCTCGGGATCGAACTCGCTGGCGAGCGTTCTATATATCTTCCCCGCTTCGCCCGCTTCTACACCGTCGTTCTGGAGTTTGTCGCCCGCATCCTCGACCAGCTGTGCGCACGCCATGCGAGTCCAAGGACGCATGCCGATCATGTTCGATTGCATGAAACCCATGGCGATCAAACGCTCCAGCGCGGGATAGATCCAACTATCAATCGGGACATAGGGCGAAGCCATGTAACTCGGATTGCGGGTTTTCTCGCCGGTCTTCTCTTCAATCACGTGCCCCCAAGGCGCTCCACCTAATTCCGGGTCATGGTGTGCGCGGTACACCTGGCTGCCGAAGTACCAGCCCAGAGCGCTCCCGATAATCACGTCCGACGGAAAGTGTTGCCTGGAAGTCACGCGGGTGGCCGAAATTGCCGTCGCCAACCCATAGGCTGCGGTTTGGCTGAGCCACCCAGGATACTCGTGGGCCCACACGCTCGCGATCGACCAGGCAATGGCCGAGTGCTCCGAAGGGAACGAGGAGCCTCCCTTGAAGAAATCCCCATTTCCGTTGTCTTGCAGAGGACGTTCTCTTTGTGTGATCTCCTTGAAAAGATACGCCACGCCAACGCTGTTGATGGCTGCCTCTCCAGTCAGAAGCCCGGCTTCCTGCAGGTGACTATTATTGTCGATGTGACCAAAGAGAAAAGACGATCCGCTCAAACCGAGGAAAGCATAGGTTCCATAATCCGAAATGTGCAGACTGGTTTGCATGTGATTCGGATTCACCTGCTTCGACCACCAGCTATCGCTGGCAATGAAGGCTGCGGTGATCCCCGCTGCGGGCAAGATCCATTTCAGATCTCTTGTACGAAAGCGGGTGGGGCTGGTCCAGAACTGCTTCTGATCGCCCGCTAAATGTTTGACGAAAGGTGAAACCAGGCGGTTCTGAGGATCCTCGCCGGGTTGGAGCTCGTACTTGTCCTCCGTAGTATTCGTCTTTGGTGCCTGCGCGGAGCCGTCCGACGCTGGGACACTGCCAGTATCCGCAGTTGAACCCGCAGGGATCGTCGACGAAGTAACTTGTGCGACGGCAGAAACCATCATGAAGAGTGACAGTATTACAAGCTGTAAGACCGCATTCTTAACCAGGAAAGGAATCAACCACGTCCTACCCACTAGAAATTTTTGGCGTATGACGCGGCAATAGCAACTGCGGTCGCAATCTGGGCGGCGGTCGCCGTGTTTTCCCAGGCGCGACTGATCGTGAATATCTTCTCCGGCACAATCACCATATCCCCCGGTTGCATCGCCGCACTCTCTGCGCCCCCTCCAAACAACCCGCTAGGACCGCCGGCAACTGAACCATCGGCTCTGATGACGAAGGTACCCTTCTTGTTGGCCGTTCCCGTCGGACCACCTGCCTGGTCGAGATACCAACCAGCGCTCTTGCCGGGCCTATACGTAATTCCTGTAGGGTTGTAGACGGAGCCATCCACTAATACAACACTCGGCCTCTTCGGGATGTAGATCGTGTCACCGGCTCGTACTTGGATATCGGATGAAGTGTTTGTCCAATGCTTCATATTGCTGGCGATGTGAATCACCATGCGCCCTTGGGGAGGAGCGTTCTGCAGCTTTTGTAGTGTCGCTTGGTATTGTTCCACGGCTGCCTGCTTGGCCAAGGTGTCTTGCTGGTTCGATTCAGGAATACTCTTGATATTGGCGGCTTCGCTTTGCACTCGATCAATCAAGTCGGCGCGATTTTTCCCTTCCAAGTCTCTAATCTGCTGTCGCTCAAACACCGCTCCATAAGGGTACGCATCATTGCGGAAGCCGCCCGCGCGCTGAATAATCGAGCTGAGCTTTTCACCTTCCTGGATGCCGTAGGTACCGGGGTGAACGACTTCGCCAGTTACCATGATCGTCGAACCGACATCTTTCCAACCGGTAAGCTGCTTAATGGCGAGAACATCCCCGTCACGAAGGCGGACATCGGCGTCCGGTTCGCCTTCCATGGCTTTGGCAATTTCCACGGTCGTGTGGTCGCTGACAACCTTGCTGCCTTGCGATATTTCGTAGCGCGTCAGGTCCGCTTCGTCCTTGTAGGCGCCGCGTTTGAAACCGCCGGCGAGACGTACCAATCCCGCAGCAGTCAAATCGTTCCCGAGCGGATACTTTCCGGGACGGGCAACTTCACCTTCAATGGCTACAGTGGGTGGATCGAGTTTGTTGAGGTCGCGGTGAATAAAAACGCGATCCTTGGGTTCGAGAGCGATGTTGTCCTTTGCATCTCCTTCGAGCGCCTTGGCGAGGTTCACGTTGATTACTTCCAGTACCCCGTCGTTCGTCTTGCGAAAGACTTGAGCGTCGGTCAGGAGGGCGTCACGAGTGGTTCCACCCGCGAGGTAGACTGCATCGCGAAGATGGGCCGCCCCGTTTGTCAAATGGTCTCCTGGATCCCGCACTTCGCCCGTGACCGTAATAACAGGCGGATCTTCGAAGTCGAACCGTCCGAAGACCCGAACGATGTCAAAAGGTTTCAGCACCAAATCCTGATCCTTGCCCGCCATTGCATCGCCCAAGTTGAAGGTGAGCACTTGAGGTGCGAAGTCGGGCTGAGAAAGTCGAATGATCTCCGCGTGAGTGATTGAAGGCTCCGGCAAGAGATCTTTGTAGGATTTGATCAGGTCGGTGACTTTCATCCCGTCCGTGTAGGCAAATTTTCCGGGCCGCGAGACATGGCCGTCCAGGTAGACAGTCTTGTCGGCGTAAGGAAGGATCGGGGTAATCTTGATCTTGTCTCCATCTTGAACAGCAAAATCTTCGAGCGCTTTGTTGACGGCAGCATCACTATCCGTCTCTGGAATGTCGAGACGCAGCATGGTCCGGTCCTCGTGACTTTCCACGCGCTCCACGTCCACGTGACGCAAGGTGCCGGAGGGCAAAACTCCTCCCGCAAGCTCCAAGACCTCGGCAAGGCCTTTTTCGCCGTTCAACTCGTAGACCGCTGGACGGCGCACCATGCCCTCGATCGTAACTTGCCCCTTCAACGGGGGAACCTGGATGGTGTCGCCGGCTTGCAGTCTCTGCACGTCGCCACGCACACCGTGAAGCAAGAGGTCGTAAAGATCGACTTCCTGAACGAGCTGTTTACCGCGATAGTGAAGCACAATCCGCAGCGAACCTTCCGAAGTGGGGCCGCCCGCGACGTAGAGCGCGTTTAGAGGCGTCGACAGTGAACTTACGTCATAAGGTCCTGGACGCTCGACGTCGCCGGTTACATAAACGCGAACGGTGCGAATGCGCGAAAGGGAGACGTCCGCATCAACGCCACGGAACTGATCGCGTAATACTGTCTGAACCAGATGTTGCACATCGCCCAAACTGCGTCCCGACACCTCAACCGCTCCGACCTCGGGTAACGCCACGCGACCTTCGCGATCGACTACCCGTTGCAGCCGCTGCGAGATTCCTCCGGTGAGACTGATCGTGAGTCCATCCCCGGGGCCGACCACGTAGTCCGGACCTGCCGGTAAATCCATCGGGAGCTCATCGAAGTTCCCTGTTCCGTTGAGAAAAACATCCTGTCCGAAACGCTCGAGCCTAGGCGAACGCTTCGAGTACTGTGCGTATAGATCGTAGAGCGATGGAACGTCCGCATAAGGATTGGGGCGATGACGCAGCATCGGCTGCTGGGGCGGCTTAGGGAATGAATATTGTTGCAGCGGAAAGCGGTTCTGCTCCTCAAGACGTGCTTGCTGGGACAATCCGGAGGTCCCGTTCTGGCCTCCTCGCAAAGACCCTATCGAGGAACCCAAAGAGGAGCCCAACGACGAACTTAAATCAGGGGGAATGGTCAAACCCGAAGTGCCAGCGCCACTCGATCCCATCCCTTTTGGTGAAAATGTTGACAGACTGCCCGTTTGGCTCGCACTCAGAAGACTTGGAAGTTCGTCGGGTTGCACGCTGGCCATATCACTCTGGTCGTTGTCCATACCAAAATAGCCCTGCGCTGGTTCCATTTGCGTCAAATCGAGCTGACGGTTGTAATCCGTCGACGGGTTCTGTTGGGGACCTTGGGATGGCGGGTACTGTTGCTGCGGGTACGGCTGCTGTTGGTATTGCTGAAGAGGGTACCGTTGCCCAGGATATTGTTGCTGGGAGGGATATTGCGACCCTTGGTATTGCTGTTGGGAAGGCGATCCCGCGTACTGTGGCTGTCCGAAAGAGTATGGCGCTGAGCCATAGGGAAGATACTGCGTGAGATAGCAATCCAAGTCATTCTCATGCTTAAGCCAGTATTGCTCTTCCTGGCTGGGCTGCTTGACGTTCGTGTTTGATAATGACTGATCCGGCTGCTTGGTCACGGGAACCTCGGCGCCGTTTGGCAACAACTGCCGACAAGGCAAGTCCCGCGCCAGCTCTTCACGCGTGGGTTTCGCTTTGATGTAGGAACGATCTACGATCTCGTGGGTGGCGATTATCCGGATATTGTCGTCTTGGCGAATGAGGCTGAACAAGGCGTCGTCTGTCAGGTCATCCGGATTGAGTATTCTGCCCTGCTCGAAAGCTTTTCTAACCAGCGCCTTCTTAATCTGGAGCAGCAATCCCGGTTCGTCGCGAAGAATGAAAAGAATTCTGTCGGCCGAGAGCGAGACCATCGATTCCGCTTCATTTTCCGCGCGAGAATCTTTCTGATCGATAGCTGTACTGCGGCCGTACGTCGCCGGTTGTTGACTCCACGCGGTCGCAGAAAATGCCAGTGCTGCGGAAAGCACGGCAGCTTCTATGGAGTGGCGAAATACGTTGGAGAATCTACTCATAGCACCTCTGCGTGGTTGGATACAGCCAGTTGCAAACAAATCTCTGCGAAGATCGCGGAATTCTCATGACACGAATAACGCCTCAGCAAGGCTCCACATCGGCTTCATCGACTTCTACCGCGACTGAACGCATGATCAAATCGATAGAAAGCACCAAGCGAAACTTATCCTTCCTCCGCACCAGAATACCTTGCGTACCCGCCAGGGGACCGTATTTTACATGCACACGATGCCCAACCTTCAGATAAGGGTGCGGTTCAGCCTTCACGCCCTTGGCCAATCCGCTAATCAAAGCCTCGATCTCAGCGTCTGGCAGTGGCGCGGGGTGGCCGCTAAAGCTCACGAACCGGACCACACTTGGGACCTGCAGCACTTGCAACCGATCTTTCAAATCGAGGTGAACAAAGACGTAGCCGGGAAAAAGCACCAAATCCAGTTCCTTGCGACGATCTTTCCAGCGCCGTACGCTGCGGTACACAGGCAAGAAACAATCTACATGGCGCTCTTCCAATTGCCGGACCACTTGTCTTTCGTGGCGCGAGCAGACATGAGCCACATACCAAGACTGCAGCGGAATCGCTGACTGCAAGCCCGAATGCGAACTCGTCGAAATGAGATCAACGCCTGGCGCCAATTCGTCAAACCTTTATGCTGACCTACCTACAGCTTCGCCCCCTCACTTACAGGGCATCTGTGAGCTAACCCGTATCATTTACCTTCGCTTGCGGTTCTGCGTGAAGCGCCACGCAGAAACTTATCACCACGTTCCGCAGGATAGCGTTGGACCCAACGCGTATCCAAACCCCTGTCAACGCACGAAGTCGCGGAGAAGTGAGCTCAGGCGGCTGACGACTCCGCGACGTAGAGAACTCCCGCTAGACAGCCGCTTCTTTGGCCGCCTTTGGCCTCTGATACCGTTCTGTTCGCGATCCGCATCCGAGCGTCAGATTCCGACTAACTCTGCCTTGTTTCGCAAAACACTTAAGATCCCCTGCTCGGACGATTCCACGTGTATGGAACGGATATCAACAAATGCCCAATAAAAGATGCCGCTATTCCGTTCTGCGGCCAAGGCCAAGATCTTCATTTCAGGGTAACGGCCCAGCAAGAACCCGCAAAGGCCGGGCCGAACTTCGGGATCCTCCAATGCGAGGATCAAATAATCAGGACGCGTGCGTTCGACCAGCTCTGTGATCTCGCTATCATCCTGGGTTTCGCCGACGACTTCGATATCTGGTTGATCTCCAATGGTCGCAAGGACCAAATCCTTCATCAAGCGCGGCCGGTTCGCAACCAACACTCTGATTTTTTGCACGATCATCTCCGTGCGGGCAGTGTCTACTTTTCACCTCAAAAATGTAAGACCCAAATCCGATACAGAGCATCAAGGCAGGTAGTACCAAGAAGGTTCCGTGTAGCTTTGACGATGTGTACCGTTTTCGCGATTGATCAGTACCGAAAAAGTACCAACGCCAAAACCTCGGCGTCGGCTCATGCTGCAGCCCCGGGCAGTCGGCATAGCTCCACCGCGCCGAGCCGGTCACTTGCGCCCAGCTTCCGTAACATCCGATGAATGTGGTTCTTGACTGTCTGTTCCGAGAGGTTCAATTGCGAGGCGATTTCCTTGTTGGTCAGGCCGTGACTGATCATCTGAACCAGCTGCTGTTCTCGCCGTGTCAGGCCAAGATTGTGGCGAATTACAAAGCTTGCAGGATGACTATTCTGACTGGCTATACGTTCAAACAAGGCCAAACATAGACTTGGTGGGCAAACAGCCTCACCGTTTGCCACGGAACGAACCGCTGCCGCGACTTCCATGGCAGATGCATCTTTCAGCACAAACCCCACGATCCCGTCTCGCACGGCACGCAAAAAGATTTCGTGGTCGGCATCCATACCAATCATGACCACTTTTAGGCCCGGGATCGATGACCGCACTTCCGAGACCAGCCGTAGATCCGACAGCGCCACCGCGGCAGAATCGGACAGCAGAACGTCCGGAGCGGCGCTACTGATCTGCTCCACAATGTCAGGCGAAAAGGCAGACGCTCCTACCACTCGCATGTCGCTCTTTTTATTCAAAATGCGCGTAAGGGCTTCACGCAAAAGTCGGTTCTCCGCCAATATGAAAACCTGTACGCTCTCAACCGGATCAGACATAACCATCCTCTAAACTCTCGCATGCGCCCCTTCACGCGATGTTTATGTTGTTACCTGTTAAGACAAAAACCGTTTAGTTTCATCCAAGGATATATGGTTTCTCCGCAAAATGCGAGAAGATGCCAGCTAAATATTTGCGTCTCTATACCCTAAATTCAGCGCGGGATTCTAGAAATCTTAAAGTCCCACGGAAATCCCCGCAACTCCTGTAGTCCGCTGACTAATGCCGAGCATCCCACGTAACTCATTGTGCCCTGCGGAAAAGCGCAGATTTATTCGTCACAAAGGGAGCCGCCGAACCGTCAGAATCGAATCGCCATTCCGGAGGAGACGCGGACGTTATACCGCTCAAAGGTAGGGGTGCCCGTCTTCAATTCATCCGTCTCGAAGCGCCAGCTCAGTAGACGTGCCAGCCGGAAGTCGATTCCCACGCCCAGATCTTCCGCAAAACTGGTGTCAGACCTCGGAACTCCAGCGCTGTTTTCTCGCGCGTGCACGGCTCCGAACAGGACCTGCGCAAATGGCCGAAGGCGACCAATCGACGCTCCTCCGCGTATTCCGAACAAGAAATTGCTCTGACTCGCAGCGCCATACGCTCCGCTGAAATCAGCAATAGCGCCGAAATAGCGGAGATATTTTTTCTCCACGGCTACGTTCCAACCCCCGAGACTTGACGTCTTGGCGGAAAGCGGATCGCAAACAATTCCGACTCCCGTGTAGATCGTTTGGCAGTGAGACTCGCCCAGATGGATGTAGCCAACGAAAATATCTCCATGACTCGGAATTGGTTTTGCAGGCTCGGCCGGGACTACAGCATTGTTTGGCTCAACGAAAAGGTGTCCTCTTTCCAGATCGCGCGGGCGATACCAAGGGCGGTTTCCGTGAAGAATGTTGGCTCCTCCGTGAATCGGATTGAGGGCGCTGCGAACTGTATTGATCAACAAGCGATTCTGGGTATGGCTTTCAACCAATTCTTCCGTAATTTTCTTGTCCATTGCCTCTTCCGCGAGCAGCCAACCAAAACCTCCGACCGGGGTCATGACCAGGTTGACCTTGCCTACACCCCAATAACAGGTTTTTGTGTTGCAGGGAAAGCTGCCATTCGCGTTCCACGGCGGGCGATCCTTCGACCCGTATTTCTCGACCGTCATTTCGCTAAGTGGCCCGATGCTCCATTGGGTGCTGTAGACCGCGTTCCAGAGGGTAGCTTTGAGACGACTTTTCCAGTAGGTTTTTGTGTTAGCGAACTCAAGTTTCTCGCTCTTCGGATCATTCTGGATCTGAATATAGCTGGTCAACGCTCCCTGGATCGGGTGGCCAACGTAGTTGTAAAGCGGGTCTTCACCCGCGCTCCAGCCGGCATGCCACCAGGTTGTCAGCGACTGCTTGTAGTCGCGCCAGTAATGATTGAAAGGGATTCCGTTTTCAGACACGACCCAGTTGAAGTCGGTATGTACGACATACGCCTGCTCGATCACAAGGAAGGTGAACGATTCGGTTAAGGCGCGGCGCCAATGAAAGCTCTGGTCTTCGGAAGGCACGGGAGCGCTGGGAACGTCCGCGGGTTGGTGGTCGTCCCCGCTTGTGTCCAAACTCTGCGTAACAGGGTGGCTACGATCGATAGAAGTGACTTGAGGTGCCGTGATTGATTTTTGTGAAACTCCGAAAGCGTTTAGAGAAGGACAGTCCGCAAGGATGCTCTCGTTCGAATCACAGCTTGACAAGTGCGTTTGGCCAAAACAAACTGCGCAGAAAAGCAGTACACCGAGGACAACGGAGCTTCCGGTCTTGGCTCTCATCTTTCGAGGCAGCGCCCATAATATCAAAAGCTATGCCACTTTTCTGCCGTCGCCCACTTTATACTGGAATACAATTCGCAACGATAGGCTCGCGGACGGGTTTAATAATTGTGTGCTTCTGCAAAGAAGCCTGAGATGAGGAGAATTCGATCTTCCGTTGCCCGGCTAGGGAATTCTTCTGGCAAATGATATGGCGCCGCTAACGATCGCCGAGTTCCTGCTGATATTGCTTCTCGGAGGTTCATGGGTTTATTGCGTGCTGACCGCCATTGCGGCGCGCCGCTACCTTGCCGTTTCGCCAACGCCACTCAACACGTCACCCCCAATCAGCGTATTGAAGCCCCTTTGCGGACGCGACGATCGCCTGGAAGAAAATCTGCGCAGCTTCTTCACGCAGGATTATCCCGACTACGAAATTCTATTTGCAGTCCACGGCCTTGCCGACCCGGCGGTGGAGATCCTAGACAAAGTACGCCGCGAGTTTCCGCAAGGTCCTCGCATCCATCTCGTTGAGACTGGCGACCCAGCGATGCCGAATGGGAAGGCTCACAGTCTGGCGCATCTGCTGGCGCGGGCGGAACATAGCATTCTCGTCATGAGCGATAGCGACGTGTGCGTTCCGCCTGATCTGCTGCAGCGCATGGCCGCCGAGTTCCAAAACGCTTCTGTGGGCGTGGTCACATGTCCTTATCGCGCCGTCCCCGGACGAGGCTTTTGGTCGCAACTTGAAGCCATCGGCATGAACACGGAATTTCTGGCCGGTGTGCTGGTGGCGTGGCTGATGGGGGAGATGGATTTTGCTCTCGGCCCTACTCTCGCGGCGCGTCGAGAAGTCATCGAGGCGATCGGTGGCTTCAATGCACTCGGCCATTATCTTGCCGAGGATTTTGTTATCGGCCACCGTGCACCCCGACTTGGATACCGCGTGGTTCTTTCTTCCTGCGTGATTGAGCACCGCATCGGCAGCCAGACACTCAAAGAGAGTTTGCACCATCGCCTGCGATGGGCGCGAAGCACGCGGCGCTCCCGCCCCGCCGGCTATTGGGGGCAGATCTTCACTCATCCTCTATCGCTCGCGCTGCTGCTCTCGCTGGCAGTCCCGAAGCTGTGGCCCGTAATCGCGGTCACGATTCTTTTCCGCGCGCTCGCGGCATGGAGCACGGCCGAGCAAGTTTTGCACGACCCGCTCACCCGCCGCAGATGGTGGCTCATTCCGTTTCAGGATCTGATGAGCCTCTTAGTTTGGGTCTCAAGTTTCTTTGGCAGCACCATTGATTGGCGCGGACGCAGGTACAAACTTCTGCCAGACGGCCGTTTTCGATTCGTTGGAAGTATCAACGGACCATCCGAAGCCATACAAAGATTTCAAGCTGCCGCTGATTCATCTCTTCGAATACACGCTCATACAACCGAAGAGAAAGCACTGCGACATTAGAAAAGTCTCCGCCCGTCGCCCCGAGTTGCCCTTCGATCTTCTATTATGCATGTATTGTGCATGGATAAACCCAAGCATCCTTCCCAGCTTTTGATACCCTGTCTGGTTTGAATCCCTTAATCGAAAGCGAATCCCCTGCTGGCGGAGATCACCGCTCCAAGTCCGCTTTCAAAATTTCCCGGTCCGATTGGATCGTTCTAGCGATCGCCAGCCTGATTTTTCTCATCGGCAGCGTCAGCCCTCCTCATCTCATGGACGACGTGGATGCGGTGCAAGCCCAAGCGGCTCGCAACATGCTCGCATCCGGAGACTGGGTGACTGCACGGCTTGACGGCGTCGCCTATCTCGAAAAAGCTCCGCTCAACTACTGGATGATGGCGGTCGCGTACGCGGTCTTCGGGGTTCACGATTGGGCCGCGCGGCTTTCCCACGCTATCGCGGTGATCCTCCTGTGCTGGCTCACCTACCGCTTCGGTCGCTGGGCTTTCGATGAGAACACCGGACTCTATGCCGCGATTGCGCTGAGCACATGCGTCGGCCTTTTTCTCTTTACCAGGATTCTCATACCTGACGCTACGCTGACGCTGGCCATCACTGGAGCCGTCTCGGCATGGCTGCGTCTGCTGGAACCCGACGAGAAACATCAGTTGCGCTGGTCGTTCACGTTGGGTCTCTGCCTGGGAATCGGTCTGCTGCTTAAGGGCCTGATTGGCGTGGTCTTTCCCGTGATGGCGGGATTCGCTTACATGACGCTTACCCGCAGCCTTTTTTCATGGACCGCGTGGCGTCGTCTCCATCTCGAAATTGCGATTGCTCTTGCGTTAGCAATCGCAGTGCCTTGGTACGTGCTCGCCACTGTGCGCAATCCGCCGTATTTTGCTTTCTCCTTGCACAGCGGGCCGGGTGAGTATCGCGGATTTTTTTGGTTCTACTTCTTCAATGAACATCTGCTGCGTTTCCTCGGTTTGCGCTATCCGCGCGACTACGACACGGTTCCCAGATTCTGGTTCTGGGTTCTGAACTTACTCTGGATTTTTCCCTGGTCGTTCTATCTGCTCTCCGCGCCGGCGCTCGACTTCAAGCGGTTGTCACGCGCTGGCAGAACAAGGCTGATGACGCTCTGTTGGATCGGCGTCGTGATGTTATTTTTCAGCTTCTCAACCACACAGGAATATTATTCGATGCCGATCTACCCCGCGCTGGCTCTGCTGGTGGGGTCCGTTCTGGCCCAGGGCGGCCGCTGGATACGGGCGGGCACGTATGCTTTAGTGGCGACGTGCGCGATCCTGTTCGCAGTGCTCTCAGTTTTGTTGCTGTCGGTCTCGCATGTTCCCGCTCCCGGTGACATTTCGCAAGCCTTGACGCAACACCCCGAACTCTACACACATTCGCTGGGCCACATCTGGGACCTGACGCTCAACGCCTTCGCCTATCTGAAATTGCCGCTCGGGCTGGCGGCACTTGCTTTCGGAGGGTGTGCGCTTGGCCTGATGCTCTCGCGGAACAATATCCGTAGAAGCGTTTTCGTTGTAGCCGTCGGCATGATCGTTTTCTTTCAAGCAGCGCGAATTGCGCTCGTCCGATTTGACTCTTATCTCGGTTCTTATCCGTTGGCAGTCAGCCTGCAACAGAGCCCGCCCGGCCAATTGATCGAAGCCGATGCTTACTACGCCTTCTCTTCCGTCTTCTTCTATGCGAACCGAACCGCGCTGCTTCTGAACGGCCGAATCAATAACCTTGAGTATGGTTCGTACGCGCCCGACGCGCCCGATATTTTCATCGACGACAACAAATTCCTATCGCTGTGGGGACGAGACTCTCGTTGCTACCTTCTGGCCTACGGCGCCGATCTGCCACATCTGGAGCAATTGGTCGGACGAACCAGCCTGCATGTCGTAGCGGAAAACGGCGGAAACTATTTACTTACAAATCGCGCATTACCGTGAGAACTTCGGGCAAGGAAAAATCGAGAAGGCGTCAGTAATCGCCAGCAGCGGCGAACTGATATATTGGCCTCATTACCTCCTGCCCGCCCGCGTGGCGAAACTGACAGACGCAACGGACTTACAATCCCGCGTCTCGAAAGAGACGTACGGGTTCAATTCCGGTCGCGGGCACCAATGTTTACTGGGTTTCGCGATCGACGGAGCCAGTTGGAATCGAATGAACTCGTGCCCTGCTGATTCAATTCCGATCTGCGATCCAACTCAGCGTGGTTTTTCTTCGAGGGTGGATGAGATGCTCCCTTGCAGAAACGCGGACCACGTCCCCGTCCCACCGTTCTGCAGGCACCGTCCGGTGCTCGCGGTATAGGCTCCGGTCGCGTTCAAGGTAAGACTCGTCGTCGCCGACCCCTTCAGCGTGATCGTGCTCTGCAACTGCGTGATCTGAAGGGATAGGGCGTTGTTGTTGATTGTTCCTGAGATTATCGCCGTGGTGCCGCAGGCGGCGCCATTGCCGGTTAGTGTGACCTGTCCAAGCACCGTATTGCGGAGTTGCGTGAGCGCAGCCGTTGCCTGAATGACGCCCGAGGACGAGTTGGCTGGCGTCAGCGTAAAGACCCAATTGCCGGTAATTGGCGGCAGGGCCGATTGCGTCCCGCAGCCGTTTAGAAAAAGCAATGCCGCGAGCAATGCGATTCGAACGACGTTCTTCATGTCTGTCGCAAGTATAAAGGCTCCGACGATTCTCCCACCAGTCAGCGTCCATCGGCAAGAAATCGACGGCCTACTTCTCATTCGCAGAATCTATTCGCCTTTGACTGCGAAATCGAAAGCGGCGTTTATATGGACGGCAGTGGTGTTGATATACAAGACGCCATCGTACTCGAAGGTTGGGAGCGTCTTCTGTTGCGGGAATGCAAGCGGCAGCTCTGTGCAGGCCAGGCAAACTACTGGCTGCCCCGTGAGCTGTTCTCCGAATGAGGTTCTGACCATGCTCGCTATCCGTTCCGCCGCGCCCTCCACCCTGCCACGTTGCAGATCGGAAATCATCTCGACTGTGATGGCTTGCGTCGTGTCATCATCCGGGCCCCTGGCCTTAATTCCAACCTTCGCAAATGCTTCGCGGAAGCGCACGGATCTCATGGTCACGGCCGTGCCAAGGATCAAAACTTCGCGAGCTCCGACGCGGATGCTTTCGTTTGCCACCGCGTCGAGAATACTGAGCACGGGTATGCCAACTCCTCGCACGATAGCCGCAAATCGATGGTGAGGCGTGTTGCTAGCCACGATTGCGAACTCGGCGCCGCTGGCCTCCAGACGCTTGAGTGCAGTGCGATGGTAGTCGTCAAACTGCGCCCATGATGTTTCGTCGTCATCGTTGCCGAAGTAAGAAAAGACCTTCTTCAAGTCTAACGATTCGATGCTCATCTCTGGAGTGGAAGGTGTGCCCGGCAGGTTTCTGGCACGATGCCACTCTTCGCTCCGACGGCACAGCCCCGAATAGTAATCCACCGTCGAGGGCCAAGCGATGCCTCCTACAATCCCAATTTTTTTCATTCTTGTTTCATCCTAAGTTTTGGCTTCTTCGCGAGCGCGTCAGGTGAAGAGAGCACTGATATCGTGATAACTCACAGCCTGTTCCGCGAAGGTAAAAGTTCCGTGCTCTCGCATCTCCCGCGCAGCGGAAAGGAATGCGCCCAGAGCGGCGCGAGAAAGCGCGCTGCCGACGCTGACGCGTTTCACTCCAATGGCTCCGAGTTCGGAGAGGCTTAGTCGAACCCCTTGCATCCCCATAATTACATTTACGGGACGATTCACCGAGCGCACCACGGCCGAGATGTCATCCTTGCTAGCGAGGCCGGGCGCATACAGAACATCAGCGCCCGCTTCCTGATAAGCCTGCAAGCGCGAAATGGTGTCCTTCAAGTCTGGGCGTCCGACCAGATAATTCTCCGCTCGGGCAGTCAACGTGAAACGAAACGGAAGAGAGCGCCCGACCTCCGCGGCCGCTCGCACTCGATCGGCGGCCAGCGTCACATCATAGATTTCGCCATCCGCGCGGCGGTCTTCGATCGACCCGCCAGCAATGCCGGTAGCGGCCGCGAGTGTGATAGTTTCGGCAACCACTTCAGGAGAATCGCCGTAACCGTTTTCGAGATCAGCGCTGACTGGCAGATCTGTTGCTGACGCGATCGCGGCTACGTGCGCCAACATTTCCGGACGATGAATCGTGCTGTCGCGCCGTCCTACAGAGAAGGCGTAGCCGGCGCTGGTTGTAGCCAACGCCTCGAAGCCCAGATGGGCCAGCAGCCTCGCCGTGCCGATGTCCCACGGGTTCGGAATGATGAAGGGGTTGTCGCGCTCATGGAGCGCTCGAAATGCCAGCCCCTTTTCAGCTTGCGTCAACATGTCGAATCACCTGTCTGCTTATGTGTCGAAGGAATACCGAACGTTCCGTCCACTACTTCGACGAAGTTTCTTTCTTCACGGAGAATAAGGCGCTTGGTCTGAGCCATGGCAAAATTCTCGCGCGCTTTTTCATCTGACTTCAGGCACGCCCGGTACTTTTCGTACGAAGCGAGACTGTCGAACGCGATCAATCCCCAAGCGACGTTGTTCGTACCTTCATGCGGAAGAAAATATCCAATCAGGTGGCCGCCGCAACGCGGAATGATTCGACCCCAATTCTCGGCGTACTTTTTGAACTCGTCGCGCTGGAAAGGATCGATCTCGTACCGGATAAAACAAGTAATCGTCATGGATTGTTCTCCGTGAAAGTTCATTTGTCCTTACTTCGCATCTGTCGTCAAATGCACTTCCTTCATTTCCTTGATGTCGCTGATCACGATTGCGCGAGTTCCCTTTCGCTCGTATATGGTGCCACTGGCGCGAACGTATTTACCCACGAACGGCATCAACTTTTCCCGCTGATCCGTGTCCGGCATTGATCCAGAAATTGGAATGTACAACTCGCCATCCGCCGTTTGAATGATTAACGGCGAACCATGCCGGGCACATTCCAACGCGCACTGCAGATTGAATTCGGTTGCTTTGGCCTCGAGATTCTGGATCGGACACGCGATATCGCGAACCAGCCCCTCGATGGTTTTCTTCGACTGGGCTGACGAGGGCGGTTGGTCTGTTTTTGGGGATGCCTGCGACATCGCGGAAATTGACGCGATGCTAAAGCTGACAAGCAACACAGATACAAAGCGGTTCATCGTTGCTCCTTACTCAGTCTCAATTCTCTTTGTCGTAGAAACGTAGCTCGCTACGTTTAGACGGCGCAAAGTAAAACGTAGCGAGCTACGTTTCTACGGTTTAGACTGCCAGTTGCCCGACATGGACACTTCGTTTAGCATCAAACTATGAATGTAAGACAGATCGACACCGCGGTATCCCGCATCGCGGCGGCCATCGGCGAACCGGCGCGAGCTCGAATGCTCTACTGTCTGCTCGACGGGCGTGCCCGTACCAGCACCGAACTTGCCGTCGTCGCTGAGGTGAGTCCATCCACCGCGAGCGTGCACCTGCACCGACTGACGACAGCGCGCCTGGTCAGGGTGCTGATTCAGGGCAAGCATCGCTTCTACAGCTTGTCCGGTACTGATGTGGCCGGCGTGCTTGAAGGGTTAATCGCTCTCGCGGGCGGCCCTTCCGACAAATTCGTGCCGAGCACGCCCAGCGAACTTCGGGTCGCGCGAACTTGTTACGATCACATGGCAGGTATAGCGGGCGTTGCTCTCCACGATCGCTTCAAAGAATTAGGATGGCTGTCGACGGCTTCTGACGATAACACTTACGACCTGACATTGGCTGGCACAAAAGGTTTTGGAGCTCTTGGCATCGACGTCGATGCGACTCGATCCTTGCGACGACGGTTCGCGTATGGCTGCGTGGACTGGAGCGAGCGCCGCCCGCATATGGGCGGAGCGCTCGGGGCCGCCGTCTTGCACGTCGCAGTCAAAAGAAAATGGGTGATCCGAGAACTCGACAGCAGAGCCTTAACAGTGACCAGCGTAGGGCGGCGCGAAATGTTGAGTAAATTCGGTCTTCAACTGGCAGAAAGTGATCTCAGGCCGGAGCGCGGCGATCGTCTCAGGATTGGATAGCGTTCCAGCGGGCCGGAGAGCCGTCTAAACGGAAACCACTGCCTGGGATCCGACGGTCGGGGCATTTCTTTGCTTACGCAGTTCGCTGCGAAAATTTTCCACCGTGAATTCACTGCTTTTCTGGAAAAGATCAAGCAATGGATCTTCCAACTCCTCGAACATGGATGGCTTAGATCCAGCTGGCTCGGCGTCGTTCATGCCCTCGGGTTCAACTGCAAGTTCGGGTTGATCTCCTTTGTTGTTTTTGAGGGCATCGATAAATTTTTCTAAATGCTCGCGTTGGAGGTCCGTCGTCCGAATGAACTCGACTCCCATGCCAACCTCCGGATGCATCACGCGCACCACGCCTTCCACCCGGCTCTCGAGTTTCGCAAGCCGCATAGTCAGGAGGATTCTCGTATTCGTGGGAAATGGCGCAGTCATCTCGAGGTAGGAGCCGCCCGAACTGAGGTCGGTGAGCGTACATGGGGCCGGCGGATCGTCGGGTTCGATCTCCGAAGAATGCCGAGCCATCCAGGACTTAAGCCGGTCACGATCGTCGGCAGACAGGTTCACGAAGCGAAGCCCCGCCTGCGCACCGTTGCCCTCCCATGCCGTTTCCGCTGCGCATTCGATGCGTTGATCCGTCCCTGGCAGAGTAAATTTGATTCGCATCGAACCGCTGTTCTTTGCGCGACGCGAGAGTTTGAGCGACATTCCACCCTGACTAACATCAGAAGTAACGGCCTTGCGCTCGCCAGCTCCGTTCTGACCGGCGAAAACTACAGGAATCTCGATGGCGACCCGCGCGTTGCGGCGGCGTTCGCACTTCATCAAAGCCCTAGCCGCACGAAAACTGCTTCGAGCCCGTTCGGTGGAGATCGGTTTATAAAGTGCAAAGTGCGCGCCCAGCGCGAAAGCGCTGCGCACAGCTTTTTGGCCATCAATCATGGCGACGGCGATAGCGCGCTTGTTACACGGGGCGGAGCGGACACTCTTCAGCACCTGGGCGGCCATGTCCTCGTCGTTACAGTCAACGACCACCGCTTCGAATCTGCGGCGGGTTAGTTTCCGGACAGCCGAATCTGCGTCCTCACAAAATTCGACGCCAATCTCCAGGTCGCTCAGGACCCGCCGCAGTACCCGAATGATCTTGTCGTCGGAGCACAGGACCAGAGCTTGAAGACTCATTGCAGGAGAACTCCCTTAAATACCTTCAGCCGCCAATGACGGCTCCATCTGCATGAGCTTCCTCTTCGTTAAGTAAGTGGGCGACGCTGCGAAGCTGCTCAGCGGCGGTTTGCAGGGCTTCAATCTGCTTGCCCAGTTGAGCCTGCTCGGCTTGCTTCTTGCGGAGAACTTCATGAATATCCTTCACGATACTGCCTCCTTTATTCACTGTAGGTTGGCTCCTCTTGGCGGTCAATGAATCGGGGCCAGGAGCGGGTTACGGCAGTAATCGCGGAAAGATCTCGGGTCCGGCGTCAGGAGGTCGCCGCGACGCCACTTGCCTAAACCCCAAACGCGTTTCGAATGATGCTTCGGTTCCTGCAAGCCTGTTCGTTATCATCGATTTACCTTGATGAGGCTCAACCGGGGGACACGATTTCTGTTGACTTTTTGGCAAAACACCCATAGAATCAAAGCCTTCCGAGTTAGCCCAGAGGTTCAGTAACACGGGACTGGATGGTATCTTTAGCCGTCAGCAGGGGCCTGAATCCCTCTGCTTACGAAACGAATCTAACTTTTTACTGTGTAAGTTTATCTCACGCACGAGGCTTTATATTTATGGCAAAGCGACGCGGAAATCCAAACTGGGGTAAGCCGGAGCCGATCGGCCCGATTACTCCAACCATCACCGAATTCGAGCAAGTGGTCCGCGAGTACAAGCTTTCGCCGGACCAATACCTGCGCTCCACCCGGCTGCGCGAATGGGCTCGACGGAACAAGAATTCAAAGTACATCCCGGAGCCTTTACTCGAGGCTTGGGGATTCGAGATCGAATCCACCCTGTAATCAGGGATGAACAAGCATCGTAAGGGTCGCCCGAAGGGGCGACCCTTTATTTTTTCTCCGCACAACTGACACGAGGGGTATACAAAGACGCTGTGGCCTCTGTCCTGACTATCCCGAGCATTCCCGCAAGTGAACTTGTGGCTCTGCTCGTCGCCGCCAGCTTCGCCGCCGGACTCAACGTTTACGCCACCGTGGCCACGCTCGGATTGCTTGCGCACGCGGGATTTTTGCCGCTCCCTCCAACTCTACAATTGCTTTCGAGCTGGTACGTCATTGCGGCCAGTGGTGTGATGTTCGTAATCGAATTCTTCGCCGATAAAATACCCGCCTTTGATCTGGTCTGGAACGCGCTACACACTTTCATTCGTGTCCCCGTCGCGGCTCTGCTGGCCTACCGCGCCACCGCAACCCTTTCTCCGTGGGAACAACTTGCAGCTACGCTGGCCGGAGGAGCCATCGCCTTCGCCGCTCATGGAGGCAAAACGGCAGTGCGCGCGGCGGTCACTCCCTCGCCGGAGCCGATCTCCAATGCGGCCTTAAGTCTCGGCGAAGATGGCCTCGCCATCTTCCTCACCTGGTTTGCCACTCAGCATCCCTACGGGGCGATAACCATCGTCGGCTCCTTACTCATCGTCATTCTGATCCTGACCCGCTGGGTCGTGCGCTCACTGCGTAGCCTTTTCCGCGGAGCCGAGCGTGAGCTGGCGAACTAGCGCAGGCCAACAACTTCCGCTGGCCGCATCTGGCGCGCCTTTGCTACAATCCCACTGTTATGGTGAATCCCTCGGCATTTACCGATGTTCCCACTGCTATCGAAGAAATTCGCGCCGGACGCATGGTCGTCGTGGTCGACGATGAGGATCGCGAAAACGAAGGCGATCTAACGCTCGCCGCAGAGAAGGTCACTCCTGAACTGATCAATTTCATGGCCAAGTATGGCCGCGGATTAGTCTGTCTGGCCATGACCGAAGAACGCCTCGACCATTTGCGCATCGGTCCCATGACCGTGGAGAACACTTCGAACTACGGCACAGCGTTTTGCGAAGCCATCGACGCGCGCGACGGCGTGACCACCGGAATCTCCGCCTACGATCGCGCCCGCACAATCAAGGTGGCAATCGATCCCGCGACTCGTCCTTCGGATCTCGCACGCCCCGGGCACGTTTTCCCGCTGCAGGCCCGCAAAGGCGGCGTGCTGGTGCGCGCCGGACAAACCGAGGCCTCGGTCGATCTGGCTCGCATGGCTGGATTGGTTCCCGCCGGAGTGATTTGCGAAATCATGCGCGACGACGGAACCATGGCGCGCGTTCCCGACCTCGTGGAGTTCTGCAAAATCCACGATATGAAGATGCTCACCGTTGCCGAGCTCATTCGCTATCGCATGCAGCACGAGCGCTATGTGCATCGAGTCGGCGAAGCGTTGATTGGCACGCGCTACGGCGAGTTCCGTCTGATTGCCTACGAAAGCGAAGTGGACGGCGGCGAATCGCACGTCGCATTAGTTCGCGGCGATATCGAAAATTCCAAAGAGCCGGTGCTGGTTCGCATGCACTCGCATTGCGTGATGGGCGACGTTTTCGGATCGACCGCTTGCGATTGTCACGCGACGGTCGAGGGTTCGATGCAAGCCATTGCGCGCGAAGGCCAGGGCGCGCTGATCTACCTGCATCAAACTTCAAAGGGATTTTCGGTGGAGAGTATTGAAGACCGCAAGATGCTCACCTTCCATCGCGACAAGCGCATGCCATCTTTACCGGAGAGCGAGCGCAAGACGCAGCGCGAAATCGGCATCGGAGCGCAGATCCTCTCGGATTTGAATCTAGGCCGCATTCGCCTGCTGACCAACCATCCCAGAAAGGTGCCCGCACTCGAAGGCTTCGACATAGAAATCGTCGAACAGATCCCAGTTCTACTGGACAGAGTAAAAACTCAACGCTGAAGTAGTCC
>Ga0206819_10063_pt1 | contig 41451 bp, 33 predicted proteins | sample Alteio_BWOrgCont_87_FD_152855 | JGI IMG/M metagenome (GOLD analysis project Ga0206819, IMG submission 152855) | Enriched cells from forest soil in Barre Woods Harvard Forest LTER site, Petersham, Massachusetts, United States -... | ecosystem: Environmental > Terrestrial > Soil > Temperate forest >... | reverse complement strand
AATCCCTCAGCGCTCCCCAACTCAAGTTCTTCCCTTGACAACTAGACTTTAAACCGTCAGCATCCGGGTCTTCGCATGCCAGTGGCGCTAGACCATAAATAAAATTCCGCTAAAATTAGTCTATGCTTCAATTTTCGGGCACAATGGCGCATTGCCTGAGCGAGCACTTCCAACGGAACCAACAGCCGTGACCAATTCAGTCAAAGCAACCAATCCCTTTAAAAAGACCGTGCAGAAGATCCGCCAGTCGTGGGGCAGGGTTTCGGCCCAAAAGCAATTGCTCGTTCTGGGGCTGCTTTCGATTTGCGCCCTGGTGACGCTTGTCGCCTGGATCTGGGTGGCGCGCACACAGGCGGTGATCGATCGCAGGGAGACGAGTGAGCGCCAATCAATTGATGAGTTTGAAAAGGATACGACACCCGCATTATCAGAGCGTGATGGCATTGTCCGCAAATTCATGCCGCTCGTTCGGCAGATAGCGCGCCGATACAGCCAATACAATCCTGATTCCATGGAAGACCTGGTACAGGTCGGTTCGATCGGTTTGCTCAAAGCGATCAAATATTACGATCCCCATCGCGAGCGTTCAGCCAGCTTCAAAACACTGGCCACCTGCTACATAAGAGGCGAGATCCGACATTATTTGCGCGATCACTCATCTTTGGTGCAGGTACCTCGCAAATTGACTGAGATGAACGCGCAGTTAGCCGGTCTGGAAGAGAGGCTGACCAGACAGTTTGACCGTGCCCCCACTTTGCAAGAGTTGGCTCAGTCGTCAGGGCATTCGGTGCAAGACATTCTGGAGGCGCAGCTTTCGTGGGACGCGCGCCTCAACTACGAATCATTCGACTTCAACAGCGAAGAAGAAGAAAACAACGACAGGCGTGCGTTGTCTGAGCTTGTTGCCGACAAAAGAGCGCTTGAGCTCATGTCTGCCTCAGAAGAACGCGAGTTGGTGACACAGGCGCTAAAGCAGCTTGGGTCGCGCACCAGAGAAATTGTCGAGTTTGTTTTCTTCTATGATCTCTCGCAGAAAGAGACGGCGACCGTTCTGGGACTTTCGGAAATGGGCGTGTCTCGGGCAGTGCACAGCGCACTGAAAAAGCTGCGCGATATTTTCAAGAGCGAGGAGTTGAAAATCAAAGCATGACGCTTGACGCAACTGCGGCGCCAGACTCCTTGCAAGTACCGATTGAGGAGATTGTCGCTGTCGGGCTGGAGTACAAAGCATCCGATATTCACTTCAAAGCCAATCAGCCGCCGATCTTTCGCATAGACGGACAACTAATAATGTTTCCTGGGTTGCCGGCTTTTTCGGCGGACAACCTTACCGCGGCTCTGGTAGGGCTTCTAAACAGCCGGCAGCGCAAGCTGCTGGAGGAAAATCTCGAGCTTGATACAGCGCTATCCTTTTCCGGCAAAGCTCGCGTGCGGGTGAACATCTACACTGATCTCGATTCCCTGGGATGCGCGATGCGCATCATACCTCTGCGTGTTCCGACATTAGATGAACTGCGATTGCCGCCGATCATCGATAAACTGACACGGCTGCGATCTGGGCTGGTACTCGTTTGCGGCGTGACAGGGGCAGGGAAGTCGACGACCCTGGCGTCGATGGTGGCCGAGATCAATCGCAGAGAAGCGGTGCACATATATACGATTGAAGATCCGATCGAATATGTTCATAAGCCGATCCGGTCAGTGATCACTCAACGGGAGGTCGGCGATTCGACCAAATCATTTTCTTCGGCCGTGCGCTCGGCCCTTAGAGCAGATCCAAATATCTTGCTGATCGGTGAGATGCGAGATCCGGAAACCATGCTGTCCGCATTGAAAGCAGCCGAGACGGGACTGCTGGTGCTTTCTACTTTGCATACTCCTTCGGCCACGAAAACAATTCAACGCATCCTGGGAATTTTCGATCCCAAAGAGCAAGAAACGGTGAAGATGCAGTTGGCATATGCGTTGAGAGCGGTAATTTGCCAGCAACTCTTGCCGCTCGCAGAGGGTGGACGCAAAGCTTTTCACGAGATCATGGTAAACACATCCACAATTCAGGAAACGATCTTATTCGGCGAATTCGACAAACTGCAGGAGTACATCAAGAACGGCGAATATGATGGTATGTGTACTATGGATGAGTCGATCTATAAAGCATATTGCGATGGATTGATCGACAGCACGATCGCCAAAGAGTATGCATTGAATAAAGACGAGATGGAGCGCGCATTGCGGGGAGCGATCTTGTCATAGCGATTTAATTCTGTTTGCTACTGGCTACCTGTGAAACGCCGGAGAGCTAACGGTGACGCCCCAGGTGGCGCATGGGCAGCCGGTTTCGCTTTGCGTCACGGAATGATAAATGAGTTATGGTTAATTGAAATTGTAATATCTTCGTGACATCTTCGAGAACGCGGATCGGTGAATCCCGGTTCAGCACTGCCATAACACATGATCGATCGGCGGATGCATTGACAGCCCGACTCTTTGGCGTCATGACAATGTAGTATCAAGGGCGATATTATTAACGGCAAGAAACTCTTTGCCTGGCTCCCCCAATAATAGCGATTGATTATGATCGTCTGCTAAGGTGCGATGCCCGCAGGATGCAGGGTACATGGCATCTATGCAGGAGTGGGTACACCGGGTTCTGCTCGCATATTTGGATGCTATCACGCAAAATTAAATTCGAGATTTAACCGCTTGACCCTTGTTGCGGAGCAGTTAATGAGTGCTAACATACCCCACGAATTAAATGGCTGGCCTTACGCAACAGCCTGATGATGCCGAAAGCTCTCTTCAGAGCTGGCTAAAGAACCTTACTTGCGAGGACAGGAATGTCTATTCTTACCAGCGAATCCCCTGTAGCGCTCGAACATCTCGACGATCACCTCAAAGCCATTCTCAAAGTCAAACTGCGGGAATTTGTGCATTTAAGTCCATGCTTCACCGATATTCCTTCTATAGATATGAATCGCTATGGACGCGGTCAAGCGGCGATGCCGGCTCAGCACCTCCATGTCCAACCCCACATGGATGATGAGTGCCCGAACAAACTGCATAGAAGCACTCTGCGACGCCGCCCAGTGCGCCCGGTTGTTGTCTAACTATTCCGTTGTGCCTGGCTTTTCGGCAGATCCATGCTGCTTTCATGGGCTGTGAGAAATTTCGCGGAAAATCTCACGCATTTGATTCCAAGTGGTCGCCTGCGCTTGGTTGTTGGTAAATGTCTCGCTCTGGTTCTTGTAAAGGGTCGCCAGTGGTTGTCGTGAGAAATTCCGCGGAATTTCTCACAGCCTGATCCGGCTAAAGATCAGAGCCAGCTCTCACAAAGAGCTGGCTCTGGCTTCCTGTTTTGGTCGGGGCGAGAGGATTCGAACCTCCGGCCTCACCCACCCCAAAGGTGCGCGCTACCCCTGCGCCACGCCCCGACGGCGTTCTAGTCATTATATTATAGGCCCTGCCGTTGCGCCCGGCTCAATCGAGCCGGTTTGGAGCGAGCTAAATCACAACCCGTTTGAGTCGCAGCACTCTGCATCCTGCACAGCACTGATAAAATGAAGTGACACTCCTTCGCATCAGTTTTCAGGCTTGCAAGAATCTCTCAACATCGACGTTTCTCACCTTTTCAATTTCCGGCTAGACGAGTTTCAGCTTGAGGCGATCGCGCATTTGGAGGAAGGTAAGAGCGTCGTGGTTTGCGCCCCTACCGGCTCAGGCAAAACCGTGATTGCCGAATACGCAGTTGAGTTGGCACTTCGCAGCAACAAACGCTGTTATTACACTACGCCGCTGAAAGCGCTCTCCAATCAAAAATTTTACGATTTTCGCACCAAATACGGTGATGATAAGGTTGGTTTGCTCACCGGCGACACGACGATCAATCGCGAAGCTCCTGTAGTTGTGATGACGACTGAGGTCTTCCGCAATATGCTGTATGGCACCATCCTTGGTGATGTGAGCAAAAACCTTCACAATGTCGCTTCAGTCATTCTCGATGAATGTCACTATATGAACGATGCAGAACGGGGCACCGTCTGGGAAGAATCAATAATCTACGCGCCAGTCGACATTCAGCTTGTAGCACTCTCCGCAACTGTGGCCAATGCGCGCGAGTTAACGACTTGGATCAGCGAAACGCACGGTCCGACGGAGTTGGTGCAATCAGACTATCGCCCCGTGCCCTTGCGTTTTTACTACTTTGGCGATCGGCATATCTACCCGCTTCTCAGCCCGGGCCGCGGTGTCAATTCCATGCTCAAAAATCGTTTTAGTGTGAAAAAGTCTCAGCACAAAGACCGCAAGCGCAGAGCAATCCCCGCTATGGGTGCGCATCCAAGTGATGTGCTCGCTGTTTTGTCCGGGCGCAACATGTTGCCTGCCATTTACTTTCTGTTTTCTCGGCGAGGCTGCGAAGATTCGATGAAACGAGCTCGCGGCATTCCTTTGCTGAGCCTGCCGGAACAGACAGAGTTGCGCAAGGTCGTGGAGAGTTTTGTCAAAGATCACCCGACTTTGCAAAGTCACCCGCATCTTCCCTATTTGTTCGAAGGCATGAGTGTGCACCACGCCGGCATGCTGCCCAGTTGGAAAATGATGGTAGAGAAGCTTTTCCAAAGGGGCCTGCTCAAGGTTGTCTTCGCCACCGAAACCCTGGCTGCCGGAATCAACATGCCGGCCCGGTCTACTGTGATCAGCTCGATTTTCAAACGCGCCGATGAGGGGCATCGCGAACTTCATGCGTCCGAATTCTTGCAGATGTCCGGCCGTGCTGGTCGCCGGGGCATGGATGATGTCGGGCATGTGATCGTTTTGCATCACCCATTCGAAGCCGTCGAAGATGCGGCCAAATTGGCCACAGCACCAGCCGATCCGCTCTCCAGCCGGTTTACACCGTCTTACGGTATGGTGCTCAATTTGCTCGAGCGGCACAGCATTGATGATGCCCGAGATCTAATCGAACGCAGCTTCGGCCAGTTCATGGTCAATCAACAGCTCGAGCCGCTTTACGAGCAGAATATGACCTGGCAGCGTGAGTTGGAGCGCTTGCGAAATCCTTTGTGTCCAGGCGAGATCGGCGATCTGCCGTTGTACGCGCGCCGGCTCGATACCATTCGCGCCAAGCACAAACAGCTGAAACAAATGGAAAAGGGTTTGAAACATGCCAGCCCTGAGGAAACGGAAGCGGCCGTGGCGCCTGTGCACGAGGAGATCAATTCGTCGCTGGTCGAGGCATATGCCATGCCGTGTCACGGTTGTCCGGTGCAAAAACCTTGCAGCAAGCAAACCGAGCGTGTAGCGCAGTTGGAGAAGCGAATCAAGGAGTTTGACCGCCGGATCGCCAAAGAGACCACCAAATACTGGCGTACTTTCGAGGCGTTGGCTAACATCTTGCGCATCAAAGGCTATCTCGACGGTAATCGTCCGACGCAATTGGGCCGCATGGCCGCCTCGATTCGCGGCACAAACGAATTGTTTCTTACGGAAGTGGCTATTTCCGGCATTCTGGAACGGCTGAGGCCATCCGAATTCGCGGCGATGGTCACGGCGTTGGTGAGCGAAGAAGGGCGCGGTGGCTTAGACGCAATGCGTGTCAGGGTCAGCCCCAACGTCGACATGGCGCTGGAGCGGCTGCAGGGTCTCGCTCGCAAGCTGTTTCGCACGCAACGAGACTTCGATATCGACATCTCAGTCGAATTCGCGCCCACCTTTTGCGGCATGACCGAGATGTGGGCCGACGGAGCAACCTGGGATGCGATGCGGATGGCCACACAATACGATGAAGGCGACATCGTCAGAGCAATGCGCCGCACGCTCGATCTCTGTCGACAGTTCGCTCGTGCTCCTGGAATGAAGCCGGAAATCGTCGAATTGGCTCGCTCAGCTGAGTTGTTAATCAGTCGCGATGAAGTGAAAGAAGATTTTTAGCCGCAGAGTTTCACCACATGTGATACCACTTCGTCGATCGTCATGTTGTCGGTGAGGATGAGAATTGCATCGTCAGCCATGCGTAAGGGAGCAATCACTCGATTGGTGTCTTTTTGATCCCGCTCGATTATTTGTTTGAGCAAGAGCTGGTAATCGACTTGTTCACCGGCGACCGAGAGCTCAGCCATCCGCCTTTTCGCGCGCACGTCGGCCGAGGCTGTGAGAAAAATTTTCAAATCGGCATCCGGCAAAACGACAGTGCCGATGTCTCTGCCATCTAACACGACTCCGCCCGCCTCGGCCAGAACCCGCTGTTGCTCAACCAGATGCTGCCGCACAGAAGGAATGGCTGCGACCGCGCTCACCAACCTGGTCACCTCCGGCGTGCGAATCTCCTTTGTGATCTCTTTTCCATTGACTAGAATGCACAGATTCTGTTGTGGCGAGTCTCCCGGCTTTAGTTCGATTCTGGCATGGGCGGCTAAAGTGCTGATAGCTTCGCGGTCACTCATTTGCAGTTTGCGCTCGAGAGCCAACCACGTGATCGCTCTGTACATTGCCCCGGTGTCAATGTACAGATAGCCGAGCAGGTCGGCCACCTTCTTCGCCACGGTCGATTTACCAGCACCAGCCGGTCCGTCTATGGCTACTTGCAACAATTTCGCCGGCTGCTGCCGGCGCCGAAGGTTTGCTTCGTCGCTATCGGCCACCACCGTTAGATTCTCGTTTGACATAAGAGCAAAAACGAAATGTCATCTGTGCCGATCGTGCGCTTTCAACTCTACACTACGGGCCGTGGAATGATTTGCCGGTTTTTGGAAATAAGAAGAGATTTTTGGCCAAAAGATTATCGCCGTCACCTGCGCCGAGAACAAAATAAACAGGAAGCCAACCACCAGAGGTGGTGAGAGCCGCATAAACGACCGCTTGGTTGGCCGCACGACCACGCTGGCCGCTTCCGCCTCTCGCGCCTTTTGCCGGATGGATTCGACATCGAGGTCAACAAAACTTTGTTTGGGGCGCTCGACGATCTCTTCCGGCGGGGCGGCGCCGTCAGACAGAGGTGCCAGCATATTCCAGGCGTCTTCCGCGTTCATAGACGCAATACGCGGATGCGATTGCCGCTGCTTGGCGCCGCTTTCTTCCTTGGGAGGCGCCTTGGGTTCTTGTGGCTTCTCAGTGATTTGCAATGCAATAGTGCTGGCAAAAACCTTATCTAACAGCCCCTTCTCGTCGTACAGCTCGCTTGGATCGTCGGGCAGATTGAATAAAATCGAGATCACCCGCGGCAGCGGAATGTGCAGGTGCGGCACAAGCCCAGTCTGTTCTTGCGGCCCGACTTTGAGATAGGCGACATGTCCTTCGGCGGCGGACAACATGCGCCGCACCGCGTCATATCCCTCAAAACTGGAATCATTGATCAACCCGGCAACGATATAAAAACTGTCGGCGAGCAGCACCCGACCTGAGTAATTTTCTTGCGGGCAATTAACTCTGAGCACGCATGTCCCCGGAACTCGACATTCAAGAATGCGCTCAAGAACATTTTTCATGAGCAGCTCGTGGGTCAGGCGGGTTTCGAAGATTACATCCAAATAGTTGCCAACCTGTACTCTGCTTTATCTATTTGCCGTTCGCTTTCCGAACACTTTTCCTTTCAACCAGTCTACAAAAGAAATCGAGTCCGGCGCGTGCAGTGCCGCTTGCTGCTGAGCCTCTTCCAGGTTCTCCCCGGCTGCCAGCCCCTGCACGATCTGCAATATTTCAGTGTCGGTGGGAAAACGCCCCAGCTTCTTTTTGGAGAAGATCAAGTCGCCTTTGTACTCTATTTCAAATACGCCACCGCTGGACTTAACCAGCTCTGAATCTTCGTGCAGCTCAGTTTCGAGTTCGGCCGCCAACCTGACAGCCTTTTGCTGGTAGCCTCAAGCCCCGCAATAAGTAATTTTGAAAGCTTGCGTCATTGTTGAAACTCCTTTGGGTTTAGGGTAGCCGTTTGAAAATCCGTTTCCACCATGGTAGACCGAAGAACTTTTTATATTGATCCCGCAATGTGACGAGATCTTTTTGCGCTTCCAGAAGCTCTGCTTTCAGTTTGGCTGTTTCACCCGTGTTCACCTCCAAAAGGCGCATCGAGCTCTGCAGCTCAAGCAGAGTGCGCAAATCTTCCAAGTGTACTTTGCGTTGTTCTGCCAGTTCTCGATTGGCATAGGCCAGCTCTTTCAGAAGACCGTGCATCTCCTTGGGGTCATTTGCCTCGAAGTGCGCTCGCAGCGGCCGCAGCAAATCTTCAGGCTGGATGCGCTGCATGTGCGAATCTTTCTCCTTCCGCCGCAATGCTGCCAAAATGTGCTCATAGCGAAAGTCGCTTGGCGGAATGATCTGCCATTCTTCTTTATTGCCGATCATTCGTCGCGTCGCCGTCCAACCATCGGGCAGTTTGTTGCCCCATTTCCCGGACAGGCTGCGCTCGAGCGCCCGGATTGATTTGCCCAGGATCAAAGCTGCTTCCTTGAGAGAAAGCGGTTCGGGACCTGGATTGGTTTCAACTGATATCTCCGGACCAAAGTCATCGTCAACCGGTGCGGCGAATATCGCTTCCTCGTCCTCATCTTGAACCTCATTTAGAGCGGATGGTGACTCGGTTGGCACTTGATCGACAATCTCTATTGAATCCATGATTGTTTGTTCGGACATCTCTTTGCCTCATTCCTAGCATCCTAATTTTAAGGGTTGAGTCGAGCGGTTCAGCCTAACTGAAAGAAAGATGCCAATTAGATCGCGATCAGCTGCGGCGCCGAATCAGTAGCGAAGGCAAGGCGGCGGGGACGAAGGCGACGGAGCGAATCTAGGAACTCGAACTAGCAGCGAAGGCCAGGCGGCGAGGAGCCGTCGCAGCCGAAGCGGATGTACAGAGCGGAGGAGCCGAGGGACGAAGGCGACGGAGCGAATCTAGGAACTCGAACTAGCAGCGAAGGCCAGGCGGCGAGGAGCCGTCGCAGCCGAAGCGGATGTACCAGAGCGGAGGAGCCGAGGGACGAAGGCGACGGAGCGAATCTAGGAACTCGAACTAGCAGCGAAGGCTAGGCGGCGAGGAGCCGTCGCAGCCGAAGCGGATGTACAGAGCGGAGGAGCCGAGGGACGAAGGCGACGGAGCGAATCTAAATAAGAGAAAAGGACAGGCCACAGCCTGTCCTTTTAGAGCTTGTCGTCGGTTTGACCTACTTGAGCAAACGACCTTCAACAGCAGTCCAATCGATATTCTGGAAGAATGACTCGATATATTTGCTGCGTTCCGAGGGTTTATAGTCGAGCAGGAAAGCGTGTTCCCAAACATCCATCACCAGGATGGGAATGAATCCAGCGACGTTTCCTTCTTCATGCGAAGAAATCCAATGATTGGACAAAGTCTTGGTCATCGGATCTTGGAAGAGGATTGCCCAGCCTACACCGCGCATGCCGCCGACTTTCATGAAGTCGTTTTTCCAAACTTCGATTGAGCTGTACGTTTCTGTCATCAGGCGTCCGAGATTGCTCGAGTCCTTCAGTTCAGAGCCGCCCGGCTTGAGGTTGCCGAAATAATATTCATGCAAGCGCATGCCGTTGTATTCCCAGCCGTACCGGCGCTTGATTTCGGCGTATTCTGGCTGACCTGCCTTATTCGCCTCGGTGAGTTCGATCACCTTCTCGTTCAAAAGGTTCGTGTTCTTGACGTAGCCGGAGTATAGGCCCAAGTGGATCTCGATTGTCTTGTCCGAGATGCCGGTCAAGCCTTTGAGATGGCTGAAGTCCTTCTCAGCGTAGGGCTTGTATTGAATTTTATGCTGTACCGTCATTGATTCGCTCCTATCAGAACCTGTCAGGATAATCCGCGCCCCCGCCTCTTCTATGTAGGACAGTAAAGCCTTGTCGGCGCGAAACTTAGCGATAATTCATACCATATATTCAAAGCCAAGATGCGCAATCTCAATATTAATCGACGGATTTTCCCGGAGATTCATTGTAGATTTTAAGTTACCTCGGCAGAGCGCTCCGCCGGAGGCACCATATACGGTGCAGGTTTTTGATTCGATCAAGGTTGTGATCAGCTGCCTAATTTGGGCATGAAGTCCATCAGGCGTTTCTTCGGCTTATCTTGCTGATCTTCCTCGTTCAATTCATCAATCACTTCTTCCGTTGTGGCTGGCTGAGATTGAGTGGGATCGGGAGCCGCCTGTTGCCAGCCTTGATGCTGCGCGATTTGCTGCGCCATTTGCGCCGGGGGCACTGTCTGGAAAGGACTTGGATGACTGCCGGACTGTGACTCGGTCTGTCCCCACACACCCATTGCTTGCGGCTGCGGTTGAGCATTGGCACTGTCTGGTGGTGTGCCCCACGCCGGTTGATTGTCCGCTGTCGGCGCGCCCCATGCTGCTTGCCCTTGCCAGCCCGTTCCAGAAGTTGCCGCCGATTGCGGCTGCACTGGCTGCTGCACTGGCGTTGGCGATGGCTGCGGGCGAGCCGGCGGCTGCTGTTGTTGATCGGCCCAGCCTGACTGTCCCTGTGGTGGTCCCCAATTGGCTGCCGGCTGCGGTTGTCCGGCTAACCAATTGCTGCCGGAAGTGGCAGGATTCGCTTGTGGCGCTGCTGTTGGCTGGTCTCCCCACTGCGCTGGCTGTTGATTGGCCCAGCTTGTGGCAGGGTTAGCAGCCGGTTGAGCTACAGGCTGGTCGGCCCATTGCGCCGTTGCCGGTTGTTGGGCCGCTGGCTCGCTCCACTGCGACGCGGCTCGCCCGGATGCATCGGGCCAGTCGGGGTTGGCAGCAGGTTGAGGCGTGGAATTAGGCACTGCAGGCGCCGCCGTCCATGTGGTTTGTAGCTCCGGGCTAATTTCCTGAACTGGTAGCTGTGTCGGTGCGGCTGGTGCGGGCGCTGCTGGTTCGCCCCACTGAGCTGCCTGCGAAGATGGCGCCGTATCAGGTGCGGTCGGTTGATCGCCCCAACTGTTTGACCAGCCAGGCGGGCTTGTCTTGGCCGGCTCAGCCTGTTGCTGCACCCAGGCTGCTCCCGTGCCTGAAGATTCAGGGTTGGCTGCCGCCCAGCCGCTGGCCGCTCCCCCAAACAGGTTGCCGTCGCTAGCTGTGGCAGGCGCTGGCCACGGAGTAGCCGGGGTTTCTTGTGGTGGAGGTGCGGGCCTGGTCTCAGGCGATTCGATTGGGGGTGCCCAGGGGTTTTCCGAAGATTGACCCTCTTGGCTGGGCGCCGGGGTCGCCGTTGGCACCGGCAAATCGGCAGCGGGGAGTGGCAATTGTGGAGCGGCCGTTTCAGATTGTGGTGCCCATGCCGCAGTTTGCGGTCCGGCCGCCGTCCAGTTTTGCCCAGAGCTGGTCGCCGCCTGAGCCGGCGGGGCGGGAGGCGTTTGTGCCGGTGCTGGCGCCGGCTCCGCCTGGGTTTGTGGCTGGCTATGCTCGCCTGTACCCCAAAGTGAGGAGAGAGTCTTGGCCAACGGTTTAACAGCTGAATTCGCTTCATCCGTTCGTTCGGCCGGTTCAACACCCCAGAGATCAGCGTCACTGGTCGGGAGGTTGGCTGCTGGCTGTGACGGAGCAACTTCTTGCGCCACGGCCGCCAGATTGGCAACGCCGGGCTGGGCATATTGTTGCCCCCACTCGGCTCCGCCGGTAGTGGCAGGTGCGGCAGCACGTACTGCTGCATGCTCGGCTGCTTCCCAGGCGGAGCCATGTTCTGTATCACTGCTGGAAAAAATTGATGCAGAACCATCAGGCTGCTCGACTACCTCTATGGTTTCAATCTGCAAAGTTTGCGTCATCCCGCGGGCACCGACCGCTTTGACCGCGGAGATCGTCGGAAGCATTGGCACCGCAGACGGTGCGTAGGACTCACCGGGCTCATTCAGCGGAAGACCGACGTTTTCGACCAGTTTGAGTGACTGCTTGTCCCAGTTGAACTGTGTGAAAGCCTCATCTAGACTGATACCACTCCCTTTGCATGTTTTTATAGCCATGAGCCCTTGTTCGGTGTTAAGAATGCCCCGAGCGATCAACTCACTGCTTTTTTGAGCAATTGAAACAATCGATTGATCCAAAATTCCCGACAAGACCAGCATCCGCCCCATAATTATCGAGTCTTTCGAACCGATGCGCACAGCTGTTTCTATATCTTTCGGAGTGATCAATCCTGACAGTTGCAGAAACTGGTAGAGGGGAAGACTCTCGGCAGGATTGGTCGGCAAGGCATAAGGTAATTGAGCCGCTTCTTCAGTCGGTTGTGTGGGACTGGCTTCCGGCTCGGGTTGAGGCGCAGGCGGCGGGGGATTCAATTCCTCCAGAGCAGCGCTGAGGCTAATCTTCTTGCTGTGCACAAGAGCGATTGCAGCCGGCGCATCTGCTTTTTTCACTGCACCTTCTGCCACCATCTTTTGTAAGTCAAGGGCGGCAAAAACGGTCTCTTCTGGAACTAAGTTTTGTTCTCGCAGCACCTCTCCAATCAACTTTTCGTTGATCAAGCCTAGCTCTACAGCACCCATCAAATTGGGTTCGTCAATCAATTTGGCCTCAAGCAACAGCTCGCCGAGCCTGATCGAATCATTTGTCGGCAAGTGGGTGACGCCGTGCTCCGCCAGCGCATGCTCAATTGGAATCTGCCGTTCCTTCGATGACTTGAGACCAGTGACAGCCTGCTCTCTGGAAATCTTTTTGTCTCGGACAAGGACTTGAGCGTTTAGTGCTGCCGCCAGCATCGGCTCTGTAATAATTGAGGTAACAACCAAGACTCGACCAAGCGGCAGTCCGATCGACTCGCATTGACCAAGAGCGGACTGAAGCTGTTCTTTCGTTACTATTTCAGCTTCTAAGAGCAGTTCGCCCAGTTTGTTGGTGACGACGTCCTCCTGCTGAAACCAGTGAAGGGTTTTCAAGGCATCGTCGAGGCTCAGATCTTCGGCGCCTACGAGAGTAAGGGCTTTCAGGACCGTTTCTTGATCTATCAGCCCGTCCTTGAGCATCGATTGCGCGCGCACTGCCGCCTGCAATTGATGTTCGGTTAAATAGGCTGACATGATCAGCACTCGTCCGACTGGCAGACCTTGTTGTTTGGCGATTAGCATCGCCTCTCTGAGATCGGCTGGCTTGAGCAGTCCCGCGCCGGTCAACAAATCACCCAGGCGCACACCTGTACTTTCGGTTGTCATGAATCAATATCCGCCATAGCGACGACACATTTAGAGTAATGCCCATTTGGCCATTATGTAATCTGCCATTTCTATACTTGTAAACTCGGGCTCAGTTGGTTGCTTGTCAGCAAGCCAAAAATTGTGGCGTCTAAGCTATAGACCGGAATATGGTGTCGTATATGGTGGCAAAGCAAATGGCCAGCGGCATTGTCGCTGGCCATGAATGCTAAATCCACTACGTGGTTTCGCCTATTGGCGTTAGTGCCCGTTAAGGGCGGTTTGTACCGAACGCATTTTTGTAGAGAGAATTGCTCTAACCGATTCCTCCGTTTCGAGCAGTTTCACACTCCAATCTTATACCCAAGCACCCATGTTGCCAAGTGTTGTTTGGGATACAAATTGCATGTGATTTGCGAATTTTTTTTTTCTGCTGGCCAATCTGAGGTTGCCGCTGAATTTTCACAGTTATGAGGCTGTGAGATTTTCCGCCGAATTTCTCACGGCAGGGCTTGGATCGCTGCCAAACTTGAATTCCACAAACCTGCGCAAAGTTCAATTACCTTCGTGAAGGCTTGTCGAGCTCACCTTTTCTCACTGTTCTCCTGGCATCGTCCTGGATCTGTACGGCGCCGAATATATACCGGAGAATAATCCACTGGGGTGAGTACGTATGTACAACTTTGGATATTAGTGATATATCCGGGTTGACAAGCGGGATGGGAAATGGACAAGCTCCTTCTGTCAACCAAAAAACGGGTGTTGGTGCCGGTGATATTTATCGGTGCTTTCGTTTTGTGGCTCTTCCTATGTAAAGCAAACTACGACAGCTACTGGAACGGCACAATCTACCGAGTGCAGACGACCGATTTCAATTTGTTGCACCACATCCTGCCTCAAACGATCTCGGAGTTAATCATCTCCGGCAGGGACGACCTGGTCGAAAACGTCCTGGATTCGACATACGGGCTCTTTGGAGTGGTGATCACCGATCCCTCCGGACAGTCGATTCTTTATCAAACAAGCAAGACCTATCTCAATCGTGAATCTTGGCAAGAGAAAGCCATACCGGAGGCGCTTGCGGAAGAAGCGAAGAAAGAACCACCTGATTTGCTCACCGATCCGCCGCCTCTGGAGCCAATTTGGGAGCATAAGTCGCCGCGGGATGCCGGTGCGCCGCATCGCTCGCCGTTTATCAACGCAGCCAATGTTCGCGGGCGCAGGGTGCTCGGCTATATCTACTACATCCGGCCGCAACCACCGTCATTCGCCAAGGACATGACGACCTGGCTGGGTACCGGTGTTTGGGAACTGTCAGGCGCCAAACGCGGCTATTTCTACATCACCTTGTGCACGATCGCTCTCAGCCTGGTCATATTGCTGTTGGTCTGGCTGCGGCAGCGAGTTTTGGAGACTAAGAAATTTGAATTAGCCCAGTTGCATCGAGAACTGGAGATACGCAAGAAGGCCCTTGAGCACCTGTCCGCTGAGCTGACGGCGCAAAAACAGCGCAAGGTCTGGTTGGAAAAAGAAGCGGAAGAGTCGTATCGCCGCGCTTCCAGCCTCAAACAGGCATTGATTCGCTTGAGGGAATCGTTAACCATTGTCAATGCGCAGCCTGGATTCGCTAACGCACCAGGAGGCGACCAAGTTAAGGTCCGACCAGCTGTGCACCCGCCCAGCGCGCTGTTGGAGGAAATTGAGCACCTCATCCCGGCGCTGGCCGATAACGCGGACGCATTGAAGTCCCAAGCCAGTTTGCTCCATGATTATTGCTCGGTTCTCGAGCAGAGGCAGGCGGAAATGAAGCGAATCGTTGAGCACGCTTATGCCCGCACCCAGAGCCAGGCCGCCGCAGCTGCAAACTTTATTGATATGAGCCCGAACTAGCATCGCCGTTGAGGTGTAGAGCCATGCCCGCAACACTCTGGCTTGATCAATTTTGATCGCACCCTTTCCCGTGATAAGCTTATTACTCAGGGATTGTTCACCCGCCGTGCCGCCGCCTGATCGGGGTGCGGAAGTAGCTTTCCTGTTGATTCTCCACGGACTCGGCCGCAACCAAACCCAATGAAACCAGCTACCGGCAAACGCAAATCGCTTTCATTGCAGGCGGTTCAAGAGTGCAGCAGCGAGCCCGTATATCGTCGCGGCGTTCAGTATTACAGACGCAAGAAGGTGCTCAAGTACGATGAGCTGCAGGGTGGCTCGATCGAAGCTCTTGTAATCGGCTCTGAGCCTCAACCTTATAAAGTCGTTGTAACATTTAATGACGAGAATGGCTTCAAGGCAGAATGTTCTTGCCCATACTTCGAGGAAGTCTGCAAACACTCCGTCGCTGTTCTCTTGACGCATATCGCAAAAGGCAATCCTGGCATCCGTTTCGATCTCAACGAACCGGAAAGACCCAGAGACTCAGGCGGCGCCCACGCACCGAAAGCAAAAGAGCTGTTAGATGACCCGAAGACCGCCAACGGCGTGATTGAGACGCCAGATTTCACGCTCGGTGTCCTGGTTCTGGAAAAGCCACTGGCTCTGATTCTTGGCACGACGCCAACCGTGCAGCAAGGCAAGGTCAACATCCTCAAAGTGCCACCAGAGATCATCGACTCTCTTGAGCCGCAGACCAAGATGCACAAGCTTGTCAAATATTTGACAGCGCTGCCTCAAGTGACCAAAGGACCGGCTGGCGGTCATCGCATCCCGCGTGGAGATGAAGGTCCGGTACTGGGGCATCTCAGCGTCACGTGTGGGATCGTCAATGCCTCCAACGGCAGTCCAATGCAATTTTCCAGCACGCCGCTCAAACCACGGGTGGTGCTTTCTGAGACTGAAAGCGGTGAATTGCAATTGCGCCTGGAAGCTTTAGATGCTGCAGGCGAAGCCGTGCCGCATCCGGTATTTTTTCTCGGGCAGTCGAGTTGGGTTCTTTCCAAAAATGTTTTCTACAACATTGACCTGACGCCGATTCACCGGCTGTTCCAATTCTTCGAAGCGCACGGGCAGATGACCGTGAAGCTCGAGGTCGTGCCGAAGTTTCTAGCCGTCGATTTGCCGATTTTGACGAAGCGCATGGAAGTGAAGCTTGACGAGACGCAAGCACCATTCCCGGTGGCAATTACAGAGCCACCACGCGTGGTGATCAAGGTTTCCGAGCGGAAAGCGCCTTCGACGCAGCCAGGCGGAACGACGACCCTCACTCTCGAACTCTCGCTCGGCTTTAGATATGGCACGCTGGTCTTGCCTTCACGCGATGAAACATCAGCCGTCGAGTCAGAACTCTACACTCGAACGATTGCCGACAACGGGCAAAGCGTTTGGGTCAAGCGCTTGTGGGAACAGGAAAACCAGGTTCGCCGCTTCCTCTCGAATTTGCAGCCTCAACGAACCATCGCCGACCGTTTCTTCTTCGTCGATGAACCGGCGCTGGACACTGTTTTTTACCTGTCTTCCGAACAATGTGCTGACTGGGAAGTGACCGGCATCGACTCGCTCAAACTGTACAAGGTGCGCCCGCAGCCGCTCAAGCTCAAAGCCCAGCTGTCGCTGAAGAAAGATACCTTCAAATTTGACTTCGATTTGCAAGCCTACTCGAACAGCGACGACATCCCGTTTGGGCTGGTGATCGATTCTCTTTTCCGCAACCGCAACTATCTGAAATTGGAAAGCAACGACTATGTGCGGCTGCAATCAACGACAATGCTCAGCTTGTTGAAGTCAATCGGGCAAAGCAAAGACACCTCGCGTCCGCTATATCAAGCCTTGCCGATCACGCATGCGTTGGAAACTCATGATATCGAAATTGATGCAGACAAAGGTTTTCGGGATTTTCTCAATAAGATCCACAATTTCAAAGAACTGGAAGGCGTAGAGATTCACAAAGACTTTCGCGGCGAGCTGCGTGAGTATCAGCACGAAGGCTGCAATTGGCTGTCGTTCTTGCGCGAATATGGACTGGCCGGTATTCTGGCTGACGACATGGGCTTGGGAAAAACAATTCAAGCGCTCAGTCTTTTGCTCAACCATCATAAGAGCGGCAAGAAAGCGCCATCACTGGTGGTAGCACCGACCTCGGTGGTCTATAACTGGCTCAGTGAAGCAGAGCGATTCACGCCCACCTTGTCGACGGCCTTGTTCCTCGGGCGCGATCGCGGCGAGCTGCTTGCTCGGCTGGAAAAGGACTCAACGCGCAACAAACCTGATGTGGTCTTCACTACATACGGTATCATCCGGCGCGACTACGAGCAGTTGAAAAATGTGCAATTCGAGTTTCTCATTCTCGACGAAGCACAGAACATCAAGAATCCCGAGTCGGTCGGTGCTATTGCCGCCAAGACCCTGAAGTCGTTCCACCGCTTGGCTCTATCCGGGACGCCGGTGGAAAACAGGTTGAAGGAATTGTGGTCGCTGTTCGACTTCCTCATGCCTGAATTCTTGAGCAATTACAAAGACTTCAACGAAACGTTCGAACGCCCGATCGAAGCCGGCATTGAAGGTGCCGGTCAAAAATTGCGCAAGATTGTGCATCCCTTTATCTTGCGCCGCATGAAGAGTCAGGTGGAAAAAGAACTGCCTGATCGCACCGACATTATCAATTTGTGCGAACTGGAAGACGACCAACGCTCGCTCTATCTCGATGTTCTGGATGAATGCCGCCAGAAAGTCTTCACCGAAATTGCATCGCGTGGTATCAAAGGTTCGCAGATATCCGTTCTGGCAGCGCTCCTGCGCTTGCGCCAGGTCTGCTGCGATCCGCGCCTGCTCAAGCGGGAGAATGCGCAGGCGGCTTCTGCGAAATTGAACGCGCTCTTGGCCATGATCTCGGAAATTGTCGATGAAGGCCACAAGATTCTTGTGTTCAGCCAGTTTGTCGGCATGTTAACCTTGATTCGCGCAGAGCTGGACAAATCTCATTACGATTACGAGTATCTCGACGGGCAGACGCCGGCGCAAGATCGTCTCGAGAAGGTTAACCGTTTCAACGCCGATGAAAAGATTCCGATTTTCTTGATCAGCTTGAAGGCCGGTGGCACCGGATTAAACTTGACCGGCGCCGACTATGTCATCCATTACGATCCATGGTGGAACCCGGCTGTCGAAAATCAGGCTACCGACCGTGCTCACCGCATTGGCCAGACCAGGCACGTATTCAATTACAAGTTGATTACCCGCGGCACAGTAGAAGAAAAAATTCTCGCACTGCAGCGCAAGAAGAAAGAACTGGCGGATCTGGTTATTGGCGGCGACGAAAGTGTCGCTAAGGAATTGACCAAGGAAGATCTGGAATTTCTCTTCTCCTTCTGAGCCAGCTAACTTTGTCATGAGCATGAGCCTGAGCCTGGCTCTCAATCGCCCGCTCCATGCTATGCTTTGCCAGCTGGTCGCACGCGGGAAAACGTATGCAGGTTAATGAGTTCAGGCTGAAACTGTTCGTGAGAAACTTCGAAAACATGCGCGAGTTCTACACGATCGTGCTTGGCTTTGAGCCTGTCGGTGGCTGGGACAATGGGCCCGATGACTGTGGGGTTCTCCTTGACACAGGCTCGGGCATTGTCGAGCTGATTTCTGCCGGCAGCGAGTATAAGCTGGTGCAGGGCTGTGATGTCTCTTTGGGCGTTGATGACGTCTGGAAACTGTGGGAAGAGCTGAAAAGCCAGTCGATCGTGCATCCCTTGCGCCAGAATTACTGGGGCGATTCCTCATTCTGCATTCGCGATCCGGAAGGTTTTCGGCTGACGTTTTTCAGCAAAGACAAAGCACGAGTCACCGACGGCTCCCAATCGGAAGAGAATATTTTGTAAACAGCGCCGCCGAAGCGTGCAAAAGAAACTTCGAGGAGTGAGCAAGAGCGGCGAGGAGCCGGTCGCAGCGAACGGTGAATAGCGGAGGAGTTGAGGAACGAAACTCCGGAGCGAATATGAAGGAGTCGGAGGAGGCGAGGGACGAAGCCGACGGAGCGATTACATAGGGAGTCGATTAATTAGGAATCAGAGATCTCGGCTTTGGTGAAAATGTCGTATACCTTTGCCGGCTTGCGCTCATCGTCGGAGTCGTTGTTTCGAGCCGGTGCACAGCGGCCATTTCTTAGCTGCCCTTGCAGCTGATCACAAGCAATCTGCCGATTCTGCCGCGCATCGGCAAATTGGGGGTCCAGACGCAACACATGATCGTAGTCGTCGATCGCATTTTGATAGTCGTCGATCTTGTGGTATGCCAGAGCGCGGCTGAAATAGCCAATTGGATCGTCAGGGCTCAGGTCTATGGCATACGAGAAATCGACAATCGTCTCCCGGTATTTGCCAATTTCGTCATATGCCACGGCACGGCAGACGAAGTTGACAGGGTCGTGCGGATTCAATTCGATTGCCTGAGTGAAATCGGCGATCGCATCGTCGAAACTTTTCAGTTCACAGAGAGCTGAACCGCGCTCTGTGTAAGCGACAAGCAACATCGGATCGAGTCTTATTGCCGCCGTGCAATCGTCGACAGCGGCACGAAAACGCTGCAGCTTACTGTTCACCATCGCTCGATGCAAATAGGACCAGGCATCATTGCCGTCGACTGCCAGGGCGCGATTGCAATCATCCAGAGCCTTTTGGGGTTCACCCATCAGACAAAGAAGAAATGATCGTTGTTGCAACGCTTTGGTAAAAGTGGGATCGTAATCGATGGCTTGGTCGAGACAGGCAAAGGCTTGGACGGCATCGCCGCTTTTTAGCAGGCTGATGCCTCTGGAGTAGGCACGTTCTGCATCCTTGCGCCCGGACATAAATCCTCACTGGCATTTGACTGCGGTTGCTTGTCTCGGCGTCACTCTTATTCTACGCATTATTTGTTCCCGCCGTGTATCGGTTCTAATAGCAACAGAGCTAGGTGTGCATGGCAAGTATCCATTGAGATAATAGCAATGCTGGCCGCTTGCTGCAGATTTGCTGCCCAGGTCCGTTGTGCCTGCGGTGTTTGTGGGCTGAGATTTACTTTCTGGCGGCGTTCAATTCTCTTATCGCCGCGGAATAAATCATGCGTGCGAACCGCCTGCGCGTGAAGGTGTTAGGGTCAAGACCCGGATTACTGGCGTTCAGTCGCTGCGCGATCTTTTCGCATTCGGACGGCGCCAGCGGAGAACCCGCTTGGTGCGTGTCATGATCGCTTTCGCTCAACAGATGATGTTGCACGCACCATTCAAGCGAGTCTTCTGCTGTGACGCTGGCATGCGCCGCACCGGGCACAACTTTGACCAGGGCTGTTGCCACTTCGCTCCTGCTGATTGGCTCATCGGGTCGGAAATGCAAGCTTTCTTTGTCGCCCGAAAGGATCTCTGAGACGGCGAGAAATTGTATCGCGGCAAAGTCCGGATCATTTGTAGCAACATCGTCATACCAATACACCGGCACCCCGTGTTCGACCAAGATCCTTTGCAGGTGGCGCAAGCTTTGCGGGTCAAAGAGCGAGTGCCAGTTGAGAGCACGGGAGATGAGGAGGTGGCACAACGTTCCCTGGGCTTCGCCTATCGCCCATTCAATCGGGTGCAAGCGATAGGCACCATTGGTGATGTGCGTGGTGCCGATATTTTTTGCAGCCGGCAAGACGTTGGTTTTTTGTTCAGGAATTAGGGCGCTGAGGGGGATTTGAAACGGCTTGGCTGCCTGAGCCGCTCCTTTTACTTCTTGCAGTCCGTGTATGTCAATCGGATAAAGTCCGATGCCGACGCTATCATCAAACGGTTTGGCCCGCGCACCATTATTGGTGGCAGCGGCAATGTCTGACTCCACGATCGTCTTGCGCGCCCGTATTCGGCGTGATTCGCGGATATAGGGAAACATCGACAAGCCATCTTTGGTTCCCAATACGTCGGTGCGCAAGAGCAGTTCCGGATACCCTTTGCCGCCTTCGTCTCGCGGTGCTTCAGTTTGCAACCAGTAGAGAAAGCCCAGGCTGACTAACTTGCCCAAAGCCAACCGCTGCGCTTCAGTCGGGCATGCTTGATCGATGATGTTCTCACCGCGCAAATCGTTGCTGTCCCAATTGATCATGGACAGATCGCGGGGAATGGCTCTATCCGTGAAGTTCTTCTTGGCCAGTAGACGACGGTACTCCCAGAAGGGGAGAAACTGATCGTGCTCACCGGCGGCAGAGTCATGCGTGCCCGCGGCCATAGGTTTGTCGGCAGGTAAAAACATCTTGTAGCCCTGGAAAGAGAATTTGCCTCGAGCGTTGAATTCATCGTAGTGGTCTGGCTTCTCAATCGTGTGATTCTCTTTCTCGCGAAATTCGACGACGAATGGATAAGTAAAATCCTGCACGTTCTGCGGGTTGCCGACCTGAGGCGCGTGCGACTCGCCGGTGATTTGGCGAGAATCAGAACCCGTCGTATAGTTCAGTCCGCACAGCGGCAACAAATCACCGATTTCGCTGGCATCTAAGCAGATTTTGGGCCTGAATTCGTAAATCTCTCCTGTGGTTAATTCCAGCATGCCGACTGCGATTACTTCTGCAGAGGCAGCATTGAATCTTTGTCTTTCGTCGTTGGCGAAAACCGTTTCGCCTGATTTGAGCCGCACGTATATTGCTTTTTGTCTGGTGTAGATGGCCAGCTGTCCTCGATCCTGAGCAGGCTTCAACAACCCATACAGTTTCTCCAGGGCCACCTTGGGTTCGAATGCCAACCAACTGACCCAGCAGCTGCCTGGATTGAATGCCGGATCTGCAGCCGCTTCCGGCGTAATCGAAAAGTTGCAGCGGTAATGATCGCGGATCGACGTGCGGAACTGCTGGTAAGAACGAGTGGCGCCGCTTACCTCCACCATGTAATTTTCGTCAAGTGCAGATACGCCTTGTGCCGTCATTTGACCGCCGATCCAGTCCGTTTCTTCCGTCAGGCAGACCTTGATCTCTTTGTGTCCGCCATGTTTGCTCCAGTCGCTGTCCGTGGCCCGTAAAGCCGCCGCCACTCCACCAATGCCGCCGCCAACAATGAGCAAATCGCAGTCGATTGTGTATGTCGGCTTGTCTGCCGCACCGTGTTTGATTGACGCCTCCGGCTGCTCAGCCGAAAGCGATCTGACGTCAACAATTTGAAAATTGGAGGGAGAAGACAACTTCGCGGCCTGTGAAACACTGGATGGGTACGTCAGCAACAGCACCAGCGCCAACGATACTCTGCGCAAGCGACAGCTGGCAATATAACTGATTTGCAAGTCTCAATTCGTCGCAGTCGGATCACAAAAAAACTGTGATTCAGTGGTAGCGCCGCTTATGGTACTACGTCGCGATTTAGAGCTGGTAGTCAAAACCAATTCGGTCGGAGAAGGGCTCGGCCCATCCGTTTACCCACGAGGTCTGCGATAGATGTTTCGCCACCTGGCGTAAAACTCCGCGTTGGGCAAAAACTAATTGTACGGCCAGCTCATTGAAATACCCGTGGTCGTCGGGCTTCCAGCCTTCTTTCACCCGGTCGTAGAGGGAGTCAAGTAACAGCCCATAAGAGATTTTGTTTGGAATCTCGCCCATAGCCAGCATTTCCTCGGTGATGTCAAGCATTGTACTTGTTTTCGCAAGCGCGAGCTATTTATTTGTGTTAAGGGCGGGCAAAATCACGCCCGCGCGACCTCACCGCCGCCCGATTCTGAGCTAAACAGGTAACGTAGTAAACTTGAAGGCGTAATTACAACTTTGGAAAACGCTATGGATCTTGCTTTAGAAAAGCTTGTTGGTGACGATGTTGTTGAGCGATTGAGACGCATCAAAGTGCTGCTCATGGATGTCGATGGTGTTTTGACTGATGGACGGCTCTTTTATCTGCCCGGTGTAGATGGCAAGCCGGTGGAGTTCAAAGCCTTCAACTCGCAAGATGGATTGGGCTTCCATTTTCTTAATGCGGTGGGCATTAAGACTGGGGTGATCAGCGGTCGAGATTCGCCAGCGACGACTGAACGGGCGCGCATCCTGAAAATGTCCTACGTCTATCAAGGCTTGTTGGAAAAAGAGGGTGCCTACGAAGAGGTTCTGCAAAAGGCAAACGTCACCAGTGAAGAAGTGGCTTTCATCGGTGATGACTTTACGGATGTGCCATTGATGTTGCGATCAGGATTAGGATGCTGCGTCGGTAATGCGCGCCCAGAGCTGAAAAAGGTGGCGCACATTGTCGCCAGTAGCAATGGCGGCGCCGGGGCGGTGCGCGAAATAATCGAGATGATCTTGGTGGCTCAGCATAAATGGCCTGCCGTGTTGGAAAAGTACAAATTGCTCCGCCCCGAGCTTTCTGGAGTGTGAGATCTGTCACAGCCGGCTCTGATGGGCTTTTCGAAGGCCGTGAGATTTTCCGCGGTTTTTCTCACAGGCTGGTAGGGTGGTTCGACCGGGCGCCTAGGCTGCGGTGTGGTTGGTCAGAAAAGCGAAACTCTGACTGCCTGACTGCATCGGCGGCACATGCGTTTCGGCAAATTGTCGTCCCGTTTGTTTGTTGTAGTTGTCTTTGACCAGGTTGATCGTGCTTTCCAACCGTGTGCCTACAGCTTGAAGGTTGGTAGCCAGAGAGAAGTCTGCCGGAATGGAATTGCACATCGCCAAAAGCCCGTTGATCGATCCCAAAAGCGTTTCCAGTTCGATGATTTTTGCCATCGACATACTGCTCGACCCCGAACCAATGCTCGCCAGCGCCGCAGCGGCAGCGGACATCGTTGCGTTTATCTGCTGTGCCATCGCTTGAGTATTGATCGCATCACCCTGCGCCGTGTGGACGATGCCGTCATGCCCGATCGTCGTTCCATCGGCAAGGCGAATGTCCGCTTGAGGGGTGACGTGAACTCCGCTCGACAGATCCATGCTCATATCTCGATTGATCACGCTACCGTCGGCGACGATGGTTTTTTCGTTTGTGCTGACCACCTCCGCTGTTGTCACTTTATTATCGTGACCATCTGTGACTGTTGCTAACTGCTTGCCTGCCAGCGAAAGTCTCGTATCGGTTGATCCGGCTAATCTAGTCCATACCAAACCAGTTGAGTTGTCGGTGATGCTTGATTCGTTGTGGCTGGCTAGTAAGGTGGCGGTTCTGCCTGTGTCGTCGTCGGTGAGGTCGGTTTGTATTCGCCCCGGCCCGAATGATAGCCTCTGTCCGGCGATTTCGGCATTGCCATTGCCAATCAGCTGGTTTACTTTTGTCGCTAATGCGACTAGCTGGGAATCGCTTGTGCTCGACGAGAGATCGTCGAACTTGATCTCTTTTTCGGGACCGTTCTTGGTTGTTTTGATGTACCATTTGCCGTCGGCGCCGCGGTGCACCACTTCGGTGTCTGTGTAGGCATATGCTTCGCCTGAATCTCGGATTAAAGCCGTAGCGTCGCCTTGCTGCATCTCGACAAAATCTGAGCCGAGGACCACAGTTTGGCTGGATGGAAGTCTTTTGGCTAAGGCGGCCGCAAACTGCTCTGCCGTTTGACGTACGTGAAATCGGCCCAGGCGAAACTCCAGCGCTTGATCGACCTGATCTCGGGTCAGATGTTGTTCGTGGCCTTTGTTGTCTACCACGGTCAAATTCTCCCCCTGAGCCAGTAACTTGACGCCGCCGCTCAGATCGAATTCGCGCGTGCCGTCTTTGTGCTGATCGAAAACCTGGTTGCCGTTGTGATAAACGATTCGGCCGCCGCTGCCGTCGTCTTTAAAGGAATAACCGTTGGCTTGATCGATGGAAAAATGGCCGTTCTTCGATTCGACGTTGGCTTCGGCGCTGCGATAAAAGACGGTACCGTTAACGATCTCGAGCTTGCCTGGGTCATGGCCTTTGCCTGTGAAGTCGATGCTGGTGGTGCCCACGTCAGCTTTCGGCAAGCTGCTCGCTCGATCGCCCCCGCCCGAAGTCCGTGAACTTGCCGGCGATAATGGCGCAGTCAGCTCTGGAAGAATTTCAGTCCACCGCGAGCGAGAGATGACACTGAAGGCGGCGGTATCGCCGCCGCCGCCACCAGTTTGTTTATGGTTACCTGTTCCGGCAGAAGAGGCATCGCTTTCCGCCCTCTGAAAAATACTGTTCAAGTCGAGCTTTGTCCCGGTGGAAACCTTGTCGTCAACGACCAGACCGGAATGTTGAAGTACCTGGTTGGCAGTGAGGGACTGTTCTACTTTGACCGTACTGCCGTTGGTCAAGTCTTTCCAGGTGTTGTAGCCGATCGCCACCAGTGCTGCGTTGGGTAAAATCGTTCCCAGCAATCCTAACGGTTGGGTCGCAGCCTCGATCACAGCGGCAGGCACGGTTTTGATCGCCGAATACGCCTCGGCTACCAGTTTTTCGCCCAAATGTTCGACCGGCTCGCCTACCGCTGCCACGGCTTTCTCTACCGGCTTGACCACATTGTTAGTCAAGGCGGTTTCTGCCGCGTGCAGATCCTGGACTGCCGCTTGCTCCGTTTGATGCAGCAGATCCACTCCTTTATGGAGCAGGTCGGAGCCTGTCTGCAAGGTAGCAGATGCCAGGTCTTCACCCTTCTTTAAAGCGCTGTCGAGCCAACTCATCGCAGCTTCTTCGGGCGCATAAGGGCATGCACCCGTCCTTCACAAAATAGAAACCCACCAGATGGTATGTATGCGGAAGCGGGACACTTTGGACAAATATTCAAGTTGTGATGCGCATTTAATCAAGCTTCGATTTTGCCGAAAAAATGGCGTTATACTGGAGGCAGCATAGGTGAAAAGGTTGTCTGGTGGCGGATATGGAAAAAGAACCTGAAAATATGCTTTTTGCTGACGACGATGAAAATCGGGGAGTGTTGGGCCGATACTGGCACCCGGTTGAGGATGGTGCGCGAATTTTTTGCGACCTCTGTCCGCGGGCATGTGTTCTCAAACCTGGCGATCGGGGATTTTGTTTCGTGCGCAAGAATGTCGCCGGGCAAATGGTGCTTACCACTTATGGGCGCAGCACCGGATTTTGCGTGGATCCAATTGAGAAGAAGCCGCTCAATCATTTTCTTCCCGGCACAAGCGTGCTGTCATTTGGAACAGCCGGATGCAACTTGGGCTGTCGGTTTTGTCAAAATTGGTCGATCAGCAAATCGCGCGAAATTGAACGACTGAGTGAAGAAGCGACACCGGAGGCTATCGCTCAAGCGGCTTTACGCATGAATTGTCGCAGTGTCGCTTTCACTTACAATGATCCGGTGATCTGGGCTGAATATGCAATCGACGTGGCGCAAGCCTGTCACCAGGTCGGTATCAAGACAGTGGCGGTCACGGCAGGATACATCACACCGGAGGCGCGTCCTGAATTTTATTCGGTCATGGACGCGGCCAACGTAGATCTGAAAGCATTCACCGAACTGTTCTATCAGCGTCTCACCCTGGCACATCTCGATCCTGTGCTCGATACGCTTCGTTGGCTCAAGCACGAATCAAACGTCTGGTTCGAGATTACCAATCTGGTCATACCGGAGGAAAATGACTCGCCGGACGAGATTGCGCGCATGTGCGATTGGATCTTGACCAATTTGGGTGATGAGGTGCCTGTGCATTTCACGGCGTTTCATCCGGACTTCAAGCTGTCTTACCGTCCGCCGACGCCTCCGGCGACCCTGGTGCGCGCGCGCGAGCAAGCAATCAAAGCCGGTATCAAATTTACTTACATTGGCAACGTCAATGATGTGAAGCGGCAGAGCACGTATTGTCCGGATTGTCGGCAACTATTGATCGAACGCGATTGGTACGAGCTGGGCGCATACAAAATCAAGGATGGCTGCTGCTCCAAATGCAAGCGCCAAATACCTGGCGTTTTCGAGCAGCGCAAAGGCCACTGGGGACGAAGGCGCTTACCGGTTACGATTGAGAAAAGTGACGCGTAGTTACTGTTGCGCTACGCTAAGAAGTGCTTACAATTTATTCATGGCATGGAGGACGCTGGATATGCATCTAACGAAGGCACATGTGTCCACCCTTTCGTTGTTGGCCGCGGCCCTTATCTACTTTCCGTCGATGCCGGCACGGGCGCAATCATCTGATCCAAACCCTGCCGTTTCGGTCGTGCAATCAAGCACGTTGGAGCAGAGCGGGGCATCGCAGGCAGCCAGAGATGCCCTGTTTGTTAACTGTTTTTTGATTTCTTGTGCGTCCATTGGCGCCATAATTGCATTTGTCGTTTGGCGGAGTTTGCCTCCCAAATCGAAGGCCGACACAAAGAACAATTAGTGGCGGCCGCCGATGCCAGAGGTAACTTACTGATGGTGAACGATCCTTTCTCACTCTTTCTTGAGCGATTGATGATGTTCATTGTCGGCGCAGTTTTTCTTGGTGGTGGACTGATCTTCGTCAAACAGGCATTTGATGACTCGAAGAACGTCATTGAATCCGTGTTGTTCGCTTTAATGGGAGTTGGAACCGGGATCTGGCTCTGCTTATGGGCGATCATGGGCATACCCGAATGACGAGGTTTGGCAATGTTGAACGGAACGAAAAGTTTTACGCTGTTGGTATCGCTGACGGTGGCGGTTCTGGTGCCGCTTAACTCGGCTGGATCCTTCGCCAAGGAGAAAGGACAGGCATCCTCGCAAGGGCGCGCAGGCAACTGGCGGATGGGCACTCAGGGTGCACCGTCTATAGAGGCATGCCGAAAACGAGTGGCCGCCAATCCGCAAGATGCCGACGCGCAAAACGACCTGGGATGGGCGTTGCGTCAAAATGGAGAGCTGAAGGAAGCGGAGGCAGCCTTGCGGCTCAGCATCAAACTTAACAGCGCCTCTGCCTACCCGCATTCGAACTTAAGCGTCGTCTTGATGGACACCAAGCGTCCGGAAGAAGCATTGACTGAGGCTGCACGAGCAGTGGCCTTAGACGACAAGCAACCAATTTTCCACGTCGTTTTGGCCAATGCCTTGACTGCTTCCGGTGATCGAAAAAAGGCGATTGACGAGTATCGTGTGGCGCTGAAAATTCGGCCGGACTACGAGAACGCCATGTACAATCTGGGCCGCGTGCTCAACGAAGATGGACAAAGTGTAGAGGCCAAGATGACATTGAGCCAGGCGCTTGAATTGGATCCAAACGATGAGCGCGTATTGAAGCTGCTAGATCAGATTATGCAGTGATTAGTACAATTAAACACGTAGCGAAGGCAAGGCGGCGAGGAGCCGTCGCAGCCGAAGCGGATGAACAGCGGAGGCGGCGAGGGACGAAGCCGACGGAGCGATTATTCAATAGATTTAGGCGAGGGACGAAGCCGACGGAGCGCATATGGTGGATTTATGCCACCGTTAGTGGTGAGTAATATGGACGGACACCAGGCGCATATGCTCATTCTTGTCTTTCAACGGCTTGCCGTCGATACCTGCCGCCCAGACAAGAAACATGTCCCGGTCGTTATGCACAATCTTGAGGGAGCCGGGCACCGCGTGCCACGATTCGGGTGTGAACTGTTCGAGCTGGTTGACCAAGGCGTCGCTTAGACCGGCATCGGTCTCGATTGACACTTGCGTTCTGGCCTGAGGAAAATGAGAATCGACTTCCCTGGCTAATAATGCGTCTTTCGCGTATGGGTTTCCATTGGCAATTGCATAAAGTTCGTTCTCAATCAAAGCCAGGTCACGGCTGCGTCTGGGAAAACCGCGCTGGCGGCAGAACCGGGCAAAGGTGTCGCTTGCCTGCTGCATATTAGTGAATAGCGCTTCATCTGCGGCATCACAAGCCACTCTTGCCGCCAGCATTTGCTGGTACAGCTCCTTGGGTACATGTGCTTTGCCAGAGTGAGCCTCCGCACCACATATGGTGGCGGACGCCACCACTAGTAAAAGCGTCAGGCAAGAACGTTTGAGCACGGGCGGGCAGCTCCTTTAGGCTGTCGCAATTGTCCTGCCTGGACGCTTTTTTGTTCTGAAAATCTGCTCAGGTCGGCTCAGTTCGGCTTTGGCAGCTGGTCTAGCGCGCCATCTAATTCATCGAGTAGTGGACGCGGCACTTCGACAGAACTCTTGCCTTCGAGCAGGGCCAATTCTTTCAGATCCCATAAGTGTTCGAAACTGGCTGTTTGTTGTGGTTTGTTTGCCCGCATCTTGTAGAGCTGATTCAAACGCTCTTTTAGCTGAGTCGTTTCTACGACCACTAATTGTTCAATGGCGTTTCCGCCGTTCCTCTTTGGAGAACTGCTCATTGCCCCTCCCAATTTTCAGGTGGCACTCCTCCATTACTATTCCCCTCAAGATGGGTAAATCACCGAGACAAGCTTGTCAAGCGAATCTTGCCGCATTTGTTTCAGTCGGATCGATGGAACCCGCCATTGGTGAGGCTGTGAGATTTTCAGCTAGATTTCTCACAGCGGGAAATAGCGTCCGTTTACCCAGTGAGATTTTCAGCGGAATTTCTCACGGGACTACCAATCCTTATCCGGCCTGGCGTTGTCCAGATTCACATCCCATGCAACACAAAAGGGCCCCTCAGAATGGGAGCCCAGTGGCTGTGATTATGGTGGTTCAGATTACGAGCGTCGCTTGCGAGCCGCTTCTGCCTTGCGTTTGCGTTTTACGCTCGGCTTTTCATAGCGTTCTCTGCGTTTGATTTCGGACAGTATGCCTGCCTTTTGAATCTTCTTCTTGAAGCGCTTCAAAGCAGCTTCAATGCTCTCACCTTCGGCAACTCTTACCTCTGACAAGGGACCTCCCCCCTCAAAAGAAAATGAATACTATATGACTTTCGAATCAGTCAATATTAGCATCTCTGGCTATCTGAGACAATCTTGACGGAGATAGGGCCATCTTTCGTCACCTTTGCCAAAGCAAACAGGCGCGGCCCTGCGACCGTTGGCTGCCAAAATCTTAGCCTTTTGCTTATGCTTCCGCTTGCGCAGTCGCTTGTGAGATCAACTCTTGCGACAACGTCGGTGGCACTGGCGAAAGGTGCGAGAACTTCCAGGTGTAATAGCCCAGACCCTGTGTCAGGGTGCGCAGCTCGATGATGTAATCCCAGAGTTCGCCTTGCGGCACATTGGCAGTGACCTCGTCCCAGCCCTGCCGATCAGTCGTGGGGCCATAGCCGAGAATTTGCCCTCGCAAACCGTTCATCTGGCTGAGAACGCCAGACGTATAACTATTGGGAATGAAAATGTGCACTTCAGTGATTGGTTCGAGAATCATCGGCGCGGCTTTGCTCAGCCCTTCTTTCATAGCCAAAATCGCCGCCATGCGGAAGGACATTTCATCGCTGTCCACATCGTGATAGGAGCCGTCGTACAAGTTGACTGAGACGTCTACGAGAGGGAAACCGGCTAATGGCCCACGGTGCAGCGCTTCCATTACGCCCTTTTCTACGCCTGGGATGTACTGCCTCGGCACGGAGCCACCGACAACCGATTCTGAAAACTTGCTGCCGCTGCCGCGTTCCAACGGCTCGATCTTGAAGTAGACTTCGCCGAACTGTCCGCGTCCGCCTGTCTGTTTCTTATGCCGTCCGTGAGCTTCCGACTTGGTTTGAATGCTTTCTTTGTAGGCGATTTTCGGGCGCTTGCTGTCGAGCTGGATGTTGTATTTACGTTCGAGACGCTGGCGCGACAAGGTCAGATGCACTTCGCCTTGTCCATATAAGCAAAACTCGTGCGTGTCCGGATCTCTGTCGACCTTGAGAATCGAGTCTTCCTCAATCAGTTTGGCCAACAAAGTGGATAACTTAGCTTCGTCATTGCGGTTCTTGGGCGCGATCGCCAGCGAGTACAAGGGCGGTGGCGGCGGAGGCGTCGACATCACTCTCGTTTCTTTTTCAGTCACGATCGTGTCACTGCTGCGCGGTGTTTCCAATCTGGCAATCGCCACGATGCTGCCGGGACCGGCTGTGGGCATCGTTTCCTGTTTCTTGCCCTGCAGCCAATATAAACCGCCGACACGCTCTTTCGAGCCATCGCGACTGATATCAACTAACTGGCTGTCACCGGTGATGGTGCCGGTAAACACGCGGCATAATGAGAGTTTTCCGCTTTGTGGATGAATGTATGTTTTGAGAACCTGCGCGATCACCGGGCCATCTTCTTTGACTTCAATTGGCTTGCCGTCGCGATCTTTGAATTCGCGCTCAGACGGTGATGGACACAAAGCGATGATCGTGTCGAGCAAGGTGAAGATGCCGACGTCGGCGGTAGCGGAGCCGACCAAGATGGGTACCGACGTTCCTGCCTTGACCGCTTGTTTGAGATCTTTCTCGAGCAGATCCAGTGGCGGATCTTTGCCTTCCAAAACCATCTCCAGAAGCGTGTCGTCGGTGTCTGCCAAACTCTCGATCAGCTTCTCACGAGCCGTTTCCAGGTCGGCGCTGACTTCGGATGGAACGTCCATCTTCTCAGGTTTGCCTTGCGCACCGTATTTGAAAGCTTCTTTCTTCAACACATCAACGTAGCCGGTGAAGGTTGTGCCCGAGCCGATCGGATAGTGCAGCGGCGCCAGCGGTCTGGGCGTCTTTGTGCCGGGCATGTCTTTGAGAACATGCAGGGTGTCGGCAAAGTTGACATCGGGCTTTTCCATCTTGTTGACGAAGACCAGACGAGAAATGCCGATGTCTTCGCTGAAGCGCAAAAGCGTGTCCATCTGGATCAGTCTGCCTGGATCAGGCTCCACTACGAAAACAGCGGCATCAACACCCATGAGCGCTACCTTTACTTCTTCGTTGAAGTCCACGAACCCAGGACAATCAAGAATGTTGAAGGTAATGCCGTTGTATGTGGTTCTCGCCATCGAAACTTGCGTCGAGATCTGCCTGGAGACTGACTCCGGCTCGTAGTCAGTAGTCATGGTTCCATCTTGAATCTTTCCGCGCCGCGAATTGGCGCCGGTCAATAGAAGCAGGGATTCGACGAGACTGGTTTTTCCACTGCGGTTGATTCCGACGAACGCGACGTTTCTAATAGGGATGGCAGCATTAGACACGGCTCTTCTCTCCTTTGCCTTGGCAAGAGGGCGCAGGCCCAGTAATTGATCTGATAAGCAAAAAGACTAGCGAACCAGCTTATGATTCAGCAAGAGTAGCGCATATGAATTAATGTACGCAACAAAAAAGCCGCTCTGCGTGCAGATCGGCTTCTCATTACATCGGAGAGAGTGAGGGGCTCAGTGGCCCATAGCATCATTCAATGAACCGTTGTCCTTGTACATCTGATCTTTCTCTTTTAATCCCATCTGTGTGCCGAACATCTTTTTCAACTGCGGTCCCACTCTGGCAATGATCGGGAAGCCGAAACCTGTGTGCCTGTCAAAGGTAATCTGTTGAGTGTTTTTACCACCGCTTAAGACCCAATTGGCGGTCGCGGTTCCGGGTAAACCAGCCAGGTCAGCGCCAGCGCCCAGACACAAGATCGCGGTTATCATGAACACCGGACCCATGATCATGTGAATCCACAGTCCTTCCGTCGATTTGATCAGGGAATTTTTCGTGCCCGGCAGGTGCACCGTAAAAGGCGAAATGATCGTGAATGGCAAAAATCCGTCCCAATATGCCATCTTGCCCCTGATGATGGCTAGAAATGCCTTGTAGGTGAATGAGACGCCTAGCAATATTAAGAAAATGCCAATGCCGATCTGCGTTTCTGTGTTCAATCGGTCAAAAGTGAAGCCAAACATTGTTGATTTTCCCCTCAGTCAGCACAAGTGCACCAATTCCAGTCTACACTGTTCTTCCATTTTCCAAACGCGTTGCGCCCGGGGCCGCCCGCTAGAATGGTTTTTTCTTTCATTCCCACAAGCAGGAGTCTTCTTTGACCATGCCACCTCTCAAACGTAACCAGCAGTGCGGCACACTCAATGCAAAAGACGCAGGCCGCGAGGTCTGTGTCGCAGGATGGGTGCACGTTAACCGTGACTTGGGCGGATTGATTTTCGTCGAATTGCGCGATGCGACCGGGCGGGTGCAACTTGCAGCCGACCCCAACAAAAACAAGGCTGTGCATGATCGGCTCGCCGCTTGTCGCAGTGAATACGTGATTATTGCCCGGGGTACGGTGAGCAAAAGGCCGGAAGGAAGGGAGAATAAAGAAACTCCGACAGGCTCAATTGAAATCTATCCGGACGCAGTCGAGGTGCTCAACACCTGCCGCCCTTTGCCTTTTCAGTTGGATCAGGCAGCGCAGGTTGATGAAGCGTTGCGTCTAAAATACCGATATCTGGACTTGCGGCGGCCCGAAATCAATCGCAACTTACAGCTCAGGCACAAGATTACGCAAGCCATTCGGCGTTACCTCGACGAACAACGTTTCATCGAAGTAGAAACGCCTATATTGACGAAAGCCACTCCAGAAGGGGCTCGCGACTTCCTGGTGCCGAGCAGGCTCAACCCTGGCAATTGGTATGCTTTGCCCCAGTCTCCGCAGCTGTTCAAGCAAACCCTGATGATTAGTGGGATCGATCGATATTATCAGATTGCTCGTTGCTTTCGCGATGAAGACTTGAGAGCCGATCGTCAACCTGAGTTCACGCAAGTTGACCTGGAGCTATCGTTTACTGACGAGGAAGAGATCATCGGCGTCACCGAAGGGCTGTTGAAAGATGCCTTCAGTTGTGTAGGCATTCAGCTGTCTCCGCCGTTTCCGCGCCTGACCTATGCTGAGGCGATGGCTAAGTATGGCAACGACAAACCGGATTTGCGCTTCGGCATGGAGATTACGGATCTGACAGCCGTCGCTCGCACGTGTGAATTCAAGGTATTTCGCCAGGTGGCAGAGGCAGGCGGGACTTTGAAAGCGTTGTGTGTCAAAGGCGGCGCCGAGTCGATCTCGCGCAAGCAGTTGGACTCATGGCAGGAGTATGCCAAATCCTGCGGCGCCAAAGGTCTGGCTTGGCTGGCTTTCGGCCACCAGGCTATTCGGTCGTCAGGCATCGACAAACATTTAAGCTCATCCGAACTCGAGCAAATGAAAACCTTGGCCGATGCGGCGACGGGCGATCTGCTTCTCTTGATGGCCGACTCTTCGCGCAACGTTGCTAACGTTCTTGGTCGGCTCCGGCTCAAGCTTGGGGAAGAATTGAGTTTGATCGATGGCGATGCGCACATGCTGTTGTGGGTCGTCGATTTTCCACTGTTCGAGTTTGATGAGCAGGAAAATCGCTTGATGGCTGTGCATCATCCATTCACCAGCCCGAATCTGGAAGATGTCGACACGCTTGAATCTAGTCCTGAGAAAGCACGGGCAAGGGCATATGACGTGGTCTATAACGGTGTCGAAATTGGTGGCGGCTCGATTAGAATTCATAACCAGGAGCTGCAGAGCAAGGCATTTTCGGCGATCGGCATCGACCAAGAAGCGGCACGAGACAAATTCGGCTTCCTGCTTGAAGCGCTGGAATCCGGTGCGCCGCCGCACGGTGGTATTGCTCTGGGGCTTGATCGCATAGTCATGCTCCTGGTTGGCGGCAAATCAATTAGGGAAGTGATTGCGTTCCCTAAAACGCAGTCTGGAACCTGTTTGATGACCGGTGCACCATCCACGGCACCAGCAGAACAGCTGGCTGAGCTGCACATTAAGAACGTGGAGCCGGTCAAACGTCAATCGCAGGCAAGCCCCGTGGGCGCCGAATAAAAACGTCGGGATCGGTCAATGCGCGAAGTCAGCGAAGGCAAGGCGGCGAGGAGCCGTCGCAGCCGAAGCGAAATACGCGCGAAGGAGGCGACCGCAGGGAGCTGACGGAGCGCTTACCAATTGATTAATCCTCGACTGGGGTTCTGGCGCTGAAACAGCCACGCGGTCAGCCGAAAGAGGCTTTTCCGTGTTAAAATGCGAACTTCAGACCCGCTTTTTTGCTGTCGTACATTCGAGCATATGCATTTAAAGCCTGCGGCTCTTACCACCAAAATTCAACCGGCAATATGGGTGTTGTGCCTTTGCCTTTCGCTTATCGGCACCGCCGGCTGCGGTATAAAGCTGAAAAGCTCAACCGATTGTTTGATTGCCGGTAACGAGTATTTTAAAAAGGGTGATTATCCGGCCGCCGAGCAGGAGTACAAGGAGGCGCTCAAGCTTGATCCCAGCAGCGCCACAGCAAAAAACAATCTCGGCGTGATCCTCAACGAAGAAAAGAAATACGATGAAGCGATTGCGATCTTGCAAGATGCGATCAAGGTTGATCCCAACAACGCTATCGCTCATTACGTCTTGGCCTCGGCATTGACGAAGATTGGCCATTATGACGAGGCGATAGCGGATGGACAGCGTGCCACTCAGCTCGATCCGTCCGAGCCCGAGGCGTACAAAGCATTGGGCGAGGCGGCTATGGCAAAAAGTGATTTGCCGACAGCAATCACTGCATTTCGTTATGCGATCAAATTAGACACAGACAATGATGGGCACCACATGCGGTTAGCAACTGCGCTTGCCCGTACGGAAGATTGGGACGGCGTCATTGTCGAAGAGCGCAAGGCACTCGAGCTTAATCCGGATAACACAGATGCGCGGCTGGGGTTGGCGGTGGCCATGAAAAACAAAGGCATTCCGGCAGATGCGATCGCCGAATTGAAAAAGCTCTTGCAGAAAGAACCGCCGAATACCGACGTGGCACGTCAGGCAAAAGCCCTGATGAGCAGTCTTGAAGGAGGCGCTGGTGAAACGGCTGGGCGTGGCGGTGCTGATGTCGGCGTAGATCGAACGCAGGTCGGCCAGAAGTAAGCAAAGTGAGAAACGAGGTGCTCCGTTGCCGTTGCCTGCCACCGATAATGATGCCAGCTTTCAGGGTGCCGCTCCTCTTGCAGAAATTCAGCGCTCTGTCGCAGCAGTTTGGTTGCTGAACCTGGTGCCGTTTTTGGGTTTGGGGTTCTTGTCCGCTACCGGTGTGCGAGGACTGCCGATTCTGTTTTTTGTTTGGTTGGCTGAAATCGCCTGGTTTAAGAGCTCGGCAATGGTGCCTCTGTACTTCTTGTTGTCTGTATTGGGTACCTTTATCGTTGTTGTTCGCAAACGGAAAATGACGGTTGACGATCTGCTCAGGCCGCTGCAGGACGAGCCCGCAATCACAGACCCTATCAGTTCTCGAGACCGGCAACCCGATCAACAAGAATCTGATTCGATTCGTAGTGACTTGCATAAGGATTCTTCAGAGTTTGCGCTTTCGTCTTTCGATCAAAAGTTGAAAACAGCCGAAAGACAGCTGGCGGCGCGGTCCAACGATGATGACGAAGATGATGAAGCTCCGTCCTTCACTGGTGCGAAGCCGGAGAGCGCTTCAGAGGCTGCTGTTTTCGGACCGGATCCATTTCCCGACGAGGTGGCGGCACCAGTCACGGCAGCTCAAGCCAATGTTGGTGCGCCAGCTGCATCAAACAATGCTGAAACATTTGCTGCGCCTGTTGCTCAGGCAACCATATCTGCCGACACAACCAGCGGCCAACCAGCTGTTGAGCCAGCGGTGGCGGCTGCAGACAAGACAGCTTTTGCCGCTGTTCGAGCTGACAGCATCGGTGATGCCGCTAGGCTGGCCGATCAACTAACAGCAAAGTTTGCTGCAGAGAATACCGGCGCTGCCGCTGGTTTTTTGGATTCTGCCGCGCGGTCGGAGGTTGCCAATTTGATTCAGCGCGATCCGACCTTGGCGAGCGCAGACGCCTTGGTTCAGGGTGCCAGCAACGTACAGGTCGAGATGCCGAGCCCGGATTTCACACCAATACCGGGGCTGGGTGATATTCCAGGTCTCGGCTTGCACGGGTGCGAGGACTCATTGGGAGTTGTGCCATCCCTGCCATCATTGTCTGGAGATCCCTTGTCTGGGTTATCTTCCCCAACGGGTTATGTCAATCAGTTCCAGGTCGGTACTGCCACCGCAGGTGGTGCCCCTGCGGCTCAACCGGCTACCTGTCCGAAATGCGGCGCTGATTTAAATGGGCAATTTTCTTTTTGCTTATCCTGCCTCAGTCCTCTGTAAGTCGAAGCTGGAAATGGCTTATTGATAAGCGTTTCCGGTGATTGAACTTTTCTGCCCCTGTGAGCGTATATAAGGTGGACAGCAAAATTCTCGGGGGAGGATGACAATATGTTCGCGCGAATTTTTTCTGGCGGTTTGGTGGGAATAGATGCTTGCCGAATAGAGGTCGAGGTTGATGTCGGAGGTGGTCTGGGCCAAATTTTTCTCGTCGGTTTGCCCGACACGGCAGTGAAGGAATCGCAAGAAAGAGTGCGGTCGGCCATCAAGGCATGTCAGTTCCTCATGCCAGCCGGCAAGAAGTGGGTCGTCAATCTGGCGCCTGCTGATATGAAAAAGGAAGGGCCATCATACGATTTGCCGATCGCTATCGGTGTTCTGCGGCCACTGGGTTGATTCCACGCGATGAGCTCAGCAAGCTTTGGTTCGTTGGCGAGTTAAGTCTCGATGGTTCAGTGCGCCGGGTGTCAGGTGTGTTGCCAATTGCCGTTGCCGCCAAGCAGCATAACGCCGAAGGCATAGTTGTACCTGATGCCAACGCAGAAGAAGCAAGTCTGGTGGAAGGACTAAAGGTTTATCCGGTCAGCCATTTGAAACAAGTCTGTGATCTGGCTCGGGATCGATCGACCGCCATAATGCTCAGATTCGAGGCGCGAAAGGCATACGAGCGGCTGCAACGACGCTTGAGCATCGACATTGATTTCCAAGACGTTAAGGGTCAAGCAGGCGCTAAACGTGCCCTGGAAATTGCTGCTGCCGGGCACCACAATGTTCTGATGGTCGGTCCGCCCGGTTCGGGCAAATCCATGTTGGCACAGCGGTTGCCTACGATTATGCCGCCTTTGACGTTCGACGAAGCGCTCGAGCTGACAAAGTTGTACAGCGTTGCCGGCTTGCTTACCGACCGCAAGTCGCTGATGTTCGAGCGTCCCTTTCGCTCGCCACACCACACTGCATCCGCAGTAGGACTGACTGGCGGTGGCAGCGTGCCTCGTCCTGGAGAGATCTCGCTCAGTCATAAAGGAATTTTGTTCCTTGATGAACTGACTGAGTTTCCGCGTTCGCATCTCGACACGCTGAGACAGCCGCTCGAAAGCAGTTTCATCACTATCAGTCGGGCGGCGCAAACGCTGACTTATCCGGCCTCGTTCTTGCTGGTTGGTGCTTGTAATCCGTGTCCTTGCGGCTATCGCGGCGACCACGTCAAGTACTGCGCTTGCACTCCCAATCAAGCGGACCGCTACTGGTCTCGCTTGTCTGGTCCCTTTCTCGATCGCGTCGATCTGCACGTGGAGGTTGCTCGACTTGCCGAAGATGAGCTGTCAGGTACGAAGAACTGTGAGTCTTCAGAGGCGATCAGATTGCGGGTAGAAAGGGCGGTAGAGCGGCAACAGGCGCGGGCTGCAGAACCAGGTCCCTTTACCTACAATGGACACTTGAATCAAAAGCAACTGGCCAGGTTTTGCAAAATCGACGAGGGATCCCGTTTGATTCTCGCGCGAGCGGTGAGCCAACTCGGTCTATCCGCGCGTGCCTACGATCGAGTGTTGCGCATCGCCAGGACGATTGCCGATTTGGCCGATCGAGATGATGTGACGTCGGCAGACATTGCTGAGGCAATTCGCTATCGCACTCTCAAGCGAGCTGCATAGTCGCATCTGCGAGCGCGGTTTGGCGCAGATGCGATCTGAGGTAATGAGGTGATCAAACGGAGAGGTATTCGCTGTATGCCGCATTGGCCTCGCGCCATGCTGCATCTGCTTTTTTCGCCAGATCGTGAGCGTCATCGTATTTGCCTTCTCGCGCCTTGCGATCGGCATCTGCCGCCAATTGTTTGGCTTTCCATTCTTTTTCGCGCATCTTGCCATGCAGCTCGCTCCGGCGTGCATCCTTCTGGCCTTTCTCTTTGCGTTGGGACAGGAGGTCATCGGCCAATTTTTGCAGTTTCCTCGGATCCTCTTTGCCCTCTTCGACTGCCTTGAGCGTGCCGTTGATCTCTTTGACCTTTTGATCGTCCACGAGCATGTCGATGCCGGTCGGGATAATCTCGTTGTGCGGCAATGCGTGGTTGACCTTGTGGATAGTTTCGTTGTACTTGTCCATCTGATCGTCGACGTCTTTTTGCTTTTCGAATTCACGCTGGCGAGCCTCTTCGATGGCGCGCTTGCGTGTGTGGAATTCTTCATGCTGGTCGTCTTGCCAGTCAAGCTGGTCTTCTTTGTCGCGGGTGAATTCTGCGTCTTTGGCAGCTTGGCGCAACGCTTCGGCTTCGCGTTCTTCCGGGGTCTTGGGTTTGATCACATGAGGGAATACGGTGACGATTAGCATCACGCAACCGATAATGAAAATGCCCACCATCTCGGCCACTAACAACAATCCGCGTCCGGCGATGTATGAATACTCTTTCGCTTCGTCAAGCCAGCGCGTGCCGCTGGAGTGAAACTCACTCATGCACTGCTCGCAAAGATGCTGCCCTGGCTTATGGGTGTGAGTTTCGATTTTGCGTTCGCGAAGCGGCTTGACTACGAGTTTTTTCAACAGGACGACTGGCGAGCTGAAGATCTGTCCGATTGTGCTGAAAATCGATATGAAGAATTGGCTGACGGCAAAGAACGTATCTTGGATTTGATTGATCAGCGGATTCTTGGAAAGGACTAGCTGGCTTAAGCAGTGCTCGCACAAAACGCCTTCTGCCGCCCGACAACCGCCGGGGGTCCTTTGCTTCTCAACTTGAAACGTCTGCGGATCAAGTCGCCATGTTTCATCGGGTGGCTGCGTCTCGGTCGGCGCCTTAAGCCAGCGCATAGCCGAACCCGGGTTCCGTTCGAGCTGGGAATTTCTGTTAGGGAATTCTTGGCGAGGCAATGGTTCCATCATGATCTCGCTGTGCCGCTAGGTGCTCGCTGGTCCTGTGTCAGAGGAAATTGGTCGGTGTGCAGAACGATTGCAGATTAGCCCAGCGGCAGAAAATTGTCAGTGGTAAAAATACGAACCCAAAAGATCGCTATGTGGCGAGCACCACGGTCGGGCGGCTGTGAGATTTTCCGCGGAAAATCTCACAAGAGGGTCGGTGAGAAATTTGGCGGAAAATCTCACAGAGGAGTCGTGAGAGATTTGGCGGAAAATCTCACAAGGGGGTCGGTGAGAAATTTCGCGGAAAATCTCACAGGGCGTCGGTGAGAAATTTGGCGGAAAATCTCACAGAGGGTTCGGTGAGAAATTTCGCGGAAAATCTCACACGGGGTCGATCTCTCAACAAACTACGGGGGTAGAGCTCAACAGAGCGACTGATATTCTCGGTAGAGCGAGTCCGCACGTCGGCCAGCTTCATCTCGATCGCGCTGGAGTTCTCTGTTTTCCGGGTCCAGCTTCAGTAGCCTGATGAGATAAGCTTCGCGAGCCGCGGCATCTTTGTATCTCAACAGCACCTCATCCCGCCGCCGGATTAGCGCTTGGGCTTGAGCTCCTCGTTCGGCTGCAAGACATTCTGCCGCTTCAAGCAGTTTGTCCAGATCTGCAACTTGTTTGTGCTTTTCGATATCATCGCTTAGAAAATCAATTTCGAGCCGCTGGGCTGCTGATCTTGCGTATCCTCTTGTTGGGGAATTCGCGATAATCGTTTCGAATTGTTCCAACCTCCACTGTTTCTCTCTTTCATCTTCAAAGAGTCTCTGCTTCTCCTTTTCCTCTTCGTCACATCGCCCAGGATGCTGATGGCACATGGTTTTCTCACTCGTGTCTTCGAAGTATTTGACAAACATCAGACTTCGATTGATTTAATTGCCACCTCGGAAGTCTCGATTTCAGTGACGACTGATCGCCCAGACACGGTGGCATCCATTGCCACCGACTTGCAAGAATATGGTCAAGTGAGGGTGCTGTCCAACGCCTCGATCGTCACAGTTGTCGGCAGGCAGTTTCGAGAAAAAAGCGGCATAGCAGGTCAAGTCTTCGACGCCTTGCGCAACGTGAACATCATGATGATCTCCGGCGGCGCATCAGATATCAATCTCAGCTTCGTCGTCAGTGACGATGAAGCCGACAAAGCCATGCGCCAACTTCATGGCACCTTCTTCGCTTCAATGCAGAACCCGCAGCAAACAGCGGGTAGTGCCCGCACATAAGGATATAGATATAACTATGAACGCAGCAGAGGTGGATCTGCGATTCAGGATTTTTACAGGTAGGAACTTTAACCTTGAGACATCTGAAACGCAATACGTGCCGATCTCCACGATTTGCGATCAGTAGATTCCGCGGACACTAGGCAATCATTTATATACAAAGCAAGTATCGTTCCTGGAGAGTGCTCCCCTTCCTTTCGTAGAGCTCACTCAACCACCAGGCGACGGTGTTTCACTGGAAACATTGTCATTCTCCGATAAATTGCGAGGAACGATCGCTTCTGAGTTGCTGCCTCATATGCTAGCCAGTTCCCGCGCTAGCGGGCATGCAACTCTTCTCCAAAACGATCAACGAACTTCGTCTGCACCATATACG
>Ga0206819_10062_pt1 | contig 41453 bp, 39 predicted proteins | sample Alteio_BWOrgCont_87_FD_152855 | JGI IMG/M metagenome (GOLD analysis project Ga0206819, IMG submission 152855) | Enriched cells from forest soil in Barre Woods Harvard Forest LTER site, Petersham, Massachusetts, United States -... | ecosystem: Environmental > Terrestrial > Soil > Temperate forest >... | reverse complement strand
TTAGATGACTCTTTTGAGCAACCTCCATAAATTGAATCATCGCCAACGGTTTGTCGTGATTGATGTATTGTAAATTAACGACCTTTTGATAGGAGAGGTCCAATCCGACGCCGTACTGCCAGCCCTCAGGCAGTGGATCAGGCAAGTCCACGAGTTCATGTGCTACCTTGGCTGCGTTTCCTGGTCCGATATTGTTCCTGATCAATGAGATGCTCATCACTACAACAACAATCACGCCGATGAAACCTAATATGCAAAGGGCAATAATCAGTTTCAAATAGACCGGCACATGATCTTTTTCAGGATTCGACAAGAGGGCGTCCTCATATGACTGTAAATACTATCCTATCAAAATGCACACGGTGCCTGAAGAAATTGCGTCAGCCAGCAGTTGTGGTCGCCGAGGTGACAGATCATTAACACACAGTGGTTTGAATCGGCAAAATGAAGATTTGGCAGCGCGGCGCATTGTTGATTTCGTTGCCGATCATCATTGATGGATTCGGCTTGATCCTTATGTACGATGCAGTCGTGAAATCGCAGGCTGCATTGGAGTATGAGCGCAAGCAGGTGCTTCTGTTGCAGGCTGTCAATCAGCTTTTCACATCGTTCGTCGGTAGTGCCGGACTCTTGGCGTCTGCTGCTATGAGTGACGATCAGTCGCGCGAGAAAAAAGGTCTGACAGTGCTCGCTGCCAGCCGCGCGCATCTGGCGACAGTGAGGCAACTTTGCGTTGGCGATGCAAACATGAATGCCATGGCTAATGCGCTGGAAGAGAAAGGTTTTGTGCCGTTAGAACAGTTCATCACCGAGCAGCAAAATGAGCAAACCAGCGTGCACGGTCTGGTGGCTTTCAAACGAGTGAAAAAAGCATTTCAGCAAGCGGGCAGGGCGAACGATATTTGTTTGCGGCTGGTTGACTATCAAAATCACGAGCACGACCAGGCTTTGAAACGCCAAAGCGAATCGGCGAAGAATCTGTATCACGTTCTTTTTGGTTTGGCTGCAATCAACATTGCCGGTGGGTTTTTGGCGCTGACAATTTTTTATGAGAATATTGCGAAACGTGTGCGCGCTCTCGTGGCTAAAGCCGAGCGATTGCCAACGCTGACTGACTGCGGTGAACGCCTGACCGGCAACGATGAATTCGTGCAGATTGATTCTGCGCTTCATGGAGCGTTGGATCGTTTGATCGAGGCGAAACAATTCAAAACGAATTTGATATCGATGGTGGCTCATGAGTTGCGCTCACCGCTGACGTCGATCGGCATCGCCGCTGAACTCCTGATTCACAGCCCCAAAAGCGAGCTCAATCAACATTCGCAAGAACGTGTCGGTCGCATAAGCACTAACGTCGATCACCTGATCAAAGTGATCAATGAGTTTCTCGAAGTGGAAAAAATGCAATCGTCTGAATTGGTTTTGCATTTCGAACCAGTGCAAACTCTGTCCTTGATTGGTGAAGTCTTCGATTCACTTTCGGAGCTGGCAGCCTCTAAACAAGTGCGATTGACGAAGTCAGGCGCAGATATCGTCATCTCGTGTGACCGGCAAAAGACGATACAGGTGTTGATCAATCTTGTTACTAACGCCATCAAATTTTCTCCTGCAGACTCCGAGATCTCTGTTGATGTTTCTCATGAAGATGACCTGGCACGAATCGAGGTGCGCGACCGCGGACCCGGTGTGTCGCAGGAATTGCAGGAGCGGCTCTTCACCAAATTTGCCCAGGGAACCACACCGACTGATGCGAAAGGCAGCGGACTTGGGTTGTTCGTCTCCAAAATGTTTATTGAAAGTCAGGGCGGAAACATGGGTTATGTCGCAGGTGATCAGGGATCGATCTTTTGGTTTACACTGCCCACTCAACGATAGTCCCGGGGTTGTCGGCAGACTTCCGTTACTCCCTCCGGTTAACAAACTATCTGATGAACTTGTAGAATTGCTGTCCAATTTGGATACATTTCCGTTCCTTTCTTTCTGACGTTGGCGAAGTGGCCGACATCATCGGGGTGGATGATGTTGCTTTAGCTATTCGCCATTGTTTTTCCTCTTGTTTTCAATAGGGTTGCACGTACATGCCAGTTTCTAGTGCTATAAGTTTGATTTCTGTTCTGAGTGCAGCGTCATTGAGGGCGCACTCAGACGTACATGCGAAGTCGCGCTCGCATCTTTCGTAGAGAGCCAGAGCATCTTCGTCGTTGTGGGCATTTCCGTACAACAACCCGTCGATAGCTGTACCTGAAATTGGTTCATAAAGAAAACTATTTTCGTAAAAGAAGCGAGACCATTGCTGACTGTACGACCGGTTACTATCTTTGCAGACTCCAGATACAGTGCCTGCTTTCATAGCATTGGGACCACGGAGATCAAGTAAATTCAAATCACGCGTGCACCTTATGACAGCCACTTCCCAGGTACCTACGGCAACGATTTTGGTATCTCCAAATATTTCAACGAGACAGCCGGACAGTGTTCTGGCTGCGTACAGTATCGCTCGTTTAGCATCGGTTGCACAAGGCATTGGCTGATGATCAAATCTTGAAATCGGGCCGTAATGTCGAAAAGATAGTGCTTTTGCGCCATGCCGATTTGGATCATAGAGACGCACAAAAGCACTGCCGCTTGTTACGGTGTGAAACACCGGTTCTGGCGGACGCGAGGGTGGAGGCGGCGTGATGGCTACCACTCTCTAAACCGCTTGCACCGCACGCGCTTCATGAAGAACATCTTCCAGTTCACCGTTTCGTAAGGCATCGATCGGTCGTCGATTTCCGAAAACGGCGTGGGACGTGGACAACCAGCTGATCTTCGCCAAGATGTTGCAAGACAAAGTCGACAACACAGCCTCTAATCCCTGAACCGCGCCGTTCGGACCCTGCGCATCGAATTGCCACACTGGCATCTTCATAACGTTGTTGTCCAGAAGCCCTAAAAGTTGCCCGCTTTTGATCCGATCATGGATCGTGGTTCGGGATACTCCAAGCATTTCTGCTGCTTTTGTCGCAGGTATTGACCCAGACAAAAGTTGCTTCCGGTAGTTGAAAAAATTAGCGAGTGCAGCAAATTCGCTCGCTTGTTGCTCAATGGGATCGACCTGGCGAGCGCCAATGAGTTTTGCGAACACCATATTGCCTTTGTTAGGCGGCATTGGGCGTAGTATGCGGTCGTTTACCCACTGCTGTCCTTCTGGTCCCAGATTTTCTAGCAAATAAACGATGAAGTCGTGTACTGCCGCCTCGTTTTGAAGTAGCTCATGTGCCAATTCCTCCACGTGCAGAGGTTGATGTGACGGACACATTGCGATTTCCTTCCCTTTCCTTATTCAATGCCAGCCTATCATAGGCTGTAAGGACTGTCAAGTTGACAAGCCTTACAAGGCTGCTCGGAGAACTTCATTGTGGGGGTAACTAGACGGTCCACCGCAAACGCTGCAGCTGACCTTTCGAGCATGATTGCTACAGTCTGTTAGACGCTGATAGGCTGGATTATTCACTTTACGAGCGGTATACGTAGCCACCGCCTGGCACGCTCTCGATCAAATTTCTTGTTGTTTCTTGATCGAGAGCCGAAAGTTTCTTTCTTAGAGCGCGAATGAGCACGCGAACGGCTTCTTCGGAACTCTCTTTGTGCGACGGCCAAACACTTCTGAGTAGGTCAGCCGAAGAAAATTGTTTGCCCGGATGAGCCATCAGGTGCGCCAACACCGCGCATTCCATTTTAGTCAGCGCCACCGGTGTTTCATCGATCAGCAAAACATTGTCGTCAGGTTTTAATCGAATCTTCTTGCCGGCATTTTCAAACACCGTTTGCTGACGCCCGCGCCGCAAGAGCGCTTTGCAGCGCATCGACAATTCGCGCACGTTGTATGGCTTGGCAAGATAATCGTCAGCACCGTGCACGAAGCCAGACTCTTTGTCGTCGATGCCGGCGCGTCCGGTGAGAAAGAGGATTGGCGTGTGACCGCCTGCACTGCGAAAATCGCGGCAGACCTGCAGCCCGGAAATGCCAGGCAGTTCCCAATCGAGAATGATCAGGTCAAAGCCGAATGTGTTGAGAATTTGCAACGCGTCTTCGCCTGTCGCCACGTGCTCTACATCTAGCCCGTCCATGTCTTGAAGCCAGTCTTTGACTTCTTTGCTGAGACTCTGATCGTCTTCGACCAGCAGCACCTTGGCCAAACCTTTCCACCTCACGCTTTCCTAAGCGTCATACATTTTACTGGAAAGGTCAACGATTATCGGCAGTGACAAGGTGAAAGCTACCCAGCTGCGGGCTTGGCTGCCGAGCCACTACCGGCGGGAGCGGCCGTCGCGTCCGTTTTCTGGGTGGTGGGGGCTGGAGCTGCATCTGCGTGAATCTCTCCAGTCTGCCTGTTCTGAGTGAAGCCTTTCCCACTGCTGTCCCAACTCCTTGTGTATTGACCGTCCGAGTACAGCCCCGAACCATCTCTACCTACGGTCATGTGTGTGTTTCCATCTGCACTGTTATAACCCCATCCGCCATCTTTACCGCCCCAACTGGTGATGCCGTTGCTGTTCGTGATTTTGCCACTGCCATCTGAATTGGTGGTCATGTTGTACTTCCCACCTGCAGCTCCATTTGCCGGAGTGAAGTCTTTCGTGGTTGAGCCGTCCTTGTTGTATGTGAAATTGGCAGTGCCAGTCCTGTCGGTAAATTGACTGGTGTTGCCGTTGTCTACTCTCGAGTAGCGATCGCCATTTTTTGACGTGCCTTCCTGAGTGTGCTCAGCTCCCTTCCAGGTTTGTTTGTCTGAATTGCCCTGGGCGTCATGCGAGTTGGAATAGAAGGAACCGTCCGCATTTTTGCCGGTACTCTGGTAATTGCCTTTGCTGTCTTGAGATTCGTTTACAGTCGAGCCATCCGGCCGCGTGCCGCTATGCGTGTTGTTTCCCTGTCCATCGCTGGTTCGATAACTGGTAAGATTGCCTTTGCCGTCTAGTTGCTCGGAATAGTGCTTGCCATCAGGGGCGGTGCCAGAGTGTGAATAGGAATTATCGGCGCCCCAGCGTTGATAATCAGTTATGTTGCCGTCTTTGCCATATGTTGTTGATGATTTTCCACCATCGTTGGTTTGGCTCACCTGTGTCCGGGTGCCACCATCCGGGCTCCAGACCTGCTTATCGGTGGTCTGACCGGATGCATTCTTCGTTTCCGTCGACGCACCGGTTGTGGTATTGGCATCAGAAGGCTTGAATGATGTTGTCTGATTGCCAGCGGCGTCCTGAGATCGGGTGGTGATTCCATTTTTGTCCGATGCTATGGAATTGCCGGACATAACCTTTCCATTCGCATCTGTGGTGCTCGAGGTATAAGGTTTGTCCGAGCCTTTGCCCGGAGAGGACGTATCAGTGGTGGTCCGAGCAGTGGGATCGAACGTGGAAGTTTTTACACCGCCGCCATTGTCCCAGTCAGCTTTATACGTTTGAACACCGTCTTTGTTTAGCGTATTTGTATGAGTGCCGGTGGCATCACGCCAGGTATTAGTCGTCTCATTGTTTGCCGATGTAAACTTCGAGCCGATGATGTTTCCACTGGCGTCTTTCGTTACTTCTGCGGCACCTGGAGTATTCTTCGTTACGGTTGTTCCATCCCCGAACTTCATTGTTTGCGATCGCCCCGCCGGTGAAAAGGTATCCGTCGTTTCCTTCGGCAGTCCATGGTTGACGTCGGGCGGTCCAGCATGATTCAGATCGAGTTTAGGCAGATGCGTATCAGCTGTGTTTGAAGTAGGTTTTCCCAATTGGGCGTTAAACGATTTATCCGTCATCGGACTTTCGCTGTGTACCTTTTGCGAGTCAGCGGTATTGTCGTGTGCTGTGGAATGACTTGTTTTATCGCTTGGTATGCCAAATACTGCCATGTGACTTTTCTCCTGTGATCGGCAATTAGAAACTGTGCAATACGGGAGTTGACCCCCGTGTTACGCCATGGAAGACCTCCTGGTAAAAGGCAGGCGAGAGCAATTTATGAATAGTGAGCAGAAGAAGCGCTATTGAAGCGGCTCCGCTGCTGTGTTGTGGTAATCGTTCGGAACTGGCACAAGTAGAACGTACCTCGCGTTAGTTTTGCGTGAGGTTGTTCCCTCTGCCGTTGATACCTCGTCTGGGTGGCGGCTTGGTGCTATTCTTACGTCTGATCGAATGCCATAATGCCGGGGTTGCAGTTGAGAATGACAGTTGATGAGAAGAGAAAGTTCGTCGCGGATTTTATTAGATTGCACACACTGATGGTCGTCTCCAGCTTGTGGGATGGCAAGCCGCAGTCTGCGGTGGTGGCGTTTTCGCAAAAGGGCGATTTTGAATTGATATTCGGTACATTCAATACGACGCGCAAGTATAGAAACTTGAAAGGTAATCCGAGCATCTCAGTTGTGATTGGCTGGGACGACAACAAAACGATTCAATATGAAGGAACAGCGGAAGAAGTCGCCAAGAAAGATATGGATGAATACAGGCGGATTCACCTTGAGAGAAACCCAGGTTCAGCTCTATATGCCGATCGCGAGGGGCAGAGATATTTCAAACTAACGCCGCGGTGGATTCGCTACACCGACATCTTGCCTGATCCAGAGTTCTCTTTTGAATTGGCTTTTTAGATTCGCATAATGGCGTTTCAAACTTAATCCGCTTTGATTACTTCAGCAGCTGTCCCATAACTGCGAGAATAATTCCTACCCCGCCGCAGACTATACTGCCCATGTAGAGCGGCTTGCTCTTTACCATAATGGAAATTGACGCAAGCACGATTCCTATCTGAAAGCACGCCACCGCGTACGAAAAATTCTGGTGCTTCATGAACTCGTGAGTGCTTTCGTCCTCCAGTCCTTTTGCCTGTTCTCGAAGCGTGTCTTGTTCTGCCGCATACTTTTTGGTCATTTTGTCCATTTCGGCAAGCGCACTGTCGATGCCCGGTTTGGAGGCTGGGCTTGTGCCGGCCAGCGCTTTGATCACATATTCATTGCCTTCGATAATATGGGACTTCGTGCTCTTCGCCTGATAATATGCCCATTGATCTGTAGCACGCGATTGAGTCAAAATCGCTTCGTTGGCTGCGTGCCCAGACAGCAATGATGCCAGTGCAGCCAGCACAGCCAGTCCTGATGCGGTGATCGCGCAGCGAGTCGTGAACGAGCCATGTCCAGCTTCTTCGTGCTCGTCGCCGCCGTGCTCGGTAGCATGATGTGCGTGCTCGGTCTGTTCGATCAGCTCTTGCGGCTCTGGTCCTTCTTCCATATTCATCTCCATCTGGGCACAAAGAAACCAGTATATGCCCCTGTACCAATTCTTGCCATACAACGGGTCAGTATGAGTGTTGTCGCTTATGGGCGGCAAGTTCTAGCGATTTTGCAGCGGTCGAATTGGCAGATCTGACATAGAATATTTGTATGAGTGATACACGATCTGCAGGTTTTAAGTACTACCCGGAAGCCTTTGGGACTGGGATGTATGAGCTTGGCAGCAAAATCGCCAACGACGATCGTTTTTACCGAACTTATGTGAAGTTTCTCCTTAAAACTTTGCTTGACCCTACGCAGCTCGTGCATGGCAGGGCGGAGTTAGTGATGGAGGTGCAGAAGCTGGCGCCGCATGAGCCGGTGGTAACCGCCACGTGGTGCGCGATCAGTCTTGCCACTGACCGATATTTTAAGGAGAAAGCCACCGATTACGCCTGGTCCGATGCCGAGTTCGAGCAGGCGCGGGCGCAATGGCTGGCGCTTTTGGCGCAGGCCTTTGTGCCGACGAAAACGGGCAGGCACATCGAGGGAGCGGTGATGCTTGAATGGCGCAAGCATCTGGCGAAGCTACAGAAGCGGGACATGGGACCTCTGGCGGCGTGCGAGATGTGCGATCAGAAGTGTCTGTTCGGTTATGACGTAACGACGCTGGATGACGGCTGGGGCATGCGCTTCGACGCCGCCAGGCAGCACGATAACCCAGCCGCTGCCGTGGCGAAATTGGCCGTCAACATCAGTGGAAACTTGCTTGGTGAGCCAGATCCCGATCTGTCATTTTGCATCGCAGCAAATTCTGTGAAACATCAAGACACGCTCGAGGAAACGCAAATTGAATTTATGACAGCGGTGCGCACGATCGTTTTTGCGGCGATAGAGAAGAATCGAGATTCGAAAAAGGTGCCGATTTTTGCCAAACAGGCTGTGGCTCCGGCGCCGCCGGCGATGGGCGAGGTGCCCCTGTCTGAAAAGGAGAAAGCTGCCGGCAGCATCTCATTGACGCACACCGACACCGGACTGGCGTCAATGCCGCCGGCTCCTCCGGCTCCTGCGGCGGAGCCCGGACGGCTGAAACGCGAGCAAGTCTTTGAAGTGATTGTCCGTGTCGCGCTGGGTGGAAGCGCGTGGCGCCAGATTTGCGCCGACTCGATGCAGGCCAATCAGATCACGGAAGAAGAGGTGGAAAACGAGGTCAAGCGGCGACGCAAAGTCTCGGATGAAAATTGACGCGGTTGGGTCTGAGCGAGTGTCGTGTTATAAATGCCTAGTAAGTTATTCAGGCGGCGAGGAGCCGGCGCAGCCGTAGCGGCGGGACCAGCGGAGGAGGCGAGGGACGAAGCCTCCGGAGCGGTTATGAGTATGATTCCGAAAGGCAAAGAAGACACATATCGTAAACTGATCGAAGCCGCAAAAGACGCATCTGATTTGGCGTATTGCCGGTATTCCAATTATCCTGTCGGGGCAGCCGTGCTCACCTTCGACGGGCAAGTCTACGTCGGCTGTAATGTTGAGAATTGTGGATATACGCAGACGATACATGCCGAGCAGACTGCTATGGCAAATGCGTTATCCGACGGTGCGTTGCGCCGGGCTCTCGATGCAGGCTTGACGCAGTTGCAGTTTATTGAAGCGATCGCGGTACACGCTAAAAAGGGAACTGATCCGTGGCCATGCTGCAACTGTCGCCAGTCGCTCAATGAATTTGGGTTGACAATGAACGTGATCGGGGAAGGCGAGGGCGGTTCATTCAAGTGTGAGACGCTGAATGATTTGATCCCGCATGCGTTTCCAATGGAATCAGTGCTGGAATCGGTCCATGGGAAAGACTGGCGAACAGTGGCTGCGCGGGCTGAGATTAAGACGGCCAAGCAGAGACAGAAACACCCTGCCGGTGGATCGAATGGAACTGATGGCACCAAATCTGGTGGTATGCACGAACTTCTGATCGAAAGAGCGAAGGATGCTTCAAGACTGGCTTACTGCCCGTATTCTAACTATCCTGTAGGCGCTGCAATCCTTACGTTCGACAACCAAATCTATACCGGCTGCAATATTGAAAACTGCGGTTACACTCAAACCATTCACGCCGAGCAGACCGCGCTGTCCAAAGCAGTCTCTCTGGGTGCGCTGAAACGGGCTGAAGAAGCTGGTTTGACCCAATTCGATTTCATCAAAGCCATCGCCATCTACTCGCCCAAAACGATCGAGCCCTGGCCCAGTTGCAATGGACGGCAAGCGCTGAACGAATTCGGACTGACAATGGAAGTGATCGGCGAAGGGCGAAACGGCGATATCCTTTGTAAAAAACTCGAAGAACTGATCCCCTACGCATTCCCGATGGAAGCTGTTCTCTCAGCCATCCATAACGCAGAGTAGGCACCGAATACCTTGCTACAAGACGCGATTTTCGCGACAAACACTTGTCAGGCCGGATCGCCGGCGGCCCTCGGTTTCAACAAAAGTCGCGACCGATCGTAAGATTCGAGCCAACTGGCAGTTAGGGAAACTGCCCGGCCCCGTTGGTCGTGGCTGTGCTGGTGAGATGCAGTGTTGTCGAGCAATGTGGTATGCACAAAAGCGAGACGGTGAGTTGCGATTCGAGCTGAACGGAAGAATGCAACTGTTGGTCATCTTGTTGCACAAAAGACTGACCCAACATCAAGCGCGACGGTACTGTGCTGTTCAGATACGGCGGAAGCGAGGACAGATTGAAGTTGAGATCGTTGTCGGGTGTGGGCAACTTGGCGTTGATCTGCTCATTGTACAAATTGCTATGCGTGTCAATGAAAGAATGGGATTGATCGTATGTCAAAAGATCGGCAAGTTCAGGCAGAGAGGCTGCGTTATCATCGACGCCCGATACTGTGCCGAGCGTGGTGCGTAATAGTACTGGGCGGCTTATCCGCAGCCAGGGCAACGTCAGGGATTGCTGTGTCGAAGAAGTGTTGAAAGCGGCATTCGCTGCCGCGTTTACATCCTGCTTGGAGATCGTAATCAACTTAGCACGAGCAGCATCTAGAATCTGAGCGGAATCTCTCGATTGAGCCAACAATTGAGCAGACAGTTTCTCATATGCGGAACCTGTCTGGAGAAGCTCATTGTCTGTTTGACGATCAGCAAATACCAATTGCCGGCTGCGCACTGTCATGTTATTCATCTGGCCGATTCGATCGTTGAGATTCAACTGGCAGGCGCTGGAGAGTGCCGCATCATCGAGGGCCCTTTGAACTGCGTTATGTACGAACACAAGCGCTCCGACAGCACAACAAAACGCAAGCAGCATGCTGATTACCCAAAATGTAATTATGCACAATGCGATAACGTTTCCTGTCCGTTGCCTGCCAACGCGCCTGACAATAAGACTGCCAATGTTGTTTTGCATGCTGTTCATTTGAGCGATAGTCATAGTGCATAGTAGAGATTTGTTTTCAACCGTCCCGTTTCATCTACAACAAGAAGCGGGATGGCCCTGTTCATAACCGTTTCGGGGACCACATCGATGTTTTGGAAGTTTTGTTCTTCGAAACAACTAATCAGATCGGCATATGAGTCGGAGGGAGCAACGACGAATAACACCGGATTGGTGTTGACTTGTGCGTCAAGGAGGACTCGCAGCAATGCGCTGGCGACCAATTGATTTTCAGCATGTGCAGGAAATGCTGAGTCATGCAGAATCTTGAAGGCTACTGTGTTTCCGCGAGGAAGGCTGTAGTTGCTTGAGCGCTCCAGACCAAGTGTATTGCCGGCCGCGCCCCAGAATTTCTCGTATATCGCACCAGTGCCAGATGAGGACGCCTGCACATTCACCTCTGCCTCGAATGCAGGAGCGAGCGTAGAATTCGGGAAATTGAGAGGCTTTGGTTGTGATGCCGAGATTGTGATCAGCCACTGATAGTTGACTGTAGAAACTGTTCCTGACTGCGCCTGCACGTCTACCGGCATGGCGAAATTCGACATCAGGAAACAAATCAGAAGCAAAGCAAGTCGTCGCCTATTCATTTATATAAAATCCTTTTGTAGTCGGGTCGCAGCCCAGATTCTCCCAACAACTATCGCCATGAAGAGTGGTGGCAAAAGTGGACGTCATCCCGTGCAGTAGAGGCTCGATGGTTACCTTTTGATCGACGTGCAGCGAATAAGTGCACGGCGTGTTCGAACCGCCAGGAAGCCACTGCGCCGGGACCGGGCTCTGCCCGGACACAGTCAAGCTGCCCCCAGATTGATTGACGCAAACGATCGATATGGTCGCGTCACCAAAATCGATACCACAGCTCTGAGCGAGCCCCAGCAACGGAGCGTCGTCGATTAGAGATGATGCCGAGCTGCGGGTCTCGGAGAGCGCAGCGCTTTGCACCGCATTTGTAAACACGCCATTGGCAATGAGAAAGCGAATGGGCACAAGCGCCAACGCGGACAAAGCGATGACGAATCCTCCGAGCAGAACGATGGCGACGGAGAACTCGGCGAAGGCGTGTCCAAACACGCGAGACCGCCCGCGTCTTTCGCTGCTGTTTTCTCGCTGCGTGTCTTTTTTACGATTCGAAATTTGTGAATATCTCGCAAGAGTGCGCATGTGTCGGCACCTAATTACCAGCTGCTGCCTGGATCGCCGCGTACAGATTCGGGCACTTATAACCCTGTGGAGTCGTGTTGGCAGTCTGCAAAACAATCTGATCGGCTATCACTGCATTTCGCTTTGCCGGTGGCAGCACGCCCATCACATCGAGAATGGCTGCGCACCATGCCGGAGCGGACAGCGAAGTGCCATTCGCGACACCGAGCCCGTTGCTGTTGGTCGGACTGAACACCCAAATGTTTGCACCGGGGGCCACCGCGGGAAACGGCCCGTAGTCAGAGAAACTGGCAAGATTTCCGTCGGAGCCGATAGCCGCTACGCGTCTGACATATTGTTCGGGGCTAGTGTCTTGCGCGGCCCAATTGCCGGCCGGAAGCACGACAACGAACCCTTTCTGGCGGAGCTGTTGCGCCAGCGATTGAATTTGCGGGTTAGCATTGAAAGTATTTGGGGGCGGGCTGTTAACAGACATACAGATGGGACCGGGAGGAAGATTGGAGTTGAGAATGTAGCTCAAGCTGCCGATCACTCCAACGTAATTGAGCACGTCTCCTTCACTGGTCTGCTGCCAGGGTTGCATACAGCGGAACATCACGGTATAGCAGCGATTGCCTTCGAAGTTGGCTACACCTGTTAAGTACGAGTTGTTGTCGGTGGTGCACAGCAACGTTGTTGTAGCCGTACCGTGGTATCCGGCGTCAACCAGGGGCTCTTGAGCGCCGGAGGGATTAGTCATGTCAGAATAATCGAACTGAATGCCGTTGTTGTTCAGCTCACCGGGAACCACTGTGGCACCGGTATCGATGTAGTATGCGTAGAGCGGATTGTTGTACTGCATTCCGGAATCTCTTGCCTGCTCGAAATTCATATATGGCACGGACCATTGGGAGACCAGATCAGGGTCGTTGGGTGTTCCAGTCAGTAAATAAGGATTGGTCGGTCCGCTGTTCGAGGTTGACCCGCTGCCGGATGAAGATCCGCCGCTGCTGCCTTTCTTATTCTTCTTTTTCTTGGGTTCTTTCTTTTTCTTTGGTGGTTCCTTCTTCTCTGGCTTTTTCTTCGCTTCGGCGCTTACGGACGATGGCGCACTTTTTGCTGCCGCGGAAATGCTTGGCTGCGGCAGCACTGACGCCTGTACGGAACAAGTTTGATTGAGTACCACGCTTGCTACAGATTCATTTTTGCTGAGTCGAGCCTGAATGTTTCGAGCCTGTCTGTAGTCACCCTGCACGACGAGAAACTTCAATGGTCCCGCTGGAATTGTCTTGATCACGTGACCATGCACTTCTTGCAGCAGCTCATTCAGCTTGTCCATGTCCGCGTGATCGCGAAGCTGAACTACCATGGTGCCTGCTGCAGCGGCTTGGGCACGGCGGATCTGGGCTACGTTTGTTTGCGTCACTCTTGCTGGAGTCGGTTTTGCTTGAGTTGTATTCGTTCGGGAGATCGGATTGGCGGTAGCGCCTGTCTGACCGATCAAAGAGAGCACCAATGAGAGCGTCAGGAAACGTCTGATTTTCGGCAACATAGGTCACACCTTAGTAAGGAAGGGGCATCCGACCGCGGATTTGCTGCGCGGCTCGGTTGAATTATTTTTGGGGAGAGAGCCAGCCAGATCAAGTCACCCGGCAACGCCGGGTCTCTACTTATTTCATCTGGGCAGGTTGGTTTTTAGTACGACCAGAGTTTGCACGAACCTTGTGCAATTTTCGTGATGTTTTTCGAAAAATATTCCAGCTGCTGGAATCGCACAGACGTTAGCTGTGTTCTAATTTCGAAGAAGCTCGCAAGAAAACCGAGGAGTTGAGCGCCTGACCCAAGAACTCAGGAACTCGAGCAAGCAGCGAAGGCAAGGCGGCGAGGAGCCGTCGCAGCCGAAGCGGGTGTACAGCGGAGGAGGCGAGGGACGAAGCCGACGGAGCGGAAAAGGAAACGAAATCGCAGCGAAGGCAAGGCGGCGAGGAGCCGTCGCAGCCGAAGCGGGTGTACAGCGGAGGAGGCGAGGGACGAAGCCGACGGAGCGATCTATTTAAAGAGCACAGCGCGGTGGAAGGCAGTCCAAGTCACTTTGTTGAAGGCGCGCGTGACGCTGGCGTAGTGGAGGTAGTAATTGGTTCTGGGCGCGATGTAGGAGACCTCTTCGATCATGCATTTGTTGGTGCCTTCGCCGCCATCTATGAACATGCAGACGCAGTTGAGGTTGGAGAGTGTGAAGGTGCCTTCGACGATCAGCGTGCGTCTGCCGTCCAGATCAATTGTGCGCAAGCTGGTAATTTTGAAGTCTTTGGCGGGCGATTTGTCACGCAAGATTTCGAGAATGGATTGCCGTTCCTGCATGTCCAGGGCGTGCGGACGCTTGGCCATGATTTCGCGGAAGGCGCTTGTCGCCGATATACCCGCTGGAAAGCCACGTGTGTAGTAACACAGCAGTGTCTGCGGCTCGTTCTCGAGCTGGAATTGCAGAAAGCAGCTGCTCATTACAGAACCAGCTTGTTTTCTTTGCCGAATCCATTTGCCGGGAACCTCCAGGTCACTGAATTGTCCAAATTCGGGAAAAGCAGTCATCTCCGCCGGCGGAGCATGGCTGATCGAGTCGCTCGGAGGAGCACTCGTCAAAGGAGCGCTCGTCAAAGGAGCGCTGGCCAGAGGACTTGGCACGATTTGCTGCGCGACCGGAGGCGGCATCGGCGGCCTGGAACCAGGCTGCATCGCCGCGCATATTCGCCGCAAGGACCCTGTTATAGCTGCTGCTGTGGCTCCCGAAGGAACCGACGCGTCAATAGACATTCCCCGTCACCTGACTGCTACAAGCACAAAGTAGTAAGTAGTCACGTATAGACGAATACATTATTACCAGGCAAATATGACAAAGTCATGACAATCCGAAAATCGCTACTGGGATTGGCTTTCCGGGACCGCTTTTCCACTGGCGCCGGAGCGGGGGGACCTATAACCTTATTAATCCCCTGCCTCGGCGCTCTTGGAAATTCTATAATGGCTCGGTTCTTGCGGGTTGCCGGGCTTTTAGCCGGCGAGGGATGCAGAATCAAGACCGTGTTGACCCAGGATCTAACTGTTAAGACGCCTGGCCAGCTTCGCCACAAGCCAGCCGACTTGGCGACGGCTGTGATGGGCGCGGTGGCTAGTTGTCTCTTTTTTCTGCGCCTCGGCAGCTTTGGCGTGATCGACGGCTCTGAATCTTACTATCCGGCGGCGGTACGGGAGATGGTGGAAGCGCACAGCTACATCGTGCCGCAGATGAACTACCAGATTTATTTCTCCAAGCCGATCATGACTTTCTGGCTGCTGAGCAGCGCTTACCACATATTTGGCGTCAACGAATTTGCCGGCAGATTTTTCGGCGCTTTGTTCGGGGTGGCTCTGACTCTAGCGGTTTATGCCGTGACGCGAGCCATTGGCGGTGTTAGAGCCGGTCTCTTGGCGGGATTGCTCTTTGCCGGGTCGCCACTGGTGCTGGAGTACTTTCGTATCTCATCAGTAGATGCATTCTTCACCAGTTTTCTCGGACTGGCATTCTGCTCTTTATTGATGGTCGTTAGCGCTGGAAGAGCACGTTGGTGGCCGGCAATCTATATTTCTCTGGCTCTGGCTGTTTTGACGAAGGGTCCGGCTGCCCTGGTTCTGTTCGGCGCAGGATTGGTGGTGTCGCTGGTGGCACTGCGTCCACCGATGTCGACTTTGCGATTCTGGTCGAACAAATTGCACCCATTCCTGGGCACAGCGGCACTGTTGGCGGTGGCAGCGCCCTGGTACGTTGCGGTTGGTTTGGCCACGAAGTGGCTCTTTCTCAAAGTTTTCTTCGTTTACGAAAACCTCGGTCGCGCCAGTGGTCATACGAACTTGCGGGCGTGGTACTGGTGGCGCTACATTGTCGTAGTCGCGGCTGGATTGCTCCCGTGGTCGGTATATCTTCCCGCTGCCTATTTCGACACCTTCAAATCGTTTCTCAAGAGAAACATTCAGCAGCCTTGCGAGCATCCGGAGTCTGCGCCTTCGCTGGACGCCAAAGTTATTTCAGTTTGCTCAGCCCTGACGATCATTTTGTTGTTCACCATCTCAAAAACGCAGATGGAACCTTATATTCTGCCGGCCGTAGCCCCCTTAGCAATTGCCACTGCCCTGTTTGCGCAACAGTGGAGCAAGGATGGAGCCGCCGGGTTTGGCCGCTGGACCGTGGAAAAATTCAGTCTGGTAGCGATGATTCTCGGTCCATTGCTGGCGGTGGCTTCGACCGTTGCTGCTTTCGTAGTGAAGGATCAATCACTACCTGCATGGTCGAGAGTGGCTCTTTCGGCGGTGTCATGGCTGGTGGCGGCGGTCTGGATTTATCAGAGAAAGTTGGTCAGAGAAGGCAAACTAATGTCATCTATGATCGCGATTGCAGCGGCGGCGTCAATCTTGATGGGAACAATTGTCGCCGGTGGCATGGAGTATTGGTACAACAAAAAGTTCGCGGATCTCCACTATTTATGCGGGGTTTTGAGAGAAACCCATGGGGAAATCGGACTCTTCGACAATTATCGACCTTCTGTGTTTTATTATGTTCGTCGGCCTGTCAATTGTTTCTATCAGACAAAGTGTCTCGTGAAACAACCTGGTAGCCATGTCTACTTGCTCTGTCGCAATTCGGACGTTGGGCGCCTTTCTGGCGATACCAAGATTTCGATCGCCGCAGTTGAATCGCGCGGTGAATGGGGTATTTATCGCGCTGATAATGCCTATCTTCAGCCGTATGCGACGTTGGCTCAAACCTTTTCCACCTTGTCCATTCCAGATATTCTGACTGACCGGTTTCACCTTGGGGTGCTGACAGACTGCCTCAGTGGCGGTCCCTTGTGGAAGGGAAAATAGAAGGAAGGAGAGCTCTTACACTCTCCTTCGCTCCGACCTGCTTGCGGAAACTATTTGCGTGATACCAGATACGGTTATTTCTGGTTCGGCTTATCTTTGGTGCCATCCATGTGGTCACCGCTGCCAAGGTATGGAGTGGGTACCTTCCCGCCAGGAACTGCTGGTGCCGGGCGGTCGATTGGAGGCGGTGCTGCGGGCTGAACGTCATCGGCCGGCGGCCGTGCCGGTTGTTGATTATCTCCAGGGTGCCCTGGACTTGGATCACCTAATGCTCCAGGCCACGGCATGCCGGGTATTCTGTACTGCTCCAATTTGATCGGCTCGAATCTGAGCCAAGTGACTCCCGTGTTGCCGCGACTGATGTTCAATAATCCATCTTTATCGAATTCGATTTGGTCGCCGCTGGGTTTGAAAGTAATCGTTGTCGTTCCATCTTTCTGCGTGATCTCTGCTGTTTCCTTGCTGTTCTTGTTCAACTGCAGATCGTATGAACCGTCGCGGTTTATGACCAGTGAACCTTCGTCTTTCGGCATGACGATGATGTCGCGATCTTTTTCGTGGATCTCCGTGTCGCCGGTAGGCAGGCGTTCTGGTTTGCCTGGTTCGGTCCTGGTGACTTGCAGATCACCACCTCGCCACGGCAGAGGCCCGTCTGTAGGTAACTGTCTTTGCACTGCTTGATCGCCCGTGCCATGACTGTCGCTGCTGCCGTCGAGCGGAATTGCATTCTTTTGCGTGCCGTCGCTGGGACCCGCTTTGCTAGCGTCAAGCGGAGTGGCATTCTTTAGACCTAGTGCACCATATACCAAGTGCTGTAGTTTTGCAGTGGCACTTTCTTGATCTGTGTTTACGTTAGAACCGTCTTTGATTTGAGTAGGATTGATTGCAGCATCGCCTGTTGCAGTAGACATATGTAGTTCTCCTTGTTTAAAACCGGAAGAGACGCGTTGCGTGTCTCAGCGAGTGAAAACAGGACAACTCCAGTTTTAATAGGAGCTAGGGTGATGAGTCCGAAAGATGCGCTCGCAGAAATAGATGGTCAGAGGCTTCGGCTCGTACGAATAATTGCTCGGTCGCGGGTTGGCTAGGCGAATTGCAATTTGCATCGTGTGAACGAAGGTTTTGGTCTTGCGCTCATGGAAGGTGAGTGAGCGCTCGAAGTTGCTTCAACCTACGAGCATTTGGTGTGCGTTGTGTGAAGTGTGCAGATTTTTCTATCGTGAAATTACGATGCCGCAGCGCTGCGACATCGTAATAGATCTAAGCTGTTTCTATTTTCGTATATAGGCAAGAGCGGTGTGAATCAGTTTTCGCAATCATCGTTGCTGGTGCGCTTTTGCAGCGATGGATACTTGGCGGTGAGATAGGCCCAGTCGTCTTTGTTGTAGCCGTCCAGAAAATTATAACCTATCGGCAGTCAGCATCATGCTTCACTCTGCCACAATAAAATTTTTGATGTGCGGATGAAGGTTGATGCTGGCCGAAAAACCAGCATCAACCTTCACTCTGCTATACAAACTTCAAAAGTGCCTTTCGAACTTTGATGAAAGAGTCGATGCTGGTGGGGAATACCAGCACCAACCACTTCTACTCGTCCTCGGCAAAAATCTTGGTTGAATTACAGCAAGAAATTGCATGGGTGACTGGAAAGTTGTCGGTTGGTACTTTCAACACTCGGCATGCTTCTAACTGGTAACACAACGGCGGTGTCTTGATGGGAAGTATGCTAGCAATCTTGCATGAGCGATGAGTGATGGATTTGCGAATCAATCGTCACGAGCCGCGAAAATTACGAATGCGTTTCTCGAAAAATAATTGTTAGTGTGCATTGGTCATGTTATACTTGAATGACGTGCTTCAATGTGGCAAGGGCGAATCTTGCCGTCGCGAAAAGCCCGCAATGATAGGTGTTTACCGTGGTTCGCACACAATACAGTCCAAGCTTTACTCAGCCGAGTTTCCCGGCTGTTGTAGTTGCTTGCGTCGTTGTGGATCACGGTAATGATATTCCAAGAATTAAAAACTAGATATTGCCCTGTAGCTCAGATGGTAGAGCATGCGGTCGATAACCGCATGGCCACTGGTTCGAGTCCAGTCGGGGCAAGACCGGGATTTGGCGCATCAGCAGCGCGCCTGTTTTGGAAACAGGAGGCGGCAGGGGCAGCACCTGCAATCCCGACCAATTTCGCTCGCGTAACTCAGTTGGTAGAGTGCCAGTCTGAAAAGCTGGTGGCGCCTGTTCGACCCGGGCCGTGAGCATATTTGGAATCGTGATCGAGAGGTTTATGATGCCTGTTTGCTAAACAGGAGTGCGTCAGCACCGCAGGTTCGAATCCTGCCGATTCCTCCAATTGAAACTTCAAGCTGTGAGCAATCAGCTCGCAGCGCCAAGGAGGGGGTGAGAAGAGGAACTAATCAAAGTTTCGCAGAATGAAACGTGAATGAAATACGCCCTGTGATTGAGTAATCATAATTCTATTTAGATGGAGGTCTCTGCGTTGGTTGACGTAGTTAGAGATCATTGTTTAAATCAGACGATGATTGCGAAAGACGAACGTGCGTATGTAATTCGGCAAGCCACAACAGCGGATTTGCCGGCTGTTGCCGATTTGGAGTTAGAAGCATTCTCTGATTATGGAACTGCGGAGAGTCCGGAAGTTTTTCGATCACGTCTCGAGATTTTTCCTGGCGGATTTTTTGTCTGTGTCGTCGATGGCGCAGTGGTTGGTTACGGCAGTTCTGAGAAATGGCTGCAAGAAAGGCAACCGGTCTTGAATGAAGATGCTAGCGCCGCGCACAATCCTCAGGGGAAAATCTTTTGCATTACCGGTTTGGCCGTGAGGCTCTCGCACCGTGGCCTCGGATTCGGCTTGGCCATTCTTGATGCCTTGATTGATCTTGCCAGGCGCGATCAATGTACACGAGTCGTTTTAGAAACGACGAACGGTCAAAGAGTTTATCTCAAGCGTGGCTTTCGCATCTCGCATGAGTGCGAGCAAGATGGAATCAAATTTTCCGTGATGAAGTTGGATCTGGTTTGAGCAGTCAATCCAGCATCTCGCCGCTGCGATAAAACCAGCGCTCGTTTTCCTTGAGGAAGGCGCTGCGCTCGGTGAATGAAGCATCAGTGTCGCCCAGGCGTATAGATGCTGTGAACGTGACCGAGGCATTGGTTTCGCCGTCAATGAATTCGATTATTTTGAGCCCGTCGAACTTAGCAGAGGCGCTGAATTGATGCAATTCGTTTCTCCATGCATCGTGATTGAGGTTGTAGTGTTCGTTGTCACCATGCGTCGTATCTATAATGTAGTCGGCGAGGTCAAGCGCATAGGCGCAATATCTGGACCGCATTAACTTGAGGGCGTTCTCTGGCGGCGTGCCCTCGTGGTACGGTTGGCAGCATTTGTGATAGAGCTGTTTGCTCCAGCAGGCACAGCGCTCGAATTTTTTCATTGCGTGTAAGCTCTCTCATGCGAAGGTGGGATAGTACATGCAGAAGGGTGTGCCGGACAAGTGAGCGGCGAAGCCTGCGAATTTTTCAGATAGAAACCGGCGCGATGCTCTAAAATTTTCGAAGGCTAAACGACCTTGGCGTCGTTTCATTTTATAGCGAGGCTATCGTGCAGGGTTTAACGGCTTTGATAACCGGCGGCGGGTCAGGCATTGGGTTGGCAACGGCCAAACTGATGCTTGAAGCAGGCGCCAGCGTGATGATCGTGGGGCGGGACAATTCAAGGTTGAAGGAAGCGGCAAAATCTCTTGGAAATCCGGAGCAGTTGAAATACGTCTCTGGAGATGTTTCCAGCGAAGGTTACGCCAACAAGTTGGTCAAAGATACGGTTAAGGCATTTGGCGCGTTGCACATTCTGGTGAACAACGCCGGAGTGTTTCAAACGTCCGGCATTTTGGATATGCAGGAAGAGGAATTCGATTACAACGTCGACATCAACCTGAAAGGCACATGGTTTATGTGCAAATTCGCGACCCGCGCGATGATTCCGGCAGGAGGCGCGGCGATCGTTAATGTCTCGTCGTTGCTGGCACGGCAGGCGTATCCGGGCTTCCCGACCAGCGCTTATTCCGCGGCAAAAGCCGGAGTGCTAGGTCTGACGAAGGCACTGGCGGTAGAACTGGCGCATCACAAGATTCGCGTCAATGCAGTGATACCGGCAGTAGTGCGCACGCCGATTTTGGAAACTGCACTCGGCAAGGAAACAGCGGATCGCATGATCGAGCGCGGTGCGAAAGCGTATCCAGTCGGTCGCGTTGGCGAGCCGGAAGATGTGGCGCGGGCGATTGTGTTCCTTGCCAATCCTGCCAATGATTGGATTACGGGAACAGAGCTGGTGCTTGATGGTGGCATCAGCGCCTGCTAGCGAAGTGGCCTCAATGCCCACTGCTTACATCCGAACAAGCAGCCGCTGTTACTTCGCTTGTCCGGCGAAGAGTCCCTGGATCAGCCCTTCAGCTGCAGAATGCGGGTCGGTGCGATGATCGACGACATCGCCCAAGACTCGCTGAACCTCCGCCGAATTTTCCATTGAATGCTTGAGATTCTCACGTGCCATTTCTGCAACCAACTCCGAGAGTTCAGCTTGAATCTTCTGTTTACGCCGTTCCGTCAAAAGACCTGATTCTTCCAAAAATGCTCGATGTTCTTTGCAGGCGTCCCAGACTTGATCGACGCCTTCTTCTGTTTCAGCTATTGCCACCACCACCGGTGGCCGCCAGCTGGTGGAAAATGTGTTCAACTCGAGGCTCGAGGTGATCTCGCTGGCCGACTTATTGGCGCCTGGCAGGTCGCCCTTGTTGACGACGAAGATGTCGCCAATCTCCATGATTCCGGACTTAATCGCCTGAATGTCGTCGCCTGAGCCGGGCATGAGCACGAGTATCGTCGTGTCTGCGGTCTGGGCAATCGCCAATTCTGACTGTCCCACACCGACTGTTTCGATCAAGATCACTTCGTAGCCGGAGGCTTCGAGCATGCGGACCGCATCGTAGGTAGCGAGCGCTACGCCGCCCGCATGTCCATGGTTAGCCATCGACCTTATAAATACGTTCTTATCTAATGTATGTCCTTGCATTCTGATGCGATCGCCGAGAATGGCGCCGCCTGTGAAGGGGCTAGAGGGATCGATGGCCAGAACAGCGACCTTCTGCCCGTTCTTGCGAATCTGTGTAATCAGAGCATCGACCAACGTCGATTTGCCGACGCCTGGAGAGCCGGTGACGCCTATCAGGTGCGCCTTTCCAGAGTGGGAATAAAGTGACTTGACCAACTGCGATGCCGTCGCGCCGCCATTCTCGACCACGGTGATTGCCCTGGCCAGCGCTCTTTTGTCGCCGGCCAGCAAATCCTTTGCAAGCTTTTCCACGTCTATGTCCAATGCGAAGTTCCGAAGAAACCCGATCTTAGCAAGGCTCCACGTCAGGGAACAATTGGTAGGGCGCAAATGTCCTCTTTTTTAGAGGCGATTGGAGATTTTCCACGTGAAATGTAAATTCGCCATGATTCTGGCAGCGATGGGTTTGCTTGGCAGCGGCTTGGCGGCAACGGCGCATGATCATGATATGGGCGGCAATTGGAATATTCGCACCGGCTTTGGTGATGAGATTGTCGTGCACCATGGATTGTTCGGTACCAAGGAAACTCTGGTCAAAGACCGGCTTGGCGATGGTTACATAAAGAAACACGGCTGGTTCGGCACTAAGGAAACGGGCGTCAATCTGCTCGGCAACAGCTACGACAAAGAAAAGGGCTTGCTGGGCGGCACTCAGGTGGAAGCATCGTCGATTTTCGGCGACCGCATCGAGTCGAAGAAGTCGTTTCTCGGGCTAGGCAGGCGGCAAACCAACGTCGACCTGAGCGGTGTCGGCTCACTGGTGCAGGGACTCGTCGCCAGCCAAAGCCACCACTTCATCAGTTCGGGTATGCCAATGGGACAGCCCGGCATGATGCCCGACGCCTTCCCGCCCGGTATGCCGGTGCCAGGCGGTGTTACCCCTGGCGTGCGCCCGAACTGGTCGCCCGGCAACATCCCCAACAACCCCCTCGACGCCGCTGCCGGCCTCGGCCAGCCGCCTCAGCCGAACCCGTAACAAGTTTCAAGCAGAGAAAGAAGGAGCGCACTAGCTGCGCTCTTTTTCTGCGCCCGGTAATATCCGAGTTCTTGCCATCAGACATGACACCGGCACATTTGATGCCACTAAATACGGTGCTATTTCTTGGATTTGAAGGGGCGTAGCCAGCCGGCGTCTTTTTGATCGTTGGCGGCATTGGCTGCCTGTTCTTCTTGCTGCCGGCGGTTGGCGTTTTCCGCCTCGTTGAGCATGACGGCCAGCAGATCGCGCTCGGATTCGCGCATGCGCAGCTGCTGCTGGAGCTCCGAGACGGCGGCGCGCAACTCTTCTAGCTCGTTGAGCTTGACGTCGAGCACGCCGGTGACCCGCGAAAGCTCCTGATGCAGATGTTTGTTTTCCTTACTTTTATCAGTCAGTAACAAACTTTGCGCGGTCAACTCACTTTTGAGATCATCGGCGTCGCGGGCGATTCGCTCTAACTCGCGTGTTTGCGCGGAGAGCAACAGGTTTTTTTCCTGAGACTGCAGAAGCTGCTCTTGCAACTCAAGAATGCGCTGCATCAACGCAGTCGGGTCTAGTTGCTTCAGTTGAGCTGGGTCTATGGTCATCGAGGCGGGCCTTGTTAGTCGCGGCGTTCAACCAGTAATATTCCCTGGGTCACCGGTGTCAAATCGCGGCGAGGCTCGGACTAGTGGAGTTGAGCAGGGTTGAGATGTCGGGTCTAAATACAGATATAGCACAGTACCCTACCGGTTTACCTCACTAAAATTTCAATATGGCAAGCCTCGCATTACTTGGTGGGCACGTGATTACACCTCTCAAAGAGAGTGTCACCAATGTTCTGATAAAAGATGGACGGATTGAAAGTATTTCCGCTGAAACGCCAGTAACGAGCGAGTCTACGAAAACAATCGACGCCACGGGCTGTTATGTGACGCCCGGTTTGCTCGACCTGCAGGTCAACGGAGCTGAGCTCTGCGACTTCTGGGGCGACCCGACGGCTGAGCAGGTGCAGTCGCTATGCCGCCGCATGTTGCAGGCGGGTGTAACCAGTTTTCTGCCGACGTTAATCACCGATGATTTGACTCACATGAGTAAAAATATATCTTTTCTTCAGTCGCTCGGTGTGGGTCAGCCGACTTCGACGGTCTTTGGCGCCCGCCTGCCCGGCCTTCATTTGGAAGGACCTTGCCTGTCGCCCCAGCGTCCGGGTGTGCATCCGCCTCAATGGCTGCAGCCGTTCGACATTTCGGTTTTGAAGCAGATCATTCGCGAGCCCGTCATTTTGGTCACGGCTGCTCCGGAGCTTGATCCTGACGGCGAAGCGCTCAACTGGTTGCAACGAAAAGGTGTGACTGTGTCGCTGGGGCATTCGAACGCTACCTTTGCCGAGGCACGCGCAGCTTTCGATCGCGGTGTCGGCGTCATGACCCACACCTATAATGCTTTGCCGCCGCTGCATCACCGCGCACCGGGAGCCGTGGGTGCCGCGATGCTTGACGATCGCGTCTCTTGCTGCGTCATCTGCGACGGCCTGCACGTAGATCCCGATGCTGTGCGGCTTCTGCTGCGTACAAAAGGGGTGGATCATACAATTCTGGTGACCGACATAGCGAGAATCGGCACCACCGGTGGTGGGCTGGTCGGTTCGTCAATTTATCTGGACGAGGCCGTGAGAAATGTTGTCGCCTGGAAGGTTGCTTCTTTCGGCGAGGCAATTAAAATGTCTACGTGGAACCCGGCGCGGGCTGTTGGGTTGGAGGACAGGCTCGGTTTGATAGACTGTGGACGCCATGCCGACCTGGTGGTCTGGGACAGAGAAACATTGGCAATCAAGCACGTGATTGTCGACGGCGCCCTGGTGACTTAGATACCATATTTAGTGGCAATTGAATTTATGGGCGAAAATGCCAAAGAAGGCAGTAAAAAAGAAGTTTTGTTCCAGCGGCGCCTGGCGGAGCTTCGCAGCAAGAATGAGCAGTTTCCCTGGACTTTGGGAGAAACGAAGGCAGAGTTCGAAATCCCTAAGGAAGAATCGAAACTCCTGTCAGAAAAAGAATTGGATCGCGATTTATCTGAAAGCGAAGTGGAGCGTCGTGCGCTTTTGGAATTGGCCTCGCTGTCTTTCAACTTTCGCACGTTTTACAAGCGCCTGCACTACGAGCTGCGGCGGGCAAAGCGTTATACACGGCCTCTCTCGATTTTATTGGTGGCGGTCGATCGCCTGGAGCAGATCGGCAACAAGGGTGGCAATGACGCCAAAATGCAAGTGATCGAAGCAGTGGCAAGAGTCGTACTTTCATCGATTCGCGATGTAGACATTCCCGGTCGCTGCCGGGAAGACGTTTTTGGCATAATCTTGCCCGAGACACCTCGCTCGGGTGCGGAGGTGGCGGCCGAGCGTCTGCGCACCAAACTCGAAGATCTGAACGTCGTGGCGGGTTGGCAAAATTACACAATCACCGCCAGCGTGGGCGCCTGCTGTTATCCGGGTCGGGCAATCGAGGCGGAGGAGCTGTTTGCCCAGGTGGTGGAGGTACTACTGGCGACAATGCGCTCAGGCGGCAACAGCGTTGCATTTGCAGAACCTTAGCGCGCAGCCGTGACCGGTCGGTCGGCTCAGGGTAGTACACTATTACGGTTGTTGCCTGTTAATTGCCCCGAGGTGTGGGGTGCTGGAAGAGGTGCTTATGAGAACGTTTCGGTCTGCTTTTGCCGTGTTTGCAGTCGTATCGCTGGCTGCCACCCTATCTGTCTCTGCTCAAGGCATTTCAGAATTCGGTGGGGTACAGGGTGCCGCTGGCGTTGGTGCCAGTGGGCTGCACAGCCGCGCCGGGACGACCGGCGGCACTCTCGACAACCTCTACGGCGCGCCGGCTAGGGCGCTAGGCGGTAACACGAGTAGTAGCGGCGCGGTGCATCGCGTGGCGCAAGTCCATCTCGGTGCTGACGGACTGCCGCTGGCTCCCGACCCCCGTGATGTCGTGCGTGGCGCCACCAAATCAGCCAATAAGTTGTATGGGCTGGCAGTGCAACAAGAGAAGGCCGGCAAACTGGCCGAGGCCGAGAAGTACTACAGCGCATCTCTCACTGTGCGCCACAAAATATGGGGCGACACCGATCCGGCTGTGATCCAGTTGTATATGAAATTGGGCAGCCTCGAGATCAAATTGAAGCATTTCGATAGCGCAGAGCCGCTCTACATGCGCGCATTTCAGGCTGCCCTGAAATCATACGGTATGGGCAGTTACGAACTAACTCCATATTTAAATGGGCTTGGCGATGCGTTTTATGGTGAACAGAAGTTTTCCGACGCCGGCAACTACTATCAACAAGTGAAGCAGCTACAAAGCCGTCATTTTGGCGAAGACAGCAAGGAAGCAGTTGTTGCATCGTTGCGGCTGGCTCGTGCCTGGGTTGCCACAAACGACAAGATGTATTGGCCGGATGCGGACAAGCTGCTGAAGACCAGTATCGCTGCTTCTGAGAAGTCGCCTGATCTGGCGCCGCAGTTAATCGCACTACTCGACGTAAAGAGCAATCTTTTGACAGCTGAAGGAAAGAAGGATGACGCTGCCAAGCTAACGGCAAGAGCCGATGAGTTGCGCGCTCAGCAAGCGGCATCGCAACCGGCTTCTAAAGAGCCTGCGGCTGCAAGCAAGGAATCCGATAAACCTGACGCGAGTGCGGAAGCCAAAAAAGGCAGCGACAAAACAGATGCCGGTACACCTGCCGCGACAAAAGGGGCAGACACGAGCCCGCCTGCTGCTGCTGCGACCAAAGGAGCCGATTCCGGTGCTCCTACAGCAGTCAAAGCTCCGGACAAGTCGGACGCTAAAACTAACGCTGTCAATGCTACGCCGAAGCAAGAGGTAAAAACTGCGCCGCCTGACAATAAGGAGACAACTCCTGCTAAGAAGGGTGATGCTTCAGATGCGATCTCGCCCGCTGAAAAATCAAGCAAATTGGTAGCGACGACAAAGTCTGAGCCGACGATATCAACCAAGACCGAAGCGTTGGCGTCGTTGAAAAGTGAAAGTAAAGACGCTGCATCAGTGCAACCACGGGTGGTGACTTCCATATCGCAGCCGAGTGCGGTTAGCGTGCAGAAGACTGAAACTGCCATGGTAAAAGTGGCGGCAGCGCCCGATGCCACTGCGGCTGATAGCAATTCGCCCAGTACAGAGACTTCGGGAATGCAAGATCCAGATGCCGTTGCAAACCGAGCGGAAAAGAAAGCGATTTTGCACCACCTGTTCGATTCGATGGCGCCGACTTGGACTGAGTTCTGCACCGACAATTTCGTCAACAGCGATCAGTCTGCAAAGTTGTTAGCGATCAGCAAAAGCAAGGATCTCACCACTGCGCAGAAAGAACAGCAAAAGGAGGAATACCATCAGTTTTCCGAGAAGAAAGTGGCCCGGTTCAAAGAGTTGATGAGCCAGCGCCATCTCGATGCAGCCGACATCACATTAGATTTGTGCGTTGATGCTATCGATTCTTCATTCGGATGGTCGCTAGATGACTATCACGATCTTGATGGGTTAACAAGACTGGTCAATCATTCCAAATTGAAACTGCCGGCGTTAAGCGGAAAGGACCGCGATGCGGAATGGAAAGCCTGGGGAGAAAAGCTGGGTGAAAGTTTGAAACCGTCGATCGATAAGATGACCGTGTCGTTGAGTCCGGTAATGACGCAAATGAAGTTGGATGAAGACAGCGGTAAATTTGGGCGGCTGACTTTCAACATTGACGACAGCGATGCACCTAAAGGCGAGTCGCGAAAATCTGAGTCAAAACCTGAGTCGGCGGCGACGAAGAGCAAGCCTGCGTCTGCGACAACACCGGCAGCGAAATCAAAAGCTGCTCCTGCGAGCAAACCAAAAGCAAAATAGTGCGCGACACTGTGCATTAAGGAAGAAATCGTAACAAAGAAGAACCCGATACTTTCGTGTCGGGCTCTTTCTTTACTGATGGGCGCTGTTGCGCGCGGATTGCGCACGGCGCGATTACATAGCGTGATCGCGGGTGATCACCGCAACCGGTGTGACTGAGTCGAGCCGGACGGTGAACGGTTGACCGACTGCAATCACCCTGCTGGTGTCGGAGCGCAACGCTAGCGTGGTCGTGCCATTCTCACCGATGGCGCCAACGCCGATCGTTGCTGGCACGCGAGCGCTGAGAGCTTCGTTGGCCGGAATGCCGATTGTGCACACTGGATGCGCGCCGAGGCTGGCCACCGTGTAGGTGTCCATCACGGTGGCGCTAATCGGCAGTTCGGTGCCACTGGGCAATCTCAGCGTGTTGAGCACCACTCCGAATTCGCCGCTATTGCGTTGGATCACTTCACCAATCACAAGTGAACCCGTGGGAATAGCATAATTGCCCAGGGTGACATCGCGGTTGATGACGCCTTCGATTCTGTCGCCATTGCGGCAGGTCTGGCTGTTGAGCGCTGTCTTGAGCGTGATCGGCAAGGTGGTTCCGGCCGGAGCATAGAGCCGGCGTTCAACTACCGCCACTTCGGCAGCGAGCGGATTGGGCCGCTTGAGGCTGGCGATGTAAATCGAGGAGCGGTCGCTGTCAGAAAGGAAGTCCTTGATCGAGCCGGCCCATTTATCAGCGAGCGTGCTCGGGCTCAGTCCTTGCGAACGGGCGCTTGATGCATCGGCAGTCACGACCGATCGTCCACCAACTTCAATCAGGAGCGCACCGTTGTGGCGGCATACTTGCACCGAAGATGGTGTCGGATCGCCGGCCAGGAACAAGGCGTTGTCCAATCTATCCTGAGTCACCCAGGCGCGGTGCTCGGCTGACATTCCGCCGGCGGCAGCCACGTGGAACGCGGGCTGCCCACCGAGCGTGACGGCATCGCCTTCATTGAATCCGGCGAAAGCCGGGGCAGCCGATATCAGGGCTGCTGCTGTTAGCGCGAAAAGCTTATTGAGTTTCATTGCAAACTACCTCTTACATTTTTGATGTTGATGACGCAATTACATGCCATAGCCGAGGCTGCTGACCTGGGTGCCGGCTGCCTCTACAGGAGTGCTGACGGCGATGCTCGAGCTGGAACTGAGTTGCAGCATCATCGGTTCGCCCGCAGCAATTTCGATGCCTGTTTTCGGCGTCAACAGCAAGCGGTGGAATCCTTCTTGCGTCATTTGATCTTCGGGCAGACCGCGCCATGCGCCTACGATGCAGCCCTTTTGCGCCATCGGTGCGCTAATCGTGGTCGTGGTGTTTACTTCGTTGATTGTGTTGGCTGGTCCAAATGCAATTTGGTTAGCCGTGATTTTCGCTTCCGTTTTCTTTTCTGCGCAGCAATTGGCTTTAATCGGGTTGACACTGACATAACGCCACACGTTGGCGCCGCCGACGATGTGTCCATTGATGGGAATTTGTTTTCCATCAGGAGTTTGCAATGCATAAAAATTGAACGTCAGTGCATGTTTGCCCGCGAAGTCATTGCAATTGAACGGAGTCGCGTCATCAAGCTGACCGAGCGCGACTGTGCCTGCCGGAAGGTAGGTGTTGAAGTGTGGTCCGAGCGGAACGTCGGTGGAAAGCACCGCTTGTACCGGATCACCCAGTCTCATCGCATCAGTAATCAAGTCGGCGGAGAGCTGCACCGGCAAAGTGGTCCCCCAGGGCAATACTGCGACATCAGTACTGGTGGCAGCAGACGAGACTTCTTTCACTTGCGGATAGCGGCCGGTGAGCATGGCGATGTATTTGTCTACCATAGCGGCGTCCGCCAGGCACATCTTGATGCTGTCAGCCCACTTTTGCGCTAGTTGTAGCTGGGTCATGTGATTGCGTTTGGCACTGTTGGCATCTGCCGTGACAATGTAGAAGTTGTCCAGCGTGACAACAGGATTGCGATTCATCATGGTGACACAAACCGCGCCCGGCAAGCGGTTTTTCGCAGCAATCAAAGCATTGTCCAAGTTCTTTTGCACGATCGCAGCGCGTCGCTCCGGCGATAGGTGGGCGGCGTTAGAATCGATCGAGAACAGCTTGCCACATGCTGTGATAATTGTAGTTTTGGCCGCGATTGTCTCCTGCGCATTTGTTATTTGCGGAAGCCCGATGCTCATTGCGGTCAAAGCACCGAGAAATACACTGAACCCGAGTTTCGAAATGTTCATTACCTTCACCTCTATCACGTCTTGAGATCAAACTTGAGCGTTTTGTAGAACGTGAGTATTGCCATAGCGATGGCAGCTGCGAACAATATCTATTGTTCGCTCGCCAATCTCGAATCTTTCTGTTCAATCCGGTGAGATCGCTAAGACCGCATAACTCCGGCAATACGCAACATGCCCATCAATTGAACGGCACGACGCGGTCAGAATTTGGATTGTTCCGATAAGCTCCAGCAATATGTAAAATAACCGATGCAATTGAGTTGTCTTCTTTCGATCATTGCTCGGAATCACGTTAGGATGCCGATTCTAACTGCCGAGTTATGCACTAGAAGTGTTGAAACTTGTTGACTATCCATAGCTCAAACGCAACCACCGGTGGTTTCACATTGGGGTCTGCAGCCGCACGCTTATTGTGCAGGTTTGGTACTTATGTAATGTCGTTGCCGCCGCAAGCATAAGTTTCAGCATTCGTGGACCGGGCTGCGCATCTCGTTTCTCAGGAGACTGGATGAAACTGCACGCGTTTGATTGGTTTCAACCGAAACTCTGCGAATAGATTCATGCCGTCAGCCGAATTGACGGCTGGTCGCTAGGAAAACAGGTTGTCTGCCGGCTCGCTCGGGGCATTCTTTGTAAATAGGCGAGATTGAAGATTCAACAAACTCGGCCATTCAATCATGATCGCCTGCCGTTTGCGGACATCATTTTTTTCGTCGCTGGTGACAAATTCTCTGCTGCCGCATGTCTTGCACATAGGCTTTGACAGCGGTACGCGGAAGAGGCAGCGAGCGCAGATTTTGAAGAGGTTGTTTGTGTTTTCCATCGGAGATATCCAAGTGATGTGTTTGTTGTATATCAGCGACGATACAGATGTTTTCCAGTTCCCTTGCGCATATCCGATGTATGCATTGTGTAAAAACGGATTCAGGAATTAATCCAAAACGTTTATAGCTGACTCATGCAACGGATGGGATCGTACTCACAAAACCCCGTTGGCAGGCGGCGTTCAGAGCCCGTATATCCTGAGTATAGACAGCGGGAGCGACCTTGACAGGGAATCTTTAGCTGAAGTATAAAAGTCTACATGTGAACAACTGAATATTTCGTCCAGGAAAAGATGCTTTGTTCGACTGGCGAACAGAACGTCGAGTCTGTCATGCAATCAGCATTATTTTGATTGACGGCGGATTCCCGGACAAACCATCCGTCACTTCTACTGAGCAGATGCTGCCAGGGAGCGTGTTATGAATGCAATTGAGCTGAAGCGACTCGGAGATCATTATGAAGAGCTCGGTGACTACGAAAGTGCCGAGTTGCTCTTTCGCAGTGCTCTGAAAGTGCAGGAAAGGGAAGTAGGCGAAGAGCATGCCAGCCTGGCGATCGATCTCTACAATCTTGGGTTGTTGTGTTATTCGTTAGAGAAGTACAATGATGCGGAAACATTTTTGATGCGGGCGTGGGCAATTGAGCGCAGGTGCTTCGGTCCGATGCACCCCAATACTCTTGCTAGTTTGGAAGCGTTGAGCGATCTCTACCATGATTCAAATCGCAACACCGCCATGGAATACAAAACGCTCGCCGCTACCGCAGCTCGGACACATCACCAGGCTGTCCACTTTTATCATTGAGATGAGAAGCTCATTCACTTCCAATGCAACGTCACCGGCCCAGAAGCCAATTGAATGCTGTGACGACGTGGTGGAACCAAGTTTCTTTCTGGTGTCTTAGTTTCTCAGTAGTTTGATCGACTTCTTGTTTGCGCCTGCGGGCTCCCAGAATCAGATCGTAGTATAACGGGATGTCCTTTTTGGCATCGATCTCAGTGCGCAAGACTACATACAAGAGTCCATCAGGTTTTTTCCAGTGGGCCAATCGGAGGGCTTTCGGCTTTCCGCCACTGCGGGCAGTGCCCTGACACCAACTGGGAACAACAGTACTCAATGGTTTTTTCGGCGCCTTCTTTTCTGGTGAGTCCGGCGAGTCAGCAGCTGGCGGCTCAGGATCCGGTAGTTGGTTGGGTTCTTTTCTGATTTGACTGTTGAATTCTGGTGCTCCCCAAATGGCACTGATATCGCGCACAATCCCATCGAATGTGTTTTCGAATCGTTGTTCGGCGTTGTCAACGTGTCGAGATGCCGTTTCCAGAAGGTGTTCTTTGAAAGTAACTGTATCGTCTTCCAAAAGTTTTTCGAGAATAGCTATCGAGGAACTCATGCCGTTGCCTTTTTAGTAATGCAGATGTGTAGGTAGTAAAATCGGACGCCCGATAATGTTTTGATTAATGGTCCGGCTGCCTTTAGATTCAATATAGTGCACCGGACTGATTCAGGGAAGTACCACCGATGAGATCGGTCGCCCGCGGCTCCCTGTCCATTTCATTTTTGGTTATCTGGAACCCAAGGCCGGTAGTAGTGTGCAACTGTTTTCGCTGGTGCCACGCTCGACCGAGAAATTTTTTCACTGCTGCGCTTGAACCCGCCATAGTCTAGCGTTGGAACAAAATTGACAACTGGGCGCCCGATTTCTCACGGGTGAGGTATGGATTCAGCTCGCTGTGCAATCTGCCGGCTGCGGTTTGGGCAAGTCAAAGTGTTTATTCAATTCTACGAGAGTCTCGTCCAAGGTCGTGAACAGCACGCTGTGCATGCCGATTTTGTGAGCGGCTTGGACATTTGCTGATTTGTCGTCTAGAAACAATGTTTGATCAGGATGCAACTGCAGCTGCTCGAGGCAATGCATATAAATTTTCTCGTCAGGCTTGATTGAGAACACATCGCAGGAAAAGACTTTGTGGTTGAAACCCTTGAGCCAGTCACAGTTGGCATCGATGTACTGACGCAACGCAAGGGGCATATTGGAGAGTACTGCTGTTTGAATTCCGGCTTGGCAGATTTCTTGCACCCATTGCATGGTGCGTACACATGGGCGCGACCAACTCTCGCAATCGAGTCGAATGGCGTTTTTAACTTGCTCTGCCGTCAGTGAAGCGCCGGAGCGGTGACCAATTTCGTGCCAGTAGGTTGGGGCGTCAAGGTCTGCGCGATCGAATTCTTCGCGCAACTGCCAGTAGTACCGCTGGAAGTCATCTATGGGCAGACCGCATGCCGACGCCATCGCCTCAATATCGGATTGACGCTGCGGTTGGCACAGGACATTACCGTAATCGAATATCAATGCTTTTGGTTTGACCATTGGCTGCCTTCCGGAGAGTGGAGTTGCGATTGTGTTTTGTCAGCAGAAGTCATTTTATCAGCCGCCAATAGTTCTCTGGACAGCCCGCCGCCGCAAAAACAGCGCCGACCTCCAGTATTCTGTCAGTCGGCGCTATAGCTTAATAGTGTGCAAATGATCGCAGGACCGGTACTGCCCCCGGGAGGAACATCCCTGCTCCTTCTCACTTGAGTACCTGCGCCTTACAGTGTCTAGGACGCCAGCCGTTAGGTTATGTTCCCTGGATGGCGACAATTTTAAACGTTTGCTTGTTCAAGACGCGGTCAGAGACAGCCTGACAACTGCTGAGTGTCTATTTTCATTTGATCGATCGGGGATCTGGAACTACTTGTAAATGTGTGAGTCTCTGTTTTGGTGTCAGAAGGGAGCGCTTCGTCGATGTATGGGCATGTGCTAGTTGTTGATGATCAGCCGTTGAACATTCAGTGTCTGCGTCAAGCATCTGCCGGTGACTTGCATGGCTTCATTTTTGTTACGGAGGCGCAAGCGGCTCTGTATGTGCTCTATGAATATGACATCAACCACGATGTCGAGTTGATTATTTGCAATGTGAATCTGGGCAGTGGTGATATCTACGAGTTCATCAGGACGGTGAAAAGCGACAGCCATTTGAGCGCCACCCCACTGCTCGGCTATTGCGTCACCAGCGAACTAGAGCTGGAATCGGTGCGAGTGGCGGCTGAGACATACGGCGCCGATGAGTTTATTGCCTCCAGCACTTTCGATGCCCAAGTCGTTTGCACTGAAGCCAGGCGGTGGCTCGCTCGCGGGCGACGTCCGTTGCCGCCTCAGCAGTTCGGCGGATATGACGATTTCGCCAGTCCTTCCTAAGTTTTACGGGCGCGCAATCAGCGGCTGAATGGAGCCGGATTGGTTAAAGCAAAAAGTGACAGCGTGTCGGCTGTCACTTAGTTCGATTTTGCAATTGTGCTGCTAGCACTTGCCGCAGAAATCATCCAATTCTTTTTCGACATGCTCTTTGGCATGTCCGTATCGTTCTTGAAGCTTCCCGACCAGCTGGTCTCGTTTCCCTTTCACAACTTCTAGATCGTCATCTGTCAGTTTTCCCCATTTCTCTTTGAATTTGCCTTTGAGATTTTTCCAGTTGCCTTCGACTTGATCCCAATTCATATCGTGACCTCCAGCGTTGATCCAAGGAACGTGGTCCAAGACTGGCTTAGCAGAAAAAAGTTCCTGCGCTGAAGCAGATTCTCAGCGGTGCTTCAGTCAATCAAATTTAGCATTGGCTGGCGTCTTTCGGAACTGAAGCGAATGTCAGTGCGTCGAAGTGTTGATTAACGGCGGAAAGATAAGTGGAGGTTCCATTATGCGTGGAGCGAAGTTTTTGGCAATTTCTTTTGGATTATTGTTTGGCGTGGCTCAAGCTGTACGGGCTGACGAAGTCACCACGATTAGGCAGGAAACGGTGACGACGCCTGGGATCTTTGCCCCGATGCCGTTGATTTCGGTACCGGGTGAAACTCAAGTGACAACGACAACTACGAGTGTCGCGCCTGAGCCTGACATGAGGCGCACGGTAATAATGTCAACGCGCCCGGTAGCTTCGTCAAGCACAATTGTGCTGACTGCCGAGCAGCAGCGGCTGAATGAAGACTATGGAAGGCGGTTGGCGGCATTGCGGTCGCAGATCGATTTGGGCTTGCGAAAAGGTTTCATCAGCCAACGAGACGCAGACCGCTTGTGGGCGGAGCAATCGGACCTTTGTATCTCCGAAGCGTCGGTACGATCGCTCGGTTTTCCGAAATACGACTCCGATGTTTTAGAAAAGCGGATCAATCTATTCAACGAGAAAGTGTCGAATATATTGACTGACGGAATGAGAACAGCCGGCGCCGGTATTCTTCAATAGTCGCACTGGAGCGGCGAGCGGGGACGCACCCTGTGTGTCTCCCTTTGTCGCGCGTGGATTCACAACTGGCTCACATGAGCCACACCAAACACTCACCGTGTTTAAGTAAGGTGTCATGGTTGTATTCAGATCCATTCCTTGCTCCATTCTTGGCAGGCGTGCTTAAAAAGCCAAACGCTGCGCATAGCAGCATTAACATGAAAGGCGAGACACCAGGTCTTGTATTTGCGAAGGTTGGCGTCAAAAATTTCGCAGGCAGCTGTAACTGCCGTGAAATGGTTTGACACAGGCGCAATTTCTGGCATCGACGGCGGATAAAGTCCAATGTGGCAATCGACACCGCATGAAATTCGCGAAAAATTGCCGGATTTCCAGGAATTGGAATTTGCGTCCGGAGCGCTGATTGGTTCGCAGTATCGCATCGAGAGGAAACTCGGCGGCGGCGGCATGGGCGTGGTTTACAAATGCCAAGATATAGCGTTGCAACGCACTGTGGCGATCAAGTTCTTGCAGCCTCATCTTGCCAGCACGCATAGAGGGCTGGTTCGGTTGCAGCAAGAGGCGCGCGCTTTGAGCAAGCTGACTGATCCGAGCATCATCAAAGTTCATCATCTATCGAGAAGTACAGACTCTGTGCCACCGTATCTGGTAATGGACTTTTTGGAAGGACGCTCGCTAGCAGAGACCATTAAGGCAGAGCATCCGCTGGAAATCGATCGATGTCTGCGCATCATGATTGCGATTGCTGACGGGCTGTCCCATGCTCATCGCCTGGGGATCGTACACCGAGATCTTAAACCTGCCAACATCATGCTTGTGATCGAGGATGGCTATGAAACGCCGAAGATCCTCGATTTTGGCATGGCAAAGATTCTGTATGCGATGGACGTGGCAGAGCAAAATCTGACTAGAACAGGAGAGGTATTCGGCACTCCTGCCTATATGAGTCCGGAACAGGCTCTGGGTAAGACGGTTGATGATCGGACCGACCAGTACTCGCTTGGATGCATGTTATTTGAATGCCTGACTGGAACGACGCCACATGTAGGCACGACAGCGATGGAGACGATGATCAGACACGTGACTGAAGAGGTCGATCGGCTTTCGCAGGCGTCATTGGGCAAGAGGTTTCCTGCCAGATTGGAGGTTCTTGTGCAGCGATTGCTCTGCAAGGATCCGAGCAAGAGATATCGTAACATGGATGAGGTTCGCGACGAACTTCGCATGATCCTCAATAAGGATCCGGAACCTAAGAGCGCTATGGCTGAATCTGGCGCGCAGAGCCGACCGGATCGAAGAATGCGCTTGGCTCTGCTGGCAATTGCCTCAATTCTGCTTGTTGCCATCGCCGCTGGTGCGTTCATCTGGTCCTGGCGGCAAGTGCAGAGTCAGAGGAACCTGCAGCTGGCTGCGGAAAAACGACAATCTGTGGCGACATTGGAACCGATGCCGATCACATTGAAAATGCTGATTCGGGGCGAGTTGCGCGAAACTCCCGATCTGAGCGATCCTGATTTCAGCGATGCTGCCGCTTCTTTTCTGCACTACACTGCCAAACATACTTACGCTGAGAACGTTAATTTGCATAACGCGCGGTTTTCATATCTGAGCGATCAGGGACTAGCGGCGATTGAGAGGATGCCCAATGTGCGTTGTCTGGATCTGACTAAATGCGAATACATTGGCGATGAAGGGGTCAAGCATCTGCTGAAATTCAACCTTCTCGTTCTCGACTTGTCGCGTACCAATGTCACCGATGCCGTCCTTGTAATTTTGCGGCCAATGAAGTCGTTGACATCGCTTTCCTTCGCTGACGATTCTGCGATCACAGACCGGGCCATGAAGGAGCTGCAATATTTCCCCACTTTGAGTCGTATTAATTTGGATCAAAGCAGTGTAGATGCGAAAGGATTGGCCGATATCGCTAAATGTAAGAGCCTCAAATATCTGGAGTTGATGCATTTGCATGTGAGCAATGGATTAGCCCCATTGCAGGCGCTGCCTGCGCTGGAAGATCTTGATTTGTCAGCTACCGACATTAACGATGATGACTTGAAGGAACTGATACCGATCGGCAGTTTACGGAAGTTGGCAATCAAATCGACCGGGATCAGCCCTAGAGGATTGGAGATCCTGAAGCACATGAAACAGCTGAAGCAAATATCGCTGCTCGACGCCTTGCGTTTGAATAAAGTGCAGATTGATGATTTGAAACGGGCTTTGCCCAACTGTCACATACACTGCGACGATGATGATCCTGAGTGAGTTTGAAGCTTAGTCAACTCCGTCAGCAAAACGCTCATCCGATCGTATGTGTCAATATTGAGTTGCTGCCATGGCATTGTAGTTGCGGGCTCAGACCGTGCCTGAGCACTAGGTTGGTGAACGAGTGAGCCATTCGCAAGAGTCAACGATCGCTCGATATTATTTTGTCGATAGCGCACATTGGCATGCAGGAGCCTGGTCATTGATTTGGCTCGCAGGTACTGTCGGGCGATGCGCCGCAGCAAGCGCGCAAATCTGCTGCTCACATCCTCTGCTGTGAAGGAGTTCGACGCCGCCGATGGTGGTGGCTCCGATTGTGGCGTCGGCTTCTTTGTGTCTGCTTCATCTTCGGCGCCGTCGTCTTCCAGTTCGAGCAATTTCGTCCGGCGCTCCTCTTTTTGGGCTCGCAGCTTTTGCCGATAGAGCCACAATCCGAGGGCGAGAAGCGAACGTGCATCTCTGATCTCGCTTCTCTCGATACCTTCACTGATACAGAACAGTTCGAACCCTTCTGCCAGCAGGACCTGAGGCAATTGACTAAAAAACAGGTCGGTGACAAATGCATTCTCACGCAGTGATTGGTCCAGTTTTGTCAGTGGTGCCACCACCTCCGCGCTGGCAAATGGACCAAGGAAGTGCAGATCGTCTTGCCGGTTACTCGACGAGGAAAAGTTGCGGCTGTAAAACACCAACTGGCGCTCGCGCCGTTTCAGTGCCCGATTGTACGGCGGATCCCATAGCTTGATCTCGTCTGTCTCCATCAACGCAGCTTCGAGTACGGTTGAGCAGGCGGTAAAGGACAGGTCCCAAACTTGACTAAGTAGCTCTCGCGTTTTCGAGTCTTTGCCGGTTTGTCCGCGGAAATAGCTGTTGACCCTTTGTTTGAGAGATGTGGCTTTGCCGACGTAGAGGATTGTGTTGTTCTTGCTGAGCATGCGATAAATTCCTGGCAAGTCAGGCAGTTCGAGCCGCTTTGATCGACTGAGCGGGTACTCATACTTGGTTCGTCGAGATTGAGGCGGCTGCCGCATCCAGCGCATGAGTTCTGCCATCGAATCCAGTCCCTGATCGACAAGATGCCGTTGCAATCCTTGCCAGATTGCCAGAGTCGCCGTGGCGTGGCTGTCCGCTCGTTTCAACTCACTGCAGACGGTGCCGAAATAACCAGCTACCGCGCGGATTCCCCGACTGGGCAGGTTGGGAAACAACCTTCTGGCAATTTCATAGCTGCAAAGCAGCTGACAAGGAAGAGAGCCTGATTCAGGTTGCAGTAGATCCAGCAAGAACGGCAGTTCGAACCGCGCATAGTGCGCCAGGCATATATTGGGTTGATCCAGTTCTTGTAGCGTTTGGACGAGCAGCTTTTTCACTTCGTCTTTGGTCACGGCTCGTTGCATTTCTTCTTGTCTGATGCCGGTGAGAGATCTGATCCGATACGGTATTTCTGCGTCATCAGGTTGTTTGACCAAATACGAGTGCAAGGTTGAACGTTGTGCAAAACCGTCGGCAACGAACCAGGCAATCTCCAACAGATTACCGATGGCCGGATTTTGCCCGGTGGTTTGGCAGTCAATAATCAATATTTTGTGTTCTGAGGGGTTCAAATCGAGTCTTCGCATGCAATCAAAGGCAGTGATCGGGGATGAGCAGTAGTGGCTGTGTGACCTTTGGATTCTATCTGATTCAGAGATTCGGTATGCCTTGGATCACCCATTTCCAGAGCTCCGAATTATCGATCGCTTGTCTTTGGATCAGTGGGTGTTGCATTGCCGTTTTGCCAGAACTCTCGAATGTCTTTCAGAATGGCAGTCGACACGAGCTCCTGGACCGACTCTTCGAACCAGTCTGCGGGCATGGCTCGAGCAAATGGTGCGCTGACGAAGCGTTGGTCCATTAGGATGATCAATCCGCGATCTTGTTCGGAACGGATCACTCTGCCGGCAGACTGGATCACTTTCGTCATTGCCGGATAAGTATAAGCGTATTCAAAACCGGTTCCATATGTTCTTTCATAATAATCGCGCAGCAGCTCGCGCTCCAAGTCAAACGAAGGCAGTCCCGGACCGATGATGATCGCGGCTTCGGCCATATCGCCGGAAAAATCTACGCCTTCGGCAAAAATGCCGCCCTGCACGGCGAAAAGCATGCAGCTTTGGCTTTGCTTCATTGCGTTCAGGACGGCAACCACCTCATTCCTGGTCATCGTGCGTTTTTGCATTATTTTCGTTAGACTGCCGTCTGGTATGCGTTGTGCAATCTGTTCGAGAAAGTCGAAACTAGGAAAAAACAGGATATAGTTGGCAGGTTTGAGACTGACGATTCTGCATACTGCATCGGCGATCTTCTGATAGTTCGCCGATCGATCTTTGTACTTTGTCGAAACTGGTGGTATCACAAGCAGTTTGCGATTCGATTTGGGAAATGGAGAAGCAGCCTCAAACAGTTCGATTGAATCGCCATCGAACCCAGATAGCTGAGAATAGTACTTGAACGGTTTCAATGTAGCCGAGAATGCGATCACGTTGTGAAACAGCTGATAGTGTTGACGAAGCAGAGCCGATGCATCGCAACAGGTTACTTTGATGCAAACTGAATCGTCGTTCTTGCTTAAGGTTGTGAAATGTTCATAGTCGCTTTGGTCGATAGCAGAAGAGAACTCAGACCAATACCGTGCGAACTGCATGACGTAGCCGATCTTTTCTACGTTTGTGGCGCCCGCTAGAGTGGTGAACAAAAGGGTGTTGACTCGTTCGCTCAAACGAACGAATTCGTCTGGTTGCAGATTTATTTTCGCTTGTCGGCCGGTCTGACCGGCGCCGATTCGTTCAAGTAAGGCGATGCACTCGTCCACCAGTGAAGTCCATTCACGTCCAGACGATAACAATGCAGCGCGATGTTGTCTGAGTTCAGCAGTTGAAAGCGAAGCCGAGAAATATCCTGTTGCTCTTGAATGCAGGTTGTGCGCTTCGTCAATGATTAGATTCGCTCGTTCTGATTTCTTCAGTGCCGGTGCCGTCAACCGTCCCGAGAGCGAAACAGGGGCAAACACGTGGTTGTAATCACAGATCACCACGTCGGCACGGTCGATACAATCGAGGGAAAGCTCAAAAGGACAAACTTTGTATTTTTCCGCGTACTCCTTAAAAAGTTTCGGTGTCATCTCGTTGTGTTTTGCCACGCGTTCCAACAGGTTGTGTTCAGCAATTTTGTCGTAATGATCGCGGGCGTATTCGCAAACTTTAGGATCACAGATAGGCTCGGACAACATGCACAGCTTTGCCTTAGCCGTCAACGTGAGCGATTTGATGGGCACCTTTTGTTCTTGCATTTTTCTCACAGCATCTTCGGCCACAAGATGCAGACTGTTCTTTGGCGTGCAATAGACAAGCCTTTGACCGCGCTCGAGCGCATCGCGCAAAGCCGGATAGAGGATTGCCATAGTCTTGCCGAGTCCAGTCGGAGCTTGTACCAGGATCGACTTGCCCTTGGTCAAGACCTGACCAACTTGCTCGATTAGCTGGTGCTGCCCCGGCCTGGCGGCATCAAATGGAAAGTGCAAAATTTTTGCGAGTCGTCTTCTCCTTTTGTGGTCCTTCTCCCGGCAATGCAGTTCTTCAATTACGGCTGATACTCTGCTGTTGAACCATTGCTCGAAATCCTCGAGATGGAACGGAATCTCGATCACTTGAACGTCGTTTTTGTCGAACATTGAGGCAAGCAAAACTGAGCAACTCGGTAGGACACCATTTTGCTTCCAGTAAAGATACGCGTATGTCTTAACCTGCAGCGAGTATGGGTGTTCAGGATCAACTTGCAGCAAATCGCGCAGATGTCCAGTTGCGAAGGTGGTCTTAATCTCTTCTATTTTTGCTTTGGGGCGATCGAATTTGCCGTCCGAACTGAATTCAAAAATTCCGTCTATCCGACCAGAGATCTGCAAGCTGTATTTGCCGACCGCAAAGTTGTGGCTGATTTTTACTTCCGCACGATAATTTGGATTCGCCTCCTTTTTTGTTTTCTGGATTCTCTTGTGGGTTTCCTGCCCAATCATGCTGGCTATGCTTAAACCGTATCCGGAGCCCGGCTCGATGCTTCCCTTCCGTGGTGTTGGTATAGCGAAGTCCTTAACGTCTATCGCTACCTGTTTTCTTG
>Ga0206819_10047_pt1 | contig 41689 bp, 42 predicted proteins | sample Alteio_BWOrgCont_87_FD_152855 | JGI IMG/M metagenome (GOLD analysis project Ga0206819, IMG submission 152855) | Enriched cells from forest soil in Barre Woods Harvard Forest LTER site, Petersham, Massachusetts, United States -... | ecosystem: Environmental > Terrestrial > Soil > Temperate forest >... | reverse complement strand
CCGGCGCTTTGGTGATTCTTTCACTGGTTTATTTCAATTCATGGGCCAAGGACGTTGCGCCGAACATCACCGTGGACAACACGCCGATTGTCCGCCAGACCCAGGGCATTACCAGTTTTGCGCCCATCGTCAAAAAAGTCGCCCCGAGCGTCGTCAATATTTATTCTACCCATATCATTCACCAGCGGCAGTACCGCAATCCCTTCTTCGGCGACCCGCTCTTTCGCCAGTTCTTTGGTGGCGAGATGCCCAATTCCGGCGGTCGTGAAATCACGCGCCGGGAGGAAAGTCTCGGTTCGGGGATCATCGTTTCTCCCGACGGTTACATCCTGACTGCCAATCACGTCGTCGAAGGCGCCGACGTGGTCAAAGTTTCCGTTGCTGGTGATAAACAAGAACACGTGGCCAAAGTCATCGGTACCGATCCGCTGACCGACGTGGCGCTCCTGAAAATCGATGCCACCGGTTTGACGGCCATCACTCTGGGTGACAGCGACCAGTTGGAAGTGGGTGATATTGCATTGGCCATCGGAAATCCTTTTGGCGTCGGCCAGACCGTGACGATGGGAATCATCAGCGCGCTGGGGCGCAACATCCCTGACTTCGGTGAAGGAGACCGCCGTGTTCACATTGAGGATTTCATCCAAACCGACGCGGCCATCAACCCGGGAAATTCCGGTGGCGCTTTGGTGGATGCCGAAGGCCGGCTCATAGGCATCAACACCGCCATCGAAAGCGGCAGCGGAGGCAGTGAAGGCATCGGCTTTGCCGTACCCGTCAATATGGCGCGTTATGTCATGGACAGCCTGATCCGCAACGGCGGTAAAATCGAGCACGGCTATCTCGGGATCAATCTCGAGGACATCACCCCTGACTTCCAATCGGAATTCAATCTGCCCAATGAAAATGGCACGCTCGTGGGCGGGGTCATGGAAAGTTCACCCGCAGACAAAGCCGGTATCCAGGCCGGTGACGTAATCATCAGTGTCAACGGCAAGTCCATTAATGATGCTCATAGCCTGCAATTGGTGGTCTCCGAAAGCGCTCCTGGTACCCAGGTGACTGTTCAATTGACCCGCAAAGGCCAGACTAAGACAGTGACCGTCACGCTGGGCCAACTGCCGGGCAGCTTCGATACCAATGAAAACAGCCAGAATAATTCCGGCCCGACCGTTCCCGACGGGTTGGATGGAGTGACGGTGGATAATTTGTCATCGGATGTACGTGAGCAATTAAAGGTTCCAGACCGCATCCACGGCGCGATCGTTGTGAGCGCGGACCAGGATTCCAATGCCGCTGACGCTGGCCTGCGGCCAAACGACGTTATCCTTGAAATCAACCAACAACCGGTCAGCAATGCGGATGATGCCGTGAAGCTTTGCAATGAAGCCAAAGGCGATCATATCCTCTTGCGTGTCTGGCGTCGTGAAGGGAACCTGGCAACGACCCTTTTCATTTCCGTGGACAATGCCAAGCATCAGGACCAGAGCCAGGGCCAGGACCAAAATCAAAACCAGAGTCAGGGTCAGCAGTAAACTGGATTTGCCGGATTGCCGGATTTTCAATGGTGTAAAGGTTGACACCTTTTCGTTTTGGTATTATCTGCCGGTAGATACAGCCCGCTGTTTGCCGGAATGAATCGGAAGAACCGTCAATCATTATGTCCTGAAATGCCGGAAGAAAATCCTCTTTTCCGTCACAAGGCCGGCTTTACTCTCATCGAACTCCTGGTGGTCATCGCCATCATCGGCATTTTGGCCGCCTTGCTGTTTCCGGCAATGAATTCCGCCAAAAAAAGGGCGCAAGGCATCCAATGCCTGAGCAACCTGAAACAGGTCACTTTGGGCTGGCAACTTTACACCGATGAAAACCGCGACCATTACCCACCCAATGCCGCCATGGGTCATGTCCATCCGCAAGTGGGTGAGGACAATGTCAATCCATCCTGGGTGGCAGGGGTGCTAACCGTTTCGGATGATAATTACGCGGGAGTTGACGATAATACGAACCAGGCCAAATTAACCGGCGCAGCTTATGCGTCTTTCGGTTCCATCGGTCAATATACCAAAAATCCTTCCGTCTATCACTGCCCCGGCGATTCCAGTTCGGACTTTGCCAGCGGCCTGCCCCGTGTCCGCTCCATCTCCATGAACGGCTGGATCAACCCGGGAAAGACCAACGGCAGCGATTCGTCGTTTTGGGATGAACCGTTCCAAAAATTCACGTCCTCATCCGATTTCCATTCCAGGTCACCCTCCGACATTTTTATCTTCCTCGATGAACGCTACGAGAGTATCAACGACGGCTGGCTCTGGGTCATGACCGATGGCTATAATAACGATGGAAGCGTGGACATGGACAACCTCCAGATCGCCGACTTGCCCGCGATCTATCACAACCAGTGCAGCGCCTTTTCCTTTGCCGACAGCCACTGCGAACTGCATCACTGGACCGACAGTGACACGTACGCGTTGGAGCCTGAACATGTCCAATCCGTCCCCGGCAATAATGACGCCGCATGGCTGATGACGCACGCGACTTTTCCGCAATGATCGGGGACGCGGTTGATTCATTTTGTGGCGTGATGGATTTTCTCCGTGAAATCTCCGCGAACTACGGTTAATTTCTCCATCGATGGCTGTTCAATATAAAGATTACTATGAGATTCTCGGTGTACCGCGCAATGCGAGCGATGCGGACATCAAGAAATCCTTTCGCAAGCTGGCGCGCGAATATCATCCCGACGTGGCCAAAGATAAAAAACGCGCCGAGGAAAAATTCAAGGAGATCAACGAAGCGTACGAGGTACTGAGCGACCCCGACAAGCGCAAGAAGTACGATGAACTGGGCGCGAACTGGAAGTCCGGCGCGGAGTTCCGTCCGCCACCGGGCTGGGAAAATTTTGGGCGCCAGCAAACGCATCGCGGCGGCCGCCCCGGCGGAGCGAATGCGGAGGAATTTGAGTTTCAGTTCGGAGGCACCGGGTTCAGCGATTTCTTCGAGCAAGTGTTCGGCTCATCCCGCGGACGACGAGGCGGGTATTCCGGTTTTTCAAACATGCAAGGGGAGGAAGCCGCGGAACGCGGACGGGACGTTGAGGGGGACATTCTCGTGACGCTGGAAGAAGCCGCTCATGGGGCGGTGCGCACGGTGACCGTGCGCCACGATTCGCATGCGGAAACCCATCAGGTCAAGATTCCCGCCGGCGTGGTGGAGGGACAACGACTGCGGTTGTCTGGACGGGGAGAGCATGGCTCCGGCGGCGGCGGCTCCGGCGATCTCTATTTGCGCGTGCGCCTGGCCCGGCATCCCGACTTTGACGTGGATGGTCGTGATTTGATTTACGAAACGGAGTTGGCGCCTTGGGACGCCGTGCTGGGCACGGAAATTTCCGTGCCCACGCTCGAAGGCCGCGTGAGCATAAAAATCCCCGCCGGCACACCGGGGGGACAGAAGCTGCGTGTGCGCAATCGCGGCCTGCCCAATCGCGAAGGCGGCAAAGGCGATCTGTATGTGGTCGCCAAAATCGTTGTTCCAACCCAAATTTCGGCAGCGGAACACGCGCTTTGGGAGCAATTGAAGCGTGATTCTAAATTCAAACCCGGGCATTGAGTGAAGACGATTTTGATCACCGGCGTCTCGCGCGGGTTGGGCAGGGCCATGGCGGAAGAATTCGTCCGGCTCGGGCACACCGTCATGGGTTGCGGGCGTTCGGAGAAAGAAATCACTCAACTGCAAACAAAATTCCCATCGCCGCATGATTTTCGCGTGGTGGACGTGGCTGAGGACAACGCCGTTGGCGCGTGGGCAGCGAATATGTTAAAGAGATATTCGGCGCCGGATTTATTGCTCAACAATGCCGCCCTGATCAACCGCAATGCACTGCTCTGGGAAGTGCCCGCGCAGGAATTTTCCGATGTCATAGATGTTAACATCAAGGGCGTGACGAATGTCATCCGGCATTTTGTGCCGGCGATGGTCAAGCGCCGCAGCGGGGTGATTGTGAATTTCAGTTCCGGCTGGGGCCGGTCAACGGATGCGGAGGTGGCGCCATATTGCGCGACGAAATGGGCCATCGAGGGATTGACCAAATCCCTTGCGCAGGAATTGCCGCCGGGCATGGCTGCGGTGCCGTTGAATCCGGGCATCATCGCCACGGATATGCTGCGCAGTTGTTTTGGGGGTTCGGCTTCGGCTTATCCCACGCCGGAAAGATGGGCAAAGAACGCGGTGCCGTTCTTGTTGAAAATTTCCGCTGCCGACAACGGCAAGTCGCTTTCTGCGGCATCCTGATTCAGGAGGTCATTCCGGCTCCGGCTCGTTGTCCATTTTTGGGTGGAGGCCGAATTGGACCAATTTGGCCTTCATGGTGATGCGTGAGACGCCCAGCCAGCGGGAAGCTTTGGCCTGGTTGCCGTGGGCCAATTCGATAGCCCGTTTGAACAGTTCGCGCTCGGTAAATTCCATCAGGCGGGCATGGACATCGGCTGCTTGTCCACGTTGTGCAGTGGCGAGCAAATCGTCAATGTATTCTCCCAAAGGTGTCTTGGCCAAATCGCCCAGGACGATGTCCTTGTTCAAGGCTGTGCGCACATGGTCGGCATTGATGGCATAATTCTGCGCAAGCAACAAAGCCTTGCGGATGACATTCTCGAGTTCGCGGACGTTGCCCGGCCAGGAATGTGTTTGGAGGAAATCGAGCGCGTCGGGACGGATGGAAGGCGCGCCAATGCCCAATTCCTTTCCATATTTTCCCAAAAAATATTGCACTAGTTTGGGAATGTCCTCTTTGCGTTGGCGGAGAGCGGGTAGAGTGACCGCCACAACATTGAGCCGGTAATAGAGATCTTCACGGAACAGCTTGTCGCGGATGGCCGCTTCCAAATCGTGATTGGTGGCTGCCAGCACACGAACATTCACGCGGATGGTTTCATGGCCTCCGAGACGTTGCAGCGTTCTTTCCTGGAGCACACGCAACAATTTGACCTGCGTGCCGGGAGCCATGTCCCCGATTTCATCCAGGAAAATAGTGCCGCCGTGGGCTTGTTCGAACCGGCCGATGCGCTGCCGTTGCGCGCCGGTGAAAGCGCCGCGTTCATGGCCGAACAATTCGCTTTCAAGCAGGGTTTCGGGAATCGCCGCGCAATTGATATCGATGAATGGTGCCTTGGCCCGGTCGCTGTGCTGATAGATGGCCCGGGCGATCAATTCCTTGCCCGTGCCGGTTTCGCCGCGGATCAACACATTCACCGGCTTGGCGGCGATGCGGCCGATCTCCTTGTAAATGTTTTGCATCAGGGGGCTGTCGCCGATCATCGCATCCCTTCCGGCATCGGCATTGCCAAGGGTTACGGGTTCGGAGGTGAGGCGATTGTTGTCCGCGGCCTTGGCGATGAGGTCGAACAATTGGGGCATATCGAACGGCTTGAGCAGGTAATCGTAAGCGCCCAGTTTGGTGGCTTCAATAGCGGTTTGGGTGCTGCCATAAGCCGTGGCTAGAATGATCGGCAGGTGGGGGCGGAGGGCATGCAATTGGCGCACGAGGTCCAATCCGTTGAGGCCCGGCAATTTGAGGTCCGTGATGACGACGTTGAAGGGTTCCTGGGTGGCGCGCGCGAGTCCCTCATTGCCCCGGCTCTCCACCACGACCTCATAGCCTTCGCCGGTCAAAGCCCGTTTTAGGGTATCACGGATACCGGCATCATCTTCGATGAGTAAAATTTTGGCGTTCATTCGACCAACTGCGGGAGGATGATACCAAAGGTCGTCCCGCGGTTCACCTGTGTTTGATACTGCAATTCGCCGCCATGTTTCTGCACAATCCGCGCGGCGATGGAAAGGCCCAGGCCTGTGCCGTTTTCTTTGGTTGTGAAGAACGGATCAAACAGCCGTTTTTCCACTTCGGGCTGAATTCCTTTGCCGGTATCGGCCACTTCCAGGATGACCACGGGCACTTCTTCATTGGCCAACCGGTGGCGGCCGGATCGCGCGCGCAACGTGATCCTGCCGTTTTGCCCGATGCTGTCGGCCGCGTTTTGGATGAGATTGGTGAGCACTTGTCTGCATTGCGCGGGGTCCACCCGCATCCATAAAGGCTCGGCCGGCTCCAGAACCACCTGGATGTTATGTTTTTTTAACTGGGAAACAAAAAAAGTGCGTGATTCCAGTAAGAGCAGGTCTGATGAAATGACCGTGAATTTCGGCTCGGCCGGGCGGGCGAACTGAAGGAAATCGTTCACGATACGTTCCAGTCGCAGAATCTCGCGTTCCACCACATCTACATTTTCACGTTCCGGCGAGCCAGCCGGGATTTTTTTCTTCTGGATAAACAGCGCGGCTTTCACCGCAGTCAGAGGATTGCGGATTTCATGGGCCACGCCGGCGGCTAGCAGGCCGAGGGAAGCGAGTTTTTCGCGGCGCTCAGCGAGGGCTTCACTCTCCACGAGTTTGACCCGCAACGGCGTGATCATTTCCCGGTAAACCATTATCGCCAGGGCGGCGCCGCAAAGAAACAATAACACTAATAATCCAAGCACGGATTCGCAGAGTTTAATCAGCAATTGTTTTGCCTGGGCCAGGAGACCGATCCGCTGGTCCGAGTGGGCTTCAGCCAGACCCTGTCCGGCATCGAACAAATGGCGGCGCTCTGGTGTGAGAGAATCCCACTGTGCCAGCGACAGGGTGTTGGTCCGGCCTGGAGCAAGCAGAGCGGTATGCATGGATTCTACCTGCTGGAGAAACCCATCATGAGCGGCCTTGATTTGCTGCAAAGCTTCCATTTCAGGTTGTGTGCTCAGCTTACTCTTCTGAATATTGATCCATCGCTCCAATTGCCGCCCCGCGCCCAGGAACTCGCTCCAATTTGTCCCGGAGGGATCCAATTGGTAGCGGAGTAATTTATCGCTCTCTTCGCGATAGATGTCCCTCAATTGCTCCGAGATATCAGAACTTTCTGAATCCAGTTGATCCAGGCGGGCGTGCAGTTGAGCCGCCTGTTTCACCGAGTTCATCGTGACCAGAGCGATTAATCCGCCCATGGCAACCATGGCCAAGCCGAGCGCGATCGCGCGAAATTTCATTCCCCGATTCATGTTTCGGACGACAAATTAACTGAATCGATGGATGTATTTCCATAAGAACCGATACAAAGAATGGGGTGCAAACCTGCTTTTCACATGAGTATACTTTTTTTGCACAAAAATATTTGTTTTAATGTCGAATCGGCTGGTTTCTGATGAAAGTGACAAAAGGATTGACGCTGGCGCAATTCATGCTCTTATGTATCAACCTTTTGCGCTGTTGCTTAAAGCTTCATTACTTGGGGAAGCCCTGACACAGACTGCATCAGCGAAAATGCTTACAGACAAGAAGCCGAATTTTTTTATCGTGGGCGCCCCCAAGTGCGGGACAACTGCATTGGCGCATTACCTCTCCACGCATCCCCAGATTTACATGGCGCGAAAGGAGATGCATTTTTTTGGTTCGGATCTGCATCTTGGCCCGCAATTTTATCGTCGCGATCGCGATGCCTATTTGGCGGAATTTGAGGATTGCAAAGGACAACCCTGCATTGGCGAATCTTCGGTGTGGTATCTGTTCTCGCGCAATGCCGCGCGTGAAATCAAAGCTTTTAGCCCGGATGCTCGCATCATCATCATGTTGCGCGAACCCGTTTCGATGTTATCCGCGCTCTATTCGGCGTTTCGCGCGGATGGCAATGAACATTTGCCTACATTCAGGGAAGCACTGGAGGCGGAAGACGACCGTCGCGCAGGGTGCCAGATCGGGCGGCGGGCTTATCTGGCCCAGGGATTGGTCTATCGGGAAGTGCCGCGCTTTGCCGAACAGGTCCAGCGTTATTTCGATGTTTTTGGCCGCGAACGGGTGCATGTCATCATCTACGACGATTTTAATCTCGACACATCCAGGGCGTACTACCAGACGCTCGGTTTTTTGGGGCTTTCGCTCGAGGGCGGGGCGCCGGCCTTTAAGCGGGTCAACGCAAACGTCAACGGGGATGAATCCGTGAGGTTTCCGCTGATTCGTGATGTTTTAAATGACCCGTTGGTGCGGGGAACAGTCATCAAGTTGCGCGGCTTGTTACCGCATCCGGTTTTCGCCTGGGTGCAAAAGCAGGGGCTGCGCCTGAACGCGTCCAATTTTGTTCAAAGCCCGTCCAGGCGCCCGCCATTGCCGCCTGACCTGAAAATATCGCTCCAGCGCGAGCTTGCGCCGGAGGTGGAACGGCTAAGCGCGTTATTGGGCCGGGACCTGACCGGTTGGAGCAAGCCAGACGAAGGAGCAGGATGGCTTTCGAACATTAAAGGCGCGGTTCCGATTCTTGCATGAAGGGGTCGTCCATCATCGCCAAATTGTTGACGGGAGGTTGGAGAGGCGCCAGCCTGCTTTTGTTGGTGTTGCTTTCAGGTTTGTTCTATGGCGTTTTCATGCCGGGTCACACTCTTTTTTCCAATGACGGGCCTTTGAGCGAGTTGATGACGCAAAGCCATCGTCTGCCTGAGAGATTCACCGGTTGTTGGCAGGACCTCAACAGCGTGGGCTTTAATGGCGGCTCCGCCGCGCCGGACATCAGCTTTGGTTTGCAATGGTTATTGGGTCCGGTCCTGTTCTCAAAATTTTATGCCATCATTTCGCTCTTTCTCCTGGGAGTGTCGGCATGGATTTTTTTCCGCCAATCCCGTCTGACGCCGCTGGCCTGTAGTCTGGGGGCGCTGGCTGCCGTGCTGAATTCGACTCTTTTTTCCGTGGCCGCCTGGGGAATCTCGGCGCACGTCCTGACGATCGCGATGTTTTTTTTGGCGCTCGCGGCTTTGATGAACACGTCATCACGGCTGGGATGGCTGCGTTTGATTCTGGCGGGGTTTGCCATTGGCATGGGCGTGACTGAGGGCGCCGATGTGGGCGCGATTTTCAGTCTCTATTTCGTGGCATTCGTCGTTTACCAGGCATGGATCGCCGAAGGGTCGCGGGTCAGGAACCTGGCGGCCAGTGTTGGCCGGTTGACGATTGTTGTTGTTTGCGCTGTATTCCTGGCGGCTCAAGCCATTTTCGGATTGGTCACCACCGTCGAGGGTGTCGCGGTCACCACGCAGCAAAGTGTTCGCCAGACGGATGTGAACAACGCCGGGGAGAATAGCACCGAGGAAAATAGTTCCATGGATACCCTCAACGGGCAAAAACGGTGGGACTGGGCCACGCAATGGAGTTTGCCAAAGAGGGAGATCTTGAGCCTGGTGGTGCCCAGCCTTTTTGGCAACCGCATGGATACGCCGAACGGCGGCGCATACTGGGGCATGATGGGTCGTGACGCGAATTGGCAACGGTTTTTTGACGCCAACGGTCAGGGGCCGGCTCCGCGCGGGTTTGTGCGTTATACCGGCGGCGGCAATTACATCGGCGTGCTGGTTGCGCTGATCGCAATTTGGGCAGCGGCGCAATCTTTCTTGCGAAAGAATCTTGTTTTCAATACCGGACAACGTCATTGGCTCTGGTTTTGGGTGGTCGTGGCACTCGTCTCGTTATTGCTGGCTTTGGGGCATTATGCTCCTTTCTACCGTCTTTTTTATTCATTGCCCTATTTCTCAACGATTCGTAATCCGACAAAATTTCTCTACCCCTTTGATGTCGGCATGATCGTTCTCTTCGCTTTTGGCATTGACGGGCTGCATCGCCGATATATGGACGCGCCCAAAAAAGGCATCTCCGCGCGATGGCTGGGATTCGATAGTTGGTGGAAGCGGGCCACCCGGTTTGAAAAGTATTGGATCTATGGCTGCGGATTGGTCTGGGTGGCGAGTATTGTGGGTTGGTACTTCTATGCTCAAAGCCACGACCAATTGGTACAGTATATGCAGTTTACCCACGTGCCGGGAGATTTGGGTGCTATCAATGCTGACGCCACTTACAGCATTCATCGTGTTATTTGGTTTGTCGTGACGTTCTTTCTGGCGGCCTGTCTTATGGTTTTGATCTTTAGCGGCGCATTCATCGGCAAACAGGCCGGCGGCGTCCTGTTGGCGTTACTGCTCGTTATCGATTTGAGCCTGTCCAACCAGCCCTGGATCATCTTTTGGGATTATCATGACAAGTACGCCACTAATGCAGTCCTGGACCTGTTCCGGGACAAACCTTACGAACACCGTGTGGCGATGGCTCCCATCAATATGACGGCCAATCCTCAATTGTCGATGTTTGGGCAATTTTACCGGGTCGGGTGGCTGCAGCAGCAATTTCCCTATTATAACATCCAGGCTTACGATGTCATTGAAATGCCGCGTATCCCCGAAGATTATTTGGCCTTCAGACAGGCGTTGACCACCACCAATGGCGCCAATTTTCAGACCGTCAGCCGCATCTGGGCCCTGGAAAATACGCGATATATCATCGGTCCGACGACCTTCGGCACTTTTTGGAACTCGCTGGATTTCCTCGCCAAAACGCCTCTCCGACCAATCATGCGTTATGAGGTCGTGTTGAAGCCGGGATTCGCAAACGCCACCAGCCCGGACCAGTTAACGGCGGTTCCTTCGGATACAGGCCGTTACGCCGTGTTTGAATACGATGCGGCTTTGCCCCGCGCGAGTCTTTATTCCAACTGGCAGGTCGATACCAACGGTCCTGATGTGTTGAACCATCTTGCCGACCCGGCGTTTGACCCGCATTCGCTGGTATTTGTGGACAATGTTGTGCCCGCGATGGCCCAAAACGGCAACTCCACCAGTCCGCCGGCCGGCGCCGTGGACTTCACGCATTACGCGCCCAAGGACATCATTTTAAAAGCCGATGCCACCGCGCCGTCGGTGTTGTTTCTCGACGACCATTTCGACCGGAATTGGAAGGTCTTTGTGGACGGCCAGGTCCAGCCATTGCTGCAATGCGATTTCCTCATGCGCGGAGTCTATCTGGCTTCAGGCGCCCACCAGGTCGAATTCAAATTTGAACCGCCGGTCAGATTGCTTTACGTCAGTATCGCGTCGTTTTCTGTGGCGTTGGTTTTGCTGGGCACGTTCCTTGTTTTGATCAATCGAAACAAAGTCCCGGTCCCCGCGGTGGCTCCGCCGGAGTCGGCACAACCTCAGCCGCCGGCGGCCAAAGTTGAACTCAAAAGCCAGTCTGCTCCGCGTTCCAAGGCTGCGCCGGGCAAGGGAGGGAAAAGATAAAGAACGCGCCATATTCCTATGAAAAAGATTTTGCTGGCAGACGATGATGAAAGTGTGAGCCAAATGCTCGGCCAGGTGCTGGAATTGGAACACTACCAGGTGTTGCGGGCGCGGACCGGGCGCCAGACTGCCGCCATGTTCATCGCCGAATCACCAGAATTGGTATTGCTCGATTTGAATATGCCCGACCGGAGCGGCTGGGAAGTCTTTGAATTGATCCACCACACCCATCCCTCAGTACCGGTCATCATCATCACTGCGTTGTCGCAACAACAGGAGCGCGCAACGAATTTAGGGATTGTCCTCATGGAAAAACCGCTGGATATCCCGCTTTTGCTGGAAATGATACGGGATTCCCTGGCCGCTTTGGACGTCGGGATGGAATCATCCCGGCATGATGAACAAGTCGGTGAAATGGCCCAACCCGATGTAAATCGATGAAAACCACGCAACCTATATCAACCATCCGTTTGAATGAATTCCATATCATGGTTTTCCCGGTCCAGATCAAGGTTTGCCGGGCCAGGCGCAAAGCTTTTTTTTCAAAAGCATATACCTATCTTTCGCGGCGCTCCTCCGGCCCGTCTCCGTCCCGGCTTCGCTGGCGATAAGGGGCATGGGAGGATGCCATCTTCTCTGATTTTGCATCGTGCAATATTTTTGTGGCTAAAATGTGCGTGTTGCAATCCATCCATCTGCCTGTCACGGCCTCGAATGCTTGTTTCCCTTTATTTTCAACAGATTTGCCGGCGCTGATTTGCGGCACTTCAATTGCTAAACATCTCTTGTAGTTTAAACCGGCGACATCAACAACCGCTGGTTCTCCCCCCAACAGCTGGGATTGCCTGTATTCCAGCTGTTTTCTTTTTTTATACATACAAATACGCTGCTTAAGGTGTCTATTGAGTGATATGAGTCGCAATCCACAGATCACGGCATGGCTCATTGTTTTGCTTTGTGCAGCCGGCACTTTGCTTGTCTGGCCGGTGATGATGAACTCATCCGCTGAAACGCAAAGCGGGCAGGGGGATGAGCGGGACAATCCCGACCGGTTTTATCTGGAGGCGACCCGGACAAATATCGATTATTATTTCACGTATGATCCATTGGCGGCAGACCATTGGCTCTTCCGAACGGGGGACGGGCAGGCTCTTCACTAAGGAGGCTCACGGTTTTGGCCTGGGTTTCTTTGGTTTGCTGGCGGCGATTTGGATGGCTTTGCCGGCCCAGAGGACCATTTCGTGCGGATTTTCCAGGACATCGTGCGGAACTTCATGGTAGGACATCGTCACCGTCTTGCCTTTGGCCTTGTAGGTGAACGGTCCCATCCCTCGCGAAATATAATCTGACTGCGATTGTCCGTCGGTTTTGAAGTAGAGCCGTCCTTCATCAATGATGCCAAAGATTTTGTCGCCGCAGAACAAGGCGTGCGCGCCGAACATGGCCTTCATGCGAACGTCCGGCAGACCGTTCAACTGGTCGAGCACGAATTCGGCGAAGGAGTCGTCAGGCATTTCCCTAGAATGGATTTACATCTTCTGCGCTTCTTTAGCCCAGGTGTCCCTCAGGGTAATCGTGCGGTTGAAGATCAATTTGCCGCCGCTTTCTTTATCCAAGGTGAAGTAGGCGAGACGTTCAAACTGGTAGCGCTCGGTCGGTTTCGCATCTTTGAGGGATGGTTCACATTTGGCGGTGATGACTTCGAGGGAGTGGGGGTTGAGGACGGATTTGAAATCGCGCCCATCCTTTTCCGGTTCGGCTTCAGTGAACAGGCGGTCGTACAGGTGCACTTCGGCGTCGATGGCATGCGTGGCGCTGACCCAATGGATGGTTCCTTTGATCTTGCGATTGGACGTCGGGCCGCCGGTCTTGCTGTCCAGGTCGGCGGTGCAGCGCAATTCGGTGATGTTGCCGCCGGCATCCTTGACCACTTCATCGCATTTGATGATGTAGGCGTACTTGAGCCGGACTTCGCCGCTAGGTTTAAGGCGGAAAAATTTGGGCACCGCATTCTCCATAAAATCATCGCGCTCGATGTAAAGCTCGCGACTGAAAGGGATCTTGCGTTTCCCGGCGTTTTCATCCTCGGGGTTATTGACGGCATCGAGTTCCTCGACTTTGCCTTCAGGATAATTGGTGATGACGACTTTGATGGGCCGCAGCACGGCGAGGCGGCGCAGGGCGATCTTATTCAGCTCCTCACGAATGGCGTGTTCGTAAACGGCGATGTCCGTGATGGAGATATATTTGGTGACGCCAACTCCCATGGCGAAATTGCGGAGCGCGCTCGCGGGAACGCCGCGGCGGCGGATGCCGCTGATGGTGGGCAGGCGTGGATCGTCCCAGCCGGTAACGATCTTTTCGTTCACGAGCTGAATGAGTTTGCGCTTGGAAACGATCATGTAACTGGGAATGAGCTTGGCGAACTCGTACTGCTTTGGCAGCGGGCGCGGCAGGTCGAGGTTATCCAGGATCCAGTCGTAGAGCGGGCGGTGCACTTCGAATTCGAGGGTGCAGATGCTATGCGTGATGCCCTCGAGGTAATCGCTGAGGCAATGGGCAAAATCGTAGAGCGGATAAACGCACCATTTGCCGCCAGTGTGATGATGTTCGGCGTGGCGGATGCGATAGAGCAGGGGATCGCGCAGCCAGATATTGGACGAGGCCATGTCGATTTTTGCGCGCAACGAACGCGCGGCATCGGGGAACTCGCCGTTTTTCATGCGCGTGAACAGGTCCAGGCACTCCTCGATGCTGCGGTTACGCCATGGAGAATCTTTGCCGGGCCGGTCGGGAGCGCCGCGATACTCATCCGTCTCTTTAGGGGACAGGTCGCAAACGTATGCCTTCCCCTTTTTAATCAGGGTGACGGCATATTCATAGATCTGGTCGAAATAGTCGGAAGCGTAAAAAGGCTCAGTCGAGCCGCCGGACATTTTCGCCGCGAGATAAAAATCTGGTTTGCCGTTGCTCGTGATGGTTTCAGGCGTTTTGCCTTTTTCTTTCAGGCCTTGATTTTTATCCGCCCAGCCGTTGATGAGCCAGTTGACGTCTTCCTGGATGGAATCCACGTATTCGACTTCCTCCTTCGCGGGGTTGGTGTCGTCCATGCGGAGGTTGCAGATGCCGCCGAATTCGCGGGCGATGCCAAAATTCAGGCAGATGCTCTTGGCATGGCCGATATGGAGATAACCGTTCGGTTCCGGCGGAAAACGGGTGTGGATTTGCGGGTACTTCTTCTCCGCCACATGTTTGGCGACGATGTCGCGGATGAAATCGGACGGCGCGGCGGCGTCTTTATCTACTGAACTCATAGGTCCGAAAGAGATTAGCAAATGACAGGGGGGTTGAAAGTGAAAATGGCCGCAGGCATGAATACCTTGATCAGATTGGACCAAGTTGGACTGGGTCGGATTGAGAGGCAGTCCAGAGTCTCCGGTCCACTGTCCACAGTCCGAAGCTTGGGTTCGATGCTTCTTTTTGGGTCGATTCACGCCTATTTGCGTCAATCCGCGTCATAAATTTGGTTTGTTTGGGTTCGTTTTTGAGGGGGTAAATTTGAAAGGTTATTTTCATAAGATATTGATTTACAACTTATTGTTTCCAATATCAGGGCTAAAAAGTTTGGGTTCGTTTTTGCAAAAGCCATATAGGGGTGATAAATCGGTAGCCGCAAACATTTAATACGGTCGGCAAGTTGCCGACCGCCACGGGCTGGTAGCCCGTTCCCCCCGGAACAGTAAGGGAAATCAGACTCCTGTTACCAAAACATGTCTGCACACTTCGCATGGCGCAATTGAACCATAAGGAGGAACGAACGTAATGTTGCCGGGAAACAGAAAGTTTGGTAGTCACCTAATTTGAAATTCATGTTCCACCTGTAACGATGTTGCCGATTTGAAATACATGGAAATAAAAAAGCCCTGCGATTACGGCAATAACGATTAAAAAGAAAAATCCAATAATCAGTAAGAGTTTTGTGATTTGATTCACGATTTCCTCGCCTTTTTGATTTGATACGACACTCCGACTTTTACCGCGCTTTGGGCATCGGTTACAGGCGGCAGTTCCAGAATGGTGATAAACTCCTCCAGCTCGCCATACGTCCAACCGTAACAGCGTTTGGCCTTTGGATGGCCTGTCAGGTCGAATACCTCAACGTCACCTTGCCATAGGGTTTTACCCTGAAAGACTTCATGCACCGGCACAGAGCCGACGTGGTTAGCGGCGGCCTTGTGCAAGTGAAATATGACCTGCTTCAATCGTTCTATGTAATCTTTACTCGCCACAGTTTTTAATCAGTTCTTCCACTGTCCATGCGCTGCTTTCAATTCCAGCCGCTTGCGCTGGTGTCATCCGCAACGCCTTATGGGTTTTGCAAAAGTTGTAATACGCGAAATTGAGCGCGACCGCAGCTTGAAAATTCTCAAACTTTTTGCTGAAAGCGTTCGTGAGACGGGTTAAGCGGCGGCAATGCATCCGCAAAGTGTGATTCTGTTTCTCGACATGGCTTGTGGTGATACGGCGAACATCGGGCATCCCGTTAATCACAGTCCGTTCGGTTTTGACGACTTCTGTTGGAGAATACCTACTGGCCGCGTCTTTGTTGAGGTTGGTAACACCGTAGGTTTTTACCAGTTGGCCATAATCGACTTCGCTGCCAAAGCCGCTCTCAACCGCCTCTGGATATGCATGGAGGGCATCGCTGGAAAGCTGGACGCGACGAGAAAGACGGCCAGCCAAATCCTGCATAAATGCTTTGGCATGGTAAGAATCGCGCTTGCCGACGATGAACGAAGGAATCAACTTGGTTTCGGCATCCAACGCAATAAACGTCCAAACATCACCGTATGCGCCCACTTGCGCCGCAACCTTACGCTTTGCGCCAATGAAACCCCAAATCTCATCAACTTCAATCTGTTTGCATGTCAAGCCGCGCATCTTTTCGTCTTGGATTTTCGCGCAAGCTTGTCCAATCCGCACCGCAAGGCGCATGATGGTATCAGGATGAATACCAGTTATTCTCGCAATCGAAGCCATGCTACTACCTTCGGCGAGCATGGAAACGACTGTCACTTTCTTTTCGGTTTTAAGGATGTTTGCCAAATCGTTTTCTTTGTTGACAATAATGTATACAAAAACTATATTCCGGTCAACATATTTGTATACATAAATTATGAAAAAACGAGTAGGCAGACCCAAAGTTGGCATACAAAATGCCAAAGGCGAAGTGTTCACGGTTCGGGTTACGCCACCCGATGCAAAGGCCATTAAAGCGGCAATACGCCTGTCTGGGATGGATAAACCCGACTGGCTGCGGAAAGCATTGCTATCCGCTGCGGGGAGTGATAAATCAGCGTCATAAAACAGTGGATGCGAGGAGCCTCGGACTCCTAATCTGCGATTGTAAGGAACGCCAAGTTTGCCAATTAACTTACGCACCCATTGATTGAAATTTGCACGCATTTTGAAAATGTCAAATGAGGAGCCAATACAACCCGACCATATAAAGAGCGAATCCAAAACCGAAAATCCACCAAACCCACCACCTATCCCAATGGCAGAAAACGGAAAAGAAGATAAGGAAAAGCCCAAAGAGACATGGAAGTCCCTTACAACATGGGGGAAATTTGAACGTGTTTTCAGGGTATTGGAAGCTGTCGGAATTGGCGCTGGATTTGTCGTTTTGATTGTTCTCGTAGGACAATATGAGGAGATGAAAAAAGCGCGAATCGAAGATGAAAGGGCATGGGTCGCAACCTCTGATATGCTGGCAACTTTTGATATCGACCCAACCACACAGGCGAGGGTTGGGGTTTCTTTTCGAATTACGTTTAAAAATACTGGCCGCACTCCCGCTATTAATGTTATTCCAAATATTGGAATGTTTTCCCCAGGCACTAATTTCGAAAGGGTTGATGAATTTCCAAAAATAATTTCCCATTCGATGCTTTTGCCGCCGGGCGGGGATGGTTTTATGCCAACTTCTGGACTCACCACAGATGCAAATGCCTATCACATAATCACAAATGGAGCGGATTTTTATATCGCTGGCACAATTTGGTATGATGACATTTTCGGCAAGCACCATTGGACTCGGTTTTGCATTAAACCCCAACCCGATTGTACCACACTTGATTATCCCCCGTTCCACAATACATGCGACGATGCCCAGACAAATCAGACTAATTAAAAGACCGTACCCGCATAACCGAAATTTCATGCCAAAAACCGACTTGTAAAGGGAAAGGGGCATAAAAATTCAAATTAGGTGACTACCGAAAGTTTCGCCACGTTGCGTCATTTTTGGGATGCTGGTGGGGTGAGCGAATTCAAAGTCATCGTGGTGGGCGGCGGCGCGGCGGGCTTCTTCGCGGCCATCACTGCAGCCGAACAAGGGGCGAAGGTCTTGCTTCTGGAAAGGACATCGCGTTTTTTGGATAAAGTCCGCATTTCGGGAGGCGGCCGGTGCAATGTCACGCATGCCTGTTTTGATCCACGCGAGTTCGCGACGTATTATCCTCGCGGTGGCCGGACGATGCTGGGACCGCTCCAGCAATATTCCGCGCGCGACACGGTTGCGTGGTTCGAATCGCGCGGGGTAAAACTGAAAACCGAAGCGGATGGGCGGATGTTTCCCATCACCGATTCTTCGCAAACGGTGGTGGATTGCCTGTACGATGCCGCCCAGAAGGCCGGGGTTCATTTTCGCTTGAACTGCGCCGTGAAATCTATTGCCCGTGAGACCGCCGGCGGGTTTGTGCTCACGCTGGCTCCCGCTTCAACGTCGCCGGTCGAAGTCATTCGCAGCGAGAAGCTTTTGCTGGCCACCGGAGGGTGCCGCACGGCGGCGGGGCAACTGGCCGTAACGTTGGGACATACCCTGGAACCCCCGGTGCCCTCGCTGTTCACCTTTCAGATCCAATCGCCATGGCTGACCCCACTGGCCGGCGTTTCGCTGGAACTCGCCGAAGTCGCCGTGCCATCGGCGAAGTTGCGCGAGCGCGGAGCGTTGCTGGTGACCCACTGGGGGTTGAGCGGGCCGGCGATCTTAAAAATGTCCGCATGGGGTGCGCGCGAATTAGCCCAACTCGGCTACCGGTTTCCGCTGTTGGTGAACTGGGTACCGGAGCTTTCCATTGAAAAAATCACGGCTGAATTCCAGCTCCGCCGCGAGAGCCACGGCGCCAAACTGCTGGTGAATGTGTCGTTGGCGCCGTTGACGGCGCGTTTGTGGGAACAACTCATTCTGGCGGCGGGCATCGGGCGTGAGACCCGTTGGTCGGCCCTGACCCGGTCGCAGGCGCACGCCCTGGCACAGCAACTCACCCGCACGGAATTTTTGGTGACCGGGAAAAGCCTGAACAAGGACGAATTTGTCACCTGCGGCGGGGTGAAACTACGCGAGGTTAATTTCAAGACCATGGAAAGCAAAATCCAGCCGGGACTTTATCTTGCCGGAGAAGTATTGGACATCGACGGCCTCACCGGCGGTTTCAATTTTCAGGCCGCTTGGACGACCGGCTATATCGCAGGGCGAGCGATGGCGGAATAGAAAACAAATCGGACACGCTCTGTATCAAGACTGTTTCCTGGCAATCAGCAGATACCAGGTGCCGGTGATGACGAAGAGTACGCTACATCCGCCGGTGAACCAAATGAGAAAAGGCGAGGGAAGATAGAAATATGCGCCGATAGCGCCCGCAGCGGAGCCGGAGGCGCACAGGAAATAATAGAACGCACTGGCGCGAGTGTTCTGGACGCTCTTTTGCAGGATGGTCTCCATGGCTTTGCCGGCCTGGGCGAGCGCGGCGGCACAGGCATCCGAGCAAACCAAACGCGGTCCGGAGGGTTTGGGACATTGGTCGCAAATGGCGCGTCCGCAATATGAGCAGATGCCGATGGCTTCGGCGTTATGGATTGAGCATTTCATTAGTTACACCTGTACCGTTCCATATCCAATCTCCGATTCGGTTATCATAGTGTTTCCCTTCCATCATTCCAACACGACCACCTTCATCGGTCTTGTTCCATCCTACGGAATAAAGAATAAATTTTCCATCATCTACACGGTGATATTTCAACGGCTGGCCATTGATTACGTCGTGCGGGATTTTATCAATAAATTGAGGAGCCAAGGCATCGAGAGTTTGTGGATAATCATTGTATACCAGTCGATAACGCTCTAACGCACAAGCGATTCGCGCCATGTTCACAGCGTTTTGGGCAAATGCAAAACGTCTGGCTGACCCCGGATAATCTGAAATCAAAAAGTTTGCATATATATTGTATGGAGTGAGCCTTGAATTATCAACCATCTGATATGCAATTGCTTCGGCATCGGGAGATATCGTTTGATTTTGGACATCCGCAATGGGCAAACACCAATCCTGCATTTCTTTCGTCCAAGTCATTTCATTCTGATAGAAAATAGCATCGGGGATGGAATGATAAAATGCTTCTCGGATTAGTTTCGTCACCGCTTTTGAATACGGAGAATCTGATGAATCATCGTCCGATTCAGGAAAGAGAAATTCCAGATTCCGTGTGTGACGCACATATTCTAAGTTACGGATTCCCAAAGCTCGTTCGGCACGGATCGCGAACGAGTAATCCGAGATAAAATCAAATCTGTTGAGTTTATCATCGAGATTGGTCAATTCATTGTCCGACCATTTATGTTCGTTCAACCCCTGCCATATCGGTTGAACCGTTCCGATCAGCATGGTTGTTCGGATCAAGCCCGAAGTAAGGAATGGCTCCGTCTGGATTGATTGAACTAGGCGTAATGATGTCTTTATATCTTCCAAAGCCTGATCATGCTCGCCGTTCTCCAATTCGGCAGTGGCACGCAACTGTAACATCCGGTCGCAATAATTCAACGAACCCAAATGTGGCAAGAGGATCTCGTAATAATTATAATTCAAAGGGAATCGGGAATCCGGCAAGCGGCATGCCATACGCAATTCATCAATATTTGAATCGTATTTGCTCAAAGCGATTATTACATCTTGTGCGGGTAATCCGGGTAGCTGCGGAACCGGAAATAAGCCCCCGTTCGTAGCGACAGCGCGGAAATATAATTGTTGCGCTTCCAGATCAATCGATTTGCCCTGTACCCAGCTACTTATATAATTAGTGGGGCGACTAATCCTGGTAAGGTCGGGGTAAATATCCATGTCCATGCGATCCAGGACATTTGTCCTTGGAGGAATAAAGCGATGTCCATGGCCATCCAACAGTTGGTTATAAGAACTGGCCACGATAGGAGCGATGGCGAAATTTTGATTGTCAGGCACCGGTTCAGGAATGAAATCGGCAAAATTCAAGGATTCGCCCTTGGCTTTCATTTGAAGCTGAAATTGTTTCCAAGTGTGAGCACTCGAAAAATCCATCGCGCAATAGATGAGAATCACTGCGATACCCAATATCCCGACCCAAATTAAAATTCTTTCACCCCTCCTTTTTCGGACGTTTACTGGCGCTGATTGCGAATCGACATTCATTTCGCCAATTCCACAAAATTTTTCAGCAGTTGCAGGCCGATGCGCTGGCTTTTTTCGGGATGGAATTGGGTGGCGAAGACGTTATCACGCCAGATGGCGGAGGCGAAATTCCCGCCATATTCGGTTTGGGTGGCGATGATGCTCTTGTCCGCCGGCTGCGGATAAAAGCTGTGGACGAAATAGACATAGCTGCCGCTTTTGACATTGCGGAAGAGCGGGCAATCGGGCCGGGTAATCTCGATCTGGTTCCAGCCGATCTGCGGAATCTTCAGGCCGTGTTTTTCGGAAAAGCGGACAACGCTGCCTTTGAAGATGCCCAGACCGGCAGCGCAGGAGTTGAATTCCTCGCTTCTTTCAAACAACGCCTGGTAACCGACGCAGATGCCCAGGAAAAGCTTGCCGCTCTCGATGTGCTTTTGCGCCGCGCCGAGCAATTCCTGTTTGCGCATGGCATTGATGCAATCATCGAACGCGCCGACGCCGGGCAGGACCATGGCGCGGGCGTCGCCGATCTCTTTGGGCGATTTGGCGATGCGCACGTCGGCGCCGACCTTAAGGAGCGCCTTGTGGACGCTGCGCAGGTTGCCGGAGCCGTAATCGAGAAGGGCAATCACCCGATAATTAAAGAGGAAAAAATAGAAATGTAAAATGCGGAGTCAGCGGCGTTTTGCTTTCGTTCTTGCTGATTTTTGTAATTTTAAGGCCTGCCGGATAAGAAGAATGTGCAACTTGTCTTTATCACGATCTGTTACTTCCTTGCTTTTGCAAATCTGTTCCAAAGACAAAACAGGGATTTTGATACCATGAAATCGCAATTTGTTTGCTCGCCGAAGCTCTGTCTCAAAACTATTGAGCCCATCGAGTGTATAAACAAAATCCACAGGCATTTCATCGCTTAAAAAGACCTTGTTTGGACTTTGGACGGTTGCTTTCAATTTGCGGCACAAATTGATAACACGCATATATTCGCGAGTTGGAAGACCGATCCAGACGTCCACGTCCACCGTTGTTGCGAGGACACCCTGCAGGTTTGCGGCGGACATGCCAACCAGCATGAATTTTATGCCTTCCGCTTCGAGCGCGGTGAACAATTGAACAAGCGGAGATGATTTTGAACTAGTTGCCATCGTTCTTCAGGGGTTGCAGCCAGGCCGAGCGCATGCACGGATTTTTCCTCATCGCTCATGCCGCGGACATGTTTGAATCGAGCAAGCATTTTAGCCGCGCGTTGTGGTAATGGCGGCAATTTTTTTGAATTCCGTTTCACGTTCACAGATAAGTTTAGCAAATAACCTGTGACAATTCACGCATTGTTTTTGGCGTTGGATGGTTTTTTTCATTTTAGAATAAAAATCATTCCGTGTAACTTCGATGCCAATGGACAATCAATCTGCGGCAACTGAGCCTTCCCGAAAGCCGTCAGTTCAAATCTGGCCGTGGGTGGTTGTGCTTTTGGTGTTGCTGTTTATCGGATTCATCCGGTTCCGGCTCCTGGACACGCCGCTGGAACGTGATGAAGGCGAATATGCCTATGCCGGGCAATTGATCCTCCAAGGCATCCCACCCTATGAGCTGGCGTACAATATGAAATTGCCGGGGACTTATTTTGCCTACGCGGCGGGGATGGCGGTATTCGGCCAAGCTATCCAGGGAATCCATCTGACACTGATCGTGGTCAACAGCCTGACGATCATTTTTGTGTTCCTGCTTGGGCGAAAGTTGTGTGGCACGGTGGCCGGGTTGGCGGCCTGCGCCAGTTACGGACTGATGTCGGTCAGTCCGCAGGTTTTGGGGATGGCGGCGCATGCGAACCATTTCGTGGTGCTGTTCGCCGTGCCCGCAACCCTGCTATTGCTGGCGGCGGTTGAAAACAAGTCAAACCGTTTGCTCGCGATCAGCGGCCTGTTGTACGGGCTGGCGTTTTTGATGAAACAGCAGGGAATCTTTTTCATTTTGTTCGGCGGCGTTTTCCTTCTCTGGCAGGCGGCGAAGGACAAGAGTGTTTTCACGAAGGATTTTTTGAAAAGAGGCCTCTTTTTTGCGGGGGGAATGTTTCTTCCGTTTGCCATGTTTTGCTTCGCCTGCTTTGTGGCGGGCGATTTCCCGCGGTTTTGGTTTTGGACATTTTTGTATGCCAAATGGTATGCCACCTCGCTGACTTTGGCAGAGGGTATGCATTCATTGGAGCAGCATTTGCACCTGGCGTTTTATGCCTCGTGCGGGTTTTGGGCGCTGGCGGCCGTTGGATTGCTCCTGGCGTTCTTCAATAAAAAATTTTGGGAGCCGGCGATGTTCTTGCTGGTGTTTTGGCTTTTTTCATTTTGCGGCACGGCAACGGGGTATTATTTTCGCGGGCATTATTTCATCCTGGTATTGCCGGCCTTCGCGATCCTGGTGGGAATGGCCGTGGCGGCGATGCAGGAGGTCTTGCGATTTCCAAAGTTGCAGGACGTCTTCCAGAGCCTGCCGGTGATTTTGTTCGGATTGGTTTTCGCATGGGCGGTGACCTACCAATCGCAATTCTTTTTCCAGCTTTCGCCCCACCAGGTCGTCCAGGGCATCTACCAGTTGAACCCGTTTGAAGAAGCGCAGATCGTAGGCGATTACCTGAGAACCAATTCCGCGCCGGACGCAAAGATCGCGGTCATCGGCTCGGAACCGGAGATCTATTTTTATGCGCGGCGCCATTCGGCCACGGGTTACATCTATACCTATCCGTTGATGGAGCCGCAACCGGCCGCGCTATGGATGCAACATGACATGGCCGGCGAGATCGAAACCAACCGGCCGGAATATGTCGTTGTGGTGTACAGCGGCCTCTCGTGGCTGCCGGGTCCGCATTCCAATCCCTTTATCCTGAATTGGGCGGATCAATACGTGGGCCGCTATTACGACAAGATCGGCATCGTCCATGATGACCATGGGATAATAGAAAGCATTTGGGGTGATGTCGCAAAATACGCCCATTTTAAAGGTGATGGCCTGATGGTTTACCGGCGTAAGCCCAATGAGAGTTAGGCCGCCTCGCGCTCCGTCTTCAACCGCAATTGCCCGCAGGCGGCGTCGATATCATGGCCTTTTTCCCGGCGCAACGTCGCGGTGACCTTTTGTTTTTGGAGGGCGGCGAGGAATTTCTCGCAGACGTCCTCGGAAGGGCGTTCCCAAGGTAGTCCTTCGACCTTGTTGTAGGGAATGAGATTCACTTTGGCGAAAAGTTTTTTGGCGAGCGCGGCCAGTGGTTTGGTTTGTTCGATGGAATCGTTGACGCCGGCGATCAAAATGTATTCGAAGGTGATCATGCGGCCTTTTTTGCCCTGATAATCCTGGCAGGCGGCGGCGAGTTCCTTGAGCGGATATTTTTTGTTCACCGGCATGATCCGGTTGCGGACTTCGTCCGTGGCGCCGTGCAGGGAAATGGCCAGGCGAAATTGCAGCGGCTCATCCGCCAGCTTGCGGATCTGCGGCACGAGGCCGCTGGTGGAGACGGTGATCTTGCGCGCGCCAATGCCGCCGCCCCACGGGGCGTTCAAGATTTTCAGTGCCTTCAGCAAATGATCATAATTGGCCAACGGCTCGCCCATGCCCATGACGACGATATTATCAACGAGACGGGGGGGCGGCTTGGCGTCCGGGGTTTGCGGCTTGGCCGCGGTGCGTTCGGCGGCAAGGATTTGTTCGACGATTTCATTAGGGAGCAGGTTGCGTTTCCAGCCATCCAAACCGCTGGCGCAAAATTTACAACCGTACGCGCAGCCGACCTGGGTTGAAATGCAAAGCGTATGACGGTCGCTGGCCTCGCCGTAGAGCGCGGGATTGGCGGGGATCAGGACGCTCTCGATATATTGGCCGTCGGCGAGTTTCCAGAGAAATTTTTGGGTGGTATCATGCGAGCCCTGCTTGCGGACCAGTTCGAGATTTTGCAGCGAGAAATGCCCGCGCAATTGGTCGCGCAAATTCTTCGGCAGATTGGTCATGGCATCCCAATCGGTGGCGTGGCGGACATAGAGCCATTCCAGCAATTGCGTGACGCGATAAGCCGGTTGGCCCCAATCCTTGAATTGAAGCTCCAGTTCTTCGCGAGTCAGCGATTTGACGTCGGTTGCCACGATTTGATGTTAACCACGAAAGGTGCGAAAGACACGAAAGAACGTGAAGCGAGGAGCAAATTTTTGACCGGACGCCGATTGGTTTGTCAGACAGTTGTCCCTGACAACGCCATCAAGCGTGAAAATTGCGCGGATGTGACCGGGGAGACCGACAATCGGCCGATGCGGACGAGAGGCATCTCGCGCAAAATTGTGTCCGCTTTGATTTGCGCCAGTGCGACCGGCCTGGCCAGCGCCTTGACGGGAACCAGGTCTACGGCGGACCAATCGCCCTCGCCGGCGGTCGGGTCGGGGTACGCTTCCTTTTCCACGCGCGCGAGGCCGACGATGGATTTTTCCTCGACGCTGTGATAAAAGCAGATGAGATCGCCCTTTTTCATGGCGCGCAGGTTGTTGCGCGCGGCGAAATTGCGCACGCCGGTCCATGCAGTTTTGCGATCTTTGACCAGTTGCGCCCACGCGTAGGCTTCAGGTTCAGATTTGACGAGCCAGTAGGCCGTCAAATCATTCAAAAAACCAATATTTTCGTATATTTTCATTTTGCAAACATCAAAAATAAAGGGAAATCTGGTTCTTAGTTTTGGTCTTGGGTATTTGCATTCATAGGAGAGTATTTTGCAATTCTATTTCTTCGCTTCCTTTTTGTCCTTCAAAGCTTTTCTTACATGATAATAAATTGAATGGAAATAATGACCTGAGATTTTCCGCGACTTTATTTTACTTTTCCAATCTATTTTTATTTTCTTCTCTTGCCACACCACAATACCAGCCAGAATTGGTTTTACCGTGTAATTAATATCATCACTTGTATCAAATCTTTGATACCAAATACCGCTACCACTATTACCTTCGTATTCTGTTGGATACCCTTCAAAACCTGCCAATAATTCCAAATACACATAATCATAATCTTGTTGTTTTTTGATGCGTTTGATTTTGATTAGCCTGCCTTGCATACCGGCACAAGGCGTAGTGTTTAATACGTGAACTTCATTATTTATCGTTGCATATTTCTGTTCCAACTTTTCGCTTGAACACCCGCATATACACCAATGCAGCGTGATTACAGGTCCTTCCAATGTCGAAACATCTTTAGCCTGTGCATCCAAGTCGTAAAAACTGTGATTGTGCGTTTCAATCAATCGAATTAAATCAACATCCTTAATAAGGATAAATGACAGGTCCGGTCCTTTTTCTTTTACTTCTGCAATGGGTACGTGTTCAAGAGATTTGCACATTACCCACAATTGATGAACTTTTTCCGAAATGGCAAATGCCACACGTTCCTTTTCAAAAATCAGTTTTGCGCAATGACCTGCCGTTAAGATTCCATAATAGCCAAATGATTTAACAAATACTCCTGAGCAAATTGTAGTATCCAATCGGACAAGAATTGCCGTATGCGGGTATATCAAATCCGCGCTACCTTCAAGAAGCTTCATGGTTTGCACTTTAGGAATGCTTGGTATTTTCACCTCCATAACATATACCAGTAGTTCATTTACGATTGACGGTTTACGATTTACGATTTCGCCATGAGTTTGACCGAAAATCTCGATTCGATTCAACAACGGATTCGCGCGGCGTGCAGGCGGGCCGGGCGCGAGGAAAGCTCTGTGCTGTTGCTGGCCGTTTCCAAGACCCAGCCGGCGGAGGCGATCCAGGCGGCGGTGGATTGCGGGCAGGTCTTTTTTGGCGAAAGCAAAGTCCAGGAAGCAAAGGTGAAGATTCCGTTGTGCCCCGGCAAGGCGCGGTGGCATTTCATCGGGCACCTGCAATCGAACAAAGTCCGCGACGCGGTGGAGCTGTTCGAAATGATCCAAAGCGTGGACAGCCTGAGCGTGGCCAAAGAGATTTCAAAACGGTGCGAGCAGGCGGCCAAAACGATGCCAGTTTTGCTCGAAGTCAATGTGGCGGGCGAAGCCAGTAAATTTGGCTATAAGCCGGAAGCATTGCTTCGGGAATTGAAAGAGATCAACGCGTTACCGAAAATTGAGGTCCACGGCTTGATGGCAATCCCTCCGTATGCGGTGGATGCGGAGAGATCGCGGGCGTACTTTCGGCGATTACGGGAATTGAAAAGCGAGGCCGAGCAGATCCTCGGCGCGCCGTTGCCGCATTTGAGCATGGGCATGAGTGGCGATTTTGAAATCGCGATCGAGGAAGGTTCGACGATCGTGCGGGTCGGGACGTCCTTGTTTGGAGAACGAAAAAAGCCGGACGCGCTCAAACAAAATTTGGAAAATTGATTTCCATTCCCGGGCGAATTTTTTATCTTGGAGTTGTGACAATTGATACGTTCCAGCGCGAGATTTCCGCCGCCGTCAAAGCGTACGACAAATACGTCGTCTGCGTGGACAAGACGCCGGACGATTTCGAGGCTTCGTTGCAATCGCTGATGGTCAAGGCGATCAAGGCCTACGAGAACCGCGGGGCAGGGATGCGCCATGGCATTGCGCTGGACAAGCGCGTCACGATCATCTTGAGTGAAAGCGGCGAGCCGCGTCCCATGTGCGGCATCTATTTCAATCTCCATTCGCCTTACCAAAAAGATGCGCTCCCAAAAACGGTCAAACCAATGACCGAGAAGTCACAGAAGCCCGAAGAACAATAGCCGAAGGGCGCACGGCTACATTTTTTCTTCAAACGCTCTATTGGCTGCGCACTTCATCGCCCGCCTGGACGTCGCCATCGATGAGATCAGCCACGACATCCGTATTGCGCTGGGGCCCGGTGATTTTGACCTGTCCGACTTTCAAACCCGCGCGATAAAGAAAAAGCGTGTCGTCGGTCTTTGGTATTTCACCGACCGGAAAACTCAGAACGACAAAGCGGCCAACCGCATTATAGGAAACGACCTTCGCCGTCAGCGAATTGTCGGGCGTCGCAATCGTTGGCGAGGGGGCGGGGGAACCGGAAAATGAGCTTTGTTTAGCGGTGGAACAACCCGCCAGGAAGGCAACGGACAATAAGGCCAATGGAACGAACGATTTCATGGCAGCAGTAAAACCGTTTTGCGCCGCGCGGTCAAATTGATTTGACCCCGGCGGGGCAGGATTTAATTTAGCGGAATGAATCATTCACCCGGGTTTCTGAAACTGACCGCCGACGCCAAAATACGCGTTCGCGAGCTTTCCCTGGAACAGGCGCGCGAGCGCCTGGCGAAAAATCCCAAGGCCGTCCTGTTGGACGTGCGCGAAGACAACGAATGGGCCGTGGGGCATGCTGCGGAAGCGAAACACTTGGGCAAAGGCATCCTGGAGCGTGACTTGGAAGCGATGTTTCCCGATGTGGCCACGGAAATCATCATGTATTGCGGCGGGGGATTCCGTTCAGCATTGACCTGTGATGCGGCGCAAAAGATGGGCTACACCAATGTGTTTTCGCTCGACGGAGGTTACAAAGCCATGGTCAAGGCCGGGTGGCCGATGACCAAATGATTAAATCATGTCTGCCGCCAGGACGCGGATGATTTCATCGAGGGAGCTTTGCCCGGTCAGCGCGCGATACAATCCATTTTGCCAAAGCGTCTTCATGCCGTTCTCGATAGCGATTTCTTCCAACGCGCGCGTCGGCATTTTTTTCAGGATGGCCTCGCGGAACGGTTCGCCGACGACGAGCAGCTCGGTTACGGGCAGTCGGCCGGAAAAACCGGTGTTGGTGCAATGTTCGCATCCGGTGCCTTTGCGGAAAATCGCGTTGGGGATCAATTCAGGCGGGACCAGTTTTAACAGGCTGCGTTCCGGGTTATACACCTGTGCGCACTGTTCGCATACCCGCCGGACCAGGCGCATGCCCATCACGCCGAGGATGGATGAGCAGAGCATGAAGGGCTCGATCTCCATGTTGATGAGGCGTGTGAAGGCGCCGGCGGAGACGCCCGAGTGAATCGTGCTGATGACCAGATGCCCGGTCAACCCGGCTTGCACGGCGATAGCCGCCGTTTCCGGGTCGCGGATCTCGCCTACCATGACGATCTCGGGGTCCTGTCGCATGATGCTTCGCAGGGCCAGGGCATAGGTGAATTCCTGGGATGGGTTGATCTGGGTCTGGCTGATCATCGGCAGGTTGAACTCCACGGGGTCTTCCACCGTGCTCACGCTCACCGCCGAGCCTTCGCGCTGGATGATATGGCACAGGGACGAATACATCGTGTTCGTTTTGCCGGAACCGGTCGGGCCGGTGAACAACAGTAACCCACTGGTGCGCTTGAGCACGTGTTTCAACTTATCTAGTGAATCGTTTTCAAGGCCGAGTCCGTCGATATCGAATCGCCGGTCCCGGGGATCGAACAGGCGCGCGACGATTTTTTCTCCGCGGGTCGTCGGGAAAATGGAGACGCGTAATTGCACGTTTTCCAATTCGGGGCCCGAGATAATGGTGCCGTCCTGCGGCATACCTGCCTGGTAGGTCACGAGATTGGCCATGACTTTGAAGCGGGCGGAGATCTTGTCCAAAAATTCGGCCGGCACGTGGGCGACTTCGCAGAGCACGCCGTTGACGCGCGCGCGAACGGCCACGGAGTTTTGCCAGGGTTCGATGTGAAGGTCGCTGGCGGCCAAGCGGATGGCGTCCTGGATCATGCAATTGACCAATACGATGACCTCCACTCCTTGCGCGGCGCTTTCCGATTGAAGATATTGCGCGGTATAACTCATATTTTCCCTAAATAACGACAAAATTAGACAAGACCCCAATCTATTTGGCAAGGTTGCACTTCGGGAAAATATTCTGGACAAAGATCTCAATCGGAGAACTATTATCATTTAAATGAATTTGCAAAAAATCCGCAGGATTCTCCTTTGGGGTTTTATCGGCTTTTTATCGCTGACCGCGCTGATCGCCGTCTTTTCCATCCTAAGTCATCAATTTGGAGACACCCAGCTTAAGGTCATTTTTACGACTCTTACTATCTCCGGTACGAGCATCTGCGCCATGTGCTGTGCCGCCTTTATCGAAAAAAAGGGGATGAACGTGTTCTGTTGGATTGGAATCAGTTCGGCAGTGGCCGCGGCGGCGCTGACCATCTTCGGGATCTGGATGGAAATCGAAAAAGACGATTATTGGAAGACTGCCGGCACCCTCATCGTTGCCGCGGTTGCTTTTGCACAAACATTTTTGTTGTTGATTCCCGACCTTGCGGCGGCCCATCGCTGGACCCGGAGCGTGTTCATCCTCTTCATCACCATTCTGGCCCTCCAGATCATTTATGCTGTTTGGGCGGAAGTGGACAAAGATGAGTATTATCGCGGCATCGCCGTTGTCTCGATCCTCGTCGTCCTGATGACCCTGGTCATCCCCATCTGCTCAAAATTGAGCGGACAGGAAAAAGAAAAACCCGAACGCCTGGTCTTATGGCCCGGCGCCGACGGCATATACACTGATCAATCCGGCCGCAAATTCCAGGTGACAGAGATCCAAAATAAAGATTATTCCGGTGCGTAAGGACGGAATTGCCGCTTGCCCATTGGTTTCCCTGATTTAACCTGTTAGCGTGTTCTGGTTCACCGACCGCCATTTCTTTCTGCTCGCCGTGGTCGTTTACGGCTTGAGCGCGGCTTATTCGGTCTTTCTGTGGCGAAAAGAGTTTCGTACGGATGACCATGTGAACTATTTCCTCCTTCTGGCTGCATTCGTCCTGCACACCACGGCCATGCTCAAGCGCGGCTTTTCCATCAATGCCTGCCCCGTCAACAATCTTTACGAAGCCACTACATTCATCTCGTGGACGATCGTTGCCGCCTATCTTGTGCTGGGGATATTCCGTCGCCTGCGGTTTCTAGGCGCCTTCACCGCGCCGGTCCTGTTTGCGATGGGTGTCTTCGCATTGATGCCCTCTCTGGACGTGCGCGGCCCCAAACCGGATTTTTCCAACGGCCTGGCGAGCCTGCACGCCGCGTTGATCCTGCTGGCCATCGGTTCCTTTGGGTTCAGCGCGGTGGCGGCGGCGATGTTTTTGACCCAGGAACACGACCTGAAATTCCATAAATTGCGTGCCATCTTCTCGCTGTTGCCGCCCATCCAGCGGCTCGAACGCGTGATGAACGGCCTGTTGATCTGCGGGTTTGTGCTGCTCACGGCGGGGCTGGCCATCAGTCCGTGGCTGCTCAAGCAAAAGTCCGGCGTCTATTTTAATTTCGATCCGCTCCTCGATTATTCCGTTTGCATCTGGCTGTTTTATCTGGCGCTGCTGTTTGTACGCTGGAAATTCGGGCCGGGCGGGCGGCGGCTGGCGTGGAGCGCAGTCGGAAGCTTTGCCTTCATCCTCCTGACCTTTTGGGGATTCATCCTGATCTCCCCGGCGCATCACCAATGAACGTCATCGTCATCGGCCTGAGCCACCATACGTCGCCCGTGGAACTGCGGGAACGGTTCGCTTTTCCCGATGCGGAGATTCCAACCGCTTTGAAACAGTTGCGAGAATCGGGCCTGGCTGACGAAGCGGTTATCCTTTCCACCTGCAACCGTGTGGAAATCTACGTGGCCACGCCGCTGGACCCGGCGCGTGCGTTTGCCGAATTGAAAAAGTTCCTGAAATCCGCGCGAGCAGTTGAAGATGCGGTCGGTGACGAAATCTACACCCTGGCCGAGCCGCAGAGCGTGAGGCACCTATTCAAAGTGGCCAGTGGGATGGATTCCATGGTGTTGGGAGAGACGGAGATCCTCGGCCAGATCAAAGATGCTTACGAGCTGGCGCACACCCACAAACATACCGGCGCCAGATTGAACAAAGCATTCCAGCGCGCTTTCCACGTGGCCAAGCATATCCGCACGCATACGAGCATCCAGCGCGGCAGTGTGTCCGTGGCGTCCGTGGCCGTCGAATTGGCCGAGAAGATCTTTAGCACATTGGCCGACCGGCACGTGCTCGTCATCGGCGCGGGCGATACCAGCGAGAAAGTCGCGCGCGCCCTCGTCTCGCGCGGCGCGAAGAACATCGTCATCGCCAGCCGCACGCTTGAACGGGCGGAAGGCCTGGCCAAAGAGTTCGACGGACGTGCCGTGCCGTTCGACGATTGGGCAGGGGAGTTGACGAAGATGGACATCGCCATCAGCAGCACCTCCGCGCCGCACCACATACTGGACGCCGCCAGCGTGGAGAAACTCATGAAACTGCGGAAGCACCGCCCGCTGCTGCTCATTGATATTGCTGTGCCGCGCGACATCGCGCCGGAGGTAAATTTTTTCGAGAACGTCTATCTCTACAACATCGACGATCTGCAGGCCATTGCCGACGGCTACATGAAACAGCGGCAGGAGGAAATGGCGCATTGCGAAAAAATCATCGAGGAAAAGGTCAAGCCGCTGCTCAAGAGTTTTCCATCGGGGGATGGGAATGGCTTGCCGGTTACGGAGGGGTGTTAGGAGGTCATATATGGAATCTGATTCGCGAAGCGTTTGGACTGCGGCGTCTTTAGCGCCGCTTTTGGCTGTTGATGAATAGCGCCGATGAATCGGCGCACTCCAGACGCTTCGCGAAGCAATTGGTATGGCTATTGTAAACGCTTGCATTTTGGAGTGCTGTAGTCTTCTGCCGCTTTTATTTCGAATCCAGTGACGCAGCTCTGTGCGTGAGCACATAAATCACACCATTTGAGGGTGGTGGGCCCGCTCGGACTTGAACCGAGAACCAAAGGATTATGAGTCCTCTGCTCTAACCATTGAGCTACAGGCCCGCCAAAGTGAGGATAAAAGATTGAATGAGTTTTACAACGAATTTTCGGTTGTGTCCTGATTTCCAGGAATCAGTTGTCTCTTCCGCCTTCACCGAGCGGCGCAGCAGCGCCGCCCTACCAAATCAGGAGAATAACGGTTTCAAACAATGGCATTTCGCAATCCGAAATCGCTAATCCGATGGCGAATTGGTCAGCGGAATGAGCTGGTAGAATCCCGACGGATTGGCCGGCGCATTCGGATCGACGAAATCGATCGAGCCATCGACCGCCTGGTTGGTGCTGTCAGAAGTCCAGTTCACCAGGTCCGGAGAATTTTGGAGCACAAACCATGCGCCATCCGGGCCGCTGGTATTGAAATGGAACGCGCCATCGGGCAATAACCACGGCAACGGCCGCGGCCAATGATATAAGATGATGGCCTCGGCCCTGGAATGGCAACCTGCAAAATAATCCGGTGGTGTATTCGTAGAGGGTTGTACCGTCAGCACCACCGTTTTGGCGATATTGTTCGAACCGCTGTCCAATGGCACAATTGGGATTTCTGCAAATACGCTATTGGAGGCGATCATAACCGTTCCGGGCAATGCCACATAATCCACACCATTGCTGGCGGTGCCGCCGATGGAATAATTGATCACCTCGTTCGTCGAATCGTCACCCGTGCGGATCACGGTAAACATGGCGGCTTTGGGGCCCCAATTGGTGAAATATTCCCATGCGGGCGGCGGCCAATTTGTCCACGAAGGCACTTCGTTGGTCTCGCCAGTCCAAGCCCATGACGCATTTGTGCCGGCAACCGCGATGGGATCGGTGGCAAAGATGTTGACGTAATTCGTCGGCGTCGGTGGTGTTACGGAAGTCAGAATAGTGATGTTGACCGGCGCGGAAGTCCTGGTAATGGGAATGGCGGGGTCGACGATTTCGTTACCCTTCCCGACAGCGGTGAGGGCATAAGCTCCCGCCGGTGCGTTTGACCACTCAAAACACCAGATGCCGTGCAGTCGGTTCAAAACCCCCGGTTGCCAAACCGTTGGCGAAGCCAGGGTGTCGTAAACCGGACGGGTGGCCGTGGATAAATTCATTGCCGAACCCAAATCGGTTCCGTTGGCGTAAATTTCCAGGTTGGTGAAGTGAGCTTCCGGGCGCGTGTACACCAGCACCGGGATATTCACCGGGGTCGGAAAAAATTGGTGATTGGCCGGGCTGACGATACGGATGCCGGGACCTAATGCAGCACTAAAATAGGGGTCATAACCCTGTGCGAAAGCCGGTGAGGGAAACAACGTCGCCACAAGGATGGTTGCGAAGCTGCAACCTCCAATCAAACGCGAAAAACATGTCTTGTTCATAACGATGCCTTTCTAGAAACTTGCCCCTATCGTAAGATATGACCCTACAATTAGTCAAGCAGGTGGTTGTTACAAAATTGCTTAAGATTTATAATTGACGCAGATGCGCAGGAACCTGTCTCAACTACTTTTGGCTCTCATCCGGCATGGCGCGTAAAAATAACTGTCCCTTTTTCCCCGTTGCGTAAATGTATTGGTGAATGACCACCGATGACATGGAGTTGGTTCGGGATTACGCCCGCAACCATTCCGAGCAGGCGTTTGCCGCGCTCGTGGGCCGCCATGTCAACCTCGTCTATTCCGTTGCACTACGGCAGGTGCGCGATGTCCATCTGGCCGAAGAAGTCACCCAGGCGGTTTTTGTCATTCTGGCGAAAAAGGCGGGATCACTTGGCGGTAAAACCATTCTTCCCGGCTGGCTATGCCGGACGGCGCGATACGTTTCGGCCAATGCGTTGACCATTCAACGCCGCCGCCAGCGTCGTGAGCAGGAGGCTTATATGCAAACAACTTTGAACGAATCACCGGCGCAGGAGAATTGGCAGCAGATAGGCCCGCTATTGGAAGCCGCGCTTGGCCGGTTGAGCGCCCAGGACCATGATGCAGTCGTGCTGCGTTTTTTCCAGGGCCGAAGCCTGTGTGAAGTGGGGGCGGCGCTCGGCACGAGTGAGGAGGCAGCCAAGAAACGGGTGAGCCGGGCATTGGATAAGCTCCGGCATTATTTCTTGAAGCAAGGCGTTGATTCCACCGCCGCGACCATCGCCGATTCCATTTCCGCCAATTCCATCCAAGCCGCGCCGGCGTTGCTGGCCCAATCCGCGACCGCCTCTGCGCTGGCCAAAGGCGCAGTCGCAACCGCCTCAACCGTAACCCTTGCAAAAGGAGCATTGAAACTTATGGCATGGACAAAAGCCCAAACAACTGTCGTGGCGGCCGCCATCGTTTTGCTGGCCGCCGGAACCACTACTGTGGGCCTTAAAACCTATGAACATCACCGGATGTTTGCCTGGGAACGGGGACCTTTCCCCGATGTCGGTAAGGACGAGGGTGCGGCAGATGCGTTGCTCTGGAAAGCCCCGACAGGACAGGTTCAAATTTCCCCATCGAAATATCACAAGTTCATGTTCTACCTGGGTGAAGGGGGGCCGGACCATCTTATTTCACCGGATGGCATCGTCAGCAACTACGACGAACCGTGGCGGGCGATGGGTATTGGGGTGACGCTCGATAGTATTGTACGCGATGCTTATATGACCGAGCAGATGCATCCGGAGTCATGGCGGACAATCTATCAAACGGAAATTCCGGGAAAACCGCTCTATAACTTTCTCTTCACGTTACCGACCAGTTCGCACGAGCCTCTGCAGGATTTGCTCCGGAAAAAAATCGGTATCACTGCCCAATGGGAGTCTGTCGAGACCAATGTACTGGTGCTGAGACTATCCAATCCCTCGGCGGCGGCCTTCAAACCGGCGGGCAGCCTGATGCGCAGCCTGGGCATGACTCCGACCAACGCCGACCAACAGATGGGGTATAACAATGACTGGCTTGAAAAATCTGTGACTGCCGCAAACGGCGGCATCATCAGCGAAACCCGCTTCAATTCGTCCATCGATCAAATGATCAGCCACATTTCCCTCGAAGCCACTTTTCAACTTCCCATCATCAACGAAACCGGTCTGACCAATACTTATGATTTTACCATCCGTTTTCCGCAATGGAATCGGAGTTGGAACGGTAAACCTAATGCATGGCAGGATGCTTGGAAAGAAGCTCTCAACAAACAGTTGGACCTTCAACTGGTCCCGGCGCAAAGGCCGGTGCAGATGCTGGTGGTGACGAAAGCGAAATGAATCACGTACTCGCGCTGGTATAGCGGCGCAACGAAAACTTCCAGAACCACTCGGAGATCACCGCCCAGGCGGCTCCCAATGCCAGCAGCAACACCCACCAGAACGGCGATTGCAATTTATCCGCCAGCACCCGCGTTGGCACGTTGGAAACCAGCAGGATGGGCAGCGCAAACGTGAACACCGCCTTGAACGCGCCGCGGAACACTTCATCCGGCATCCGCGCGATGTTGAACAAATTGTAGTAGCCCCATACGATGCCTTGTGCGCGCACGGTCCAAAAACTGATGGCCGCCAGCATGAACATGAGCATGTAATGGATCATCACGCCCATGGCACATAACAGGCTGAAACCGAGCAACTGCCCGGCAGTGGGATGGAGATGCAATTTCCCGGCGGCGAAAATCATCACGCACACCGCAAAGATCGCGTTCACGAACGCGCCCAGGTCCACTTGCCGGGTGGAGACGATGAAGCGCGTGTTGACCGGCAACGCCAGCAGGAAGTCCATCTTACCCGTGCGCACGAGCTCGGAGAGGCCAGTGCAGTTCGTCAGAAAAAACGCCTGGTAGATCTGTTGGATGAAATTGCTCGCGCCCACCAGCAGCACCATTTGCCATTTCGTCCAGGTGCCGATGGAGCTGGTCTGTGAGTAGAGGACCGTGACGAAACTCAACTGCAACCCGAACCACAGCAGCTCGACGATGATCCAGAGGATGAAATTGCCCTTGAACGACATCTCCCGCGCCACAGAATTTTTCCACAGCGCCGCATAGATGCTGAAGTAACGTCTCAGATTCACAGGGCAAGCATAGCCCCGGCGGCCCCGGCAATCAATTTAGTTGTCCTGCTTGTTCTTGTCATCCGGCATCAGGTTTTCCTCGATGCGCCTGGTATCGAGCAACTGACCGTCCGGGCCGTAGCGCAATTGGATGACCCAACCATAGACATCATCGGGCCATTTGCCATCTGGAAAAAGTTTGGTGGGATCTGCGCCCAATGCCTGGACCATTTGCGGGATGGCTTCGTGATGCCAGCAGATCAGGATGTTTTTTCCATAAGACTTTGAATGGATCGCATCGGCCAAACCCTTGAAATCTTTGCTTTTGAAACTGGTATCGATCGTAAGGCCAGTGGCCTTTGAAAGCGGTTCGAGTGTCAGGCGCGGACGATGGCTACCCTTGGAATCGGTCGCGGCGAACAAATAGTCCGGCTTGAATGGTTTCGTTTCCACGGTGAGATTGGTGAAGTAGCCCACATAGGCATCGGCGCGCTTGTATCCATCCGGCGTCAGGTCATAGCCGCTCTCAGGTTTTTCCGCGTGGCGGATAATGAGAATGACGGTATTTTTCAACGAGTCGGAATTCGTTGTGGCGTTCTGGGCAAGCGCCGCCGGCGATAGAATTGCCAGCGCACTGAGGAGGAATATTGTTTTCAAGAGCAATAGATATTCGAGATTTGCACTCTGAATTCAAGCTAATTCGTTATGGTAGACCCGGTTGATTGAACATGTTTGTGGTGGTATCGACACGCTCACCTCGTATTACCCATTCACCATGTAAATCAAGAAAAATGAGTACGATGGAACCTTATCGGAGAATAAAAAACGCGGACAGAGTCCGCGTTTCTTTGAAAGAAATTATTTACAGATCAGGACCGGCGGCGGGCAAATTTCATCAGGCCCAGCACGCCCAAACCGAACAGCTCCATCATTCCCGGTTCTGGAGCCGGTGTCACGGCGATGTCATCCAAGGTAAACGGCGTGTCCGTATTATAATTCGAATTGTAGATGACCCCCAATTGAAAATAACTGAACGAGCCGCCATCAGTGCTCTGAGCGGCTGTCAGGGTGCTTGCTTCTGTGCTGAAATTAAAGGTTGCCTCGGTCACACCGCCCCCGAGATTTGCCGTGCTGGCCGGGAAAAGTTGATCAAAGCCGCCTTGGTAGTTCAAAACCAGACCGAGCTGAAAATAACTTCCCGTGCCCGCCGGCGGTGTGGTGTATTCATACGTCAAAGTCGAAGCTTGCTCCAGTGCTGAAAGAAACGCCGCATTGCCTTGCTCACCCGGGCTGTCGATATTATCATACGTTCCAGATCCCCACGTCAAACTGAGTGAGCCTGCAGTTCCGGTTGCGCCCGCAGCCGTGGTGTTCCCAAGGCCGTTAATTGTCCCGCCATCCAGGTCAACGCTACTCGTGGATGTCGCCGTAAACCCGGTCCCAGACCAGCCGGTAAAATCGTTTTCGGTGGTGAATAAGGTTTGGGCTGGCGCATTCTGTAAAACAAGCGCAAGGGTCCCGATGGCTATTAAGAGTTTTTTCATATCGTTATGGTGATAACCGATTCGTTGATATTAACCTCTTGGGGCAATTCTGGATTGTCACCAAAATTGACTACGTCAACATGCCTGGGCCATTGACTTCTTCCAGCAGAATGCGAATTTTGTCACCATGGACTTACAGCTTGCCGGCAAACTCGCTCTTGTTTCAGGTTCCACCAAAGGCATCGGCGTGGCCATCGCCACCGGCCTCGCGCGCGAAGGCGCACGCGTCGTCATCAATGGCCGCACGGAGAAATCCGTTTCCGAAGCGCTCGGCAAAATCCGCCAGGAAGTCCCCAAAGCATCCCTGGAAAGTTTTGCCGGCGACCTCTCTGACGCCTCGACCGTCGAAAGGGTTGGCAAGCAATTCCCCGACGTGGAGATCCTCGTCAACAACCTTGGCATCTTTGAACCCAAACCCTTCGAGGAAATCTCTGACGACGACTGGCGCCGGTTCTTTGAAGTAAATGTGCTCAGCGGCGTCCGTCTGAGTCGCATCTATCTGCCCCGCATGAAAAAGAAAAATTGGGGCCGCATCGTCTTTATCAGCAGCGAGAGCGGCATCCAGATTCCCGCCGAGATGATCCACTACGGTATGACCAAAACCGCGCAACTGGCCGTCTCGCGCGGCATGGCCGAGACCTGCGCCGGCACCGGTGTCACCGTCAATGCCGTGTTGCCGGGGCCGACCCATTCAGACGGTGTGGATGAGTTTGTGAAACAATTGAGCGGCGGCAAGCTGTTCAGCGAATTTGAGAAAGAATTTTTCGTCAACGTCCGCCCCAGTTCATTGATCAAGCGCTTTGCGACTACCGAAGAAGTAGCCAATTTAGTTATTTATGTTGCCAGCCCACGTTCATCCGCGACTAATGGCGCCGCCTTGCGGGTGGATGGGGGAGTGGTGAAGGCGTGTTTTTAATTCTTTATTGGAACACTCACGGGCTTTCAAAATAAAAAAGGCCCGGAGCTTTCGCACCGGGCCTTACGCGCGGAACCAGATTATTACGGCAACAAATGCGGCGTATCGGTCAACGAGCTCAATGAGCAGCTGACCTGCGGAGCGGCGCCGACCGAAAAGGTGCTATAAGTGCCACCCGCCGGACATGCCGGAACGCTGCTGTTGGAGTTCAGCTTGATATAGGCTGAAACGGTGGACACGCTGGCGACGGCTGCCCCCGTGGTCTGGCCAGTCTCCAACGCCCATTCGTTGATAGCTGCATCAATCTGGCGAAGGTTGTTGATACAGGCGTTCTGTTGGGATTTAGAGCGCGCGCGGATGAAATTGGGAATCGCGATAGCTGCCAAAAGGCCGATGATGGCCACAACTATCATGATTTCCACCAGCGTGAAACCCGCCTTGCGCGTTGATTTTACTTTCTTCATATGTTCCTTTCACTTGAACTGCGGCGTGAACATACAATAGGCGGGTTATTGATGATGACGGAATTCGTTCACTGATTGCCTATTGCGACCGCAACGCGAACACTCTAGCATCCCCGATGCCAGTTTTCCTATGGGGTAATTGTCCCATAAAAGCGACATAAGATTTCCTCGTTTTTTAGAAGTGTCCTAATATTGGGCAGGGATTCCCAAAAGCAGCCTCACCAGTTGTTGCAATGGCTTTGTAACCATAGTCAAACACCTTTGCAAATGGGTTTTTCAGCAGGGTATAGCGTCCGGCCTCGAGGCAGAACCTCGACGCTACCTGTTTTGCAGAAGCTTCAAACTACTCGTGTTTCTATCGCTGAAAACAAGCAAAGCTTGTGTTAGGAAGCGGGCTAAAGACAAATAATTGCCTGCCGCAAGTCCAGGCGGAGAAAAAAAACGAATGATAGCCAACAATTGGCCGATGGATTACAGCCGGTTTTTGCCGGCGGCTTTCGCCTTTTTCCATCGTGCGCGGGCAGCTGCGGCAATCTTTGCCTTGGCGGCGGCCGACATGGGCTTGCGCTTGCGCTTCGGCCTTCCTGCGGATGACTTTCCAAACCCTTCCAAAATCCGGTCCAGCTCACTTTGAAGATCCGAGATTTTGTCTTTCAGTTTTGCGGCCTGCCGCAGTTGTTTAGCAGATAGGTTTATTAATGAACTCATAAAGCGAACACAAATAGCCGAATTGAGAACTTAAGCAACCTTTTTCATCGGTTTTATAAGTAGGTAATCACCCTACGGCGGGCGTTAGCTATCTTTCCCCAATAATTGGAATTTATTTAATCAATAAAATCTCTATCAAATGAATCTAGATTCCATTTATTGCCATCCGCAACCGAGCGCCTTGATCAGGTTTACCGCTGCTGTCAGGCGCGCGCCCTGTAATTCCACGGCGTTGCGCTCTTCGTTCAATGCGTCCGTCTCGGCGGTCGCCACGTCCAGATACGTTATCAATCCGTCTTTATACCGGTTGTTGGCAATCTCCAAAGTTCGTTGCGACGAAGTTACGGCTTCGCTGTCCGCCGCCCCTTCATCCGCCAGCAATCGTTGAGCCGCCAGCTCATCCTCCACTTCGCCAAAAGCGCTCAATACCGTTTGCCGATAATCGGCAACAGTTTCGTCGTAGGCCGCGCGCGCCCCGGCCAGGTTGGCGCGGTTCAAACCACCCGTAAAGATTGGCAGTTCAATGGATGGACCCACCGACCAAAGCCGGCTCGACCAGTTGAACCACGAGCTGGCATCAACCGATTGAAATCCCGCCAGGCCGTTGATGCGGATGGTCGGGAAAAACGCGGCATCCGCCACCCCCACGTCCGCGTTCGCCGCCGCCATCCTGCGCTCCGCCGCCGCAATATCGGGACGATGTTCCAGCAATTCGCTCGGCAAATCCACGGGAACCTCCGGAACGATCAGGTTGTTTGATACATCAACTATCACGTTGAAATCCACCGGCGATTGGCCGCACAGGATGGCCAGCGCATGAAGCGCCTGTGCCCGGCGCAATAGTATATCCGGTTGCTGGGCTTCGGCGTCATGCAAAGCCGTCGCCGCCTGCGAAACATCCAGGTCGGACGCGATGCCACCCCGTCGCCGGTTTTGGGTCAATTCAAGCGAACGTCGGAACGTCTCGATCGTGTTGGTGACCACATTATATTCCACATCCAGCGTTCGTAAGGCGAAGTAGTTGTCGGCCACTTCAGCCGCCACGTCGAGTTTAGCCGATTCCCAATCATCCGCGCTGGCCGTAAAGCGCGCATGCGCCGCCTGTGATTCCCGCCGCACGCGGCCCCACAGATCAATTTCCCAACCGAGATAGAGCGGCGCGGTAAACGTGTTGTACGTTTTGCTGGCGCCGGCCGCCACGCCGTTTTCCGGCTCATTGACACTCGTGCGCTGGCGATTGATGTCGCCGCCCGGTGTGCCGCCCAGTGTCAGTTGTGGATAAAATTCAGAACGCGTCTCCGCCAGCAGCGCGCGTGCTTCCTCGAAGCGCGCGCCCGCCGCCACCAGATTTTGGTTGTTCGTCAAGGCGAGCGTCTCCAACCCGTTCAACTCTTCATCCTGGAAGAGCTGCCACCAGTCACCACGCGGCAAGTTCGCCGAAGGCTCGGCGATTTTCCAGGCCACTTGATTGGTCCCCGCCGACGGTTCGGTGAACGCCTTTGGCGTCGGTTTGTTTGGCAGGGCCGCCGCTGGATGATAATTCGGCCCCACTGCGCAACCCGCCAAAACAAGGCTGAGCGCAAAAAATATGATGCTCGCCGGATTTTTC
>Ga0206819_10061_pt1 | contig 42397 bp, 40 predicted proteins | sample Alteio_BWOrgCont_87_FD_152855 | JGI IMG/M metagenome (GOLD analysis project Ga0206819, IMG submission 152855) | Enriched cells from forest soil in Barre Woods Harvard Forest LTER site, Petersham, Massachusetts, United States -... | ecosystem: Environmental > Terrestrial > Soil > Temperate forest >... | reverse complement strand
ACTGGGTAAGCTCGCCACGGATGACAAGGTGAACGAAGCAGTCAGGCAGCACGCGAAAGTCGCGATGGAGAAGCTTCAATGAGGGCGATTCTTGCGATGCTCGCTGCCGCGACAGCCTTCGCGCAAATTGACGACCGGAGTACCGAGCACAAGTCGTATGCCGGCGTTCACGAGCTGGTGATCGACAATATCCGCGGCGATATCGAAGTGACCGCGTCCACGGGCGCGTCGGTTGAGGTGGAGATCGGAAAGACGTTGAGCGCCCGTTCGCAGGACCGGCTGGCGATCGCGAAGAAGGAAATTTCGCTGGCCGAGCGGCGCGAGGGCGGACTGCTGGAATTGATGGTCGACGGTCCGTTCCGCTGCCATTGCAGCGACAATTCGATCAACTTTCACGGCGACCAGTTGTACAGCTTCAACTACCGGTTCAAGATCAGTGTGCCGAAGAATATCAGTCTGGATCTCCGGACGGTGAATTCCTCTGACATCCGCGTGCAGGGGACGGCGGGCGATTTCCGGATCAGCAATGTGAACGGCGGAATCGAGATGCGCGATGTGGAAGGCTCCGGATCGGTCCACACGGTGAACGGCGGGGTGAAGGTGACATTTGCACGCAATCCGGCGGGCGCCACGTCGTTCAAATCGGTGAACGGGACGCTGGACGTTGCGTTCCCCGCCGGTCTGAACGCCGACGTCCGGATGAAGACCATGAATGGCGGGATGTACACGGACTTTCCGGTTTCCGCGGTGCCGGTGGCCGCGAGCCAGCCGGAGCATCGCGACGGGAAGCTGCTGTGGAGGAGCAATCGAATGACTGCGGTCCGCATCGGCAGCGGCGGGCCGGAGTTGAGTTTCGAGACGTTGAATGGAGAGGTACTGATTCGTAATCGGGAGAAATGAAGATGAAAAAAACAAACAAAACAACAATCATCTGGCTGGCGGGTGTGCTGGTGGGGACGCTCGCTTTTGGACAAGACTCGGGGGATCGCGTTACGGTACCGTTCCGCGACAATTCGCGGCCGCGAACGCTGGTGGTGAGCATGATTCAAGGCAGCATCACCGTTCGCGGCTACAATGGCAACGACGCAATTGTCGAAGGGTCGGGCGGCTCCAGCCGGCGGCACTCAACCCCGCCTCCGGGCATGCATCGCATCGATCCGAGCAGTTCCGGCCTGGATATTAGCGAGGACAACAACACCATCACGATTCACGGCGGCGTGATCCATTCCTCTGACGTCACGGTGCAGATCCCGGCGCAGACCACGCTTCGGCTCAAGACTGTGAATGGCGGGAAGATCACCGTCGAAGGGGTCTCCGGCGATGTCGAGGCGGATAACACCAACGGATCGGTGATCATCACTGACGTTTCCGGATCGGTCGTCGCCAATTCGACCAATGGAAAAGTCACCGTGACGCTCAACAAGGTCACGGCCAATAAGAACATGAGCTTCTCGACGCTGAACGGCACCGTGGACGTGACGCTTCCCGCCGACACCAAGGCGAACCTGCGCATGCGCACCGATAACGGCGATATGTGGAGCGATTTCGACGTAAAACTGGACGGCGCACATCCACCCCAGGTGGACGACCAGCGGAAAAGCGGCGGCCACTATCGCGTGAAGATGGACAAGACCATCTACGGTTCCATCAACGGCGGCGGACCGGAAATTGAACTCAGGACCTACAACGGCAGCATCTACCTTCGCAAGAAATAACCTTCTACAATAGGAGGTTCATGCCTCGATTCCCCGGTGTTGACTACCTTTCCATCGATTCCCAGTTCAGTGAGCAGGAACTCATGGTCCGCCAGACGGCGCGTCAGTTTGTCGACGACCGCGTCATTCCGGTGATCCGCGACTGTTATCGGGATGCTCGCTTCCCCATGGATCTGGTTCCCGAGATGGGCCGGCTGGGTTTTTTCGGCGCCAATCTGGAAGGCTACGGCTGCGCCGGAATGAATAACGTCGAGTACGGCCTGCTGATGCAAGAGCTGGAACGCGGCGACACCGGGGTGCGCAGCTTCGCCAGCGTCCAGGGCGGCCTGGTGATGTATCCGATCCTCACCTACGGAAGTGAGGAGCAGAAGCAGCAATGGCTTCCGCGGCTGCAATCCGGCGAGGCGGTGGGATGTTTCGGACTCACCGAGCCGGGATTTGGATCGAATCCCGCCGGTATGCTGACCAAGGCGATCAAGCAGGGCTCCAACTGGATCCTCAGCGGCGAAAAGACGTGGATCACCAATGGGTCGATCGCCAATGTCGCCATCGTGTGGGCGCGCGCGGAAGATGGAATCCGCGGATTCCTGGTGGAACGCGGCACGCCTGGATTCACGTCCAGCGAGCTGCACGGGAAACTATCGATGCGCGCGTCGGTGACGGCCAGCCTTTCGTTCAGCGATTGCCGGGTTCCAGAGAGTGCGATGCTGCCCGGTGCGCGCGGTCTCAAAGGACCGCTCGGGTGTCTGAGCCAGGCGCGCTATGGAATCGGCTGGGGAGTGATCGGCGCGGCCATGGATTGTTACGAGACGGCGCGGTCGTATTCGGTTCTGCGCAAGCAGTTCGACGACCAACCAATCGCGTCGCACCAGCTGGTACAGGAGAAGCTCGCGGACATGATCACGGAGCTCACCAAGGCTCAACTGCTGGCTCTGCACGTGGGGCGTTTGAAGGATGAGGGCAAGGTCGAGCCGGCGCACATTTCCATGTTGAAGCGGAACAACGTGAGGATGGCGCTCGAATGTGCGCGTCAGTCGCGCGACCTGCTGGGCGGGAACGGCATCATGGACGAGTATCCCATCATGCGCCACCTGTGCAATCTTGAGACGGTCAAGACGTATGAGGGGACAGATCACATTCATACACTGGTGATTGGCGAACGGGTGACGGGCGTCGCCGCTTACAAGTAAGCCGTGCTAGCATAAAAGGCAGCGAAATCCTCGCGAAACTCTTATGGTTGTTCTCCTGACGATTATTCACGTGATTGTGTGCGTTTTCCTGGTCGTGGTAGTGCTGCTGCAAAGCGGCAAAGCCGCCGACCTGGCGGGAGCATTCGGCGGTATGGGATCACAGACGGTATTCGGCCCGCGCGGATCGGCCACGGTGCTTTCGAAGGCCACCACCATCGCGGCGGCGCTGTTCATGTGTACGTCTTTGACGCTTTCGATCCTGGCGCAGCGCGCGGGCCACACAACGCCGTCGCTGTTGAACAAGGCGGCCAAACCAGTTCCGGCTCAGACGCAACCGGGGCAAACGCAGCCGACCAACATCAATCCGGGCGGCACGGTTCCGATCACGGTAACCCCATCGTCAGAAGGAAGGAAAGGAACGCCGCAGCAACTTCAGGTTCCGGTAGTTGGGGATCCAAACGCGAAGAAGCCGGACCAGAAGAAGTAAGCCCACCTGCGGAGGTGGCGGAATTGGCAGACGCACTAGCTTGAGGTGCTAGCGAGGTACTCAAGTCATGTTCTTTGAAATCATTTAGTTGCACGCAAAGCGGGACGCCAATGTAACCCGTTTTGTAACCATTGCGGCCATGGCGGAATTGGCAGACGCGCCAGCTTGAGGTGCTGGTTCTGGAAACGGAGTGGAGGTTCAAGTCCTCTTGGCCGCACCATAAAATTGAGCAGTTCACTGGGCCGGGGCCAAAATCCCGGCCCTTCGTTTTTCTAAGCCGAAGGTGTCGCGTTCCTTGCTTTCAGAACGACCAGAGCTTCAATGGGGAGAGGGTGCCTGTGCGTTTTCAGGGTCCGGGCCTCCTTTCACACCCCAATCACCCACGCCCCTGTAGCCCCAATTCTGGCCAAAAAATCAACCCATATTCTGGAAAGCAAATTCTCATCATCAGATGCTCAGAGGAATCGCGTGGGCGAATCCGCGCGGACGCGCGGACCGGGCTCTACGCGCTGACGCTTGCCGAGTCTCCCGTGGGCGGGAGTCTCGGCCCATGCGGGTGACGATCCCTTTCGCGGAAGACGCGAGCAGGATCGTGGCATTGAGTTACGCAATGCCGGAAGTCCAGATCGGGTTCGGGCCTTGTATGAAGGCTAAACGGCGTTACTATGCACAGTTGGGAAACAATGGATGATGCCATGATCGACAAGGAAAAAGGCCATGCCGGCGAGACTGATCCGCGCCTGCTCGCCGCCGACCTAACAGAACAGGAGTTCTTGGGAGACCTGAAGTTACATTCCCATCCTGGCGGCGATTTTGTGGATGCCTACCGAGATGCCTACCCCTGGTCCAAACTTCCAAGCCACCCCCTGATCCACCCCAATGAAGGCTACATCCTCCACTATGATTCCGCTCCTCGAATGACGCCTCTGGTATTTCTTGAATACAAGGATGAGTTGGTTGGCGTATTTGAAAATGACAATTTGACCGTCGCTGAGGATCACCAACGCAAAGGTTTGGGGTCTGAGTTGATCCTTGCGGGGTTCGCTCAAGCTCCCTGGAAGGATCTGAAGGACAGAAAGGTGACCGAGGCCGGGGCCGCCACGCTCCGACGTGCTTACCGGCTCGCCAAGGAAGTTCACGCGGAACGCGGAAGATCCAAATGAGTAGACCTGTGAGCCTTTTTTCCGGTTATTCTCAGCGCGAAAACCGCACCACCAATTATTGTCTACTACTCTTGAAAATGCTGTACGAAGAGAACCCCAAGTTTCTCGCCGAAGTGATGAGCGCATTCGTCGGAGAAGACTTGAGCGAGCACATAGGCGTCAAGTTCCGTCAGCAGGAACGGAAAGATTCTAGTGTTCCGGACGGGCTCATTCTTCAGCCGGCGTTCACCATCTACATTGAAACCAAGAATTGGGACTGGTTCTATCAGGATCAACTCGAACAGCATCTTCAGGCCCTGGATCGGGAAAACACGGGGTTGAAAGTCCTGATTGCGTTGGCCAACTTCGAGAGCATCGATCGCGAGAAATTTGCGCCGGTCCACAAACTGTGCGCCGAGCAATACAGGAACTCGATCGTGTTCAAGGAAGTCTCTTTCGAAGATTTCGTTCTAGCCTTGGAGCATCCGCCGTTACCTAAAAACCTGGCCGACGCGGTCGCGGACTTCAGATCGTATCTGGACGAACAGAATCTGCTCCCCTCCTGGCAAAGATTGCTCGATGTGGTTAACTGTGCCGGCATACCGGACGATGTGCTGGTCGGGAATGTCTACATGTGCCCCGCGACCGGCGGCGCCTACAACCACCAACGCTGCAAGTTTTTTGGCATGTACCGGAACAAGCGGATAGAACAGGTCGCCCTCATCGAGGGTATGGTTGATGTTGAGGCTCCCGGCAACGCTAGCCTCAAGTGGCAGAACGTGCCCGGCTCAAAGGGCGAGATGGAGACGCGAGCCGCGGCGAAGGTTCAAAACTTACGTCCGGACGCATACCCGACGCGGGTTTTTCTGCTCGGTCCGCTCTACGGAACGAACTGCCAAAAGGATAGTCCCGGAGGGATGCAGACAAGCAAGCAGTACTTTGATGTCGGCTCGCTAAAGGCGGACAACGCGGAACAACTCGCGGATGTTTTGTCAGACAAGACATGGTCACAGATACGCGGCTTATAAGGTAAGCAAATCGAAGCGTTCGGTGATGCCGGATGGGGCTGGGTCGTTATCCGATGAGCGCACGTATCTTCGCCCGCACTTCGGCCAGTTGTTCCGGCGACACGCGGCCCTTCGGTTTGGCATCCCGGCTGCGCCAGTCAATGCTCTTCACTTGATCAGCCAAGACGGCATTCGGCGGCGTGCCGCCGATGAAAACCTCAAACGGATAATTCTTGATCTGCGTCGTCAGCGGACAGCAGATCATCAGGCTCGTCTTGCCGTTATATGCAGCCGGACTCAGAACGAGCGCCGGGCGGTGCCCGGCCTGTTCATGACCAGCCTGCGGGGTGAAGTTGATCCATACGATCTCGCCGGCGTCGGGCACGTACTGCTTCGCCATTACCAGACCTCTTTGCCTTGCGGCGGTCCGAAATCAACCGGCTCGTGCTGGTTCTTCGCGGTGATGCCTTTCAGCAGATCGCCCAAAACGTACGTTTTTTGCCGCACCGGTTCAATGACGATCCGGCCTTTCTCTTCGCGCACCTCCACGACCTCGTCGAGATCAAGGTGCATGGCTTCCATCACGGAGGCCGGAATCCTCACAGCCGCGCTGTTGCCCCACTTCTTTACCGTCGCTTTCATGACCGCCTTCGCTGTATCAACCTTGTATATACATTATGACATCAGGCGCGGCATGTGTCAACAATGTAGAGACATGCGCTGTTCACGGGCATCCCGCCAATATCATTCAAGTGCCGGTTGTGTATTTACAGAATATTAAACCTAAGGATGTAGTCTGATTTTGAGGATGGGAAAGTGTCATGTCCACGCCGACAGAAGACGATCTCGAAACGATACCGGACGGCGAGCTGCTGGCTCTGCCGACCGGGGCGATTCCGCCGGGATGGCTGAGTGAGTTCTTCGGGCGCAAGGCCGCCGTGATCCACCAGCAGGACGCCGACGAACTCGCGCTTGAGTTGTCCGGTGATTCCACGCGGCACCTGATGATCTTTCCCGGTACGGACCCGAAGGAGAAACGCCGGCGAGAGGAAGAAGCACGCCGCAGCGCCCTGCTGGCCGAACAGGAAATGCTGGAATACCGCGAGCGCTCCGACCGCCTGCTGGCGCAGATCGAACAACGTCAGGTCGCTGTCGATAAACGCCGGAAGGAAATCGAGGACAACGCGCTCAAGCTGCATGACGGCCGACGCGTCTACGTTGACGGAAGCCAATACCGCGATGAGCAGGGCCGCGTGCTGGAGGGCAGGGACCGCGACGAAGCCGCCGCGCTCCATCAGGAAAAACCCAACGCCTCAACGTGGCAGGACCGGCAGAAGACCATCGCGGAAGCCGATGAACTCGAACGCCTGAAGCAGAAAGTCCTGAACGACCGGCAGGAGGCGGAGCGGGGAGGGCAGGACATCAGCGCCGCCAATGACCGGCTGTCAGGCTACGAGAAGGAATTCCAGAACAATCTCGCAACGACACGGGCAGATATCGCCGCCAAGACGCCAACTGATCTCGCGGCGTCGTACAGCACAGATTACATGGCGGCCTACGGCGACGAGTACACCATCTCGACTGTTCCGGCCTTCACAAGAGCGGCGGACGGACAGACCGTCGACGACCGCAAGGATACCGAGACGGAGAATCCCCAGACGCAGAATGCGCCGCGACCTTCAGGCCAGGTCGCGCCCAAGATCAGCTAATCGTTTTGCAACCCGCTCCATTTTCCTCCAACGCAAAGCTGTCAGATCGGTCCTTGCCGTCAAGGGTTTCACGAGCGCAAAACCTGCGCCCTTGACTGGCAGCGGCCCGATCCGAAGAACCTCCTTGTCCTCATAAGAGGAAAATGGATGTTTTGAAAACGCTATATAAGGAAGGACAGGGCCGCCTCGTTGGGCGGCAAGACGCTTATGATCGTGGCTGACAGAAACTTTGAAGATCACCGTAACGGATTCATTCGACTCGGGTTATACTCTTGTATGAAGCTTTTTCTCGCTTTTTTTGTCCTCATGACAGCGCAGGCGATGAGCCTGAAAGACTTCAACACCAAGCCTACTCATGACCGCTCGGTTTACGTCGTGGATTTCATCGAGAAGATGACCGGCGACCTCGGCGCGAAGAATCCGCAACTGGCGCAGGACATCCGCGATTGGTTCTCGCGCACGCAGGAAGGCAAGCCGTTCTCGGCAGGACTTGAGAAGCTGTATGTCGAACTCGGCGCACTGGAGAGCCTGGCGCAGGACGGGAAGGTCGATCTGTCGAAAATCCAGGTCGAAGGCGTCATCGTCAAAGTGGTGAAGGACAAATTCCCGCCGCAGCCGTCACAGAAGTAGCGCGTTGCAGGAAGCGAATAGAAACATGAAGTGGCCATCAAATCTGCTATCAGCGGCGCTTGCCGTTCTGACCGCTTGCGCCTCACCGGCAGCGGTGATGGGTGCTGACGATCCTCAGGCAACAAAGCCTGCTGTAAGTGACGCGGCTTCCACCGACAAGCCGCCCATGATTGTTCACAACCCCGACGGAACATTCACGATTCAAAAGCAGCCTCCGAAAGCGGGGGCTAAAGACAGCACAGCCAAAAAGGGTTTGGTCATTCCCCCTCAGGTTGTTGTTCCGATCATTCCGGCTCCCGAAAAACGAAATTAGCGCGGCTCATCCTCACCCGCCCGAATTGATAAACTACGGCTACGCAGGGAGGGAGCATGCCCCAGACCGCCCGCATCGCCGCCGTTCTGGCATTCGCGTTCGCCTGCGTTCCCGCGCACGCCCTCAGCATGAAAGATTACGAGGCGAAGTCCGATGCGGACAAGCTTCGTTATCTACAAACCTGCATCAGCAATCTGGTCAACGAGGTCGCAAAAACCGACCGTCCCTTGTCGCTGAAGATCAGGACCTACTATTACGACAAGGCGCCCGGACGCCAGTACCCTGAAGGCACCTACGATCTGCTGGGCAGGATCGTCGGGCTTGAGCAGCAGGCGGCCAAGGACAAGAGCATCGATCTCGCCTACATCGAGGTCGAGGAAGTCGTCGTTCGCACAACGGCGGCGAAATTCAAGATCCCCGCGCCCGCGGATTTTCAGAGAAAGGCTGATCCGCCCGCCGCGCCGCGTCCGGCTGCGCCAGCGCCAGCCCCGCGCCCGGCGGCACCGGTCGATGATGATCCGATAGGGCCGGGGGGCTTCATCAAGCCCCCGGACAGTCCGCAGAAACCCGCCGATGACCCGATTGGACCCGGCGGTTTCATCACGCCGCCGACCGTCTATAAGGTCAGTGCGTTTGAACCGCGATGGGTAGGACGCACCATGATCGTCGAAGGAACCATCGCGCGGGTGGAGGAGGATCGCGCGTCTTATGTGAACATTTATTTCAGGGAGTCGCCGGACGGCAGCTTTACCGGGTATTCGCCGCTACCCGGCCTGTTCTTGGACCACTATGGCCACGACTTCGCAGCCCTTGTCGGCAGGACCGTCCAGATCGAGGGCGAAGTCCAGCCCTTTCGCGGCACCAAGGGGAGCATCCGCATTCTGGATTTGAAGCAGATGAAGGTCCGCTGAGAAGAGCCGGGCAGCGCGCCCCTGCTGCATGTCCTGTATGGGATCATAATCAACATGGCCGACGATCCGGTCGATAAATTCCTCGCCGAGCAGAAGACGCTCGAAGCCCATCGCCACGAACTGATCAAGGAAGTCCTTCGCCAGAAGGAAGCTGCCATCAAGGGCTTCGATGAGAAGCTGGCCAAGCTCGGTTACGACGGCGAGCACGCGCCGAAACGGAGCCACCACAAGGACGACGGCGACAAGAAGGCGCCGGAATAGCGCCACCGGGTCTGAGGGGTCGTTGCACCGCTCTTCGCCGCCCAAATGCTCGTGTGTTTGACTACATTTGCCCGCAAATGTCTGCTAAGTTAAGACTTCTGAACAACTTGATCGGGATCTATGAAGGGGATATCTGCCAATTTCGACTTCCTGGGGACGCACGACGCGCAGCTCGTGCGGCTCGGCGGTCTGGCCGAACGGTATTTCAAGGATGACCCCAATACCTCCCTCATCAAGCTTCGGCAGTTCGGTGAAGTCCTCGCTCAGCTGACCGCTGCGAAATCGGGCCTCCTCGCATCGCCCGAGGAGCAGCAGGCTGATCTTCTCCGCCGCCTCAAATTCGAACGCGTTATTCCGCGCGAAGTGGGTGATCTGTTTCACCAGCTCCGCATCGCCGGCAACCGTGCGACTCATACCAGTGCCGGAGATCACGCCGAGGCGCTCAGCACGCTGAAGATTGCGCGCGAGCTTGGCATTTGGTTTCACCGCACCTTTGCTGACAAGAAATTCTCTGCTGGCGCGTTCGTGCCGCCGCCTGATCCAGCTGCAGCGACCAAAGCATTGCAGGAAGAACTGGAGCGTTTACGCAAGGCTCTCGATGAAACCAGGTCTGACGCTGAAAAAGCGCGCATTGCGGCAGACTCGGAAGCACGCGAGCGGATGAGCGCTGACGAACGCGCACGCAAGGAACGCGAAGAGCGAGCAGTATGGGAGCAGCTCGCCAGTGAAGCTGAAAACGCCAAGGCGCAGCTTTCTGCCGAATTACAGGCCCTGCAGGCGGCCGCTGCGCAGGCGCCGGCGCAGACGATGGCCGCCATCGTCGCTCAGGCGGACGCCGCCGCCGCCGAAATCAACATCGATGAGGCTTCCACCCGCACGCTCATTGATACCCAGCTTCGCGCGCGCGGCTGGGAGGTCGACACCCAGGATATGCGTTACGCCACCGGGACCCGGCCGGCGAAGGGCCGGAATATGGCCATCTCAGAATGGCCGACCAAGAGCGGTCCCGCCGACTACGCGCTGTTCGTCGGCACGAAATGCATCGGAGTCGTTGAAGCCAAGCGCAGGAACAAAAACGTTTCCGCTCATATCGATCAGGCGCAGCGCTATGCCCGCGGTTTCCGTTTTGAAGGCGGGGCCGAGCCAATCGGCGAACCGTGGCCCGATATTGGGAACGAGCGGTTTTTTGTTCCTTTCGTTTTTTCCACTAATGGCCGTCCTTATCTGAAACAGGTCGAGACAGAGAGCGGCATCTGGTTCCGTGATGCGCGCAAGCCGTCCAACCATCGCCGGGCGTTGTCGGATTGGCCCACGCCGGACGGGCTTAAGGGAATGCTCGAAATCGACGCCGAAGCCGCCCAGGCTGACTTGAAAGCGCGTCCCTTCGATTTCGGATTCCCTCTTCGCCCGTACCAAAAGCACGCCATCGAGGTCGTCGAAGCTGGCCTCGCTGAAGAACGCCGAAACATGCTTCTCGCCATGGCGACCGGCACCGGCAAGACGAAGCTTGCAATCGCCATGCTCTACAGGCTTCTCGCCGCCAAGCGTTTCCGGCGGGTAGCCTTCATCGTGGATCGTAACGCCCTCGGGACGCAGGCCGCCGGCGAATTCTCAACAACGCGTATCGTCAGCGCGAAGACTTTCGCCGACATCTTCGGCCTCAAAGGGCTTGATACCGTCAAGCCAGATTCCGAGACCAAGGTACATATCTGCACAATCCAGGGGCTGGTCAAACGTGTTTTATACACGGACGACCCGGCCGATGTGCCGCCGGTCGATCAGTATGACCTCATGGTCGTCGATGAATGCCACCGGGGCTATCTCCTCGACCGCGAAATGTCGGACGCTGAGCTGAGTTTCCGCAGCCAGGATGATTACATCTCGAAGTACCGCCGCGTTCTGGAGCATTTCGATGCGGTCAAGATCGGCCTGACCGCGACACCAGCGCTACACACCGTCAGTATTTTCGGAGATCCGGTTTTCAAGTACTCCTACCGCGAGGCGGTCATCGACGGATACCTGATCGATCATGAGCCCCCGGTACAGATAACGACAGCTCTCAGCAAGGCCGGGATCAAGTTCGCCAAGGACGAGGAAATCGAGCTGATCGACTCCCGCACCGGCAAGATCGATCTCGCCAGGATTCCCGACGAAATCCGTTTCGCGGTTGATGAGTTCAACAAGAGAGTCATCACCGTGCCGTTCAACAGGACGGTTGCCGAGGAGTTGGCCCGCCATATCGATCCCAATCTCCCAGGGAAAACGCTGATCTTCGCGGTGAGCGACGCTCATGCCGATATCATCGTGGACGAAATCAAGAAGGCGCTCCGCGATGCCTACGGCGAGATTGAAGACGCCGCCATACGCAAGATCACTGGCAGCGTCGATCATGTCGGGGCGCTCATCCGTTCCTATCGCAACGACGCCTTGCCCAAAATCGCCGTAACCGTGGATCTCCTGACCACGGGCATCGACGTGCCGAGTATCGAGAATCTTGTATTCATTCGACGCGTCAACAGCCGCATCCTTTACGAACAGATGCTGGGTCGCGCTACTCGCCAGTGCCCCGAGATCGGCAAGGAAACCTTCCGTATCTTCGACGCCGTCGATCTCTATCCACACCTCCAAAATCTTACGGAGATGAAACCGGTTGTTGTCAATCCGGACATCAGCCTCGAACAGCTCTTCCAGGAATTCGCTGCCCTTCAGGATGCTTCACACCGTGAGACTGTCCGCGAACAGATTTTAGTAAAGATGCGCAGGCGGATAAAGCGGCTGCACGATCAGGCGCGCGCCATGTATCAGACCGAAACCGGCGAGACGCCCGAAGCGACACTCAAGCGTCTTGCGGACGAACCGCCCGCCGCCGTGGCAGCGTGGGTGAAGCAGCGGCCAAATCTCGGCCGCATCCTCGATTGGGACCCGGATGATAGTGGGCCGATCCTGATCCCGATTTCGCATCACCCCGATCAGGTTGTCGCGGTCACTCGCGGCTATGGCGCCGGACAGAAGCCGGAGGACTTTCTCGACGGCTTTACGGTTTTCATCAAGGGCAACATCAACAAAATCGAAGCCCTGAATATAGTCGTCCAGCGCCCGCGCGACCTGACGCGCGCGGAACTCAAGGCCCTGCGGCTTGAGCTGGATGCTCTCGGTTACTCGGATGCCAACCTCCGTCGCGCGTGGTCGGATGCCAGGAATGAGGATATCGCCGCGTCGATTATCGGTTTCGTGCGGCAAGCGGCCCTCGGGGATGCTCTCGTCCCCTTTGACGTTCGTGTCCGCTCCGCTATGCAGCGAATCCTGGGCAGCAAGCCTTGGACGGATGTGCAACGAAAATGGCTGAAGCGCATCGAGGAGCAACTGACACGTGAAATGGTTGTTGACTGCGCCGCCATAGATGAGGAACCATTCAGCAACGACGGCGGGTTTCAGCGGCTCAATAAGGTGTTTGGGGGGCGGCTTGAGGCAGTCTTGAGCGATATCAACGACGAATTATGGAAGAAAGCAGCTTGATGAACGGCAATGGCCTTACACGCGAGATCGTCGCGAAACTGTGGAACCTCTGTAACGTTTTGCGTGACGACGGAATTACGTACACGGATTACGTCACGGAACTGACGTTTCTACTTTTCCTCAAGATGCTAGCGGAAACTGGGCACGAGGAGCGCCTGCCCAAGGCCTACCGGTGGGAGACACTCGCGCGCGGGGAGGGACTGGAGCAGTTGGAGTTTTATCGCCAACTACTGCTTGATCTCGGCAATTTGAAAAAGACAAAAGATCAGGTCGTGCTGGCTATATTCACGGACGCCCAGACAAAACTTCGCAAACCCACCAATTTGAAGGCGCTCACCGATGCCATTGACAAGCTCGACTGGTTCTCGGCGCGCGAAGAGGGTCTTGGCAACCTGTATGAAGGCCTTTTGGAAAAAAATGCGAGCGAAAAAAAATCAGGCGCCGGGCAGTACTTCACGCCACGCCCTTTGATTGATTGTATCGTGCGTCTGGTAAGGCCAGTGGCGGGGGAAATAATTCAGGACCCTGCGGCCGGCACGGGCGGTTTTTTGGTCGCTGCCGATCGTTACATCAAGGATCGGACTGATGATCTCTATAAGTTGAAGGAGTCAGGGGCGTTTTTTCAGCGACATAGCGCGTTCATTGGCGTCGAGCTTGTGCCCGAAACCCACCGCCTTTGCCTGATGAACCTCATGCTTCATGGCATTGAGAGCATGGTGGAAAGCGGTGACTCCCTTTCTCCTGACGGCGAGCGCATCGGTCGGGCCGATGTGATCCTCACCAACCCGCCCTTTGGCACTAAGAAAGGTGGTGGTAAGCCGACTAGGTCTGACTTTTCTATTACGGCGGAGACTTCGAACAAGCAACTCGCTTTCGTCGAGCACATTGTCCGAGCATTGAAGCCGGGCGGTCGCGCAGCTTTCGTTGTCCCCGACAACGTGCTCTTCGAGGACAATGTCGGCCGGCGATTGCGCACCTGGATGATGGAGCTCTGCGACGTTCATACGCTGCTCCGCCTACCCACTGGCATTTTTTACTCGCAAGGAGTTAAGACCAATGTCGTCTTCTTGACTCGCGGCAAGACTGATAAGGCGAGCACAAGAGGTCTCTGGGTCTACGACTTGCGGGCCAACATGGACGCGTTCGGAAAAACGCGGCCCCTTACAGTGGATGATTTCAAGCCCTTCGAGAAGGCCTTCGGCGACGACCCTCGGGGCAAGGCCAAACGAAAAGACGAAGGCGAGGAGGGGCGGTTCCGTTTCTATAGCCGCGAGCAGATCCATTCCAGGAACGACAACCTCGATATTACTTGGTTGAGAGACACAAGCTCCGATCCCGAAGATGATCTCACGGAACCCGAGGACATCGCCTCAGCTATCGCTGGCCATCTCCGAACCGCAATGGAGGCAATTGATTCCCTAACAGGAGAACTTGCATCCGAAACAGAGGTCACGTGAGTAGATCCCCCGCCGACGACTTACCAACAGGCTGGTGTGCCTCAACTCTAGGTGCGGTGACGGATAATTATGATGGCCAGCGTCGCCCTGTGAAAGCTAGCGACCGTGCAGACCGAACGGGCGAGTATCCATATTATGGAGCTTCTGGAGTCATTGACTTCGTAGATCAGTATATATTCGATGGAACTTATCTATTGGTCGCCGAGGACGGTGCTAACCTCCTCTCACGATCAACACCGATTGCTTTCACCGCAAAGGGGCGCTTCTGGGTCAACAACCACGCGCACATTCTACAAACAAAGGCCAACTGCAGTCTCGACTACCTTCAACACTATCTGAATTGGCTGGATGTTGCTCCATACGTCACGGGCACAGCCCAACCTAAACTGACGCAGAAGGCGCTAAATAGGATCCCCGTTCCGCTTCCGCCGATCGACGAACAGCAGCGCATCATGGCCAGGGTGAATAGTCTGTTCGAAAGATCGAAGGGCGCTAGAGACGAACTAGTCCGAGTTCCTGGCCTCGTCGAGCGCTATAAGCAGACCATTCTTGCGAGTGCTTTTCGTGGTGATCTGACTTCGGCCTCGCGAACGTCTGGCAGTATTCCGCCGCCAACGTGGGGCAAGCGAGCTCTTGGTGAAATTGCCGATGTCGGAACGGGCTCAACGCCAAAAAGAGGTGAGCCACGTTTCTACATGAATGGGACTATCCCGTGGATCACGAGTACAGCGGTTAATAAAGCATACATCGAGAATGCGACCGAGATGATTACTGAGGCGGCCTTACGAGAAACAAACTGCAAATTGTTTCCAGCGGGAACAATAGTGATGGCAATGTATGGCGAAGGTCAAACGCGAGGACGTGTTGCCACGCTCGGTATCCCTGCGGCGACCAATCAGGCCCTCGCGGCAATCAGCATACTCGACTCCAATGTCGTGCTGGCAGATTTCGTTTTATGGTTCTTACGCGCGAATTATTTGGAGCTACGAAGCCAGGCAGCAGGCGGAGTTCAGCCGAATCTCAATCTTGGGATTATCAAAGCCCTTCAGATTCCGCTACCCCACATCGCTGAACAATACGAGATCGTTCGTCATATCGATGAGGTGTGCGCCCATTGTGATCGTATATCGGACGAAGTCACCCACGCTATCGACATGCTTGATCGCCTTGACCAGGCCTCCCTCGCCAAGGCTTTCCGGGGCGAATTAGTGCCGAAAAGTGACGCTGAGCAAATCCATCATGAAGAGGTAGCTGCCGAATGATCCTCTCCGACAATGAAACCAAGGCGGACCTGCTCAACTACGAAGCCGTCGCCACCACCATCGTCAGCCTGCTTCGCCACCGGCCCGATCGGCCAATGACTGTCGGCGTGCACGGCGAGTGGGGAGCCGGCAAATCCAGTATTCTCGAAATGATCGAAGCAGGGCTAGAAGGTGACGACAAAGTCCTATGCCTCAAATTCAACGGCTGGCGATTCCAGGGGTTCGAGGACGCAAAGATCGCGCTCATTGAAGGTATTGTCACCGGCCTGCTTGAAAAGCGGCCAAAGCTCACCAAAGCCAGCGACGCAGTTAAGGAAGTCTTCAAACACATCGACTGGCTGAAAGTAGCCAAGCGGGCTGGCGGACTTGCGCTGACGGCACATACCGGCATCCCGACTCCGGATCAACTTCAAACAATCCTCCACGGGGCAGAAGCACTTCTCGCCGATCCCGCGAAACTGCTCACCAAGGAGAATTTTGAGGCCACTGTCAAAGATCTCAAGGATCTGACAAAACCGAGTAAGGGGTCGAAGAACGCTCCTGAGGAGATAGCAGGGTTTCGCAAGGCATTTGACAAGCTACTCTCCGCGGCCGGGATCGAACAGCTCATCGTCTTGATCGATGACCTTGATCGCTGCCTGCCCGATACCGCCATCGAAACTCTGGAGGCCATACGTCTGTTTGTGTTCACATCGCGCACTGCCTTCGTGATTGCGGCGGACGACGCAATGATTGAATACGCGGTTCGCAAACATTTTCCCGATCTCCCGGACACTACCGGTCCGCAGACCTATTCGCGCAACTACCTAGAGAAGCTAATCCAGGTGCCGTTCCGCATACCGGCCCTCGGGGATATCGAGACCCGGATATACGTTAGTCTGCTTCTCATTGGCGCAAAACTTGGAGAAGATGACCCGGAATTCGCGAAGCTCGTTACAGCTGCGCGTGAGCGACTTAAGCGGCCGTGGACGAGTGCTCCGTTCGATGCCGTCGCCATCAAAGCCTCTCTTGGTGGTAAGTACGAAAACGTAAAAGAGGAGATCTTGCTCAGCGAGCAGATCGGGCCGACGCTGGCTAGTGGGACGAGCGGCAATCCCCGCCAGATCAAACGCTTCCTCAATGCCATGGCTCTTCGTCAGCGCACCGCGGAAGCGCGCGGATTCGGTGACGAAGTAAAACAGCCTGTGTTAGCTAAGTTGATGCTCGCCGAACGATTCCTCCCGCGTTTGTTTGACCAGATCGGCGCTGCTGCCGCAACTTCTCCTGACGGTCGGTGCGACGATCTCGCCCCACTCGAAGCAGCCAAATCAGAGTCCGAATCCGGAGATGCCGACGGCACCCCCGCGGCGCCCGTTGCCAAATCTGTGAAAGGCGCAAAAGCGGCCGTATTGCCGCACAGCGCGCAGGTTACGGAATGGCTCTCGTCGCCGGCGATCCGCGAATGGGCCAAGATTTCTCCGCCTCTGGCGAACGTCGACTTGAAGCCATACCTCTTTCTCGCGAAGGACAGGAAGGATTATTTTGGCGCGGCCACCGTGCTGGGTCACTTGGCAAGCGTTGCAGAGAAATTGCTCGGATCAAAGCTCGCGGTCCAGGCCCTGGAGCCGAGTCTCCGCAAACTGGCCCTCGCCGAGGCTGCGCAGGTGTTCGAGTTGGTACGCGGTCGAATCATTGGAGGGGACACCTTTGATACGGAGCCTCCGGGAGCGGCCGGGCTGGCCGTTCTCGTCAAGGCTCAGCCGAATCTGCAGACCAACCTGCTCGATTTCCTGGAGAACCTGCCTCGCAATCGACTTGGACCGTGGGCGTGCAGCGGGTGGGGCGGCGTCATCAAGGACAAGGACGCGAACACACGTTTCGACGGTCTGCTTGAGGCCTGGGCTAAAGATGGGGATGCGATGCTGAAAGGCGTTGCGCGCGCCGCAAGGACCACACGGCAACAGGGTACTCAGTGAGATGGGAACGTCGAATTCATATGGGGGGCAGGGCGGAAAGACGCCGCTGATTCCGAGTTGGCTCGGACCAGCAGGCGGGGACGGCGGAGTTCCGCCGGGCGACGGCCAACCTGCAGCTCCGCCAGGTGCTCCTCCGACCCCACCTCCGCCAATGCCGCCGGTGCCTGTGCGGCCTGCCGTTCCGCCCGTTGCCGCTGGGAACCGATTCAGTGCTGCTCGTAATAACTTCTCCCGCTTTGCCTCATCCGGCGGAAATGACAAGGCTAGCCTCGGTCGCGCCGTTTCCAACTACGTGTCACACTCGACCGGTGGATCGAAGCAGGCGGCGCAACGCATGGGTGCGTCACGCACTACCAGTGCCGGACTCCTGAATTTTCTCTCTTCCGCCGCCGCCAACGGTACGCGCGAAGCTCTACGAACCCTCAAGCTTGAGAGTCTGGCTGGCCGGCCGATTCAGGAGATTTTCTTAGGTCTCGCTGATTATATTTGTCCGGACGGCGGCACGGTTGATGAGGGAATTGCGAGGGAGGCGTTTATCGAAACCATCGCGGACTTGACGGAAGCCGGCATCACTGATCTCGATGCGCTGACACTCGATCAGATCCAAACCATCTTTGAACTGTACGCCACCAATGCGATTGAGGCCCGACTCTGCAATGACATTGGGGCGAACGCGGTCACCTTTCCCGACGACGTACACGATGCCCTACGGGTAGAGTCCCAACTGCACGATTTCATCTATCGCAGCGTGGCCGACGCGCTCACGGCCGCACGGGACGGTCTTCAGAATCTCACTCCCGATCGCGTGCTTGGATTCGTAACTCGGGTCTACGAACAGGCGTTTGGGATATTACAAAGTCTGGGCGAAGCGGAGGCTGACAAGTGAGGCGCCACCTGATCACAGGACGGTTCGGGACTGACGACCGCGTGGCAATACCGGCTGCTGCCGATGAGGTCTCGACTCGCCTGGATCTCGTCGCAGCGAACAAGCGTTTCGATTATGGCATCGGCCGCGCCATGGACGATCTTGCCAAGATGGGTATATTCCCCACCGAAACTGGACTCGATCTCCTGATCGTGGCTGCCCACGTTCATGCGGCCGATACACGCGTATCCCGGACGACAGAATCTCAGGATTCCTGGACGCGTGAAATCCGGCTGGTGATCCCGGTCAGCGATCAAGCCCGGTGGACAGGGGCCACTTCAATCCTCGAACGTATGCTCAATTTCCTCACCGGGGATCGCTGGACCATCGGGTTCCGCAAGCGTCCACCCCGCTTTGCTTCGGCGGTCAAGATCAGACCCCTAATATTCAAGAAGCCATCCTTTGACGACTTGAGCCTGTTTTCGGGCGGTCTTGACAGCCTGATAGGCGCTATTGACCTGCTCGAAGCCGGAGGCGTTCCCCTTCTGATCAGCCACGCCGGAGAAGGAGCGACCAGTGATGCCCAGAATACGCTTTTCACGGCGCTGAAGAAGAACTACAAGGGCTCCTCGTTCGATCGGTTGCGCGTATGGATGAGCTTTGAGAAGGGTTTAATCAAGGGCGTGAAATCCGAAGATACGACCCGCGGCCGGTCGTTCCTGTTCTTCGCGGCCGGAATATTCGCTGGCACAGGGCTAGACCGTTCATTTACGCTGCGCGTTCCTGAAAACGGACTGATCGCGCTCAATGTTCCGCTTGATTCCCTTCGCCTCGGATCGCTGAGCACGAGAACAACACATCCTTTTTACATGGCTCGTTGGAACGATCTTATGGTCGCCTTAGGAATAAAGGGGAAGCTCGAAAACCCTTATTGGAACCGCACGAAGGGAGAGATGGTCGCTGCATGCGCCAACGGCGCATTTCTCAAAACGCTCCTTCCAGATTCTCTTTCATGCTCTTCGCCAACCAAAGGGCGTTGGCTAGGGCGCGGGATTGAACACTGCGGCTACTGCCTGCCGTGCTTAATACGCAGGGCATCAGTACGCAGGGGATTCGGCGCCGATTCCACAGTTTATACAGTCACCGATCTCTCGGCGCAGCTGCTCAGCACGCTCAAAGCAGAGGGACAGCAGGTCAGGTCATTCCAGCTTGCTGCGGAACGGTTGCGGCGTAAACCCGAACTGGCTTCCCTATTGATCCACAAGGCAGGTCCATTGTCGGATCAGACGTCCGCTCAAAAGACTGCGCTCGCGGAAGTCTACTCGCGCGGACTCGACGAGGTTGCGGCCCTCCTCGTCAACGTCAAGACCAGTCCAAACTGAGAGGTTGAGGTTTGCGCTTAGTAGATTTTCATTGTCATCTCGACCTGTATCCCGATCCGGCCGCCGCTATTGCAGAGGCCGAAGCAGCCGGCATCTACACGCTTACGGTGACGACAACGCCTAGAGCGTGGCCGCGTAATCTCTTGCTGACAAAGGACACGCGCCACGTCCGCGCGGCGCTTGGCCTTCATCCCCAGCTGGTGGCAGAGCACAGCCATGAAATCTCGGTTTGGGAAAATCATTTGCAAGAGACGCGCTATGTGGGCGAAGTAGGACTGGATGGCGGCCCGCAATACTTCCGATCCCTTGACCTTCAAAAGCGGGTGTTTGAGCGGGTCCTGAAGCAATGCGCCAAAGCGGGAGGGAAAATCTTGACGGTGCACAGCGTCAGAACAGCGAAGACGGTGTTGGACATGATAGAGATGGACCTTCCGCCCTCAAAGGGTAAGGTTGTCCTTCACTGGTTCACAGGCTCAAAATCAGAAGCACGCCGGGCGGTGGAGCTGGGCTGCTATTTCTCAGTTAATGGCGCGATGCTCAGCACAGAGAAGGGACGTGCGCTCGTCGGCGAGCTTCCTACCGACCGCCTACTTACGGAGACAGACGGGCCATTCACCCAGGTCAATGGTCGCCCGTCCCGTCCCGGTGATGTCGCTGTCGTCGTTGAACAACTGGCAAGCCTACATCTCAAGCCGCAGAGCGTGTTGGCTGAGATCGTGATTTCAAATTTACGAACGCTCGTTAATGCTTTCGGAGAGGTGATCCTTGAGCATTGAAGTCACGCTATATCCTCCCCGCGCCAAGCGGGAACAACTCGTCGCGTTTCTCAAAGGTCGCGGTTATAAGCCTTGCTCGCATCTTTGGAACTGGCCTAAAGGGACAGTTACGCTGCATTGGTTCGAAAGTACCGATTTCACATCATTCGATGGAGTGGAAGCCTCAGTTTTTCCCCCGTCCGACAAGGAGCGGGTCAAGTATGGACCGTGCAGTTGGGCCATTCACACGCGCACGAGATCATCGGCGAGCGAGGGAGACCGAAACGAACAGAATGAGGCTATACGCCTTGCGAGAAAAGAATTTACAGGGACTTTCTATAACGACTGGCACGGGAAGAATCGATACACGCCGGTCGATCTGGACCATCGGACGCCCCTTGCGCGTGGCCTCTACATTATTCACGAGCGCACGATTCAATCTTTGAATTCGGTTCGCTTCACTCTTCCACATCCAATTCCGGATATGCAGAAGCTGGTGGGAACCGAGCTTTCCGCATTGGCCCGCGCCGACCCCACGAGAGTCCTATACAATGCTCTTGTTCCGTTCGTGCCGGCTGCTCTTGAACATTTCTTTAGCCAAGCCTTCAGAATCTTCCTCCGCTACGATGAGAAGGCAAGACAGCGACTTCTCACCCAGAATGCCCGGAAAGTCGACTTTCCAGACGCTTTAGCACTTGCCGCCAACACGAAATCCATTGAGGACGTGGTTGCTGAATGGTACAGCTTTCAGAACATCGATAGCATTCATAAGGCGTTCAACGAATGGTTTGGCATCGATATCTGGAGGTTGCTGAGGCAAAGGCGCAAAGTTGGCAAGCGGATCGATTGGCTGGAGAATAGATTCAAGAACCTCATCGATTTCAGGCACGGAATCGTTCATCGCTTTGAGATCGACGCAGATTTGGATAGGGCGGGTATAGAGGAGCTGCTTGATTTGTCCGTTTTGCTCATTGACACCTTTGTTGACCATGCCGAAGCTTCGCTAGGAGAGAATGTTCGCGACTAAAGCCAGCAGCTAAACCGGCAGTAACATCGCGATTTGGGGAGCATGAAAACAGATCTTGAGCGTGGATTCGATACCCTTCTCGGCGAAGATGACAAGCATCAGCGGGGCTACCAGTTCCAGAAATGGCTCCGCGACGTTCTGTTACATGCGGGATTTGAAGTTCATGCGAATCCGCGGATCGCCAAACCTCGGCAGACAGACATCTCTGCCCGCCGTGCCGAGCGCGACTACCTGATCGAGGCCAAGTGGCGCCAGGCCGCTGTTGATGTCTCGGACATCGATGCGCTTAGGAGTCGGCTTAATCGGACGCCAAGTGATGTTGTGGGATGTTTTTTCAGCCTCGCAGACTACGGAAAGACCGCCATAAAAGCGGTCGAGGATGACCGCACCAGGGAAATCCTGTTGTTTAATGCCGTCGAGATTCAGGATCTTGCCCGTTCTCCGTCCATGCTGCCCCAATTGATAGAGGATAAGCGGACAAGCCTGAGAGTCCACGCCCGCGTCAAGTTTACAGGCGCCGGTGCGGATGACGCCTTGCCAACCGAAATCCAACTGCCGTCTTCCGGCCTCCAGTTCTGGTGCAACGGAAGCGCTGTCGATTATGTCGCATCTTCCACCGACAACATGGATATCCTGTTCACTCAGGAGCATCTCAATCCGATAGGCAGCTCTGAAGATCCCGAGTTCGCTTTGCGCCTCGACCTCGACGTGCGGCATCTTTCCGAACTTCGTGACGTCTTGGGAATGCTCCACAACCACCTCCATCTCTCCGCAGCGGGAACGTTCGCGATCCATCAGACGAAGGCCAGCTGGCACGGAGCGGGCGCGGAGAGCTTTCTGGCGAGCGCCGGCGCATGGCAGTCGCGGTATCGGGCAACCGCGCTCGAATGGTTTCATCATTCGGAAGAACTGCACTACGTAGACGAATTCCGTCATGGCCGTCTGGTTTTGACCGCGCGGCAGCGCGTTGGAGAGAGCGTGTTCCTGCACAGTGCTGAAGCGGAACTGCGCCTGCCGGGCATCCCAGTCGACAGGGAGCCACTGCTGGAACTATGCAGGAAAACAGGAAATCGTGACGCCTTCATGACGCTCTGCAACACAAAATCATTCGAGGAACTTCCGTTCCGATCGAACCGCACGACCATAGAACCGTTGGGCCTTATCCTGTCATCGGAATTCGCCCAGGAGAGAGCTGTCAGCGGCATAATCGCCAAGAATCCGTTCTTCGGTAAAAAATCCGCACTGACGAGGGCCGGACTGAAGCACGCATCTCAAATCGAGCACCTCAGCAGCGTCGAGATTCTATGTTGCTCACTGAAGGACTGGCACGATGCGGATGACGTGATCGACGAGTATTATTTGACGGGAATCCAAAGCAAATGGCTCGGTCAGGCGCTCGTTATACGGCCGAGTTGTACCTGGAAGTCAATAACGAACAGGGCGAAGAAATCGGCCGCACTGGCTCCTGCTAGGAAGAAAGCCGATTCCCGAGCCAAACGTCCTGCCAGCCGAACGCGACCTAAACCATAACGAAGGATTAAAGCGATGGGCCAGCCCACCAAGTATGTACAGCCGATCCATTTCGAAGACTTCGACGGTCTCCAGTTTGAGCGCCTCGTTTTTGCATATCATGCGCGCGCCGAAAAATGGCGCTCGATCGAATGGTACGGCCAGTGCGGAAGCGACCTGGGACGCGATATCTGGGGCGTTCGCGATGATGGCAGCAAGACAGGCGAGTCGGTCTGTGTGCAATGCGTGAATCGGGTCAGGTTGACGTTTGCGAAGGCCGAGGCCGATATTTCCAAGGTCCTGACGGCAAGCAACGGCGTACCCGCGCGGTTCCGCATCGTGACACGCTCCAAAGTCTCTGCCGCGATGCGCGGCAAGATCAAGACGCTCCTAACGTCGAGCGATGTACGACACTGCGACGTTTGGTCCGGCGCGGAGTTCGAAGAATTCTTGCGGCGCGATGCAGAGTCGCTATTGAAGCGATTTGTCGACGGCGAGGCGTTTCCCGACGCTACGCCTGATTTGCTCGCGTTCGCTCTGGCAGACAAGCCACTGAGCGACAACGATGCTCTGGACCTGATGGCAAAACTGTTTGATCGCCCCGCCTTTTACACGCCGATCCACCAGGAGAGCAATCTCGGCGACTTCAAGCAGGCGATAACCGATACAATCCAGGCTTTGGGAACAGGCATCTCGAAGGCCCGCGACGGCCAACTGATTGCCCGGATTCCTTCACGGCAGCAATTAAAAGACGAGGGTCTGCGCAAGAAGGTGCAGGCCGTGGAGAAGGCTCTTGCGAAGCTCAGGGCAAGGTTCGACGAGTTAATCCGGACCGGCGTGGTTAAACACTGTAAATGTAAAGATCCAGCTTGCCCCGTCTATTTCATGCCCAGCGAGGCAGCGCATGAACTGGAGCAGCTACGCCAGAGTGCGCTAGAGTTGTTTCGCGCAGCGCATCAAGGATTTGAAGTTCCGTCATCGTGGTAAATCAACCCTCTCGTGAGGAAGAAATGGCATCGACAGAACGCATTAGGGACACGGTCTACGTCGTAGGCGCCGGATTCTCGGCTGGACTCGGGTACCCGCTGACGAAAAGTCTGCTCATCGATGTCTGGAGTCGCCTAGACAAGAATTCGAGGGACCAGCTTCAGCGGATCATCGAATTCCATCACCCCGCCTTCACAGCGAAGCGTAAAACCACCTTTCCCGATATCGAGCAGCTCCTGACCGAGATTGCGGTGAACCTGGAGCTGTTCGACGCGAGCCGCCCGGGTGAGGGGGCGTTTACGAAGAAGCGCCTTGAGGATTCACGTGAAGACCTGCTCTCCAATATCGCGAAATGGTTTCATGAAATCTACGAGGAGGCCCGTGGCATCGCCTGGTCGTCGAGTCTGGTCGATCGCATGCGAAGCGAGAACGCAGCCATTGTGTCTTTCAACTGGGACCTGATTCTTGATCAGATGTTGTTCGATGAAGTCAGCCGCGCCAGCTATGGACTCTCCAATAAGCTCGCTCCGGGTCCCGTGCTGCTAAAGCCACACGGATCTCTGAACTGGTACGAGGCGACGCAGATCCAGAAGGTGTCCGAGGAGAAGCGCATCGAGATATTTCCTCATAAGTCCGACAGCGAGCGCATTGAGGCATTCTTGCATCCGCGCGAAATCAAGTCCAAAGTCGGACGTCGCTACACCCCGCTCATCGTCCCGCCGACATATTTGAAGGATTTCAACCGCCCCGTGTTCCGCAAGCTCTGGAATCGCTGCACCGAAGTGCTTAGCACGCCCAGAAAGCTGGTTTTTCTAGGCTACTCACTGCCAGCGGCCGACCTGCACGCCCAATACATTTTCCGGTGCGGCTTTCATAATCAAGTCGAAGGCAGGCTGAAAGAGGACGGAACTAGGCATACCGCCACGGGACCCGCGAAAATCATTATCGTCAACCCTGACCAGGACGCGGCCCGCAGGATTGAAGCTGTGGCCGGACCTGACATTCCTTGCACCTGGATTCCGAAGCGCATAGACAGCTGGTGGCTAAACGATGAAGAGTGAGCCGGCGGCGCCCGATCAGCGCGTTATTGTCCGGGAAGCGAAGGCCATCGTCGCTCTCGCGTTCCGCAATGGTCCGATTGAGGGCCTGCACGCCGGCAAACCTTGTCCCGCGTGCGAAGGCAAAGCCGGTTACTCGCGGATTTCAGACGCGGAAATGAAGGCCATCATGAAAAACGCCGTCAACCACGTTTACAAGCTGCTCCGGCTCAAGGTTGAAGACCCGGACCTTTATGCGCGGGAGATCGCCTTTGGCGAGCGCCATACCGCGACATGGGACGACCCGGAATAACTTACGAAAGCACAGAAGGCAAAATATGATAGACCACGTTATTCTCACAGTCGTTGATTTCGAGCGTTCAGTCGCTTTTTACGTCAAGGCCCTGAAGCCACTTGGGATCACAAACTTTACAGATTACGAAGGCCATGCCGGACACCCCGATTTGAAGGGTTTCGGTGACGGCAAACGAGCGTTTTTCTGGCTCAAAGAAGGAAAGCCCGATTCCCCAAGCGGTGCACGTTGGATTTGTAGCGAAAGACCATGCTGAGGTGGATGCATTCTACAAAGCCGCCGTGGCCGCCGGAGGCAAGAGCAAGGAAGCACCTCAAGCGCGCCTCGAATACTATCCGGGCTACTATGCGACATGGGTGCTCGACCCTGACGGCCACGATATCGAGGTCGTCCATAAGAGCTAAGTAGTCGCGCGTAAAAGCCTAAGCCGAACGCCATGTTGCTTCAAGCTTTCGCGCCAGAGCGGTCATGGAGTCGTGTTATCAGGCCGGGCGGAGGGGTGATGCCGTAGTCGCTAGCGAATGTTTGGGCTATCCGACGCAGCTTTTTTCGGTCGTGGGAGAAATTGACTGCGCTACCATTGCCGGTATCGATGCGAGACCAGACAGTGTGCCAGTTCTCACGGCCGTCGTGGTGAACATGACGGACAACAGCGCGGGGCTGTTTGGACAGCCCAAGCGTTTCCTCGATGCGCTCAATTAAAACGAAATATCCCTCGCGGCTGATGCCGGGTTGCGCGAGTTCGGCAATGATCGAAACGCTATAGAGGTATTTCAGGCACTTCGTTTGCTTGGACTGGATGTACCACTCCTGGAAGGCGCGGTCGAGATCGCCCGCAACGGCACCGCGAATATCGAGAACCTCGATCCGTTGATTGTTATCCGCTTTCAGGAGTTTTTTGGCGAGCTGCTGCGCACTGACCGCAAAGGCATCTTCTGAAGGATCGTTTTTCACGGTGCCGAATTGCATTTTCAGACCATGGCATGGTCTCTAGGTACGTGCAAGGCGTCCACAGCGAGGTGATAATAAAACATTCCGGAAAACCAGGGAGGGCGCGTGTACACGATCGACGCGGAGTTTCAGAGGTTTCGTGACGTCAACCTTGTCGAACTGATCGGCGCAACCGGTTTCTACGTGATCTGGGATGCGCGCGCCAAGGCGCGACCTACATATATCGGCGAAGGAAACATTCTCAAGCGCTTCAGCGATCACGTAAAGCGCCACAATCGCCGGTTTGCGCACCCTTGGAATGGCTACGTCGCGATCATCGCCGGCAGCACGCGCGACGTTCACAAGTATGAATCCACCGTCGTTGAACGTCTCTTGCTGGACGTGGCAAAGGAGACGGATCGCAAGCCACAGGTCAACGTTCATCCAGGGCACATCAGCCGCGTGCTTCACTTTTGCCGGGATGAAATGCTCCGCATCGCGATCTCAGGATACGATCCGCTGATTCCGCCCTCGGAGTCGAAGGCGCTCACAAGAATTAAAGAGATCAAGGTCACGGCCTCAGCGGACGCCGACGACAGCTACGACTTTACGTGCGATTGGAATCTTCGGCGTCTGCGAAGGCCGAACATCTAGCCGCAGTCGATGCTGAAATCCCGATGTGATAATAAACATTCCGGAAAACGCAGAGAGGGTCGAGCCTTCGAATTGCTGTGACTCCTGTCGCGAGGGTGCCATCGCCCGTTTTTCATGAGGCTGGTGAGACTTTCTGCGATCCGTTGGCAGAAACAGTTGGCCGCACGCGAAGGCCGGCTGGAGTATACTGTTCGAGGCTGAAGAGGCCAAAATGAAAATCCCGGTTTTTATGTGGCGCCAAATCCAGATTGGATGGCGGGAGCACTGCGTTGGCCGCCCCGCCAAAGATGTGCTGCCGCGAAAACGAGCGCGACCAAACGCACTGCGCTTAACAACCATGATGTGTGCGCTCAGCGTCTGGGGTTTGCTGGATGCTGTTCCCCAATCTCAGCCTCTGGAGGTCAAAGTGGCCGCGGGCCAAACGGTCGACTTATGGCTAGGCGTAAATGTGACAGGTACGCTGCACTACGCCATCAGGACAAAAGACGGCACCAATAAGATGCGCATGTGGTGGATCATGGAGCCTCTTGGCAATGTCCGCCAACTAGGCACTCTTTCCAAAAATGGCTCATTGCCGATCCCCGGCAAATTGAACGGCAGCGTTTCGGCGAAATTGCGCGGAAAAGCCGATGTGGACACCATAGTCTACATCGGCGAAAACGTGCGAGTTGACACGTCCGTAACTTTCAAATGGTAGGCCTGGTCCGAGAAAGGTGGTCTCTCTATGCTTGTTCCCAATCCGCTGATCAATGAGGTCCAAAAACTTTTCCACGGACCTCCTGCCTCAAACACACGACGCTCCGGAGTGTCGAACGTATTTAAGTTGGGATTGGCTATCTCGGTCCTTCTCCTCGTCACGGGGCCTCTGTTCCTGAGTCGAGCTAGCTGGCTGAGTGATGTAACTGGAGTAAACATCGATCTGAATAAGCAGGTCGGAACCGGCATCGAAGCGATGAGTGCCCCGACGGTAGACGCCTTTGAGCAGGCTGGTGGTCGTCTAATCCAACAGGCTGATCAAACCTTTGGTAAGCGTTTGGATCAGTTCAGCCAGATCGCAGCGGCTCAACTTCAGAGCGCGAATCAGATACTTACGGGGGCGATCAGTTCAATTGATGCTGACATTTCTAAGCAACTGGGCGATGCCGACGAGCTGCTCGAAAAGAGACTCGGAAACATCGACACGATAGCTGCCAAATCCGCTATGACTGTCGAAGACGTTGTTGCCCGATTAATTCTTCTTGGATGCATTATGATCTTCGCTGCTTGCGCGGTGTGGCGTTTGTACGTTCTCGGGCTTCCTTCGTGGACGGCAGAGCGCGACCACAGCTTCTTCAAATGGCTTCGCGGGAACTGGTGGTCACTTACATGGCAGCTCGGTGGGGCTGCGGTCGCGGTGGGTTTACTGTTTGGCGTGTTCTGGTTAACAGGTCCACATGGTAACATCTCAAAACTCACTGACCAACACGACCAAGCTTATCGGACGGCGTTGAAAGCGCTAGATTTTCGCCAAGCACGGTATCACGCCGCCCAACTGAAAATCCTCGACCCAAGCAACGAGAGCTATCTCGGGTATGAATTAAAAGCGAACCTTCTACAAGATGTGCTCATGCGACCCGCACTCTATCAAACCCTCGCTGGGTTGCGAGAATTGTCGTTTCGCATGTCACAGGCGCAAACGTATTTAGCGGAGGACCCGGACATTAGGGTTGTTGGTGCGCTTTTAGCATGGAACTCTGGCGGCACTAGGGCACATCAGTATATTGCAGCCGTGCTGTGCAACGATGCTCTAACTCGACACACTCATGACGACGAACTCAAGGGAGACTTTGTTCTCCGGCCGCTGGCAATCGAGTATTTGAAGAATTATCTTCTCAATCCGATTCCTAACGACTTAACTAAGCTCTTGCTTCCGCCGCCGACAACCGACGAGAGCGGAAGTGTAAAGATTGCCATTGGTTCCCATCCGTCCGCACAAACCGTTGTCAAATACCCTTCTACGGAGGAACTTCACGCGACCCTCCAAAAAGCTGAGGAACTACCTAAAGGCGCGGCGGCAAACGGCGATCGTCTCACCGAAGCTAGCGGGCCAATGTCTCACCTTATTAAATTTGACCAGATAGTGCGCACACTTTATCGCCAGGAGATTCCGGCATATATCAAGATGCTTGAGGCCGACCGAAAGTTTAATAACCCAGCCTTCGCCAGCGAAAAAGCGCAACAAGCAACGCTGCGCCAGAATGCCGCCCGCACTATCGCGAGCGCCTGGCAGATGCTTGATCAGATCTTGGCGACTGATACGGATTTAGCGGATTCGTCAGCTACAATCAGGTCGATGATGCTAAACGATGTGATCTTAACAAAAGCCGACGCGTATACCAACTATACTGCCGATGATAAGACAAATAAAGTGGCTTACTCTTCCGCAGACCATCAAGCGTTTATAGCTTCCTATATCGATGGTCATCTCACTGATGATACTACAGGGAAGGTCAAGCAGTACCTTCTTGCGCAAAAGGCCGCAATGGGTGCAGCCAATGATAAGGACTTGAGCGACTTTGCCGCTGCGATGGTCGAGGTCGATAAGATGGCAAACGGTCAGCCAACGGGAACGGATTTCACCAGAGCCAAGGCTGCCGCCATACTAGCCGCGAAGTTAGGCTTATTCACCTGTGGTTCCGAGGACTGCAAGAGCGAATCAGTCCTCACAACACAGTTCGCGAGCTCTATTAAGGATACGTATAGCAAAGATCATCCGGACGCCTCCGAGAACGCGCTGTTTGCGGCTAACCTCGACCCAGACTTGCGTTTGGCCTATAAGACGACAGCCACGATACTGTGGTGAATCCGTCGTGAACAGAAAAAAGACCAGAAATATGATCTATGGAGAACGGTGTAGCTTGAGTTGCGATGATCCGATCCGGAATGGCACCGTGGCATCCTTCAGGAACGCAGGGGATTACATAATCCCGATGTGATAATGTATCTTACGGAAAGTGCAGCGGCGTTTTCGGGGTAGGGGGCTGAATCTGGGTTGCCGCTCGTTGCATCGATATCGCTATCGAAGGGTGGTTCCCACGCACCGGGTCATTGTCTGGGGGTTCATACATTTAGAGTGCTGATCATCCGCGCGAGAAGGCCCTAAAGGACTTTAAAATAGTATAAAGCAGAAAGACCCGTTAGAAACAATCCGACATACCAAAGAATCACATTCGGGCCATAATCGATCATTGCACTTGTCTCTGGTGAGTCCGGCAAATATAGCACCGTTACCTTATATCGCTTCCAAGTGTTTTCGGTTTGTCTTTCTGCCATGGGAAGTGTCCCTGAGCTGTAGTCTTTGCGCCCCGACCGTTCCGGTCCGCCGGGCTCTACTCGAACCCCCGTCGCGAGAAAGAAAGATTGCGACGGTGTGTCTCCCCGAGCCTCCACTCCGCTTCGCTCACGGCGATTCTCGGCCATCCGGTGACGATCCCTGGCGCGCGGAGTGAATGGTTGTCTGTAGTCCGCGATGTCAGGCCGTCGAAGGGCATTTGGCTCACTTGCTCTGATCAGCTTGCTTAACGGGGTTTCGGGCTAAGGAACAAGTTCCACACTTACGTCTACGTCTCCGCGTTGTTTCAAGAGACTCTGTTTCAGAAGCTGAATCTGATCGAGTACGTCTCTGGGCAGCCCTTTAGTGTTGCGGAGTTGGATCGTATAGGGGGGATTAAGTCTATTCATTCCTCCGTAAATCATCGAGTCAAGAAAGGCGTCTATGCTGGAACCATGTCCTTCCGGCGATCCAAGCGCGGTACGCAAGGCATCCAAATAGTCGTTAACGGAATTCCAATTGTGTGCATCCAGTTCAATGATCCGCATAGCTATAACTGACTCCAATAAAGTTCCTGTATTTTACTGCCCCGAAGAATGAGGAGCTACCTCGTAGAAGCTTCGATAGTGAGTGTTTGTATAGTAGACGATGTTGCCGCTGCCGTCGATCTGCGCCAGCAGTTCGCCCTCCATCAAGACGAATTCCATCGTCGTCGTGCCGGTTGATCCGTCTGCCTCGGCGATCACGTGGTTTCCTATTTCATGGATGTAATGCGTGGTGTTGCCGCTAAATGCCTCGGACACCCGCTGCCCGAACGCATTTATTTTGTATGTAATGCCCTGACTGTTGACAGTCATGGATTCCAGCATGTTCCGGCCCCCATAGGTGTCGGCCATGGACCCGCCGCCAACGAATGTCCTGTCGTCAGTCGCCATGTTGCCGTTCGCCGTCCAGGTAAAATGCCGCGTGCTCGTGCCGTCGGTCAGATGGTCGGGAAGATTTTCGCTCGACACTTGGGTTGTCGTGTACGTCGTTGTGCCGTCATATTTCGTGGCGAGGTTGCTGTTGTTATCGTAAGTGTAGGTGTAACTGTGGTCTTTGCGCCCCGGCCGTTCCGGCCGTCGGGCTCTACTCGAACCCCCGTCGCGAGCAAGAAAGATGCGACGGTGTGTCTCCCCGAGCCTCCCCTCCGCTTCGCTCACGGCGAGTCTCGGCCATCCGGTGACGATCCCTGGCGCTTTTACGTAGGGGGCAGCAGTTAACCTTCTATATTCGCCCTCATAGGCCCGGATCATGCTCTTGAAGATGATAGGTGGTTTCTTGTAGAGGTGTCGCCGGAGTTAGGGTACTCGACAACGTTCGCCGCAATACTTGTGTTGAATCGAATTCGATCTTCACGATATAGCCTTCCGAGGCGTCGCCTCCGTAAAGCGTGAGAACAGGTCTCCTTTTACCTTTCGTCACTTCGGCCTTGGTCAAATCGGCTAAGTCGGTGAACACGGATCGCGGTACAAACAAGGGTCGGCCATTAACAGTGATGTCGAGCCGATCTACGATACTGCACGGATATTTGCTATAAGTGCAGTTCGATTCGATCACTGTCGGTCGCTCATCGCTAGGTAGACCAATCTGTACCTCATGTGTTTTTATCTTTGCTTGTACTGTCAGCCGTTGAACCTCCGAGGTGACAACCGTTTCCCCCTGAGAGGCCACAGACGTCTGCGCCTGTGCGGCATACGCGAAGCCACCCACGAACATCAAAGCCAAGCCGACGGACGTCTGAATATCAAATTTCATGGCACTACCCTCAAGATTGTGTCTCCACTGTTTCCTATTTGGTTTCGGATGTCCCTGTTTAGTACTGGACAGCCGTTCGATGAATCCTGCTGATCGCCAGCATGCGCACCATGAATCAGGAAACCGCTGCGATTATACATCTGATTTGCCGGGTCAGGAGTGAGCCGCATAGAGGAATACAAGGTTGTTCCGGAGGTCGTGACATTATCTTGCTGACCGCCAATATTATAAGTCCCTTGGGGAAGCGGACCCGTACCTGATACGCCCTGCATGTTCGGATTGTTAACGCCAGCACCGTGGCCGGCGTATCCTGTCCCAACATTGGTTACGTTTCCATTCGCGTCCACATGCTGCACCTGCCCGGTTGACTGGTGGTAAACCCAGTCCAAACCACTTGGATCGATGTTCAGCGTAGGATTCTGCCCCGCGTACTCGACTGGATTCAGCCCGCCCGCCAGTCCCGATGGATCGGATTCGATGTAAAACGGGCCGGAAGAATCGTAATCCCTTGCGCCGTTATGCGAGAGCGAATTGTTCGCGTTGGCGTACTGGCCGGGGAAGCGCCAGTTCGTCGGCGTCGTGCTGGTCGGCGTGCTGTAAACTTCCCCGAACGGCTTGATGATCTGGTCCCAGACCAGAGTGCGGCTCGGGTTCGTGATTTTCTGTGGCGCTCCCACCTGGTTGTTGTGCACGTAGACGATATTGCCGCTGCCGTCGATCTGCGCCAGCAGTTCGCCCTCCATCCAGACATACTCCATCGTCGTCGTGCCGGTGCTGCCATCGGCTTCTGCGATGACGCTTCCCCGGATGTCGTGGATGTAGTGCGTTGTGTTTCCGGAGAACGCCTCGGACACGCGTTGCCCGAACGCATTCAGTTTGTATGTAATGCTTTGGCTGTTGACGGTCATCGACTCCAGCAGGTTCCGGCCCCCGTAGGTATCGGCCATCGATCCGCCGCCAACAAACGTCCTGTCGTCGGTCGCCATGTTGCCGTTCGCAGTCCATGTAAAGTGGCGCGTGTTCGTGCCGTCCGTGAGGTTGTCCGGCAGGTTGCTGCTCGATACGTTGGTGGTCGTGTAAGTCGTCGTGCCGTCGTACTTCGTGGCGAGGTTGCTGTTACTGTCGTAGGTGTAGGTGTAGCTGCCGTATTTCCCGGACGCGGTGTGCAGGCGGTTGAGATCATCGACGCCGAAGCTTTCGTTCCGTGTCGAATCGAGCGTGTCGGTGATCGACGCTAAGTTGCCGGCATAATCCTGCCCGAACGCAAGCTCCTGCACATAGGTACTGCTGTAAACCGTACTCAGCGCGGTTTCCCAATAGTTGTTATCGTAGCTGCGCGTCTGCGCCTCGCTGTTCCCGTAGGTGAACGACGCGATTGGACCGAATGGCTTGTGCACGATCGAGGAAGCCAGCGTGGTCACCCCGCCCATTGAGGACGGCTTCGTGGTGACTGTGGTCAGGTAGCCCGAGGAATCGTAGGTGTAATCAACGTAGCGGCCTGACGGATAGATAATTTCCGTGAGGCGGTTGGCGAGGTCGTAGCTGTAGGAGATCGTATACGTCTTGCCGCCGATCACCCACGTCACGGTTGTTATGTTTCCAAAATTATCGTAAACGCGGCTGCCAGAGCCTGATTCATCGCTCCAGCTCGTCAAGCGCCCTACTCCCTTGTTACCCGAGGCGGTGCTGTCGTACGTGAGCGCTTCGGCCTCGCCGGAATAGCCGGAGATACTTACGGCGCTCAGGCGGTCGACGGCGTCAAAGGTGTTCGTCGTCGCCACGCTGCGCGCATCGGTGATCCCGGTGACATTGTTGTCCTCATCGAAGGTGAAGGACCAACTGCCCGTGTCGGGGCTTGTGCGCGCAATGGCATTGCCGAAGGCATCGCGGGTGAAGCTCGTCGAATACCCGTTGAAATCGGTCTGGTTGGTCAGGAAGTCGAGGTTGTTGTAGGTCGGCGTCGCCGTGTGCGTCAGCGCATCCGTGACAGTGCCAGGGCGGTTGAGCGCGTCCCATGCCGTTCCGGTCACCTTACTGTTGGCGTCGGTGACGGAGGTGCGATTTTTGTTTCCGTCATAGGCATAGTTCGTCGTCTGGGTGCCGCCACCCGCGCCGACCAGCGTCAGCCGGTCCCCGAGCACATCATAGGTCGCGGTCCATGATTTCTTCGTGGTGCCGCCGGAGTCCTTCACCGCCAGCGCCGTGATATCGCCCATCGCGTCGAGCGTGTAGTTGATGCTCTCGGTCGCAGTGTTGGCGATCTTGGTGACGCGCTGCGCGTTGTCATAGGTATAGGTCGTGGTGCTTGAATCAGGCAGCGTGACGACGTGAGGCTGGCCGGAGCCGATATAGGTGATTCCGGTGACCTCGTTACTCGGCGAGGCCACGACCGTCTTGCTGGTCAGGCGGTTGCGGTGGTCATAGACGAGGTTCGTGACGACGCTGTTCGGATCGGTGATCTGCGTCGGCTGGCCGGTGCCATTCGCTGTGTTGATCGTGGTCGTGTGCGAAAGCTGGTCGGTGATGCTGGCCAGGGCGCCGCTGCTGTATGTGTAGGTGTTCTTGACGGTGGTGCCGGTACGCGGGAATGTCTCCGTGTGCAGCAGGCCGTAGGATGTGTAGGTATAGGCCCACACTTCGGTGTAGCCGTTGGTCGCGCCGCCGGTCGTGTCGGTCAGCGTGTGGGTCGTCAGAGTGCCGTAAGTGGCATCATAGCGATCGTCGATGGTGACGTTGGTTTTTGTGATGGTGTACGGCTTGTGAATCCAGGTTGAGTCATAGGTGATATTGGTGGTGCGTGCGATGCCCGAGCCATAGCCTTCCGTGATCGAGGTCGGATCGCCGTGGCTATCGTTTGTATAGGTTGTTTCGTTGGCGTTCCAGTCGGTGGCGGTGGCGAGGTAGCCGTTGCCGTCATAAGTAAAATACTCACTGGCCGCAGCGACCGGCGAGCTGGCTGCGCGGTCGATCTCCGTGACTTTCGGCACACCCAATACGTTCGTGAACTGGTAAGTCTCTTGCTCGCCTAAGGGGTTCGTCACCGTCACGTTGTTGGCGTAATTGTATGTGACCTGCACTTCATCAGCCCCGCCCGCGTGCTCCGACATGGTGCAGCGCCCCAAACCGTCATAAGACCAGCTCGCGTAGCTGTTGCTGTTCTCGTCGGTGATGCCGGTCAGGGCGAACGGATAGCTCACATTCGTATAGCTGTAAGTCTGACTGGTGGTAGGGCTCGTGTTGTAAGTGACCGACGTGAGCAGGTTCTGGCTGTTTACGGTCGTGTATCCATAGGTCAGCGTCGCGCTGTCGGGCGTCGAGACGCCGGTAAGCACAGTGCCCGTATAACTGAAGGACAAGGAGCGGCTGTAGGAATCCGACACCGAGTTCAGCACGCTGCCCGTATAATTGAGCGTCTGCGTATAGCCGTTCGGCAGCGCTATGCTGTTCAGCGTGCCAACGCTTCCTGATGCTGTGTAAGTCTCGATCGTGTCGTCATGGTCGGTCAGCGTCCACGTGCTGCCGGAATTCGTGAGCGTCATGTCCACGTCGGTGTCCGGCGTCCAGGTGCTTCCCACCAGCACGAAGCTGACGACCTGGCCGGTGGCGCGTTCGGCGTCAACCTCCGTGCCCGAAATGATGTTCAGATAACGGTCATAGTTCGATCGCCAGTTACGGCCGAGCATCGTGGCGAGCGTATTCGTCGTCGCCATGCTGTTGTAGTAGCGAATGAAGGCGAGCGGGTTCTGGCCGATAGTGGAATAGTCGGTAACCTGCTCGTACATATTGCCGCTGCCAATATCGATAGGGTCGCCTTTAAAGGAGCTTGGATCGGCAACAGGGTTGGAGGCCGGTATGTTGGGATCGGCGGGGGTTGTATTCTGTGCGGTGTCGCAAGGGCAGCCCAGCTGAGGATCTTGAGGTGGCGGACCCGCGAGATCTTTGTCGGGCGGCGGCGGGGCCGGGTTAGGCACTTGTGGCCCGTTGTTCGGTCGACCAAGCTGCTTTCCATTGATCCATTGGCCTTGGGGCGAAACAAAGCCGACCGCTGTCAAGGACGGGGAACTGCAAGGGGAAGTACCTGTGGCAGCAAAATCGTAGCCGCCGCCGGAATAGGCAGTACCCATGATGGGGATGCAGCCATTGGATTGTTCCGCCTCCAATGACCATTGGTCGATCTGGCCATTGTAAAAGTGAAAGCTAGTCGTTATCGGATAATTACCCTGGTTCATGCTGGCGATAGGAGAATCCATGCTCCATGAGGAGAGGTTGCTCCCGTCCGCCCAGCCGGAATAGTTGGACGGGACGCCGGTTAATTCGATGGAGGCCGTGAGTGAGCCGTCGGTGCAGCCCGCGGAGGGGCCGTAATAGTATGTGCATTGCGTAACATCCCAGGCCGCGCCCGTATAGTACATGGTCAGGGCCTGCGCCGATCGCCCGCCGATGCCCGCAAAAACCAGAGCAAGAAATGTTAGGAGTACGAGGGCGGCGCTATTTCCGCCTTTGCGAGATATCAGAGCTGGCGGATGTCTCATGGCGTCGTCTCCGAAATTTCGAGGACGGCGACCGGCTGCTGCGCGGTCTTCACCATGGGTGTGGCTAGCGCAAGCCGAGCCGCCGGCAGAAACAACGTGATGTCGCGGGTCAACGGCTTGTTCGGGACCACAGCATTGTGCGCAATCGTCTCGTAAAACGTGTGCTTAACATCGGCGTTGTTGTCCCGCGAATAGAGATACCCGTCAGGGGTCTCGAATTGGAACAGAACACTGCCGGGAACGAAGAGGATTTGGACCGTCAGCGTTTCCTTCTTGCCTTGCTTCGTCTGGATATCGAGGGGCAGCAGGCATTTCGCTTTGGGGGAGCAGGTGACCTGTTGAACTTCCCCGGACGTATCGATCTGCCTGATTTTCACTGTCAGTGATGAAGGTGAAGGAGCAGGAGCAGCCTCGCTGTGAAGCGGCACAAGCAGGAAGAGAAGCGTGAGGAATGAGAATCCGGCGCTGCGCCTGCAATCTGGCCGCTGAAATGCCTTCATGGAAAATCCCCCTCAAAAAATCCCCTGATCGCCTAACAATGCCCTATCTGTCCAAGGGGCAATAGTCAACGGAAACTTAACAGCCACGCACGTCCGGGAAGCGAAAAAAAACCACCAAGGAGATCGCCCTGGTGGCCGGAGGTTCGAAACCGTCAAGTGAAGAAACGGCGCGGCACTCTTTAGCCGCAAGGCCTGTACATGCAGTACCGCCCCCCAGCCATAGGCCGAGAAGCGGCATCATTGCGGTGATGCCTGTCCGCTTCACTTGGGGGTTTCGACGCCCCGACCGGCACGGGGCCGATCTCGGACGACACTACGCGCCCCCTCGTAAAAAGGCAATGGGGGAAGCGGCCGTTCCGTTGTTTTCAGAATGGAGCGCCGTCACGGCGTATTCTACGATCTGAATACGAGCGTATTCGCTCGTGGTGCTATTTTCGATTAAGCGCGGCGTCTCTAGAAGCCAGGGTAGTCAGTTCACAGCTACTGGCGCGACCACCATTCTGAAACTTTGTAGAATACTGAGCAGGCGCGATTCGGAACTGAACACGAAGTGGCCTTAACCCGGCCGAAACGAGGTCTGCGACTTTCAGATGCCTGCTCTCATTCTTCCGCCGACAAATACGGCCGGTTCGGTTGCGTTTGATATCGTGCCCCACTGGTACATGTATCCCCCAAAGGGATGCTACACGTCAGGTCCGTCCGATAAAAAACTACTGGATACAGAATTCTCCCGACTCTCCGGTCCAGTCAACCTTTATGTGCATATTCCCTTTTGCAACATGAAGTGTTCGTTCTGTTCGCTCTTCGCTGCCGTGGCTGGCCCTGGCGCGACCTTCGATGACTACATTGGGTCTTTAGTCGCGGAGATGGGCCTGGTTTCCTCCCGCATGGACAAGCGTTCTGTCCATATGCAGAACCTTTATATCGGAGGTGGCACGCCGTCGATCCTTCCAGAACGTGAAGCTCAACGCCTCATGAATCATCTACGGGCGGAGTTCACGACCGGTCATGATGCATCATTTTCAGTTGAGTTTTCTCCGGAAACGGTTGACGCGGCCACAGCGACGCTGTGGGCATCCTTTGGCGCGAACCGCGCCAGCCTCGGAGTGCAGTCTTTTAATGATGCGCTCCTAAGGTCTATGCGTAGAAAACACGACGGCAAAGCTGCTCAAGAGGCGATTGACTTGCTGGTGAATGCAGGATTCCGCGATCTCAACATCGATCTGATCTATGGTCACACTGACCAGAATATCGGCGACTGGCTTGACGATGTGACAAGATCAATAACCTGCGGTGCCACGAGCGTGACTATTCATCCCTTGGCCAATCGCAGGATGACAGGGTACAAAACAGAACGTTCCGACGGGCATTGTTTCCACAGCGACGAAAGGCTGTCGGAGTTCTTCAATCGTGCCACAGACGCGTTTCGCAGTGCAGGCTGGTTGTCCACCAGTGCGGTGGCCTTTTCAAACACCAATACCGGCAACCCTCTTGAAGAAGCTGAAGCACAAGGAATTCCTACGGTTGGACTGGGCGCAGGAGCACGGACAAGTCTTTTGCGTCTCCACACGTCGTCAGTGCCGTATAGCGGCGCGATACCAGTCGCCGAGTCTCTCGCTCATTATCACGGCGCGATCCAACATGGTCAGCTACCGGTCGCGTCTTGGGTTCATGTGACCGAGGAAGACCAGCGGCGCCGACGAGTGCTGCTTAGCTTGGTCGGGCGCGGCGTCGATGAATTGTGTTTGAGCCAAGCTCCTCCGCCTGTGCAAGCCGTCCTCGCGAGCTTCGAGAGCGAAGGTCTGGTGCGCAAACAAGAGACATGCCTCGTCCTCACAGACAAAGGACGACGGGACGCTGCTACGGTCGGACTTCGCCTGGCTAGCAGCACCGTCCAGCGGGCAATAGTCGGGGCACCCGTCGCGTGAATGATAGCGCTTCCGCAACCCAGTCGTTCGAATCGCAGATGGGTGGCCCAAGCCATGAAGTAATCGCTCTTGCCACCGCTTACGCCCGGACCGAAGCCGCAGGAATTCGCGTCGCCGACCTTGGCTGCGGAGACGGAAGAAACTCATTCCTGCTTGCCGGAGTGGGCTGCTCTGTTACATCCATTGATAATTCGGCTCAATCCATTGGCCGCCTGCGCCAGCTCGCAGCCGTGCACTCGTTGCCTATCGAAGCCCAGCTGTGCGACGTCCGGGACCTCCGGCTTCATGGCCAATACGACTCAATCCTGGCCCATGGGATCGTCCACTTTCTCGAACAATCCGCCGCAACCCAACTGATTTCGGAGATCAAGCAGGCCACGAAGCCGGGAGGATATAACGTTTACACCGTCGTTCCCTTTCAAAACCTAGACGACATTCCATCTGATATGCAGGCCGCTGGGTACAAAGGGTCGTTGGCCTCCAATGATGTCATGAGTCACTATCGCGACTGGGAGATCATCAGTGCGGAACTCTACCGCAAATGGGACTGGCACCCCGGCGTCGGCATCCACGATCACCCGATTGAGAAGACGATGTTCCGCCGTCCAAAGGAAGGAAGCCGTGGCCTTATTCGGGCTACCGAAATATCGTTGGCCCGTTCCCAGGTCAGTCCATTATCCTGGACGCCACCGCTCATCTCCTCCACGATCGCGAAATCAAAGGATCAAGTCCTGGCAATCGCCGGCGAGCCGGACTTGGCAATACCCTATTACGCCGCCGGCCCACAGTTTTCATTCAGGGGATTCGCGCAGTCTGGGTATCTGCTCGAACTGATGTTTTACGGAAACGTTGTCGTCTACGTCGCGAACGGGATCGTATCCGGCATATCCGTTTATGCGACCAATGCCTATCGCTTCGACATTGCGTCGCAGGCAACGGGGCCCCGTGGCACTCCGCTCATGCCCGAAAATGCCGAAGGAGCGTGACTACAACTGTCAATGCGTTCCTTGTCGCAAGAGCCTGACTCTGTGTCTTGTTGACTTGGGCCTTGTCGTCCCCCAGATCGCTGATTCCCTTGATAACCGCCACACGCGTCTCTACCCCTTCCTCTCGCTGTTTCGCAATAGCCTTTAACACCGCAAACGCCTCCATCTCCAGCACAGCAGCATTGGGAGGAAATTTCTTGACGATGTCCTGCCTTAACGGTGAATCGCGGCTGCGCATGAAAGTCGATCCCGACACGAAATCTCGATTCGTTCTGACCAATAGAGGATCGAAAAATCCACCACCGTTCAAGGCGTCGATATTCCGCAGTATCGCGAGATCGCCATGATGCTGTTCCATATCGTACTCGGTCAAGGCAGATGTTTCCTCACGTTTGTCCGAATCGATGGCACGCCGAGCAACGAACACAAGATTTGGCTCTAAAGCCGTCTTCTCATCAAGAAGGGCGGCGCAACCCACGAAGAAAATGCAATCTGGCTTAAGCTCATTCTGAATTCGACGCAACAAGTCAACCGCTTCGCCGCCCCCAGTCTCGTCTGCTCGGACAACATAGGTCTCGATGATGCCATGGGGGCCCTCAAGCGCTCCGCGATATCGCGGCAAGACTGCATCGGACACCAATTCTACGTTCCGCTGCAACCGTTCGGACTCGCCACGTATAATCTCTACTACCGAGCCGAACTCGCGTGGGTTCGCTGTTGCCAAGACCACAGTTCTCACGTCCCGCCTCCTTCTATTGTTTAAGAATACTGACCGTTTAACGGCGCCCGCGTTGGACTCAGGCCCAGCTGGGATCGTAATGGATCGCGACAACAGATCGAATTCCTTTTCCAAAACCGCAGCGACCTCATCCATCCCGTCCGTCATCTCGACGATGTGGCGTGCTTCCAACGCCCGCCGGGAATTCCAAATCGGAGAGGCATGCCACAGTGACGCGCTTTTCCACCATTCAAATCGTGATCTCTTGGCAGCGCTCGCGACTGCCGACCGCAGCGTGGCCACGGATTCGACAATTCCGAAAACTCGCGATAGTGCGTCGCACAGCCTGATGAACCCTGATCTTTCCCTAAAAGAGACGATCGTTTCCGCGTCAGCATCCAAAAGCTCCGCTACGCCTAGTTGTTGCAGGGCGGCCTGAAAATACGAGTACGAATATGCTCGCTCCGGGGACGGGAGGTTGAATTCATCTATGAAGTGCGGGATGTCGCGCAACACCACGAGGTCAAATTCCCTGACGTAGAGCGAGAAGTAATTGTTCTGGAGTGCGTGTCGTGTCACGTCCGCATTGTGGCGGGCTTCGTCGTTTAACAAGGGGGCAAGCGCAGGCCAAATCAGAGCCGTCTCTTCGTCGAGTAATTGTCTTGGCGCCCTCCTTAGGCTTTCCACGGTGGCGGGACTGAGCGTCTCTTTGAGACGGTCCCATGCCGGAGCCTCGTCCGGTCCCTTCTCCCAATTCTCCGTTGCCGTCACACCGATACGGGTATGTCTGCGGACAAAATGCGGTGAGGCGTTCCGAAGGAAGTCGACCGCGGCATCGCTGAATAGGCTTTCGAAACTAGTCCGGGCCGGGCCGTACTCCGACCTCTTCTTCTCGATTAGCGCACCTAGCGAACTTTCGCGCTGTGCAAAATGGATGTATCCGTGGTCTAAATAAGGTTGATTGTTCTTGAGCAGTTTGAAAGCGACTTCGCATTCGAGGCTGAACCCGGGCGGCATCACGCAGTGGTCTTCGCACAGGCATATCGCCGTGTTAAGGGCGCGGTTCAGCAAGGCGTCTCTGTGACCGGGCGGCAACTCTTGAATTCCGAACACCTCGCGAGCGTCCCGGTTCATGAAGTGGAGGAATATGTTCTTGCGCACCGTTAGATTCCTTATCCTCGGTCATGCCTCGTCAAGTCGACGACTTAGCAATTCGATAAGTGTGTTCTTCTCGGAGCTAGCGTCGAACAGAAAGGTTGGCGCACCCGTCGCCACGCCATAGACCCCGGCTAGGCTGGCCTGTATGAAGGTATGAAATTCGGCCTCGAAAGGCGTTGGCATAGGTCTACCCCGTGGATCGGCAGCAATCCTCTCCCTCGTTTCCGCAGGGGTAGCGTACAAAATCCAAATCTCGGTCGGGCGGAGGCGCTGTAGTTTTTCGATTGTAAACGGCGAAATTCGGAAGCCAAACGTCTCCTTCGTCACGTGATGGCTGTCGATAATGACGTGGCTTTCCATGCGCCATTGTTCGGCAAACTCGAACGACAGACGATCAACGTGCCCGATATGCTCCTCCGCAACGAACCTGCTCGTTCCTCCGCGAAGGTTGTCC
>Ga0206819_10060_pt1 | contig 42415 bp, 36 predicted proteins | sample Alteio_BWOrgCont_87_FD_152855 | JGI IMG/M metagenome (GOLD analysis project Ga0206819, IMG submission 152855) | Enriched cells from forest soil in Barre Woods Harvard Forest LTER site, Petersham, Massachusetts, United States -... | ecosystem: Environmental > Terrestrial > Soil > Temperate forest >... | reverse complement strand
TCCGGGTCATCGGGAATGAATGTATATGATCCATCCGGATTGCTGTGACCGGTGGTGTCCTGCGTGCTTAAGGTGCGCGTGCCGTCGTCGTGGACGGTACTGATAATAGTGTCATCGCCGTCATGGAATGATAGCGTGGGCTCGTGGGTCTGCGGATCACGCGACAAAACAAGATCGCCGCTGTCGTCGGAATAACGAACATCGCCGCTAGCATCGGTAGTTTTGTGCAATGTCACCTGAAACTCTGGTGTCGATGCAGCCTGCTTATCGCCGCCTTGTTCGCTACTATCATCGTCATTTTGATCGGGCAACGGCATCAGTTTCATCACGTAATCGCCATTCTTCTGCTCGTCCAGTTGTAGTTCGTGATTGGTATCAGGCATATTCTCTAGTCCAGCCGATGACACCGTGATATGCATCAAGCCATCCTTGTCCCGGCCCCACTCCAGTCCGTGCCCGTTGCTGTATGTCGTCGTATGGTCCTGTTCATCAAGCGTCTTCGTCATCCCGTCAGGCTCGCTCGTAGTGACTGTATTGCCATTTTTGATGACAGTTTCACCCGCCTTGTCGCGAGTGAGAGTCATGCCGCTCGCATACTCGATGTCGCGAGTGCCGCCGGTCTTGTCGTGAAGTTTAGTGCCGTCAGAGATAAGCATGGTGATGTCACCTTTCTTTGACCTGGTCACGCTTGTTCCATCTTCGAATTGAGTCACCTGCGATCCATCTTTCAGGATTTTCGTGTCCGGCAAGCCAGGGCGATGAATCACACCTGTGCCGTCGCCATTGAGCGACTCGTACGCACCGCCGTCATAGTCTATTTTGATGCCGCCGTCAGACTGCGGATTGATCCCAGATATATGCGCTTTGCTAAGCTGGTCGGTGGCCTGGTATGCTCGCTCGAACTTACTACCATTTATATTCGGCGGCTCGATCTGGCGCAGAGAGAGATTTTGTTGCTTGTAGTTTTCGAAATTGTGCGTGTACTGCAGGAATCCTGTGTGCTCATCTCTCTTTATGCGCGCGGCAAGCTGCGCGTCCGTGAGAGTCTTGCTCGATGCTGTCGCGGTTTCATCTTTGCCCTTGCCGGATTGTTTCTTTTCACTTTGATTGTTGGAAGAACTTGACTCACTGGCGCCCGGCTTTCCGCCTTTGGATTGCAGGTTGGCCGGCATCCGATAGTCGGACAGATTATCGAATTGTGTGCCCCCGGGCGGCGCGGTGAGCGCACCACTATCTCCTTGTTGTGCTTGAGCGCCCTGTGTAGGCTGCTCCAATGAATTCGCCATATCTCGACGCTAGTAAGGGGGCCTCCATATATAACCTGGTTTCCCTCGCTTGTTGTTATGGAATTGTTGCGCGACCGAAAAAATAGACTAAGGCACTCTCCATATGCTCGGGTTTTTGTCTTCGTCTACTTTCCCATCAGAAACACACCCCCTCCAGTAAAGAACCTTGTGAGAATCAGCCCAGAGCATTCTGTGAATCTCAAGCTTAAGGTTCAACGTCGAGATTTCGCAGTTCCGTACATTTAGGCAGCGAAGCGTACCTTCATCCATGTCACAAGCGCCGCTGAATCCAGTGCGAAAGAGAACATGCTTTGAATCCGGAGACCAAACTATACCTTCGAGCATGTAGTCATCATCGTACGAAACTATCTCTACTGGGCGATCCACATGCCAAACGAGAATGCTCGGTTCGTTGTCTACAGTAGTCACGCCAACGCAAAGTCCCTGCCGATCTCGTGACCACCCAATGTAGCTGTGGTTGTACACCTTTCGAGTCCAGATCGTTCGCCCTGACGTTTGATCGTACAAGCGAAGAACCTCGAGTTCGTCTGGGCTCACTACTTTCACGGAAAATGCATAGCTGTGATTCGTGGCAAAAATATTGCTACAAAACGCCCAGAGCAAGGCAAGAGACATGAGTGACCCGACAATGAGCATTGTCACTGCTCGGCGAGTGCTTCTTGCGAGGAGGTACTTCCGAGACAAATGGTAGTCCAGATCTTCAGGCAAAACATCGAAAGTGGTATCAGTTCTACCCTCTGCTATTGCCACCATGTAGCGACTAGCACAGTTAGCCTTATCCCATTGGCGGTTAAGTGAGTACTGCTCGGTCAAAAATTTTAGATCTTCGATTGCATCTTCACTTTTGCCCTCTCTGACGCGATTTTCTACTAGAATAACGGTCTGCCTTAGCCTCTGCGCTGTTGTCGTGAGCACGATGATGCCCTCACCGATGGTGCTATAAACATTGAGAACTAATGCCAATGATAGCGTCTGGAAGCGTCCTGTCTCCAGCGGAAAAACCCTGGGAGTTAGCGCATGCGCATCCAAAACCGATCAAAGTTCCGCAAGATTTTTTACATAGAATTAAACAGGAAATCGATGCCACCAGCATACTTGCGGATCTCCTTGCGTCGATCCGCGACCGAAAGTATTCTCCGAAGATTTACTTTGCTGTAGGGCTTGCTATCGTGATGGTAAGTTTGAGCTTGATTTTGCTTTGGTATATCATGCAATCAACATCCACGCGTTAATGAGGGCAGCCCATGATCGTTCTTTCGCTCAACCCAAAAGTTTTTGAATATCCATTCAATACGCTGGATAAAATCATAACTCCGAACGAACAGTTCTATGTTCGCAGTCACTTTCCCGATCCGGAAATCGACATTCATTCGTGGCGCCTTAGCGTAGAGGGCTGCGTGTCCAGTCCCTTGCAATTGAGCTATGATGAGCTTTTGCAAATGCCTGCTCGAACCGTAGTTTCTACGCTTGAATGCGCAGGCAACAATCGCCTTTTTCTGATACCACCAGTAGAAGGGGTACAGTGGGGACTCGGAGGCGCCAGTACTGCCGAATGGACTGGGGTTCCGCTCGTCGCTGTTTTGGAACGTGCGGGAATCCAACCCAACGCTGTCGATATAATCCTCGAGGGTGCAGACTCAGGCGAGGTAGAGCTGGAGCCGAAACCAGTTGGACCGATTCAGTATGCCCGCAGCCTGCCCAGAGCAAAGGCGCTCGATCCCGACGTGCTGCTCTGCTATCGAATGAATGGCGAGGAACTCTCTGTCCCGCACGGGTATCCGCTGCGTGCCATCGTGCCCGGCTGGTACGCGATGGCATCGGTCAAATGGTTGAAGCGAATTACAGTAAGCGAACGCCGGTTTGGCGGTTATTTCCAGACCACTGATTATGCCTTTTGGCAATCGCACAACGCTCTGCCTACGAGAGTTCCAATTTCGAAGATGCTGGTCAAAGCAGAGATCTCGCGCCCTCAGTTGCACGAGACCGTGCCGACCAATACCGAATATCACATCTCAGGCGCTGCCTGGGTGGGAGAGTCAACAATAGCAAAGGTGGAGATCAGTACGGACAATGGAGAAACATGGGCGGAGGCGCAACTGACCGGAACGCCTGTTCGCAATGCCTGGCAGTTCTTTGAATGTCTCTGGCGCACGCCCGCGAGCCCGGGCGTTCACACGCTCCTGGCGCGTGCCACTGACGAGAACGGCAATTCGCAACCGATGCAACATGATCCGGATCATGGGCCGTATATGATCAATCACTGCTTGCCGATCACCGTAGAAGTCGTGTGACTAAGAAATCGTATTTTATCGAGCGCATATCGCGCAAAACAGCCGCCACCACGGCAACGACCAACAAGATTCACAATCCTATCGATGACTCCAAAGCACAAGCCGCCGCACCGGCCACTAGAGCAAATGGAAGGGAATAAGGGAATGAAGGAGGACACCCTTTAGCACAATGTCACAAGACACGCCAAATGCTACAGCAGGCAACACTGCCGCCCGCCTGGGCGGGTGCAGTGAGTTTCGTGAGGGCGACCTGATCGGAGGGCGGTATCAGGTCCTTTCGTGCCTCGGCAAAGGCGGCATGGGCGTGGTCTACAAAGTCGAGCAGGTATTCTTGCGTCAGGAATTAGCTCTTAAGACGCTGCTGAGTAATAACGCCTCCGACACCTCAATCAGACGCTTCCAGCTCGAAGGCCAGGCTACGTTTAGCCTCGACCATCCCAACCTGATCTCAGTCAACGACCTGGGCATTCTCGATGATGGCACACCGTATCTCGTCATGGAGTTCATCAAAGGACAGACGCTTTCCAACTATTTGCGCGCCAAGGGTCGTGTGCAATACAAGGAGGCAGCGAAGATATTCGCGCGCGTATGCCTCGGACTTGCCCATGCGCACCACACGGGTATAGTGCATAGAGACATCAAGCCGAGCAACTTGATGCTGACCGGTAAGGACTTAGATGCGGAAGATTGCGTGAAAGTGATGGACTTCGGTATCGCGAAGATAATGCGCAACGAAGTGCAAGAAGCGCAGGCACTGACAAAGACCGGAGAGGTGATGGGCAGCCCGCTGTACATGAGTCCGGAGCAGTGCAGCGGTTCAATGGTGGACTATCGGTCAGACATTTACTCCCTGGGTTGTGTTTTCTATGAGTGCTTAACAGGAGCGCCACCATTTATCGGCGATTCCGCCCTTTCGACTTTGACGAAACATCTGTCAGAAACGCCACCAAGTCTAAAAGAGGCTTCGTTGGGAATTAACTTCCCACCAGCACTAGAAGCGATGGTCGCTAGAATGCTGGCGAAATCTCCCGAGGAACGCTATCAAGATTTGGGCGAAGTTGCTATTGACCTGGCGACACTCACCACAGACGATACCACATCTTCGCATAGGGCCGTCCCATCCGCGGTCTCTCTGAAGCGGAAGAAACCGGTTAATACCGTATCGGTAGGAAAGAAAACACTGGCAGCACTGATCTTAGCCCCATTCATTACAGCTGCCGTCGTCTACACTTTTTGCCAGCCAGCCAAAGAGAAAACCGACTCTCATCCCTCAACAGTGCAGCAGGAAGATCATTCGCAACAAACGAGTGCCAAATTACAACAAGATGACGACGAAACGTTTTCAGGGTCACAAAGGCCTTTTTCCAAAGTAGTAAAGCGAAACGGTGAAGTCGTTCGAATCTTCAATTTCGATGGCGCTCAGTTCGGCAAACTCTCTGTATTGAACGGGGAGGAGGCGGGCACCAACAACGTCTTTCATGATGACAAGCCATTACTATTAAAGCGGACGCAATCAGGCGATGTGGTTGTTCCTGTCACAGATAGAGTTAGGCTCACTGTCGACATGGGCTCATTCATGAAGCACCCGGATTGGCTAAATCGCTTTGACAGCCAAGGTCTGTCATCACTCACCATCATGCAAACGGCAAGCGGAATTCCCGACTATAAAGATCCGCCCGACCAGAACTCGATTGACGAAACATTTGCCTTTTTGACTAATCTCAAATCCTTGGAAAAGCTTGACTTGCGCAAGGCTCCCATCTCAGCAATGGCTCTGAGGTGCATGCGCATTGAGGAGCTTCCCCGCTTGCGGGAGCTTCTTCTGGCAGATACGAATATCGACGGAACACAACTTGTTCAGCAGCGGAAGGGTTTGCTGCTGCGGCTCAGGCGGTTAGATCTGAGCGGGTTGGAGCACGTGCCGGCAGTGCTCGCCGTCCTACAAGATTCAAAGAACATTGAAAATTTGTGGCTATCTAATGCTCATTTGACAGACTCAGATATGGATTACGTTGGCCACATGTCCAATCTTAGAATTCTGTGTTTGGACACCAACAAAATCACCGATGCTGGTCTGAAAAAATTAGGCGGACTCACGCATCTGACCAATTTGTGGGCCAGCACAATACCTCTGACAGAGTCGTCAATACCGGCTCTAGCGAAGTTTACTCGCTTGCAAGGCGTACGACTGCCTCCATCGATGAAGGGTCTCGACTCTAAACTGAAAAAGGCATTGCCAGCGGGCTGCGGTATTTCGTACCCCGAGCGTGATCCTCATGGATTCTTTGAGTGATTGGGGTTGCCGGTTTACGGCGGCTTGAAACACAAATAGAAACTCAATTGCAGGCTCGCAATACAATCTACTGAAATGCTCGAGCGTTCCGCCGGCGTGACTCATCCACGATACAGTGATACGAAAGTTGCAAGGTCACATAGGGGAAGTCGGGTCGTGGTCTTTTCTTTGTCAGCCCGTATTCTGTCTAGTGTTCTCTGCGCGCGTATTCGGACATACGGGTTCTCGTCCGATTCCAGCACAAGAAGCACTTGTAGAGGCAAATTGTGGTTTTCTGCCAACTGATAGCGAATGTCGTCAGCCATGTCGCGCGCGAGTCGCAGCAGGGTCATGTATGGCGTATTCTGATTGTCTGCTACTGCGGCTCTGATGCGATCGTCGCAGTCATATGACAGAACACCGAGCACAGCCGCTGGCGCCTGCTTATCTTCTGCTAGTCGCATTCTTGATTTGAAGTTGGCTGTTTTCAGCGAGCGCCATAGTGCTATAGGGTTAGGTGTATCACCGCAATCGTTTCGAAGAGTATTGGACATGTTTCCTACCTCCACGCCACCTTTGAAGCGGCAGGTGTGCGAGCATGTGTGGGTCTCACTCTCAGGTTGTCTATATAGCCAACCAAGTCCAGAACGCCGCAGTATGCAATGAATAAAAACGTTGGTGCTGTTAACACGTATAACATTGTCGTCAGGTCGTTCATAGTTCGTCAGTCCGTTTTGGGTCTAATTCGACGTTATCGCGAGTTGCCCCAACGGTCCAATACGCGGTTCATATCTGATTGATAGGTGATTTGAATGAGTCAGGCGTGGAAACGCTGGCTTCAGGGAACGGGCTGGTTGCGATATTCGCGCCTTGCGTGCTCGAAGAACGCCCTGGCTGGTGGACTCAAATGGGCATGTTTGTGCCAGACAATACCGAAGTTGAGCACGATGGAAACGCCTGAGATTGGAATGCACCGCAAGTGATTTTGTCCTCTCACGGCCAGTCCAGTCAAGATAGTGCCTACTTTCCCGCCTCCGGCGATTTTCAAAATCGCTTGCAGATCGTCAATTTCGACGACGATCTTCGGTTTCAATTGTCTCTCGGCAAAGATTCCATCGAGCAATTTGCGCGCTGCGGTCTTATTGCTGACAATCGCCAGTGGCGTTGTTGATAGCTCCTCGACGGTGATCTCTTCTCGTTCAGCAAGCGGATGCTGCTTGCTGACGACGAAAAATACTCTGTCACTGAACAAATTTTCGTAGACCAATTCAGCGCTCGAAGTCGGTACAATCGACAGAGCCAGATCAACGTTGCCCGCCAGAAGCTCCGCTTCTAGTTGATCTGACGGACCTGATTTAAGTGCTATTTGAATGTTGGGATAGTTTCTGTTGAAGTTTGCCAACCATGTCGGCAATTGCCCGAAAAGCAGCAATGCAGCCAGTCTCAGTGTGCCACTCTTAAGACCTTTAATATCCGCGATTTCTTCCATCGCAATGTCGAGCTCGCGTACGGATCGGCGAGCGTATTCGAGAAAGACGTTTCCCGCTTCGGTCAGACGAACGTGGTGGCCGATGCGATTGAACAGAGGCAGACCTAATTCCTCTTCCAACTGCTGTATTTGGGTCGAAAGCGTTGGTTGCGAAATGCGCAGCGATTCAGCTGCATGCGTGAAGTGAAGGACTTCTGCAGCGCGAATGAAATAGCGAATGTGCCGAAGTTCCATGCTGACTACTTTTTCTTGCTGGAATCGGGTTTTGCGTACTTGTCTCTGATCTGCTCTAAGAATGCCGTTGCCGGCGGACTAAGATGCCCTTGCCTGTGCCAAAGTGCGCCATAACTGACGTTGAGTGGCTTATTGGCTATTGGGATGAGACTGAGGTTGGGAAAACTTGCCACGACAAATTTCGCCAGAAGTCCAGCAACGTTTCCTTCACTGATAATGTGCAACAGTGCTTGCAAGTCATCGATTTCGATAGCAACGTTGGCAGCGATCTCATGCTCAGTCAAGACTGAATCTACAATCCTGCGTGCGGTCCATTGTTTGCTTACCAGGGCTAGTGGTAACGCGCTCAGTTCGTTCAAATCGATTTCTTTGCGCGATGCCAGAAGGTGGTTTTTGCTAATGACCAGAAAAATTTCTTCGTCAATTAGCGATTCACTGTTCACGTTCTCTGAAGCTGATGGGACAAAGGAAAGCCCGAGATCGGCCTCTCCCGATAAAACTTGCTCTTCAATGAAATCCGAAGTGCCGGTCGAAACCAAGATGCGAATATTGGGAAACTTCGCATTGAAAGTCGATATCCATAAAGGCAGCAGTTCCTGCCCGAACGTCAGTAGGGCTGCCAGTCGCAGCGTGCCCGCAGCGAGCAGTTTGAGATCCTCGATGCGCTCTTTTGCCTCGTCAAGATTGATCAGCGCCTGTTGCGCACGTTCGAGAAAAACTTGGCCTGCTTCTGTCAGGCGCACGTTTCTCTGTGAGCGATCGAACAGTGGTAGACCGACCTCTTCCTCTAGCTGGTGTATATGAGTGGACAGAGTCGGCTGTGATACGTACAAGGACTCAGCTGCGTGCGTGAAGTGCAGCATCTGCGCCGCTTTGATGAAGTAACGAATGTGCCGCAACTCCATTGTGCGGGTCCTTAGTCCGAAGGTTAATCTTATAAAGTATAGGGCAACGCGAGGCTGGATTTACGAGTTTGTCGCGATACCAGTGGAAGAGAATGAGCTGGTTTATCGGGCAAACCTGAATCATTGGGCGCATCTATCAGTTTCATCGCATTTCTATATTGGACGCTAGCACCCCTGGCGTGTAAAGTGGAAATTATCGACGGCACAACATTAATCAAGGCAGTGGTCAGGGCTTAGCTAGACCGCCGCCGAGATGATCACGGGGAACAAGACAATGCTAATCACACCCAATTTATGGCATCCAGCCGGCGCGGCCCGGCAATACGAGGCAGCCGGATCACGCACTGCGTTTATTGAAAAGTGGAATCCGACGACGATGCACTCGTGCTGCGATCAGGAGCAAACATCCGATGCCCTGCAGCTGATGATCGACGTGCTCACCGACGAGCAGAAAACGCGGTGGCTTTACAACTTTGACACTGCTGCTTGAGGCAGAACGTGAAGGGTATGTTGAAATCTTGGCTATTTATCAGCAGAGTGTGAGCTGTTTTCAGCTTTCGCGTGCACTGCGCGCGAATCTTCGTGCCCGGACTTGGTGACGATCAGGTATGAGCCAAGCGGCGACGCGACCTTTTGCCCGCACAGCCGCGCCCACATCGACGACATACGGTTGCATCCTCTGCTCTGGTCCTCGTGCAGTTCAAAACCCTCCGGGGCGCGGTTGCGCTGGTGCATCCAGGCGATGTACTCGTACGGCACCTTATGTCCTAGCAATCCGTGATCGAGCACCGTTACGTCTACGATGCTTACCGTCCGTTTAATAGAGGCTTTGCGTTCCTCTGAAGTTTCATCCTGACCTCCTGCTTCGCTTTTGGTTTTTCCCCAAATATTGCTGAAGAGATCGGGACGAGTTAAGGCAGACAGAGTAAAGTCTGCTCCCTGCCCCAGTCGCGTATAGCCGCCGAACACTGCTTCTGCCGTCGATAGCGCTTGATCTTTGTGCGATACGAGAATTTCTCCTCTTACACCGGTTGCAAAACCATTCTTGGGAATATATCTCGATAGATAATGAATAAATGTCTGGGCATCAAAATCCGGATACACCATGAAGACGTCAGAAAACAGCCCTTTTATCTGTGGCGAAGTCATGGCTCGCACAAAGAGGCGGTTGCCCATGCTGTGCGCTACCAGGTTTAGCTTGAACTGCGCGCTCTGCTTTACTGCGGCAATGTTCTCAATAAACTCTGTAAAGTGTTCCTGGCTCCATTCGTTGTTGCACTCATCCTCAGAGTAGCGATAAACTTTCTCTGCTGAGGGCCAGGTGTACATGATGACCGGACAGCCCGTGTAGAACCTTAAACGCGCAGCGTTTTGGGCAGCATCCTCAAATGTGCAATTGAAACCATGGACAAATATGAATGCCTCCTTGCGCGGAGACTTTCGTATGGCTTCAGCAAGGGTGGAGTCGAACTGACCGCTGAGATCTTCGGCTGTTTCGCATTTGAACGGCGTAAATTTCAGGCGCTCGACTTTCGCACAGGTCGCGAACGGCTCTGCGTCTTTTTGCCACTCCGTCAAACTCTGGTTGCCTTTAACTGGAATACATACATCTACGATGCCAGACCGCAAGGCGCTCACTGTATTGTTTTCAGCCAGTCTTTTGCTGCCGAAGCCGTCACCTTTCGGCGCTCTGTCAGTGACATAGAAGACCGGAACTTTCCAGACCACGGTTTTTCCCTCGGCACTGGCAGCGCAAAATAGAAACGCTGCCAATTGAAGAAAAAGGAAAACCAGGTGTCCTTTGCGGGAGAGGTACATTTCGTGATCTCCTGGCTGGAAACTACCTACATGTTAACAGCTTGCCTATCGGCAGGATGAATTCTCGTGTCCTGAAAGTCGAGGAATATATTTACTTTTTGGTTTGATGGCATCCCCTTCTGGGCACGAACGGAGGTCATGCTGGCCGAAAATTGATGCCACCAAGCATGGTGACAAGAATTGCTTACCACTGTCGATGGATTTCGCGAAAGCGATGAGTCGTGGCTTGATGCTCTAACAATCCACAACGAATACAGATTATCGAAAGATCCTGCACGTTCTTGTGGGCTATACTGTCCACCGATCAATACAAAGGCGGGTATAAACCATGTCAAGCTGTCGGCAGTTTGCTTCGCTGTGTTTGTTGCTGTTCTTGCTGTCCGTTAGCCAATCGTTGACGGTTAAAGCCACAGGAGCCCCGTCCGATGTCACTCCTTCTTCCATTCTGCCCGATGGAAAAAACGGGGCGCCACTGGTGGAACAGTTGGTGGGAAATGTGAACAGTCTCGGTAACTACAAATTCGACGGATCACAGGAAGCACAAACCGGAAACAAGGTTTTGAAGGCAGTCGGAACGTTCTATTTCAGACCGGCCAACTCTATGCGTGTGGAAGTGAAAAGCTTCGGTGGCAAGAGTGGCAGCATTCTCGTAAAGAATGCGGACGGAGCCATCAAAGGCAAGGGCGGTGCGCAAATGCTTGGCATGAAGATGTCGCTGGGACCTGATTCTAGACTTTTGCGAATGCCAAACGGTTTGAGTGCGGTCGAATGCGATCTGGCTTCTCTCTTGAAGCGACTCAAGCAGGAAGCAGCTTCCGGCTGCAAGATGGTATCGGGAAACGAGCCAATGAATGTAGAGAGTCTGGGAACACGGGCGATTGTGCTCGAATCTCAAAAGGCTGACAATTCAGGCACCTCGGTAGTCGATCGGGTTTTCATCGATCCGGTCAAGAAGTTGCCTGTGCAATGGGATCTTTTTGTGAACGGCAAATTCCAGTCGCGATCGAAGTTCCAAAACTACCAGACTAACATCCAGATCGACGAGTCCCAGTTCAACCTCTAAATTTAAATAGGTGCAGGAGATTTCTAATGAAATTGAGAATGTGTATGGATTCACAGGGATCCACCGGAAGACCCACGAAAAGGAAGCCGGCTGTATTCGCGATTGCATTGGCCTTGATGGCTACAAGCGCACAGCAACTTGCGATGGGTGGGGAATTAACCGCTGCCACCACAAAGGTTGCGGATGCTAGTGAGACAAAAGGAAGTAAAACAACTGCGGGCGAAACTTTGACTCCGGACAACATTCAAGATGTCGCCTTTACTTTGCAGAGACTCCACCAGCAAGCCATAAACGTTTATGTCGAAGCGACCAGGAAAAAGGTCTATCGTTTCGAGTTGAACGTTCCTTCCTTATCCTCTATGCCCACCACACCGCTTGAGGACCAAAGCGCATATCTGCCTTTGCGCAAAGCTTGGCTCGCATTATTTATCGGTACAATGGAGCCGCTAGTGCAGATCCTCAACAACCACCTGAAGCACCTCGATGAAAGAACCGAAAAGACCAACATACCCAGCCAAGATCGCCCAGAGTGGCAGGGCATAGTGGCTGAGTGGACAAACGCCATTAAAGAATTGAATGCTCAACTCGACGTCTGTGCGTCATTGTTGAACGATTCGACGGCGGAAAACGTTAAGGTTGCAAAAGCAGCAAAGGCGATCGACAACCAGGTTTCCGTGCTGGACACTATCCTTCTGAAGGCTAGTAAATTCCTGCAAGATAAGGTACCGGCGTCGTAAGCTCAACACATTTTTGCGACTATTAGTTCAGTTATCTGAGTTCGGACTTCATCGGACTAATGCCCGAGTTGCTTGCCTTGCACTACAGCGCCTGCTTCTTTGAGCTTCTCTCGAATTCGCGGCAAAGCAGCTTCGGCAGCTACTCTTCCTGCATCAATGGCCTTGAGTGCTTCTTTGCGGTTGGCCGTTATGAGGGTCACACCTGAGGTGTCCGGATGAATGACGATGTCCGCAATCTCTTCCTGCGGACCATCAATGCTGCTAAGGTCCCACTTAATCATTCGTTTTGTCACACTGCCTAGCTTGCGAAAGTACTTCAGTTCAGATTGATCGAACGGCTCATCAATGTTGATCGCGATGACGATGTCGGCACCCATTTGTCGGCATTGCTTTACCGGCACGTTGCACGCAACTCCACCGTCAACCATGAGATTATTGCCGAACACCACGGGTCTGCGCAAGCCTGGAACCGCCGAACTCGCCCTCATTGCCTTCGCAAGGGAGCCACCACGGATCATGTATGGTTTGCCGTCAATCAGATTTAGAGAAACCGCAGCGTAAGGTGTTTTCAAACTCTCAATTTCCTGGGCATTCGCAGGCACTAGTTTTTCGAGATACTTGCGAAAGGCCACTCCGGGGTACAATCCGTCGTACGACTTGATACCTATCAGTCGCGGGCTGAGCATAAACGGCTCCAGGACGAGCGACTCAGGAAAGGGAATGGGCAAGAATCGCCGCATGAGGTGGCCGGTTGCGAACTCTTCGTGCAGCTTGGATAGCGGCACACCGGCATCATAGAGTCCACCGATAATCGAACCGATGCTTGTGCCGGCAATGTAATCAAATCGAATTCCTTCTCGATCCAGCACTTCCAGCGCACCTAATTCCGCTGCTCCTCTGGCACCACCACCACCCAGAGCCAGTCCAATTTTCGGCCTTGCAGGCAGTTGGGATGCCTTGAATTTATTGACATCAGAAGCGTTCACCTGCGCGGAGGGAACCAGAACCTCATCAGCGAGAACTTTGCTAACGGTTGTGGAGCCCAGCGCCAGTCCCATGATTAACAAAGTAATCAAACCGACTCTTGCGCGTCGAGGTCTTGTTGCTGATGACCGGCTTGCGGCAAAAATAGTTGGCATAACAATGACCTCAACGATCGCAGTTCCAGCAATGATTCACCAAGGTTATCACTTATTGGGACTCTCAGTGATTATCGTTTCAAGTGTATTCAAATCTTGCTGACGCTTGGAGGCAAGCTGATCTGGATGCTCGCCCTTCTTCTTCAGATTTCGCTCGTATGCGTACGACATGACCGCAACAGCTGGCGTAGCAACCAGCGCGACAGCCTCGGCAGGTACAATGGCAACGTCGCCGGCAAAGTTCAATCTATTGGCTATCAGAGGCTGACGCCGATAGCCATGATAGGCGACGGTTGACAATACGCCCGAACTGACGCCAAGAGCCGCTAGCTCCGGGACAACGTAATTCAGCTGACCGGCGACGCGACGAAATCGTTGAATGTTTTTCTCCTCACCAAAGATGAGAGTATCGAGCCCGACTTTTTCTTCTCGCAATCGAACCAGATCAGCTGCAAGTTGTCCGCTTTCTTGATTGGTTGCCGTCAGTTCCAATAGTTGCGCCAACCTGTCAAATTTCCGTTTGGCTTGTTCGTCAGTAAGCAACGTGTGCGCCGGCAGTTCTCGCGTGAGGCACCGCATTTGATACCGATTCATCAGGTTTCCAGCAATCGTGCTTGACACAGGACCGATACCGGCTAGAACCGCTGCTGAAATCAAGACAGGCCCTGTGGCTCCCGAGCATTTAGGCTGAGTAAATGACTTGAATCCCAGTACAATCGCGCTGAATCGCGCCAGATTGACTGTTGCGTTTATGGCGTAAAAGGTGTTCTTATACCAGGCGTAACCTCTTGAATGGCTGCTCCAACGCTCGAATTCAAAGGTAAGGCGATCTCTTTCGTACTCTAGCAACTGTTCCTTTAACTCGAGCAACTCTCGTTGAGATCCTGTGGATTTGGCTTCGCTCATCAAACGACTGCGAACTGCCAACATCTCATCCACTTGCCTGACCGAAGCCTGAACGACCGAAATGGATTTGCGGACAGAACATCCACTTTTGTTAGCGCGGGCAGTCTCCAAACCACTGGCAGCCAACTGTCCCACAGAGCTGGCAGCTCCAACAAGAGTACCCACCGTCGCTGTAGACAGTCCTCGCTTGATTGCGCTGGATGAGATCAGGCGCGGGTTATTCCACCCTCTCGAGCGCTGGTTCATATCACTGAGAGTGTATCCAAGCAGACATGCATAGTCGGCTTCCTGTGCAAGCGGATAACCAACGGCACGCCACCACGCATAGTGATTCACTGTGTTCTCATAGTGCACGTTGTATTGCGCCAACTTTATAAGCTCAAGCAATATTTGCCGATCCAGCTTTCGAATCTGCGATTCAGCATCGTCTCTTGACGAGGTATAGAGCTCGTGCTCCGGCGAATTTGCGTTGACAGTTGCAGGGCTTTCCTGCGCGGATGTTGGTACTGCCCAAAGAGCAAGCACCTGGCACAACAACAAAATTAGCAAAAAAATTCTCAAGGAAGCTAGTTGTCTGTTTCGTGGCTTTTGACTTCTGCTATGCCGAGCTGCAGGAGCTTGCCGACTTTCGCGAGACAAGCTGAAAGCTCAACGCAGGCCTGTCCCACCTTCTCACGATCGAAAGATGAGCGGATCGTTTCTGCTCCTAAAAGTAATTGCTCGAGTCCTGATGCGAGCTTTGGAAAATCGGTGGATTCCATTGCAATCTTCACCTTTTCTCCGGCTCGACTCACGAGCTCAGTTACCTGGTCGACGTCCTTGATCCCATTTTTGTCAAGATCCAGTTTCTTGAGTTGCTCTAGACGTTCGTGCAGGTAGTCCTTAGCAGAGTCGACTGCCATAGCCGTGACTGTTTTTCGAATACTCATCATGGAGCCTCATTTTGAACTACGCTTGGTTCCCATCGCATGATACTCTGGACAGAGCTCATGGACATGAGTAGGAATCTGTGCGTTTCACCAACCATATCCAGGGCGTTTTTGCCAAAGCGAGGTAACAATTGAGGTTCGTAAATTCCTGCCAAATGGTGGCCGCGCTGCTGACAATTTGTGTGGCAGTTGCATCGTATCCAGCAGCGCTTGCAGGCGAGAGCACAATGCCGGCGGAGTTCGCCGAGAAAGTGACGCCAGAGCTGGCTGCCAAATACAAATACACGGAAGATGGAGAATTTACCGAAAAGCTCAAAATACCTACCTATGAGTGGATGCCTGCCAATGCGCCTCCGCGAGCGATTGTCCTTGCAATTCATGGATTGACGCTGCACGGCCGCAGGTACAGAGTGCTTGCTCGCATGCTGGCGGCTAACAATGTGGGCGTCGTTGCGCTTGATATGAGAGGGTTCGGCAGGTGTCATTTCGATGACAAAAAGCAGTTCACGACAGCGAATGACGATAAGACAAAAGTCAATCACGAGAAGAGCTATGAAGATATCGTGCAACTGGCAAAGCTGATTAAGGAGAAATATCCGGATCAAAAGCTGCTCTTGATGGGCGAGAGCTTAGGATGCACATTTTGCGTGCGCATGGCCGCAGAGCATCCGGAGTTGACAGACGCGATCTTGCTCTCCGCTCCGGCCGTTCGGCTCAATTCCAAAATGTACTTGGGTCATGGAACCATGGCGCGTGGCGTGACAGCAGTCTTCAAGCCGGGCCATGACATCAATTTGCACTCCTTCTTTGAATATCTGGTTTCGAACAAGCAAGAAGTCGCAAACGAAATGATTGACGATCCACTCATAGTGAAAGAGTTGTCTCTGAAGGCGCTGCTGTCGACCGATAGGTTTGTATCCAAAACAGCTCGCTGGGGCAAAATGGTCCCGGACAAGATGCCGGTTCTGATAGTGCAGGGGAGTCGCGACAGTTGTGTCTCTCCTAAAAAGGTTACCGATCTGCTGAGTGCCATGCCGTCCAGCGATCAGACGCTTGCGTGGCGCGGGAATTACGGACATTTGCAGCTGGAGACTGTTTACATGCGCACAACGATTGTCGACGCTGTCGTGAATTTCTTGCGCAATCACAGTCGTGAAAATGTTCCTGAGTTGCGCGCGTTTCAGCAGCAAATAGTCGATGCGGGCGGTTCGCTGTCCAAATAGATTTCGTCCATCTATGGCTGCTGAGACTTCGATTTGGCAACGTTCCAGTTGGTCTTGAGTTGCAGTACAAGCCATTCTCCGTTCTTGCGCTCAAATACTTCAGAGCACCAGGATTCCAGAGTGGTCGAATCTTTGTCGGTCAGTTCTTTCGTCGCTCTAAAGGAGACCATTGCCGTATCACCTTTGACGTCTACAAACGGGTTGTAGACGACAATACGTTTGATTGGATGTTTCGAGTCGGTGCCCACCACGTTTTTCTTGACGTGATCGATCACGGATTCCTTTCCGTACAAAAACTTTTTGCTTTTGTCATCGAACATGGTTACATCGTTGCTCAGACAGGAGCCAATCAAAGCGAGATCGCTATGGGCGATTCCTGACAGTAGCTTTTGTAGGGCAGCGATGACCGCGATCGCATCCTTGTCTGTTTCTTTTGCGCCTACCAATTCGACGTTCAGCTCATCGTGTTGCTTCTGGCCTATTGTCCCTTTCTCTTCTCCTGATGCCAATCTGGTCGTAGCTCGATCGGAGGCCAGAGCCACAAGGGCATAACTCGAAATTACAATCAGCAAAATGAAATAGTTAAACCTGGACTTAAGCATTTCAAGTTTCTCCTTGAGCTCAACGCATGTCTCTGTAGGCGGCATCTTGGGCGCTCAAGGCCCGATCTATGTCTCGGATCGAGCGATCGCAATCTTGCAAATAGTGACTTAGAGTCGATTTTTGCTGCTGCAATTCTTGAATTTTGCGGTCGACCTCACTATACGCGCGCTCGATCTTTGTTCGCTGGTCGGCAATTTCATCGCGAGACCTTAGTAGGCTGTTACGGGCAGAGGAGCTGTATGCTAGAACAGCGCCACTGAGAAACACGCATGCTAGCGCAAATGCAGAAGCGGCTCGGTAATTCTTGTCTCTCTGTCGATCGGCATTGGTCTGCCCTTTTCCAAAGAGGAGCGATTGATTGAGATGCACTTGATTCCTCCGTTTGAGCTCATCGTCAACTGATCGGAAAGGTCACCCGGTTCATCACGATATCCCCGCCAGGCAGAATGGTTAATTGTTGCAGATTGTACTCATGCTAGAGGACTAAACTCAACAATTCCTCTTATGACTGAGTTAAGCTCCTGCAATTGTTGTCGAATTGAGCTAACCGATCCGAGGAGGATCATATGAACAGATCTGATTTGGCTGCGCTTTGCCTCTCCACAGCGATTCTTCTACTGACGGCACCTGCCTCACAAGCGCAAAACGGCCTTCCTCAAGTGTCAATGGTGACTCTGCAGGTAGTACAGAACCAAGATGGAAGCCAGAGTGTGATTACGCCAAAGGGAGATCTTGCCACTCTGCCAGGTGCAGGTGTCAACGGTAACACCGCGGTAATTTACATGGGAACCCAGGGCGGCTTCTGGTACACCGACAAGACCGGTCAGAATGTCAGTCTTGATGCCACAGTCAACGCCCTGCAAGCAAGACGCGCCGCCAACCAGCAAACAGCTCAAGTGCCACAGTATGCACCTGAGCCATACTCCAGCGGCACCGGCAGCGGTGTCCGTTCAGCGGTGGGGACGGCTGCGGCGGCTGGTATGGGCGCAATGGCAGGCGCGGCCATGTCGAACCACTATTACAATGCCCCTTACGGAACACCGATGTATTACGGTGCCGGCCACCCGTACTCCTACGGCAACGGCGAACGAATTGAAGAGCTCAACTCAGATCAAAAAGCTGCTCTACAGAACCATTATCAAACACAACAACAGAACAAACAGCAGGCGCTTCAGCAAGGTCAGACCAACAGACAGGCGCGGCTTGAACAGACCGGAAGCAATCAGCAAAGTCGCCAGCAATCCGTGCAGCAAAATCAAGCGAATCGTCAATCACAAATAGCGCAGTCAGGCGGTCAGCAACAGAATTATCAACGACAACAGCAGTGGTATCAAAACCAATTGAAGGAGAATCCTAAGCAATTTCAGAAAGCTTCAAACAATCCGTTTGTTTCCCAGTCCAGGGGAGGGCGCGAAGCTTCTGGTCAGCGCTCATCGATGAGAGCTGAGCGGTCAGGCCGCGGTGGCAGTGCTCGCGGTGGTGGTGGTGGTGGTCGTAGCGGTGGCGGTCGCAGGCGATAGGAAGACACGACGATATGACGTTCCTACGTTTAGGGAGAGAGTGGCACCATGAATAACATTCGAAGAATGAGTGGGCCTCCACCTAGAATCCATGGACGAGTCGCTAGGATGCGCCGAGCGATGCCAACAACAGTTTTCCTTGTCGTCCTTTTGGCATCTTTGACGATTCTGTCCGCATGCTCGCATCAAGAGATGATGAGTGAACTAGCTGTGGCCAAAATGCCGAAAAGCGAGCTGCAAGCGATGAACTTTCTGCCTCTCAATGGGGACAGGCCTGGCACGCCTGTCGATGTCGAGAATTACCTCGTTCCGGGCAAGTATACAATCGTCGCATATCTCAGTCCCTACGACGCTAAGAGCGTGAGCCTCGAGCCGCGACTGATTCAACTCTGCCAGGTTAGAAACGACATTGCAGTGCGCACGGTCAATATCAACCGCCCTGAGATTCAAGGGATCGATTGGGGATCGCCTATCGCTCAGAGTATGCAAATCCAGACATTGCCATACTTTTTGATATTTGAACCTTCGCAAAGATTGCGTGCAAAAGGTCGAGCAGCCTATGAAGGGGTCATGCAATTTCTTCGAGATCTTCGATAAAACGACGCAGACTGTATCAAAGACAGTATATTGCACTCCGTTTTTTTTCAGCAAACTGCCCTGGATGTCTCCACGCCTTAGATGCTCGGATTCAACCGCCGATCGGTCCTTCAGGTCCCTTTAGATAATCCTTGTAGATCTGATCCGCCCGTTCTTCAGCTTTTTTCGCTTTGTCCTTCTCACCCAATTTTCTGAGAACTTCAGCATAGCCTTTTAACGCTCCCCTTGTTTCCGTCATGCGAGCATTGTCTGAGGCAGGCTGAACATCTTTCGAGTCGAGAACTTTGATCGCGCTTTCATAGCCGGCAGCCGCGTCTTTCCATTTCTCTTGTTTGACGTCCATTTTTGCTGCATTATGCAAATCCACTCCCGTGTGATACGGATCGCCACCGCGCGATTTAGCGTTAGTCTCCGCAGCCTGCTTGTAATAAGCTTTTGCATCGCCGTAACGTTCCGCTTTCTCGCAGACTTCCCCGAGCAAGCTATATGTGGAGGCTACTTCCTTGCTGTCTGCTCCGAATTCCTTTTTGTTCAGATCTAGCAGCGCCTTGAACTGTTTCTCAGCCTCTTTATAATCCTTGTCGTAAAGCGCATCACGACCAGCTTTCCAACGTTTATCCGATTCGGACTCAGGCTTTTTCCCTTTGTCTTGAAGACACAAATACAATGATCTGTCATTCAGGTCGAGAAAGCCTCCATCATTTGGTTCCAGCTGACTGCGCTGGAATTTATTTTGGCCGTCGCCGCGCAAAGGCATTATGTGTGCGAACGTAAGGTGCTTCGACTCTTGCCCAAACACGTCTGTCAAAGGTCCTCGCAAGGACCCGGTTTCTATACTCATAGCAGCAGAACCTCTAGTTATACCGTTGGCTTTTCAGTACGGCGAAATGATATTGAACATGCGGACAGCTACTAACTGTCCTGCCATAACTAGGGGTGTAGTTGAATTCCGCGGCAGTAAATTGCAATCGAAAGGTGACCGCGCCATTAAGCCTACGACTGCAACGAGAGATTTTTGTGAGTTCAGACGTACCGAGCGGCGAGATCAGCCAGCGTAGCATTAAACCCAGCCAAACTATTTTTGATCCGGAGCAACTGCCAAATTAAAAGGCTGTGACAGCTTGCTGATGCTAGCAACGATAATCAATTTGCTTGAACAGCGGATGTTTCGTGATCCTCAGCAGGAACTCAAGTTCATAACCGGTGATACTGCATGCAGTATCATTCAATTTGACCCTGATCAACAGGGGTTCATAGCAATCAGTCCGCTGAGCACGCACACTAATTACGTGTGAGCTTACCACTGGTGAGGGTGTCCACAGAAATTCTGCCCATGGCGCGCAATAGCTGTACTTGTGCCCGGTTAAACTGCACTATGGCATTAGCTTTGGCAATCAAAGCGTTAGTGTAATCACGCTGGGCAGTGACTACATCAAGGTCCGTACCAACTCCCTCGTTCAACCGATTTGCAGCCACTCGCAGCTGTTGCCGCGATGAATTGACGGCTGCCGTGCTGGCGGAAATGAGATTTTGCGCGTCCAGAGATTCCAGATAAGAATCCCGCACATCACGGCAAACCCAGGACAGTTGTCGGGCAAATTCCAGCTGGGCTTTGCGTGCTTGCCATTTAGCGGCTTGTATCTTGGAATAATCGGTGAGACCAAGTCCACCGACGTTCCAGTTTACTGACAAACCGATTATGTAGATCTCCGCCAAATTGAAACTGCGCGCGGAGCCTGTTGAGCCTATAGAAGAAACAGAGTTACTGGAAAAAGTTCCCACACCAAATGACCCAGTGGAAGCTGAGCTCGAATTGGCGCCCCCATTCGATGGCGAGACTTTGGCCCCGGTAGTGGCAAGACCGGCGCTACCGGAAATAGTCGGTATAAGCGGGGCATACGCAACGCGAATCGCTTCTTTGGCTGCCAGTCTTTGCTGCTCGTAACTCTTCAGTTCAGGTCTATTGTCGATCGCCACCTGAACCAGATCAGTAACTCTGGCACCGGCGTCGACAAGCCTGATGGGCTGAATTATTTGCTCGGTGACCAACAGATCTTCGTCACAGTTGAGATTTAGATTGGTAGCCATTTGTACTGCTGCTTTTCGGCGAGCAATCTGTTGGCTGATCAGAGCTTGTCTATCGTTAGCCAATTGCGTTTCCGCTTGCAGCAAATCCAGTTTTGTATTGGCCCCATACTTATACTGCACTCTGTTCTTTTCGCAAAGAGCTTCAGATGTCTCCACCGCCTTGACTCTTATCTGAAGCAGCACATCTTGCAGTACGAGCTGATAATAAAGACCGGCGCCGTCGAGCAGCATGTCATTGGTCGTTTTCTGCACGTCATAACTGGCGGCTTTGCTCAAGTGCTTGGCTTGTCTGGCACCGAATACGGTATTGCCACCATCGAAGAAATTCCAGGTGAGGGCGGAGGGGATGGTTAAATAAGTGGTGCCGATACTGGTGAGAGCACCAAAGGGGCTGGCGTATCTGCCGGTGAGGCCCTGGTACGTTACCTGGTTAGTCAAAGTAGGGAGGAAACCACCGAGGACGGATCGATAGTTCCAACGCTGGGTTTGTTCATCAGCACGAGATATTTGAATATCGAGATTATTGGCCAGTTCACACATGAGCACATCGCGCAACGTGACGGGGCGACCGCCTCCTCTGGCATCGATGCCGTAGGGCGAGAGGTTTTGATCGAGAGTAATTAAGGCAGACAATAACGGTGCTTTTACCGCCACTTTGTCTGCACCGACAAACAAGGCGCCTTCAGAATCCTCGGCTTGCCTAACAATTTCATCGAGCTTTGTCCGCGCATTCGGTTCGATCGGACCACGAAGCGGCGGCTTCTCATCGGAACTTGCATCAGCGGCAGCGAGTTTCGGTTCAGCAGCAGAAGCGCATAGAGTCAGGCCCATTGAAGAAACAATCTGGGCAGCCGAAACAACTACGGCAAAGACAATGGCAGAAAATCTACGCACCGGTTCACCGCGCTTCTTTCTGAACCCACGCGACTTACTGGCAAAAGCTGAATAAATCATAGCCAAATCCTATTTATTCTCACTCTTGTTTTCAGAACTTTCTTCGTTTGCCGCGAGTTTGGCTGGTGCCACCGCATCACCTTCCCGGAGATCATCGGGCGGGCTGACAATCACTGTTTCACCAGTGGCAAGGCCGCTTCTTATCTCGATTGTGTCACCGAAGTCGCGGCCAAGCACCACATCTTGATAGTGAGCTTTGCCGTCCTTCACCAGCACCACCTGCAGTGCTTTATGCTTCGGAATTACAGCGCTACTAGGTATTTCAACCCATTTATCGGTGCGTTCAGCGGTTAACTTCAACTGCGCATACATACCCGGCAAAAGTTTGTGGTCCGGATTTTCTATCTTAACTTCAGTTTGTCTGGTGCGCGTCTGCGGATCGAGAGCACCAGAGACATTTGTCACTTCACCCATAAACTTGCGCCCAGGGAGGGAAGACAGGGTGATTTCAGCTTGTTGACCAACTCTTATATTGTGGGAAATAGATTGGGGCACATTTACATAGCTGCGCAAAACATCCAACTTAGCCAGTTGGAATAGTTCCTGGGTCTGGGACTGGCTACCGGCAGTAATAAGTGATCCCGGATCGACCTTTCTCGTAACGATGACACCGTCAAATGGGGCGCGGATATATTTAAAGGCTTGTTGTGCCTTGTACTTATTTAGAACAGCCACCTTTGCGGCAATACCCGCCTTAGCCAAATCTACCTGGGCCACGGCCTGGTCCACTTCTTCCTGGGCAACTCTTTTCTTTGCTTCAGCCGCTTCAAGAGAGGCATTCTGCGCACCCAGCGCCCGGTTTTTCTCATCGCGACTTTGCAAACTGACAGAGCCTTCGTCGGCCATGTGCCTCCAGCGATCAGCAGTAATAGAGGCGTAATCTTGATCTGTCTTAACCTTTTTGATATCGGCATCAGCACTATCGACCTGAGCCTTCGAACCTCTCAGGGCTGCCTGTGCAGTGGACAAGCGGGCTTTGGCCTCTTGTAGGTCAGCCGAAGCCTGGGAAATCTCTTCATCGATTGTAGGCGTATCAATTTCGGCCAGAAGCTGACCAGACTTAACGCTATCGCCGATGTCCACAAGTCGACCTTTGAGATAGCCGTCTACCCGGGCGTAGATGGTCGCGAACTGCATGGCGCCAAGATTGCATGGCATATTTACTGATTCATCCTGAGCCGCCGGTTGCACTGTGACAGTCTGAACCACAGGCACGGCGGAAGCGTTCGTTTCCTCCTTTACGTTGAGAGAACGCTTGTCACTCAGTTTGGGCAAGACACCAATGACAAAGAGCACGATCAGTATGGCCACAAGGACACCCAACACGAGTATCACCCTGGTATTGCCAGATTGGCGTCTAGTCGGTGCTGAAATGTTCTTTGTCATCGTTCTCTAGCTTTCAATTGACTGTTCTTGTTTTACTGCTCGTTTTCTTTTGGCGGCCAGGACGCTGTACATCATGGGCACAAAAAACAGGGTGGAAAAAGTCGCCACGGAAAGGCCACCGATGACAGCACGTCCAATGGCAGCATTTTGGCCGGTACCCAGCGACATGGGAATCATGCCGAGGATCATCGCGATAGCAGTCATACAGACCGGTCTGAAGCGTTGCAAACCAGCTTCTGAAGCAGCCTCCAAGATCGTCTTTCCTTCCTTGAACTGCTCATTACAAAAGGTGATCATTAAGATGCTGTTGGCTGAGGCAACGCCGATGCACATAACTGCTCCCATAAGAGCAGGTACGCTGAAAGTGGTCTGAGTAACGAATAAACTCCACACAATGCCAGTAAGAGCACCAGGAATAGCCATCAAGATAATTATGGGATCAATCCAGGACTGGAAGTTCACCACCAGAAGTAAGTAGACGAGCACCACCGCTCCGGCAAGCCCGATGAGGAGCCCCTGAAACGCCGTCTTCATGCTGAGCACCTGCCCCATCACCCTGATGACGGTGCCTCGCGGGGACTCTTTCGTGAATTGGTCGACGACCTTCTGCACGTCATCCGCTACGCCGCCCAGATCCCGCTGCTCAGTGTCGACATAAATGTCGAAGCACGGTTGCACATTAACATGATTCACCACATATGGTGTGTAGCGCCTGGCCGGCTTGGCCAGGTTGGACATTAGCTGTACGGGCTGTTGTTGGTTTGCAGCGGTGGTGGCAGAGCCAACCGAAATTTCGGACAGGTCATTGAGCGAATTCATATCTCGCTGCGGTGCCTGGACCGAAAGGTAATATTGCACACCAGTTTGCGGATTGGTCCAGAAATTAGGCATGACTTGAAAGCTTGAGCTGAGGTTGATCAACATCGCGTTGGAAATGTCCCTCTGGCTCAAACCAATCTGTCCAGCTAGAGTGCGGTCAACACTGAATAAATACTCAGGAGCACTGACCACCTGGTGCACGCACACATCAACAGCACCGCGGATTTTCTTCACTTCGCGTTTAATATCAAGGGCTAACTGATAATTCTTTGCATCAAGTCCCAGTATTTTGATATCAATCGGTGCGGGCAGTCCGGCGTTGAGAATCTGCGTCACGATATCAGCCGGTTGATAATAGTGTGAGCACTGGGGAAACTGCTCGTTAAGCATCTCCCTGATATGAGACTGATAAAAAGCAGTGGGATGCGATCGGTGTTCTTCCAGAGACACCAGGATCTCGCCATCAGCCTCGCTTATGGTCTGGCTGTCGGAAAAGGCAAAGTTGATGCCGCTGACCGGCAGACCGATGTTATCTGTGATGATCTTGATCTCTTCGCTAGGAATGATTTTCTTGATCTCACGCTCGATTTTCGCGTAAATCTCCGCCGTCTCTTCGACCCTGGTGCCGGCTGGAACGTTCACATGGAGGCGAATCTGACCAGCGTCGATGGGAGGGAAAAAGTCTCTGCCGATAAACGGCATAAGCAGAAGCGAGCCCGAATAAAAACCCACAAAGAGGGCCGCGACCAGAGCTCTATGGTGGAGCACCCAGATCAGTCCTTGATGATAGATATCACGGGCACTATTGAATTGCCGGTCTATGTACAGGTGAATACTCAAGAAAAAACCGGGCTTGGACTGCGGCTCACCGTGTGCGTCTGCTCCTGACTTATGCGCTTCACTGCCGAAAAGAGTCTTCGACATAAGCGGAACAATTGTTCTCGATAGCCCATAAGAAGAAAGCATGGCGAAGCTTACCGTCAGCCCGAGAGGCACAAAGAGTGAACGGGAAGGCTCAGACAGCAGGAAAACAGGCAGGAAGACTATACAGATAGAAATTGTAGACACAAGTGCCGGCATCGCCACTTCTTCAGCGCCATCGAGAATGGCCTTGACCACGGTTTTCCCCATATCCATTTGCCGGTGCACGTTTTCAATTTCGACGGTAGCATCATCAACGAGCATACCGACAGCGAGAGCCAGACCCCCGAGGGTCATGGAATTGATCGTATTGCCGGTAATCTTCAAACAAATGATTGCCGACAAAATTGCCAGTGGAATGGATGTGATAACAATCAAGGTACTGCGCCAGCTACCGAGAATGGCGAGCATAAAGAGCGCAGTGAGCAAGGCCGCGTTCACTACCTCGAAAGCTACGTCATCCACGCACTCCCGCACAAACTTGGATTGGTCTGTGAGGATGTCTAAAGTGACTGATGCCGGCAGGATGGTGCGGATGTGCGGCAAGACTTCTTTGACCCTGTTCACCACTGTAAGAGTCGATGCTGAACCGCTCTTGAGAATATTCATAATGACGCCGCGGTGACCGTTGATATTGACGATGTTCAGCTGCGGCTGAAAACCATCATGAACAAAGGCCACATCTTTGACAAAGACACTGGCACCATTCTTGCTCTTCACTGGAATTTCATTTAATTGCTTAATTTCGGTGAGACTGTTGTTGAGCGTGATTACGTACTCTGACTTGCCCATCTTGGCCGAGCCGCTGGGGGCAATCACACTGGAGTTGTTGATGGCGCTCACAACATCGGTGGGCGCTAGACCATAGGCAAATAAAGCTTTTTGATCGAGGTCGACAGAAACCTGCCTGTATTTGCCACCGCTAGGAAAAGGAATAGCTGCACCCTGTACCACCGCAAGCTGGCTGCGAATAAACTGGTTCGCAAGGTCAAAAAGCTTTGCTTCGGAAAGCTCTTTACTGGCAACGGAAAGCTGCAAAATTGGCACGTCGGTGGCCGAAGACTGAACCACCAGGGGCGGTGACATGTTCGGTGGCATCGAGCGAAGCGTTGCTGATGAGGCGGAAGAAGCCTGAGCCAGTGCCAGACCGATGTCAGAGCCTGTGTGCAAGAATATCTTAATCACACTCATGCCATTCAAGGACATTGATTCAATGTGGGAGATTCCGCTCACAGTGGACGCAAGGGCGCGTTCACTGACCGTGGTGACAAGATTCTCCACATTCTTGGGAGACATGCCGGTATAAGTCCAGACGCAACTGACAATGGGAATATCGATCGTCGGAAAAATGTCCATGGCCATCTGGCTCAGCGACACCAGGCCGAACATCAATATCGCAATTGCCATCACAATAAACGTGTGCGGCTGGGAAAGCGCCAGTCTTACTATCCACATTGCATCAGGTTACCAATCGAACCGACGCCATCTGGAAAATTCAGTACTTGGTTGGAATCCATCGCCTCTTCTTCATTGGAGTTTCATCATCGTATTTGTGTTTATTGCTGCGTTCCGGCAGTTTGATTGTTTCCTGCTTGAGCCGCTTATAGGGAATTTGACTCAAGAGATGTGAGATCACGTTTAGTCGGGCGCGCTTTTTGTCATTGGAATCGACTATATGCCAGGGGGCGAACTCCGTGTCGGTAGCTTTCAGCATGGTGTCTCTTGCCTTGGAATACTGATACCAGCGTTCTCTGGAAGGCAGATCCATGGGGCTCAATTTCCAGTGCCTGAGAGGGTCGTCTATGCGCGCCTTAAAACGACGTGCTTGCTCATCGTTACTGACCTCCAGCCAGTATTTGAGCAGCCTTATGCCTTGATCGACAATTAGCTTCTCAAAGATCGGACAAAGCTCTAGAAATCTGTCGTATTCTTCTCCCGAACAAAATTCCATCACCCGTTCGACCCCGGCACGGTTGTACCAGCTACGATCGAAAATCACTATTTCGCCAGCCCCAGGGAAATGCGGCAAGTAACGCTGCACATACATTTGCGTCTTTTCGCGATCTGACGGAGCCGGTAGTGCCACCAGCCTGAACACTCTTGGGCTGACACGCTCGGTAATAGCCTTGATGGTACCGCCTTTACCTGCTGCATCTCGTCCTTCAAAGACTATGATTACTCTCTCACCGTTGGCTTTGACCCATGTTTGCAAATGGCAAAGTTCTCTTTGAAGTTTCACGAGTTCCTGTTCATACTCTTTTCGCTTCAGACGCGCGCCGCTTTCAACTTCTGCAGCCTGCTCGCTTTTTTGCGGCAACTTGCCGCCATCAGAATGTCTTTTACTCATTGTTCTTTCCTTCAAGAGATCATAGAAAAGCTCATCAGACCTTAAAGAAGGGCAGAGAAATTTTTCTTCAGTCCTTCTAGCTTTTCAGTCAATCCACGTTTTTTCAAAGCGGCGGCGTAAGCATTTAGAGCTCTTACGAGATTGGGATGTTTGGCTCCAACCTTGTACTGGAACACTGTCATGGAATCCTCAAACATTTCCTGAAGCATTTCCTGATCGTGTTTGTTCAGGCAAACTTGATAGATAATTTTGGCCCAGTCATAACTGGGATCATCTTCGCCAACTGTAATGGCAAGGATTTCAGTTGCAGACCTGATCAGCGTTCCGGCCTCCTCCATCTGGCCGCGCATGACGAGTATGTAGCAAAGATCCGATAGTGAGTATGCCAGTTGCACTGCGCTCTCGTTACCCAGTTCCTGCAAAATGCTGACTGACTCACGCAAACATCTTTCAGCTTCTTCCAGGTCGCCGTTCTGTTCATGCCAAATCGCAAAGAATCTCAGTCCGGCAGCGTACACCTCGCTGGTGTCAGCGGCCGATTGGTGAGACAGGGCGTTTATCCCTTTGTCGAAAAACTCTTTCGCTTCCTTCTGATTGCCCTGATGCATACTGATTACGGCCATGCCAACGTGGCAGACAGGAACGGCGAAGCTCCGATCCGGAAGAGACTCGGCTTCCATAAGGGAGAGGTAAACGGCACTTCGAGCCTCTGCCAATTTACCCATCTCGAAAGCAGCTGTGGCAGCCTTGAAACGGCTCTTCCAGTGGCGAAACTTGGGATCGGCAGACTCCCGGGCGTCAATAGCTCTCTTTCTGCTCATAGTCACCTTTGTCGCTGCTGACATATCGGTAGAACTCACTCGCCTCAAATGGCGACGACTTATGATAGTTTTTTTTAGATGAAATTTACTAAGCAGAATCTCACAAGTCTTATCAAGCGGCTATGAAATCTGCTGCTTGAAAGCGTTCAGCCCGCGCAAACAAACATGATTCAAGAGTCGGGTCTAGCGGCAAACTGCAAGCAAAATTAGGGGTTCTTAACCTCTTGCAATTCATCGGCATCGTGTTGCCTTTTGATTTTTGTTCGTCTCAGTCTTGCTCATAATCATTCCTGCGAAAACGATTGCTAGAGGCTTCATTCATAATTGATAGTGAATGCAAAACGCGTATTCTGCTCCATTACGGACTTCTGCCGCAGCGATAAAATTTGACTGGCTTAGGGTCTGGCCCCTCAGCGTCGCGGTTAAAAAATGGCATCTACCCTTAAGCAATAGGACTTGAAGAAACGATGATCCTGAAAGAAAGAGCAAAGATTTTTCTGGATCGTAAGCCACCTGAAGAAGTCGCCTACGTGCCAGATTCAATTGCTGAGCTGTTCATACGCAATTACGTGCAAGGTCAAAAATTCGATGAAGAATTGATCGAGCTGGGAGAGCTGGCAATGATGGCAGCAGGCGAAGCAATTGACGCCCATTCAACAGAGGATGCTCGGGCGTATTTTGGTGAGTGCCAATCGATCCTCAAAGGAATACTTTCAGAGCTGGCAGGGGCCACCAGCTAGCCGCGTATAAGTCAGCCGTCGCGATGTTGCTTGCGCTAGCACTAACAGGCACTAAAATGTATGGCGGTCCCATGTTAAGGAAGTAACCATGAAAGTAGCGCTCCCCACTGTCTGGAAAACGTCAATTTACATGGCAGTCTCAGGGTCTGTCGCGATCATGCAATCTTGTTGCGCAGTACCAGCAACCATTGGACCGAAACCACCTGTCGGCCAGTCGGCGCCCGATTTCACTTTGCCAGACCTTGATGGCAAAGACATCAAGCTCAGCCAATTCCGCAAGAAGTTCGTCGTGCTCGAGTGGTTCTCAGACGAGTGTCCTTTCGTAAAAAAGCACTATAGCACAGGCAATATGCAGGCTTTGCAAAAGTACGCGCAAAAGAAAGGCGTGGTTTGGTTAACAATCTGCTCTTCAGGACAGGGCAAGCCTGGCTTTCACAGTGCCAGCGAAAACAAAGAAATACTGAGGAAGTGGGATGCATCAATGAAGGATTTTCTTGTCGACGCTGATGGCAATATTGGTCGCATGTACGGATCTAAGAACACCCCTACTATGTTTATCATTGACAAGGATGGAACACTCGTCTATGAAGGTGCGATTGATGACAAGCCGGACCCGTTCCCTGACAGTGTGAAGACTGCGAACAACTACGTTCGCGCCGCACTCGATCAGGCGATGGCGGGCGAGCCGATCGCGGTCAGCGTCACCAAGGCATATGGCTGACATGTCCAATACGGCGAGTAGGTTGCCCGCCACGTGCAGAATAATCCTGGGCTGCAAAGGCACTATCGGCGGTGCACGGAGGTAAAGGTCCTATGCTACTAACCTGCAATTTTGGGGAGACACTTCAATGTTAGTTTGCAAATCTGGATAGTTCCTGAGGAATCAAACGAGGCACCGCCTTTAGCGGCACCAATCCAATTAAGCGCGCACGAACGGGTCGGTCGTTGGTTGAAATTCGGGGAAGATGGCGGCGAGAGCCGTGGTGGAGAGCCGCATGTGGTCGGCAAGGGCATAACAGAGCACGCTGCGAAAGTCGGTGGTGGCGGCGAGATCACGTGACTCGTAAAGACCGGCAGTTTTCAGCCCCGCCCAACGGGCGTAGACTTTGCCACCGGCAATGGTGCCACCCAACAGCCACATGACGTTGCCGTGACCGTGGTCGGTACCGCCGTTGCCGTTCTCATGAGCGGTGCGGCCGAATTCGGACATGACGATGATTTGCGTGTCCTTGTAGAGCGGGCCGAGCCCGTGCGCCAGATCGGCGAGCCCCGCTGCAAGCGGCGTCAGGTGGTTGGCCAGTTGGCCCTGAGCCGCACCTTGATTGATGTGCGTGTCCCAGCCGCCAAAGTCGACGAAAGCCACCTGCACCGAGGGGTCGGTGCGGAAGAGCGCCGCGATCTGTTTGCCGAAGTAGTTGTAGTTTCTCGGCAGCGGCGCGCCCCGGTTGGCAATGATCTGCTCGCGCCGCATTTGCTCGTCTTGTTTCTGGGCGATGTCGAGCGCTTGATTGACTTCTTTGTGCGCAGCCAGCGCCTCGCCGTAAACTTTGCTCAACTCGTCGCCTTTGCGTCCAAGGTAAAGCTGATCGAAGGCTTTTTGAATCGCCGGATGATCGACTACCATCGGATGATCCTTCGTCTCCGGAGCGACGGTGGCAACAGTGGCGGGTCCAGAGAAGATGCGGGGCAAGGTCGGTCCGATGCTGATCGCCCGCACGGGGGAATTCTTGGCGGGCAGCTGCGCGATCAAGCGATTGAGCCAGCCGGTGCTGACCAATTTCGAACCGGGCACACCCGATTCTAGGTAATCTTGCGCGTCGAAATGCGATCTGGTCGGGTCCGGTGAACCACTGGCATGCACGAATGCCAGCGTTTTGTCTTGCCAGAAAGGCTGCAAGGCCGACAGCGAAGGATGCATGCCGAAGTGTCCGTCAAGATGGAAGAGACTGGCACTGGGAACAGCGATGCTCGAGCGAATGGCATAGTACTCAGGATCGCCGTGGGGAACAATCACATTCAAGCCGTCGACGCCGCCACGCAAGATCACGACGATCAGCTTCTTGCCGCCATTATTCGGTTGATCGCTTTTGATCGCCCAGGCGCGGCAATGAGGAACGAGATAACTGGCAGACGTAGCAGCCATGAGACCAAGAAACTCGCGTCTTCTCATAGACCTCCTAATAGCGCATGAACTCGGGGCTTCCGAGCAAGAGAGGCGATCGAAGCTCTTGCGGCTGGGCAGCGATTGTCGCCACCGTTTGCGGTGAGAACTTGCCACCGGCGATGGTAGCACCAAGACGGCGATACTCGGGCGGTGAGTAGCGATTGCCGGGCAGGGCTCCGGCACCGACTGTGGTGGCAAAGTTGATGCGCTTCAGCAAAGAATCTGGGTTCAGCCAGGCGTCTTTCGTGTTTTTGTAACCATCCGGCGTCAGGTAAGCATAAGGCGCTTCGCCTTGCTCCCTGAGCATGTCGATCAGCGGATTGTAATCTTGCGGCTCGAAACCGATTGCTCTGACGGAGGAAACAACAAATCGCAGCGGCGTCTTATATTTGTTGTTTTCGTTTTCCGCCGCCCAGAACTCCGGGCTGTGCAGCATCGTGCTCATCACGGCCTTGATGTTGCCATCGGTGGCGAGATAGGTCTTGGACATCCGATCGACCAACGCCCGCGGCGGGGAGTCGGCGACAAAATACTGCGCCATTTTGTAGGAAATGTAGTGGGCCGTCGACGGATGCCGGGCCAGCATATCGAGAGCCTCTTCCACTTCGGCTTCGCCTGTGCCGGAAAAATGGCGCCCCAACAGAGTCTTGCCACCGAAATCATGACGCGACGGGTCAAACGTCGCTCCAAAGTTTCCAACCGGCTGTAGTCCAGGCGCCAATTTGGGCGTTTGCGAAAATCCCAGCCCCGTCAAAATGCGAGCGAGCTCGATCACGTCCCTCTGCGTGTAGCCGCCGTCGACTCCAAGCGTGTGCAGTTCCATCAGCTCACGCGCATAGTTTTCGTTCAACCCTTTTTGGTTTCCCTTGGCGCCCTTGCTTTGCGGCGCAGTGTTCTGCCAATTGTCCAGGTAGAACAACATCGCCGGATGGTGGCAGGTGGCGCCGAGCAAGTCGCGAAAACGCCCGAGCGCGTATGGTCTGATCGCCTGATCCTCGTATGGTCCGACCCACGCCCGATCTATATCCTTGTTTATGCAAACGTTGAAGTGCTGGTACCAAAACTCGGTTAGCACTTCCTGCAATTGCCGCGGGCTGTCGATCGTTCTTTGCAGTTTCGCAGTGACATATTGCCTGTCCATGTTGCGAAAAAAATTCTGCATCTCGCTCATGGTACGCCGCCCGCGCACCTGATTGTCGGCATAATTCATGGCATTTGTGCGCTCTGACGCGCGTATCTGGTTGTATTCGGCGAGCAGCTCGATCGGATTACGCCGAGAAGCCTCAATCGGCCCGCTGTGAATTGAATTGAACGGATCGGGAATATCTTGCGGATTGAGTTGTTCGCTGACGTAGGGCCAAATCCCCATAGCTTGCACTCGTTCAATGTCACCCGGTCGAGGGCCGAAACTGAGCCGATTCAAAATATGAATCACCTGGTCCTGACTGGCAGAGGCAGAGTGGTCTTGAACCGCTGAAGCAGTCGGCACATGCGGCGTTTTCGCCGCGCCACCGCTACTCTCCGAGGTTGAGCCCGCAGCGGAGCCAGCAGCTTCCGCCGTTTGCGGCACACTGGCTGAGAAAAATGCCAGGGAGAAGAGGACGACCCAAAAGTTCTTCATGACACCGAAGTCCTGACCGCGGGGGAGATTAGACTCTATCAGGATACAGATAGCCTATTCAATAATATGCCCTCGACGTGGGGGACTTGTGAATCCAGTATGCCCAGTGGGGGTCCCTCTTCCTTTGCGATCAATCGCAGTCGTGCTGCCTGGCTGACCTGCGCTTCCAGCGAGTTTGCGTTCGGCCTGCGACCGAATAATTCCTGCGGATCAATCTCCAGTTTCCCTCGACGATTGCTCACGTCTTTTTGCAGGTTCTCCACATCTCGTTAAATATCCGGGTCCCCATGCTGTAGAATTTCGTGTACAACACCGCGTCGCTGCTGGCGAAAAACTCGTTGTTTTCTGCAGGATGAGCGAGAGAAATATGACGGCTCTGTATTCAACATCGGATGCAGTACGTAATCTGCTTACCCCGCACGTACCTTTCCAGACGGCAGAGCAGAAGTTCTTGCTAGAGGTGTTGCGGAGTGAAGCGAAAGAATTGCCTTCGCATCTTTCTGTCGACTGGAATCGGCTAAAAGACAGCTTTGCCGTTGGGTTTCTCTATCGACTTGCTCGCGAGCGCAACAACAGCTTCAACTGCCCGGAGGAGTTTCTGAACTTTGCCAAACAGGTGATGCGGCGCACAATGATGCGCAATCAGTATCGACAACAGGTGATAAAGCGGCTCGCAACCGCCTTCGCTCAAAAGAAAATCGACGTTGTTTTCGTGAAAGGTGCGGCGGAGATTATTCGTTTCGATCGCGACTCATGGCATTTGCGACTGCGTGATATGGACGACATCGATGCCGTTTGCCCGACGCATCAGCTCGACGAGGCTGAGCACTTGATGCAACAGCTAGGCTACGAGCTCTACGATTACGGCAAGCCAATGAGCAACGAACAGCTTCGGCATTGGTCAATTACGCACACAGGTCATTATCTGTTCAATCCAACGATGCCAGAGCCGGTACGCACCGCCGTTGAGCTGCATACTCATGTTGCAACAGGACGGACAAAACAAACCTATCCGGCAGATTTCAGCGAGGAGTTGATTCGCAGAAGCATTGTTGTCGACTTCGACGATGTACCGATAAGGATTCCGAATCTAGAACATATGCTGATCTATCTCGTTTGTCATGCTGCATGTCCCAAAGATCACAGCGTGATGTTCTCAAAAGAAAATTTCTATTTCGATGAGTTGACTGACGAAACCAAGGATCAATTAGCACTCGTAAACGCGAGATGGGACTGGTATCAAATATGGTTTCTCCTTAGACTGCGTTTGTTTCTCGACAGCGCGGCAACGGAAAATTTGCATTGGGAAACCGTCATTCACGCATTTGCCAGTGTACAGTCAAGGTCGCTACTAGACATCTATCTGGGTCTCGCGGCCTTAATTCTCGGTCAGTCGTTTCCGTGGGAAGTACAGCAATCGACTGATGAACTTGCCAAAAGGCGAGCAGCAATCCTGTTGAACAGTTCGATATGGGACCACGACGCCGTAAAATCTGCTCGTTATAAACTCTATCAAGCTCGCGAATTGATCAAGAGAAGAGCAGTAACTTCAGGCAAAATCATTCAGTCGAATGCCAAAAGCACGACATCGTGAAATCCACAACGTCAACTGTGACCGGTCAACGCCATCAGCGAGACCCGCTCGGCGGTTGGCGCTGGCTGCACACCCACAACGTGAATGGTTCCCTCTTGAGCTAACTGCTGCACGAAGTCTTCCACATCCTGCGCTACGGATTCGGAACTGGTGTTGTACATCCGTGTCAGCGCCGCACACGTTTGCACCTTGTCGTGTCCCTCGATCAGCTGCCTGAATATCGCATTGGCGACGCCATCGAACTCGAACCTCGCACCAGTCATCAACTGCACCGCGATTACACGATCGCTTCCAACCAGCCAATACACAGTGTGTGGATTTATTTGCAAGTCATGCGCAGAAGACCACGAAAACAGTGGGCGAAAACGCGCTTGTACAGGCTCCACTCGCCGTTTGGCCAGCGCGATGAGACCGCGGCGCTGACGCCGTTGTTCAGCAGAGAACCCGGCACCGTAAATCAAGTCGATCAGCAACACTTCTGCGGTTCGCGCATATTTTCTCGAACTGAGCCTGCGCTTGCCGGAAAATCCATATGCATACGCAAGTTGGGCTGCACCGACTCCATGGACGTAGTGCTTCTTCAAGTATGAGTAAAGCGTCGCATGGTCCTGATGCAGAACCTCTGCCGCCGGCGCGTATGCAAATTGATACCCTAGAAGAAACACTTTCCATGATCGATCCGTATCGTCACAAGGACAATTTTCCAGCGGCCCTGTCTCCTCAATTGCCCTTCGACGAAACATGGAATTGCCACCAAGCACCCACGGATAAGGAGAGAAACGCCCTTCGATCGTGTGCTCCAGTGTGCGCTGTTCCGAGGAGAAAAGTGATTGGGTTAAAAACCTCCTCGTTGCCGCGCTGGCACAAACGGACTCTAATCTTCCCTGACAGCCCCCAACCACCGGGTCTGCAAATGGTGCCACCATTGCCGATGCCCAGTTAGGACTGGGAACGCAATGAGCATCAATAAATGCCACAAGCTCCGACTGCCCTTTTGCAAAACCGAGGTCACGCACCGGTGCGATCCCTGTCACAGTTGCGCGAGTAACATTTACGCCGAACTGTTCCGCCACACCAGCGGTATTATCCACGGTGCATCGATCAACAACCACATACACGTTAATCAGGTCCGCGGGATAGTCCTGGTTTTTCAAAGCCTGCAAACACAAACCAATCGACCGCTCCTCGTTGAGAGCTGAAATGATAATGTCAACGGTCGGATTGAATTTCAACGACATCCTGCTCCTGTATTCAACGCAGACTCGATCGCAGCAGTATCCTCGCCAATGAGAGACTGCAGGCGAAGAATCGAATCGGCACAAAATATTCTGAATGCATGATAGTCGGCGCTGTCGATGTGCATGTAAGGTCGAGGGTCTGTGTCACTTCTGATCGAAACTTCGCGAAGATCGATCGTGCGCATGATCTTCGCAAGTTCAGCCCTCACATGCTCGACTACGCCCTGCGAACCAGCGCGTGACTCTGCACGTTGCAACATGTAATCGAGTGTGGCCAAGTATCGCAAATCAGTCAAACCGTCACGCATGCCGAACCACTGCAACGTCGGAATCGGACCATGCCTTGACGGATAGGTAGCCAGATGATCCCGATAACTTCGCGCTGTCATGTCGCCGACTTCATTGTCTTCCGAGTGATCGAAATCATCGTATGGAGAGAACGGATACTTCGGTAAATGCTGATAGCAATATGGCTGAATACCACTGGCACGGCTCTTCCACAAGTACCATCCACACAGCACCCGGTGCAAATCAGGCTTCTCCATGTGCGCTGACCAGAAGTAATAAACCTCCGAATCTCTCATCTGCTCGAACTGACTGAAGAAGAACATGAAATCGGTGTTGAATCCGAGGTAGTATCCGGTGATCGTAGACGCAGGAATCGCTAGTTTCTCTGCTAGCCGCCGGGCGTTCGGCTCTCGGTATATCGTGCTTAGCGTCCTACCGGGCAGATCCTTGACAAAATTCCACGTCTTTATGTACGCCTTCACTTGCGGATGCTCATGCAAATCCGCCATTGCATCATCACCAATCTGCAAATCCAGCTCGTCACCGATGAGGTACACCGGACGCGCTTTGCTAAATCGCAGTTTTGTCAGTTCGATGCACCGCGGCAACACAATAACAATGTTGCGATCGAACCCGATCTCTTCGGCAATGTCGATGGCCCTTTGCGCATGACCGGTGTCGATCTCGTTAATGGTTATCGACCGAAAGCCGCATTCGTAAATGTCCTTGAGTTGCAAACGAAAAATCTCTTTCGGGACATAGTGTTGTCGATTTCGCCAATCGATGCTGCCTTTGTACCAGATCATCGTGTCTTGCCGCGGCTCTGCCAAAACGATCGGCAGCACTGAGAGCACGATCGGTAGCCTGTGCTTTGCACCATCTGCGGTGATGCTCAAGTCTCCGGCATAATCTCCTGATGGGATTGTTTTTGGAATGCGAATGGAAACAATGATCTGCTTCGACTGGTGTTGTTGCAACGATGTCTTAGCAGGTCCATCGAGCCTGACCACGGGTGGATCGTAAAGCCAGAATGGTTCCATCAAATGGCGCAATCGTTTGAAATCACGGCGATAACCATCCTTCAGACTGACACGGTCATCTTTCAACAGCAGCTCAGGTACTGCCATACTTTCGCTTTGATAAACTCCGATTCCGGACTGTTGCCAAATTTTGACAATATGAACATCAATGCATCTCGCATCGACATTTTGCCGCTGACCATGCAGCGCTTCGGCGAGAAGTTCGACGTCGCGACATTCTCGTTCGGACGAAATCGAGAAAGAAAGCGTTACAATCTCGCCGGGCGCTCCCGTACCGCGCAACTTCGTGACCGGAGATCCGCTGTGCGTACGGCGATAGGCGACGTGATCAAAAAATACTAACAATCGAAATGACCGGTCAGAAGTATGATCGCAGGCTGGTTCGCGTATTCTATAGCAATGGATAACGGTCTGAGCTTAGCAACATGTTAGGATCTGCCAGCCCATAAAGGCATACCGCGCCTGTGGCAATGGATAAGTTGGAAACATTACTGTCAATACCGCATCCGTGGATCAAGCAGACAACGGCAAACAGAGCGCTGATTCTCATCTATCATCGCGTCACCGATCTGGCATCTGATCCATTGTTGCTGGCGGTAACGCCGGAGCATTTTCGCGAGCATCTGCAGGTTCTGCATCACTCCTACAGTGTGATGACCGTGTCGGATCTTGCGCAGCACTTAGCTGCCAAGACTCTGCCGCCGAAGTCATTGGCAATCACTTTCGACGATGGTTATGCAGACAATTTGTCAGCGGCTCAGCAGCTCGCTGAGTTCGCTTTGCCATCGACGATGTTTGTCACGACGGAAGCTGTCGACAGTGCCCACGAATTCTGGTGGGATGAGCTTGAACAGCTGTTGCTCACCCCAGGCGATCTGCCTCAGCGCCTTGAGATTGATCAAACGAATGAAACTTTCACTCTTGATGATGCGGCTAGCTATTCTGCCGATACAGCGACTCAGTGGAGTGGTTGGAATGTGGTGGAAACAGCCGATCCAACCCCGAGGCATACGATCTATCGGCGTATGCATAAGTATCTGAAGTCGGCTCCAGTCAAGGATCGTGAGGATACATTGTCAATGCTTTTTGCCTGGGCGGGGCGGCCTCGGCAAGTTCGCCCTTCACACTCAACTCTCTCCAGCGAACAAATGAAAGAACTTTCGCAATGTGAACAAGTTGAAATCGGCTCGCATACTACGACTCACCCGGTCCTGGCGAATCTCGCTCTAGACGACCAGCGCCATGAAATCGAGAAGAGCCGACAAACGCTGCAAGAGATGACCGGTGCACGAGTTGATTGCTTCGCCTATCCGTTCGGCTCAAGAGCCGACTTCACGACAGAATCCGCAGATCTTGTCAAGGAGTGCGGTTATCGTGCAGCCTGCAGCAACAGACCGGACGTAGTTTGGGCAGGGACCGACCAATACCGCCTTCCCAGGCTGTTAGTCAGAGATTGCGGCGGTGAATCCTTCGCCAAATGGCTGGACTTGTGGTTCTAAATAAAAGATTTCTTTTATCCATAACGGCGGCATCATGTGAAAATGTCAATCAAATGCTGCGACTAAGCTGCGTCTCGGCATGGTGCAGGTGATCGCGTGGCATCATCGCTGCCTAGCTCCAACATTACATCAGTCTTTTGTCTCGCCAGCAACGCAGTGAGCGGGGCAAATAACGTGCTGCTGGAATTGACGCACAAGCTAAACGACCTGGGGCAAACCGTGCAGCTGTTCTCTCCGTTTGCCGAGATCACTGACAATTCCATCGGCGCCTCTACGTTGAAAGCCGAGTCGTTCGAGGCTGGTTTGCAGCGCGACCACGACTTTATGTTTCTCACAAAACCCTTCATGATGCCGCTAGCGCTTCGTCAAGCCCGCAAAGGCAAAACTGCGCTCTTTGCACTCGATCACGAACCGTTCGACGATCCTGGCATACAGTCAGCTCTATCTTTGCCGATCCCGATCATTGCTACGTCGAAGTATGTGCAACACGCAATTGGGAAAACCTGCGGGAAAGAAACTTACTACATGCCGTTGCCACTTGATCACGATCGTTTTCGCCCTCTCGACCGCACGCAGCGCCCTGATCTCATACGCGTGCTGATGGTGGGCGACTATCTCATTCCCCTGAAAGGAATGATTGATGGATTCGCAGCCGTACAAAAGCTCTCATTGCAGATGAATGTTCAGCTCGTCTTGATCACACAGCAAGAGCGCCAACGACAACTGCTCGATCAATTCGACTATCCCGTCGAGTTTCACCATCGACCCAAATCAGAAGAGATTCCATCGATTTACAACAGTTGCGACGTTCTCTTGTGCACATCATGGCACGAGAATTTTCCCCTGCCTCCACTGGAAGCGTTTGCATGCGGCATCCCCGTAGTATCAACGCGCAATTTCGGCGTCAATGACTATGCGATTGATGGTGAGAATTGTCTTCTCGCTGAAACAAAGAATAGCGACGATCTGTTTGAAAAGCTGCACCGCCTTCTCACAGACAAGGATCTCGCGAACCGCCTGGTGTCACGTGCGTTGGTGAAATCCAAAGAGTACAACTGGCAAGCGACGATCGACGGGTTCTTGGCGTGCCAGCAGCGAATCCGATCACTATCTCAGCCGCATCCGCTCAGTGAAAATGCAATGCAACGTGTTTTATCTGCACTGGAGCTGAGCGGACAATACACGCCAGATACGGTGAGGAAACATTGTCACCAGCTCTACAATGCATTGCGCTCAGTATGCAGCGCTATCTCTCGCGACAACGCGCGAGACGATCGGTTGCTCGATGAGCTGAAACGCATTCGCGATGATCTGAAGACGTACCAGGCACAACCCGGCACCCTGTACTACAAAAGTGTCAAGCGCCGTTACGACCTCTGTCAATTGATGATTGGCGTCTGGGACGATGCCGCATCGTTACGGCTTTCTGCGCGAATGGGAGTCGAATAATGCAACCACTGCGCATCACATTGCACTTTCTCACGCTCGAAGTCTTTTCGCATAGCGAAACGATAAATACCTGGATCAAAAGTTACTACAAATCGTTCGACCAGAGTGAACGTTTTGTCGACAGGGGACAACTGTACACAATTCACATCGAAGAGATCGATTCAGAACATGAGCTGGACATCAAAACTGTCGACAGTGTCTTCGCCAAATTCTGTCTTCTCAATACGCACTGCTATTACAACAATGGGGTGTTTTCATCGAGCAGCGCGGTGCATCGAATCGAAGTCGACACAGTGGCACGACGAGTCAAAATCAACCTGAAAGGCGATCTGGTCACCTCGGAAGAAACATTTATCTATAACGTCATGCGCGATCTCTTGGGTAAAGTGATTCTTCCGCTATGCGGATTGGTGACATTGCATGCGTCGGTTGTCGTTCGCGATCGCATTGCAATCTGTTTCTCCGGCGACAAGGGAATGGGCAAAAGCACACTGGCTCTTAAGCTGATGCAGAACGGTTTTTCAGTTCTCTCGGACGACAGCCCACTCTTTGCGTCGATGAACGGCAACGCGTATGCCCTGTCATCTCTAGACGAGCTCAGTGTCACAGAAAATACACTGAAACTGTTTTCCGAACTCGTCAATTGTGTCGGGCGGCAACGAGACGTGTCGGGGAAATACTTCGTCAGCCGCAGTTTATTGGATGACGACAAACTCGCATATGGACCGGCAGTGCTCACCCATTTCATTCAACTCGATCGACGTGACACCGAAGGTAAAGCCATCCTCGAGCCAAAAGATCGAACGCTAGTCGCCGCGGAGATTTTGAGAGAAACAATGTCGCTTTTCCCAAACAGCTGGCACCATCCGCTTCCACGTTTTTTTGAAAAAGCAAACCAAATGCAATTCGAAACACTCAGCCAGATTGTCGCGGACGCAAAATGCTTTTCTCTTTCCTACTCGAATAACCATTTTGACGAAATACCACAACTGATCGATCAATGCCTCTTAGCAGTTAGCCCCAAGTGAAGATTTCGGCCATAGTTTCAACCTATAACAGCGAATGCTTCCTCGCTTCGCGGCTCGACAACTTGCTCAATCAAACCGTTGCAGAATGGCTGGAGATTATCGTCGTTAACAGCGGCTCGGAGGAGCGCGAGCGGGAGATCGTTCGACGCTATCAAGCCGACCACAAGGACAGGATCATCTATGTAGAAACGGAAAGAGAAAATCTTTATCAATCATGGAATCGCGCGATCAGGCTCTGTCGAGGTCAGTACATCACCAACGCAAATACGGACGACAGGCTGTGTTTTGATGCACTGGAACTATTGTCGAATGCCCTGGATCGAGATGCCGGCATTGGCCTGGTTTATGGCGACTCATACTCGACTGCCACCGTCAGTGACATCATTGAATTCAACGGTACGTTCGAGCGGCGCGATGGTTGGACACACGTCACCCAACCGGACTACTCGCACAAGAATCTCTTGTTGTCTTGTTTGTGCGGACCTCATCCCATGTGGCGCCGTGCCTTCCACGACTCTCACGGACTGTTCGACACGCAGTATGTCGTAGCCGGCGACTATGAATTTTGGCTGCGGATTGCGGAAGACACCAAGTTTCTACATCTAGATCAGTCACTGGGCCTTGTGTATGAAAATCCGAACGGCATTGAGAATCGCAACAGGCGGCTTTTGTTCGATGAGAACAAACAGCTTCGCCTGCTGTATTTCGGTAAGGCTCGGGACACGGAGGCCAGTCGAAAATGACTATGACTCGGTCGCTGTTCTGCCTTGCCTGCGCTGAGATCGGCGGCGGCAACAAGGTCTTGCTTCGAATTGCCAAACAGATAACGGAGCTCGGACAGCACGCAGAAGTTTATCTTTGGGATGATCGAAAATCCTTCGATTGGTCCGACGACAGCGTACGAATATCTCAAGCAAATACACTTGAAGAAGCCGTCGCCGGCGATTTCGATTTTATCTATTTTGCCAACGCATTTCTTGTTCCTCTTGCGTTACCGCACATTGGCAAGGCGCACCCCGTCTTGGTCTGCCAGGGATACGAAAGCTTCTGTTTTGGTGAAACTTACGCAGAGGCGGTGAAGGATTCTGAAGGGCTCGTGCGCGTTATGCAGCTGCCGGTATCAATCATATCGACTTCGAAATCGATTCAACAACTGGTAAAATCAAGGACTGGCCGCGACTCATACCTTGTGCCAATCGGCATTGACAGATCGGTGTTCAAGCCGAAGCCTTCTCCTCCCGACTCAGAAGCAAAACGTATCCTTCTTATAGGAAACTATCTTTTGCCATGGAAGGGCATGAAAGATGCTTTTTCGGCTATCAGTGAACTTTCGCGCACGGCATCAGGACAAGCGAGAGTGCTGTGCCGCGACAACAGCACAACTT
>Ga0206819_10049_pt1 | contig 42742 bp, 31 predicted proteins | sample Alteio_BWOrgCont_87_FD_152855 | JGI IMG/M metagenome (GOLD analysis project Ga0206819, IMG submission 152855) | Enriched cells from forest soil in Barre Woods Harvard Forest LTER site, Petersham, Massachusetts, United States -... | ecosystem: Environmental > Terrestrial > Soil > Temperate forest >... | reverse complement strand
CCTCAGTAGCTCTTAATGAACACTGCTCCTGCTCCCTGAACCCCATCAACCACAGATTCCGGCGCTCCAACAAAGATAGTTCCCGTGCTGAAGGCCGAGACCGAATTGCCGAACTGCGAATCATGAGTGCCCGAATTGATCTCTTCCGCCTCGGTCGTGCTGACTACGTCTTGCCAACCACCTTGGGGCGCGGCGTAGACGAAGACAGCGCCATGACGGTTGGAGAGACTGCCGAGCAGAGGATCGCCGACCGCTAAGAACTTATTTGTCAACGCAAGCGACCAGCCAAAGCGCGACGATGCTTTTGTATTTTGTTGGGCCATCAAGTCCGCGGTCGGAGTCGACATCGACGTCCAGGCATTGCCCGGCCGGTTGTACACGACCACGCGCGGCGACCCGCCGCATCCGCCAGTAAAGCCGCCGACCACAGTGTTCCCGATGATCGCCACCGATTGTCCGAGCTGGGAGCAGTACGGAGGACCGGGATCGGTCAGTTGCGCGGTCTCCGTGCTGTTCTGCCAGCCCCCGACATTCTCCTGATAAACGTCGAGTGCGCCCGCATTTAGTCCCAGCACTCCGACGACGACGACCGGCCCATTGACTGCTACCGAATACCCAACAGAAGGACCTCGGCCCAAATCTGTGAGTTCAGCAGTCTCTGTGCCGCTCGCCCAGCCACTCGCAGGTTCGGTGAAGACGTAAGCCGCGCCGACGCGAGTTCCTCCTATTTCGCCAGGAGCACCGACCACAATGGTTTTATTGCTGAAAGCGAGCGAATAACCGAAGTTATCATGCGCCGCGCCGTCGGATGCGCTGAGTACAAAGCTCTGTGTCGCGTTCTGCCAGCCGCCCTGGGGCTGGATGAAGCCATAGACGAGTCCTTGCGATTGGTTCTCTCCGGCGGCTCCGGCGACGATGACATCGCCGTAGACGGTCACAGAAGTAAATAGGGCACCGTCGGAAGCAGTGAGTTCGGCCACCAGCGCGGCGGTATTCCAGTTTTTCGTGGTTGGCTGATACACATAGACCACGCCGGTATATCCATTATTAATCACAGCCAGTGTGTTGCCATTAGCCGACACGCCGTAGCCGTACTCGGCATACTGTTGCGGCGTCGGCGCGGTCAGTTCCACGCCCGCCATCGCATTGATCGCGCTCCACAATAGCAATGCCACCAAGTAAAAGTATTTCATCGGATTTTTCCTCCACAAAGAATTCAGTGCGCTTTGGGGGAAGGCCAGTCGGGTGGCCAGAGGACTGAGCCACTTTATCACTGCTATCCGTGAATATGCTAGCTGTCGAAACCAGGCGATTGCACTCATTGACCCCGCTCTCAGTGTTTCCAGTCCCGACAACGTTTGTCAACGGTTGCGGGTTCGCTAAGCTTCCGAGAGCCGGAATCGATTCTGGATTGATTTGCAGAATCTCAGGATCACAATCACCCAGGGAAATCGTGATTCCTTGCGGGGCCTGGGTCTGGTTCTTGGTTTGACCCAGGGCTTAAGCCCTGGGCTGGGTTATGTCGCCTCTTCGGGGCTGGATTCCGTGTTGCGGCTATCCCACGTCTCGAAAGGCGCGAGACGTGGGGCACCCGCTAAAAAAACTCAATGAGTGTAATCGGGGTTTAACATCCATCAGTCGCGGGTTCGACAGTACAATTGCACGACATGCCCTCATCGAATCGGTGTCTCGTCGTTGCTTTATGCGTATGGGAGGCGTGTGTCATCGGCGATTACCTCGCTTCCCTCGCGTTGACAGGTGGCCACATCTGGAGCACGGACGATCTCGTGTGGATCGCTAAACTGGCAATCTGCGGTTTGTTCGTCGTCGGAGGCGTGGCGTTGTTGTCTCGTCATTTTGGAAAAGTCGGAGGAGCAATCGCAGGAGCGTTGTGCGGCCTGGTGCCGAGCGCGCTGATACTGACTTGGGTGTTCGTAGCACGACCCGGGTTCGAGGCATCTGCTGGAGGCGCGGGCCTCGCATATATGTTAGCCCCTCCGAGCGCGGTGGGCGGAGCATCTGCCGGGATCATTTGCTCTAGGCGCAGGAAAATACCCGTGATTCCGTAGTGGTCAGAACCGGCGGAGGGTTCATTCAGAATTGGCCGTTCCTGGTCAATGAGTGTAATGGCGATGTTTCAACGGTTATCCGGCGATTTTGCGTCCTCGTGTTTTGCAGCAATCGCCTTTTCTATATCGGCGGCAAGCTTGGGATCAAGTTTCCGCAATATCGCCAGCTCGTCCGTTGCGGCTTGGAGATTGCCCATTTCTGTGTAGGACTCAGCAAGCCGGCCATGCGGGTCTGGTGCGGCGGGGTCAATGGTGATTGCCTTTTTCAAAGCGGCTAGCGCTTCTTCATATCTGGCAGTGCAAACGTACGCGTTCGCTAAGCTTCCGAGAGCCGGAATCGATTCTGGATTGATTTGCAGAGTCTCAGGATCACAATCACCCGGGGAAATCGTGATTCCCTGCGGGGCCTGAGTCTGGTTTTGAGCTTATCCAGGGCTGACGCCCTGGGCTGGGTTATGTCGCCCCTTCGGGGCTGGATTTTGGGGTTGCGAATATCCCACGTCTCGAAGGGCGCGAGACGTGGGGCACCCGGCTGCGGAGCTTTGCTCAGTGATTGTCGCGCTGGAAGTGCAGAGATTTTCGTTGGGAGTGGCGGGCTGCGCGAGCCGCTCCGCTGCCTCAGGAGGACAATCGAGGTGGTCGTCTCCTACCCTTTGCAGAGGGCGCAAAAAGTCGAGCATCCCATTTGTCGAGTGCCCCGCGCTGCCGAGCTTTTGCGCGAATATCCCACGTCTCGAAAGGCGCGAGACGTGGGGCACCCGGCTATCCCAATCAGGGCGCGAGACGTGGGGCACCCGGCGGTGCCTGGGCTTGGTATTTGATAGGAGTTGGCGACGATGTCTGTTATTATAGCTATTGGTCAATTTGTTTTTAATTTAGAATAGCTCGATATGGGACGGGTGGTTGCGAATCTTATGGGGACGAATGCGGTTGTTTTGGCTGAGTTGAGGGGAGTGGTTGAAAATTTTGGGGTGGGGCCACAGCGGCGGAAAAATCCGAAACGTGCGGGGGAACTTTCGGAGGCGGCATTTTTGTTGAAGGCGCAGAGCGAGGGTTTTCGGGTGGCGCATCCGTGGGGCGACAGCGAACGCTATGACTTTATTCTGGATTCGGGAGCACGGCTGTGGCGGGTGCAGCTGAAGTCGACTTCCGTGTTGCACACGCGGGGGTACGAAGTGCAGCCGACTTATAGCGTCTACGAGCGGGCTTGCGGCAGGTCGAAGGCGGGTTATACGGCGGATGAGATCGATGCGCTGGTGGTGCACATCCGGCCGCGTGATGTTTGGTATGCGATTCCGGTGGAGGCGTTGGGGGCGGCGAAGAATTTGCGGTTTTATCCGGACATTGAATGCAAGTGCGCGAGGTGGGAGCGGTATCGGGAGGCTTGGGAGTTGTTGCGAGGGTTGTGAAAGTCCTTCCACTTTTTCGCGGGAGCATCCCACGTTTTGAAAGGCGCGAGACGTGGGATGCCCGGTTTGTCATGGCGCTTGTTTTGGTTTGACCTGATTTCGGTAACATGTTATAAAACTTGGTCTTGTGCCTTGGGCTTTCGGGTGGTTGCATTCCTTTGTCCGGGCGCAGTGAACATCCGACGCGGCCAAGCTCAGCATCCCTGTTCAAGTCTTGCAGTGGAAGCGTGTTCGGAACTCCGGCCATACGCTCCCGCGCTCTGAAACAGAGCGGACGGGGAAGGGTGCGCCGGGTCGAGGGAACCTGAACCCTGAGTCATCCTTAATATTATTCGCACTGAGTGGAGGATTTGCTATGCGTAACTGGCTGGCTAAGATTGTGTCCGGAGGACGGCGATTGGCGCTGAATCGGGCGGCTGTGGCGGCTTTTGTGACTTTGGCGGCGTCGGCGGCCTGGGCGCAGCCGGGTTCGGAGGCGGGGGGCGAGGCGGGATTGAAGCTTCCCGATCTATCTTCGGTTTCGTTTCTTGGCATCGACGGCCACAAGTTGCTGATGATCGGAATTGTGTTTTGCATTGCCGGACTGGGCTTTGGGCTGGCGATTTATATGCGGCTCAAGAATCTGCCGGTGCATCGGGCGATGCTGGAGATTTCCGAGCTGATTTACGAAACTTGCAAGACCTACCTGATTACCCAGGGGAAATTTCTGCTGCTGCTTTGGGTTTTCATTGCGGTAGTGATCGTTCTGTACTTTGGCGTGCTGTCGCCGGTGCCGGGAAAGCCGGTCGCGACGACGCTGCCGATTATTCTGGCGTTTAGCCTGGTGGGGATTGCGGGCAGTTTTGGCGTGGCATGGTTTGGGATCCGGGTGAACACGTTTGCCAATTCGCGGACTGCGTTTGCCGGGCTGCGGGGGAAACCTTATCCGATTTACGCGATTCCGTTGCAGGCCGGGATGAGTATCGGAATGATGCTGATCAGCGTTGAATTGCTGATCATGCTTTTCATTTTACTGTTTGTTCCGGGAGATTACGCGGGGCCCTGTTTTATCGGGTTTGCGATTGGGGAATCGCTGGGCGCGGCGGCGCTTCGGATTGCCGGCGGGATCTTCACCAAGATTGCCGATATTGGGTCGGACTTGATGAAGATTGTTTTCAAGATCAAAGAGGATGATGCGCGGAATCCGGGCGTGATTGCGGATTGCACGGGCGACAACGCGGGCGATTCGGTGGGGCCTTCGGCGGATGGATTCGAGACCTATGGCGTGACTGGCGTGGCTTTGATCACGTTCATTTTGCTGGGAGTGAAGAATCCTACAGTGCAGGTGCAGTTGCTGGTTTGGATTTTCGTGATGCGCATCATGATGCTGGTTTCGAGCGCGGCGGCATACTTTATCAATAGCGCTGTGGCTCGGGCACGGTTTGGCAATGCGGATGTGATGAATTTCGAGACGCCGCTGACCTGGCTGGTATGGCTTACTTCGGTGGTTTCGATCGCGCTGACCTACCTTGTTTCGGCGGTCATAGTTCCGGATATTGGCGGGGATACGACGCAGTGGTGGAAGCTGGCGACGATTATTTCTTGCGGCACGCTGGCGGGGGCTTTGATTCCGGAGTTGGTCAAGGTGTTTACGTCGACTGAATCGCGGCATGTGCGGGAGATTGTGGCCTCGGCAGAGGAGGGTGGGGCATCCTTGGGAATTCTGGCGGGGTTTGTCGCCGGGAATTTCAGCGGGTATTACCTCGGATTGTCGATGGTATTTTTGATGTCGGTCGGCTACTACATGAGCACGATGGGATTGGCAGCGGCGGCAACGATGATCGCGGCTCCGGTATTTGCCTTTGGGCTGGTCGCTTTCGGGTTCCTGGGGATGGGGCCGGTGACGATCGCGGTGGACTCGTATGGTCCGGTGACGGACAATGCGCAGTCGGTTTATGAGTTGTCGCTGATCGAGCAGGTGCCGAATATCGCCAGCGAATTGAAGAAAGATTACGGCTTCAACGTCAACTTTGAGCGGGCGAAGGATCTGCTGGAAGAGAATGATGGCGCGGGCAATACTTTCAAGGCAACGGCGAAGCCGGTACTGATTGGGACGGCCGTGGTGGGCGCGACGACTATGACTTTCTCGATCATTATGGCGTTGACCAATGGGTTGACACAGAATGTCGAAAAATTGTCTTTGTTGCATGCGCCGTTCCTGCTGGGGCTGATCAGCGGAGGCGCGATTATTTACTGGTTTACCGGGGCTTCGACGCAGGCGGTGAGCACGGGAGCTTATCGGGCGGTGGAGTTCATCAAGGCGAACATCAAGCTGGACGGGGCCACGAAGGCTTCGGTGGCGGACAGCAAGAAGGTCGTTGAAATCTGCACGAAGTACGCGCAGAAGGGGATGCTGAACATCTTCATTGCGGTGTTTTTCGCGACCCTGTCTTTTGCTTTCATCGAGCCGTTTTTGTTCATCGGGTACCTGATTTCGATTGCGATATTCGGCTTGTACCAAGCGATCTTTATGGCGAATGCCGGCGGGGCCTGGGACAATGCGAAAAAGATTGTCGAAGTCGAATACAAACAGAAGGGTACACCTCTGCACGACGCCACGGTGATCGGCGATACGGTGGGGGATCCGTTCAAAGATACGTCTTCGGTGGCTTTGAATCCGGTGATCAAGTTCACTACGCTGTTTGGATTACTGGCGGTGGAGTTGGCGGTGAAGCTCACGGAAACCAATGCTGGGCTAACGAATCTGCTGGCGGTTGTCTTCTTCGTGGTTTCGTTCATCTTCGTGTACCGGTCATTTTACGGGATGCGGATTGGGACGGAGAGCGCAGCGGCCAAGGCTCACGCGGGAAAATAGTAGGGAGTTTTGGGAATTGCAACGCCATCCGGAAATGGATGGCGTTTTTGTTTGATGGGCGATCAAATATGGAGTTGTGGACGAGCCGTCTGAGCTGTTCTTTCGCTCCGACGGGCCTGATCGGTTCCGCGTTTTATCCACAGCTTAGGCCGTGGGCTGCATTCTTATGCCGCTTCGCGGCTAAACTCGAAGTTCCAGAGGAGCCTTCCTGCTCCGCCCTCTTGCCGCTGGCCGTCGAGCTTCCGGCCGCTAAGGGTTCATTTGTTGTTGAATGGCGGCCATTTCCTGGCGGGCAGCGTTGGCGCGATCTCCAGGCGGCTCCTCGGTGAGGAACATTTTGAGCTCGCTTACTGCCTCTGAAAGACGGTGAAGCCGTTCCCAAGCACGGGCCGCGACGTAGTGAACCAGCGGATAAGAAGCGTGCGACATGGAGTGAACTTTGGCGGCGCTGGCGATGGCATCTTCGTAATGCCGGTCGAGGAGTTGCACCTGGGCCAGCAAGGCGAGAGATTGCGCGTCGGTGGGATCGACGGCGGTCGCCTGCTTCAGGTGGTCTTCCGCAGCGGGAAGATTGTTGTTCTTCATTTCCAGACGGGCAAGGTTGACGAAAGCCGGGGCAAAGTGGTCATTGGCGGCGATGGCTTTCTGGAGAGCGTCCTGTTCCTTCTGGGAATCTCCCAGACGGGCGTAAACCACGCCTAAATTGTTATAGGCTTCCGCGTACTTTGGGTAGAGCGCCAGGGCTTTATTGAGGGGCTCGACGGCCTTTTGCCACTCCTGCGCAGCGATTAGCTTGGTAGCTTTGTCGAATTCTTTACTCGCGGCCTCGGGCACTCTAAGGTCTCCGGCCGAAACGGGAGGGCCGCCGGGGTGCGTGTTCGCCGCATCATCCTCGGTCGCGCGCTTTACTCTGACAGAAACGGATTGGGTACTCTTGCGTTCGTCGACTTCAAAAAAGTCGCTTATGGTAGGTTGAATATCCTGCCCGCTAACCGATACCTGATAGGTGCCAACCCCCACGTTAGAGAACATCGCTCCTCCGTGATCGTTGGTATAGGTTTCCGCGACCTGCACGCCGCTTGAACCGCTAACCAGCTCGACCTTGAGTTGCCCCGTGGTGGCGCGGTCATCGGTATAAGTAACATAAACCTGGAGATTGCCGCCGCGTCGTTGGGCAAGGAGCGAAGGAACCGGCAGGCACAGAAAGGGTAAAAGCAGGAAAGGTACGGAACGATGGTGGTGAAGCACGCTGTCCCTCCCTTGCGCCAGGTGAGGCGGGACATAACACCTGGGCCATGTTACACCAAAAAACGAGAATTGCCAGAAATAAAAAAGCGGCCTCCGAAGAGGCCGCTATCAGGACTTTTGCTGACAGATTGTTAGAAGCTAATTTTTCCGTGAACCTGTACCAACCTGCCCTCTACGCCGGCGCCCTGGAAGGAGCCGTAAGGAGTGGCGGGCTGAGTTGCCAAGGCATTACATCCGAAGGTAAGGCTCGCACTGCACATCTGGCCAAGCGCTCCCGAGAAGGAGAATGCATTGGGCAGACCAAAGTTCGGATGGTTGAGGATGTTGAAGAAGCTAGCTCCCAATTCGAACCTCACACGCTCGGTGACGGCGAAGCTCTTGTTGATGTTGAAGTCCGTGTCAAAGTAGCCAAGACCGCGGAATTGGTTGCGGGAGCCTCCAAAGTTAGTCTGCGTGGCGGCGAAATTAGTTGCCTGGACGCAGGGGGTTGGGGTGAAATAGTTTCCCGGTCCGCTGGACTGGCAACCATCACCCACGGCGTTTGGCTGCAAATTGATCAGCGGGAAGGCTCCGAGGGTTAGGGCACCGTCGTTAAACGGGGCAAACCCCTCAGGTGTCCAAGGCAGACCGCTGTGGGCAAAGAATGTGCCCGCAACCGTCCATCCGCCGATAGCCTCGTTCACGAGCTTGCTGGAGGACTTGAAGGGCAGCTCCCAGACATAGTTCGCGGTCACGTTGTGGCGCGCGTCTCCGTCGCCATTGCCGTAATTCTGGCAGCTCAGGCAGTTGGGATTGCTCTGGTACTCCTGGGCATTCCATAGATTGAAGGGTGTGCCCGGGTTGGTTGAAGTCAGATCATCCAGCGAGTGGGACCAGGTATAGTTCAGGCTGCCCTGGAAACCGTGTGTGAATTTCCGAGTGACGGTGGTTACCAGTCCAGCATAGTTAGAGCGACCGACGCTTTGCAACTCTCGTACAAAGCCGAAGCGTGGATCTGTGCCCGACAGGCCGGTTGCCGTGCACTGAGGCAATTGGCCAAAAGTTCCGCTTCCAGCGGGCATGCAGGCATTCAGGTTCGCGTTCTGAATCAGGTTATCGTATCCATGGGTCCCAACGTAATCGATGTTTATGGATGTTTTGTTGCCGATAGCCTGCTGAATCTCGAAATTCCATTCGAGGTATTTCGGGTTGTTTATCTGGTTGGCGATAGAGGTGTAGTTAGGCGGCGTAAAGAAAGGATTGATGGCGGCAATCTGGGCTTCAGTGAGACCGCCTTTAAATCCTGACAGGAACGAAGCATTCGAGCCCGCTCCCAACTGCGCTACGCTGCCCGCGGCACCAGGCGCTAAGGCTGCGCCCGGGTTTGCAGGAGTGATGGTAAAGGAATTGGTGAGAGGTGAATTTCCAATCATTTCGTCCATCAGGACGCCCTGATAGAGATCGGAGAACACGCCGATGCCGCCACGAAGGACGGTGTTGGTATGTCCGAGGGGGCTCCAGGTGAACCCGAGACGGGGTTGCAGCGCGACCTTCTCTACGTTCGGGAAGGCGGTGTGCACGCTGGCGTCGATAACTTGGTTGTACGGTGTATTCGGATCGTGTGTCAGGCCCGAAAACGCCGTGTCCAAGCGCGAGAAGCAGTTCTGCGAACAAATCGGGTTGGAGTTGCGATCGCCACGGAGAGCGAGGGTTAATTTCAAATTGGGAGTGACCCGGTATTCATCCTGGAAATACAATCCCAAGCTGTAGAAACCGAATCGCACATTGCCGTTGGTGGTGTAATTCTGACTCAGGGAGTCACCATTAGCGCCGATGACGGTGCCATTCGCGAAGTCCTGCAAATCCGAAAACGAAACGAGTCCGCCGGTTCCGCTTTGGCCGTCGAAGTCAATCAGGACGTCGCGCCGGAAGTTCACACCCATCTTGAAGGTGTGAGCACCCCGGGTAATGGACAAATCGTCCGTTACCTGTCCCATGCTCGAGTTACGGCCTTGGGGAAAGGCGTTAATGTTGCCCAGGGCGGTCAATCCCCCATTGTTGATTGCGACGCTGTTGTACCCGAGGGCTGCGAGCACGGCCGGTTCACCACTGTCCGGCAGGAAGACCGCGGAGTACCACAGGCCGGCAACGATGAAATTGTTGACCACGGTGGGCGAGAAGATATGGGTTTCGTTGATCTGGCCTTCGTACTCCGGCTGGTTGCTGGAGGTGCTGAAGACGGCCGGATCGATAAGGTCGGTTCCGGTTGGCTGATCGCCATGGTCGACTTTAAAACGGCCAAAGAGTTTGTCTGCATTGCTGATGTTGTAGTCGACACGCGTGGTAAGCAGCCACTCTTTGTTGTGATTGACACCGGCGGCAGTAACAACTCCTCCGCAAGGGAGCGCTCCAGGGCCAAACGCGGTGGTTCCTACCGTGAGGTTCTCGCCTCCGCAATTCCCCGTTTGATTGGCCATCGCCGCAGCGTAGTGAGGCGAGTTCGCGTAGAGACCAAAAATCTGGTTGTAATACGCAGATTGCGCGGGCGAGGTCGCCGCGATGTTGTTCTCGACGGCAGTAATGAACGTCGGAGTTGGCAGGGTCACGGTTTGGACGCTAGGCAGAGCATAGTACAAGCCCTCCTGATCCACGAAGAAGAACAACTTGTTCTTCACAATCGGACCGCCGATGGATCCGGCCCATTGATGGTTGACGGCGAATGGCGGTTGTTGGGACAATCCGTTGGCGATCTCGGATTGCTTCTGGAACCAGTCATTGGCGTTGAAGCCGCTGCTGTTGTACCAAAAGCCTGCATTGCCGTGGAAAGCATTGCTGCCCGACTTGGTCGAGTAGTCGACCTGTACGCCGGCCTGACGGCCGTATTGGGCGGTGTAACCATTGCTCACCACCGCGACCTCCTGAACTTCGTTCTGGCCAAGCAACAGGTTGCTGGAGCCAGAGTTGTTCAGGTTCAGGAACGGATCGTTTTCGTCGTTGCCGTTCAAGGTAAACAGATTCGAGGTTGCCGGCAATCCGAACGCGCTGAAGTTGCCATAAGTACCGCCGGTATTCATCAACACGCCAGGGGCGGTTTGCGCATAACTGGTGATGTCACCACCCGGAACGGGCAGGGCGGTAATCTGGGAGCCACCGTAGGTGGTGCTGATGTTGGCGTCTTCGGTCTGCAGAAGCGGAGCCTGGCCGGACACTTCAACGGTTTCGGAAGTATTGCCGACGGCAAGCTTGATGTTGACGGCCGAAACCTGCCCGAGCTGCACTTCGACGGTTTCACCGACCGTGCGGAAGCCGGACTGGCTCAGGGTTACCGTATAGGATCCGGGCTTCAACAGCGGGAAGTTGAACAAGCCGGTGGAAGTGGTGGAGGTTGTCTGAATGTTCCCCTCGGCGTTGCTCTTAAGAGTAACCTTCGCGTTGGATACCACCGCGCCGGAGGGGTCAGTGACTGTGCCTGATATACCGCCCGTCACGATGTTCTGGGCGATCGACACGCCGGCAAGGACCAAGGCGAGCGCAAGCAGCGCCATGGTCAATATGGGTAAAGATTTAAGCCTAAAGCTCATACTTCCTCCGCTAAAACTGGGATTTGACTTTCGCCAACTGCGCTTTCAAGGGTCTACGAACCGATGGTGCACCCGACAAACTTTGAAGCTGAACTGTTAAGTCGGGCAAAAATAACAGATGATGTCAGCCATGTCTATGCACACGGATTGCCAGCCTGTGTATTGTCTGTAAACCACTCATTACTTTGGCTGTATACGTGAAGGCTCGCTGGACCCTGGAGTCGAAAGACTACGATTTGCTGTATGGAAATATGATTTATGGAAGCAGCTAGGGTGGGAAGCTCTGTAGAGACGTCAAGCTACGGTAGCTCGCGGGTCGCGGCTCTCGGAGAGGTCGCGGGTGGGTCGCTCTCGGTCGCAAGCTGGGACTTGAGGCTTCGGGTCATCTTGTCAAAGTCCGCCTTAACCCGCGCCACTTGTCCCAGCATGATGTGCATCCGCCTCGGACCAAGGATCAGGAACCCGAGCAGAAGAGCGATCAACAGTTCTGTACCGAAGCCCACGAGGTTACCCTTTAATCAGAGTCTGGTCGTTGTTGGTGATGACGACAGGCTTTTCTTCCTCGGCTTTCATGGCCGACTTGAAGCCGCGGATCCCCTCGCCGATTCCCTTGCCCAGTTCGGGCAGTTTTTTGGGGCCGAAAACGAGAAGAGCGATTCCGAAAATTACCAGCAGGTGCATGGGTTGAAACAATCCTTCAAACATTGAGTGCTCCTTATATGTTGTATGTTGTCGTCCGAAGACGGCGAAGTATTGACGATGACCGGCGAAAACGGCGCCGCGACCGTTTTTCTGGTACGGCGCCCCAAATAATGGAATAGAGCAATCCGCAAAACGCGGGCCCGTTAGAACCCAGGTTTTTACGCTGAGCGAACGGCAGCGTCGGCTGCCATGGCCATTTCCTGCAACGTGTTGAAGAACTGCTGGGTTTGACCGATGAAAAGTCCGCTGGCAGTGAGGCTCTTGACCGCAGCCACGGCACCCGCGAATTTGTCAGTTAGCGGACGAATAATCGAAACCTTGGGAAGGTTTTCCCTGAATTTGCAAGGAACGGGGAAAATCAGGCTAGGTTGAATCAGCTTATTGAGCGGGCTGAAAAAGTTGGGGAATGTGAGGCCGGATCTGGAGTCGGTAAATGGGGCGACCGAGGGTTGCACTCCGTTGCCGGCAAAATCAACCCATTCCAAAAAGTGAGCGATCTCGTCTCCGCCGATGCCGAGGGTGATCTCGAGCACTTCTGGATCGGTCACTTTCTGACTCAGGGCCGCGTAGAGACTCGACCCGCCTTGTACAATTTGTCCGAAGTGAAAGGCTGCAACATTGGCGATCGCCTGAATATGATCGTTCCCCTTGAAGTTCTTATTGGGTTCGCCGTTGTAGTCGTCGTCGGTTCTGGGGATGGCGGTCACGCCGTTGAGAGTGAGCGCCTGAGGGAAAGTGGCGCCGAGGTCCGGATTGGTTGCGCTGCGGTAGCGAACGAACCAGCTGGTGTCGACGTTGAGCTTCATGAGGTTGGTGAGGCGCAATTTGCCGGATGATCCGTTGGCTGAGCTTCCCTTCAGGGTTTCGAACTGGGTGAGGTCGACGGGTTCGGCTCCTCTGAACTGCAGATAGGCGTTGAGGAAGGTGGCGTGGCTTACTTCGTCCAGCGTATTGCTGGCGATATATTGCGGGCCATCGGAATCGAGGTTCGACAACGCAATCTGATAGGGATTCAAATGTTCTTTCGGGTCTACTTCGATGGGTGGAAGTTTGCCGATGCCGCCCAGTTCCGCATACTGGATCCAGAGGTCGGACTCGATCAATTCTGCCGCTGCCAGAAAACGGAGAATGGCGACATCGCCAGCATTGAGAGAGCCGCTCTCTTGTGCGCGGGCAAGGGTTGCATTTGATAACAAGCCGGCGCCTACAACAGCTGCGCCTCCTGCCAGAAGACTACCCTTCACGAAAGCACGGCGGTCCACTGAACGGTCGATGGATGGTAGAAGTTCTTCTTTTTTCATGTTGCTCCAATTCTTCTCGCTATGATTTTTCGTCCGGCACGATGGTTGGGCTAAGAGCCACCCACTGCGTTCGTACCTTTCAAAGCATCCCCGTTTAGAATGGCGGGATACGTGAAGCGAGATTACTGGGCGCGAATTTCTCGGTTGTCACGCTTATGTCTGCCCGGAGTAAAAAGTTATTCGAAGTTTTGTCTCTGCGATGTCACGGCCATGTCAGCATGCGTGCGAGGCGCACAGCTTTTTTGCATGGGAGTGCGGAAAAATCGCTGAACAAACGAAAGAATGGTTTCCCGATGACTTCAAAGACTGATACGGAGATTGTTAAAGTAGGCGTGCCGGTCGATGCGGCTGCAGCCGAGCGTCCGCAACGCACACGGCTGAACGGTCGCGTGGTGAGCCTTGTGCCGTTTGATCCTGTCGCGCATGCGGACGCGCTTTTCAAGGGCACTCTCGGAGAGGGGAACGAACGGTTGTGGGCTTATTTGTTCGACGGACCGTTTGCGAGTCGAGCCGCGTTTGATTCCTACATCCAGCAGAAGGCGAGTACGGAGGATCCCTTGTTCTTTGCCATTCTTGATAATTCGTCTGGAGATGCCGTCGGGCACGCAGCTTACATGCGCATGGAGCCAGCGCATCGGGTGATTGAGGTTGGCAGTATCCTTTATACGCCCGGTTTACAGCGGACAGTCGGAGCGACCGAGGCGATGTACTTGATGGCTCGCCATGTTTTTGAAGATCTGGGATATCGGCGCTACGAATGGAAGTGCAACGCCCTGAATGCGCCTTCGCGCAGGGCCGCTCTGCGTCTGGGTTTTACCTTCGAGGGGATTTTTCGCCAGCACATGATCATTAAAGGACGCAATCGCGATACGGCGTGGTTCTCGATGCTCGACTCGGAATGGCCGAAACGAAAAATTGCATTCGAGCGCTGGCTGGATCCGGCGAATTTCGACGCGAACGGGCGGCAGAAGGTTTCGCTTTCTGCATTGAATCGGGACGGGGGGTTGTGACTGTGGGAGATTCTTATTCCAGGATGCAATTGGGTCCAGTCGGCCGCGCAACCGCTGAGCATTACATCTGGGGGGACAATTGCGACGGATGGCGCTTAATTAAGGATGCAGAACTCAGCGTGATCGAAGAGGAGATGCCGGCGGGAGCGTCCGAGGTATGGCATCATCACGCCCGAGCACAGCAATTCTTTTTTATCTTGTCCGGGGAGGCGGTAATGGATTTGGAAGATCGGCAAGTGCGATTGAGAGCACGCGAGGGAATACATATTCCGCGCGGAGTTCGTCACCGCATCCGAAACGCTTCGAAGGAGCCGGTTCAATTTCTGGTTATCTCGCAACCGCCGAGCCACGGGGATCGAGTCGTGGTGAAAGCGTGAACAAAGGAAGCCTGCGGCCGGAGTTCGGGCTCGGAGCAAGCCTTCTGTTGTTCCTGGTGCAAGAACGAGAATATGATTTTGAAATGCTGACGCTGAAAGCTGTGGTCGCGACTGTTATTTGCTGCGGTGGTTTGGTCTTGGCCCAAACCACGCAAGCCACAGAATCTTATGCCGTCTACTCGGTGCTGATCCCGCAGATACAAACGCTTCCGCAGACGAAGTTTCTTATCGCCGCGAAAACGGTCCCGTATGCCGACACGAAGGTTAGGTTCGCGGTTGAACCGGAAAATGCCGTAAGCAGTGAGGAATTTGACGGACGGCTTTCGTCGGGGACGCCCACTGAGCGCACCGAGGCGCTCAAACATAAACCCTGCACAGTAATTCCGGAGGCGGAACGCATGGCGTATCTCTCAGCCATGCGGGATTACCGGCGCAAGAACGAAGTCTCTATCTCGCTCGAACCCAGATTTCAGCTGCCACACCCTTATGAAGTCGTAACAGCGGGCGAACTGGATAGAGATGGAAAGATGGAGCTTGCCGGGGCAAATGGGGCTATCGGCATCTACGAACTATCCGCTGTGGGCTTCAGTTCCGACATGACTATCGCAATCGTCTACGTAGGGCTCGATTGTCCGCGGTGCGGTCGTTGGGCGCTGCATATTCTCAAAAAGACAAGTGGGAAGTGGTATGAAGTGGCTGAGGGATGCAACTGGTTGTCATGACCAGGCGAAGAGTTCGTGAACGCTGGCTTTAACCGCCGCCGACCGAGGAGGCCTGACTACATTTAGTGGCCGGGTGCGGTGAGCTCGTGCACGATGCCGTTGACGAACGCCTTGGCGTCTCCAAAGAGCATTAAGGTCTTGTCGAGATAATAAAGAGGATTGTCGATACCCGCGAAACCTGGGCTCATGCTGCGTTTGATTACCATGACGGTGCGAGCTTTATCCACGTCGAGGATTGGCATGCCGTAGATTGGGCTGGTGGTGTCGGTACGGGCGGCGGGATTGGTGACGTCGTTGGCACCAATTATCAGGGCCACATCGGTTTGAGGAAAGTCGCCGTTAATGTCATCCATTTCGATCAGACGGTCGTAGGGGATATCAGCTTCGGCGAGCAGGACGTTCATGTGTCCGGGCATGCGGCCGGCGACGGGATGAATGGCGAAGCGCACGTCGACTCCGCGTTTGGTGAGGGCGTCGTAGAGTTCTCGGACTTTGTGCTGAGCTTGGGCGACCGCCATGCCATAGCCGGGAACGATTACGACTTTATTGGCGGCGGCCAGGATTCCGGCGGCTTCTTCAGCCGTCGCGCTACGAACCGTTCTCTCTTCTTGTCCCGCCACAGCGGCCGGCTGCACTTGTCCGAATGCTCCAAACAAAACATTGGTGAATGAGCGGTTCATCGCCTTGGACATGATTACGGAGAGAATGAGGCCCGAAGAGCCGTCAAGCGCGCCCGCAATAATAAGGAGTTTGCTGTCGACCACGAAGCCCATGGCGGCAGCGGAGAGGCCGGCGTAGGAATTGAGCAGTGAGATGACCGTAGGCATGTCGGCGCCGCCGATGGGTACGATCATCAGTACGCCGAAGAGAAGTGGAACAGCGATCATCACTGGGAAAAGCTGACGCGCGCCGGGATGCATTACAAGGTAGACCGCGATTGCCACCGAACCGGCCAGCAGTGACAAATTAACGAAGTTCTGCCCTTTGTAGGTGAGCGGGCGCTGAGGAAGGATTTCCTGAAGTTTGCCGGCGGCCATCAAGCTCCCTGTAAAGGTGAGCGAGCCGAGGATGACCTCCATGGAGAGAACTGTCATCATGAAGCGCGGGACGTCGGGAGTGCGCAGATAGAATTCAGCCGTGCCCACGAGCGTGACGCAGAATGCGCCGAAGGCATGGCTCAGCGCGGTTCGTTGCGGGACCGCCGTCATGTGCACCATGCCCAGCGGGATTCCAATTCCGGTTCCGAGCACGAGCGCGATGGCGATCCACTTGTAGTCCACGATGCCGTGATGCAGCAAGGTGCCGGCGATGGCCAGGACCATGCCGATCTCGCCAGCGCGCACGCCGCGCTGGGCGGTGGCTGGAGAGCTCATCCACTTCAGCGAGAGAATAAAGAGAGCGCTGGCGATGAGATAGATGATCTCGATGATCTGCTGATTTCCCGCCAAGTCGGTGTTCATGGTTTTGTCGGGCGACTGGACTTGAACATTTTGAGCATGCGATCGGTGATTAAGAATCCGCCGACGACGTTGCTGGTCGCGGCGATCACGGCCAGAAATCCAAATACGAATGACAACGTGCTTTTGTGCTCGCCGACCAGCACGATGGCGCCGACGACAGCGATCGCGTCGAGCGCGTTGGTCAGCGACATTAGCGGTGTGTGCAAAAGGGGCGAGACTCGCCGGATAACTTCAAATCCGATGAAGGCCGCGAGCATGAAAACGAATAAGCCGTTGATCAGCGCAGAACCCATGTTGCCTCCACGTGCAAAAGATTACGGGGTCTCAATATTCGGTTCGCAGTTTTCGATTCCTGGTTCCCAGTTCGTTATGCGCCCTGCGAGGCCAGCGCCGGCAGCTTGAAAAATTCTCGGACTCGTTGGTTTACTATTTCACCGTCGCGGGTTAGCAGGGTTTCGCGAGTAATTTCGTCGCCCAGGTTAAGTTGCAGCTTCCCTTCTTTTGCTAAGTGCAAAAGAAAGGCCGTGATATTGCGCGCGTACATCTGGCTGGCGTGATAAGGAACTTCAGTCGCGATATTGATTTGGCCGATGATGGTCACGCCGTGCTCGACTACAGTTTTGCCGGACTGCGTCAGTTCGCAGTTGCCCCCGCGTTCGCTGGCAAGATCGAAAATGACCGAGCCCGGCGCCATCCCTTTCACCATCTCTGCAGTCACCAGCACGGGCGCCTGCTTGCCAGGGACGACCGCAGTGGTAATCACCACATCGCTCTCGGCCACCACGCGGCTGAGTAATTCGCGTTGGCGCGCGTAGAAACTTTCGTCCTGCGCGGTGCCGTAGCCGCGCGCGTCCTGGGCATCCTTGGCTTCGATGGGGAGTTCGACGAAACGTCCGCCCAGGCTCTGTACCTGTTCTTTTGAGGCTGGGCGCAAATCGTACGCCGAGACCACCGCGCCTAGACGGCGTGCGGTGGCGATAGACTGCAGGCCGGCTACGCCCGCGCCAATGACGAGAACACGAGCCGGGGTAATCGTTCCGGCTGCCGTGGTCAGCATGGGGAAAATTCTGGGCAGCGTATCGGCTGCGATCAGGACGGCCTTGTAACCGCAAATTGTGCCCATCGAGGAAAGCGCATCCATGCTTTGGGCACGGGTAGTTCGCGGGACCAACTCCACGGAGAACGAAGTAACCCCGGTTTGGGCAATTTGCTGCAGCACTTCGACCGATCCGAGCGGCCGAAGAAAACCAATCAGCACCTGTCCGCGGCGCAGCAATGGGAGGTCTGCTTGCCCCGTGATGTCATTGGAACCGTAGCACAGCACTTGAACGACGATGTCTGCGGCGGCAAAGAGCGCGGCGCGATCGGGAATGATCTTCGCACCCTTCTCAGAGTAGAACGCATCTGGATAGCCGGCTTCGACTCCCGCACCCGTTTCGATAGACACCTCGAACCCGGCTTTAACAAGATTGGGCACTACCGCAGGAACGAGAGCAACCCGCCGTTCCCCCGGATAACGTTCCCTCGGCACACCAATGATCACGGAATTGATCCCTTTGAATGGGGTGAGGCGCGAACCGATTATTGTAGCGGATGAGGGTTCGACGTGCGGTGATGGCTGGCGTTTGCCGCTTCAGGAAGGTTGAACGACCGTCAATCCTTCTTGGCAGGACTTTGAGCAGGCGTGCTGGTCTCAGGCTTGGCATCGGTCTTCGCGGAATCTTCCGGCTTTTTTTCGAGGTTCTGCACGATGACGGAGACTCGACGATTGGATGCATCCAGCGGCTGACCGGGGCTGCGCAGCATCTGATCGGCGTAGCCTCGGACTTGCGAAACCTGGTCGCTTCTTAAACCATCAGCCTGCATCAGGCGGCGGGCGGCGTTAGCGCGGTCCGTGGAGAGTTCCCAATTGCCATATTCGCGGCGTCCCGCGTAGGGTTTGGAATCGGTGTGACCTTCAACGGAAAGATGATTGGGAATCTTACCCAGTTCCTTGGCTAGTAAAGAAAGCAGTTCCTTGCCCTTGTCGCTGGGGGAGGAATTACCAACTTCAAAAAAGGTCCCGGTTTCGGTTTCGAGCAATTCGATGCGCAAACCTTCGGGAGTGATGGTCATTTCGATCTGATCTTTGATTTTGTCGAAGTCGGGAACTTTGCTGATGGCTTTCTCCAATTCTTCCTTTAATTTCGGCAGGTCGTCTTTGGAAATGGCAAGAGCTTCCGCAGTGCCGACTTTCGTCGAGCCCATTTTATCGGCGGTTCCGGCAGGGTCTTTAAAGTAGCCGGCGACAGCTTCTCGCACCGGCTTGCTGGTATTGAGGAGCCAAAGCACGATGAAGAGCGCCATCATTGCAGTCACGAAGTCAGCGTAGGCGACTTTCCAAGCACCGCCGTGGTGTCCGCCATGTCCGCTTTTCTTTTTGATGATGATGATGGGACGAGCGCCATCCATAAGTCTTCTTCTTCCTCAGGCTGATGCGGAAGCGGCGGCCGCAGCTTCGGGTTCCGCGGCAGCTCCGTCCGCGGGCGCAGACTCGCCGCCACCCTTGCAAAACTTCTCTACTTCGAGAAATGAAGGACGCACATGGCCGGGAATGGCACGGCGCGCAAACTCGACCGCCATAATGGGCGCGGTTCCCTTCAAGAAAGAAATCATTACCACGCGCAATACATACAGATACGCGCCTTCTTCATCGGAAGTTTTCTGCATACTAGCCGCTAGCGGCCCTACCAATCCATAGCAGAGCAAGATTCCCAGGAAGGTGCCGACCAGGGCGGCAGCCACTTTGTGGCCAATCTCTTCCGGAGGTCCGCCGAGTGCTCCCATGGTAATCACAACGCCTAACACAGCGGCGACAATTCCGAGCCCAGGCAAAGAGTCGGCCATACTGCTCAAAGAAGCGATGGGCAGACCCGCATTGTGGTGGTGAACTTCCATGTCGAGGTCGAGGAGTTGGTCGAGATCAAAGGCTTCGACTCCGCTGACTGCCATGCGCATGGTGTCGCAAAAGTAGTCGCGAATGTGGTGATCTTTGATAAAGGCTGGATACTTGGAGAGCAGCGGGCTCTTGGCTGGATCCTCGACATCGGCCTCCAACGCCATCAAGCCTTCGCGGCGCGCCTTGTTAAGGAGCTCGTACATCATTTTCAAGGATTCGAGATAGCGTTGCTTGGTGAACTTTGAGCCTCCGAAAACGCCCAGCACTCCACCCACGATTTGTTTCAAGATGTGGAGAGGATTGGCGATCAGGACCGTTCCGATGGCGGCGCCTCCGATGACGACGAGTTCCGCCGGTTGTACCAGGACCCTGACGTTGCCGTGTTCCATCAAGTAACCGCCCAGTACCGAGCCGAAGACGACGACGATTCCGATAATCGCGAACATAAGATTCAGATCTCCGAGTTCGGCTGGTTTGCTTGAGAGTGCGAGGCGGCCGCGGCAGCCTGTTTCGCAGAAGATTGTTGTAGTGAAGTCTGCGCGCGATTCAAGAGAGATTCGATGGTGTCACCGGATTGGGCGGTGGCGTAGCCCACCGAGGTAGTGACTAATAACTGGTCGCTCCACCACTCCAGTCCTGCGCAAGTCACCATCTTGCGAATGCGGGCCCAGGTTTGTTCGACGCCAGAATCTCCACAATTGATCAGAATGGTGAGGAATTGATCCTCCGCCCAGCGTCCCAGGAAATCGCTGGGGCGAAAAGCATTCTTCATGGTTTGAGCGACCACCCGCAGAACCGCGTCGCCCGCCTGTTTGCCGTAGGCAGAGCGCAGATACTCCAAACGATCTACCTGAATGGCGATGATGCCGAAGGGCAGTTGGTAGCGCTCAAAACTCGCGAAATTCTCGCTCAGGTGAAATTGGGTGAAATCATGATTGGGGATGCCGGTGGTGTCGTCCACGCAACCATGCGCCGCCAGCGAGTGCCTGCGGTCTCTATCGCTTCCGAATCTCTGTTCGTCAAAACTCTTTGTGATCCCAATCATTGATCCGTGAGAATTGCGGACGGGAGCGACCCGCATCAGGATGTGAATTGGATGTCCGTCGCGATGACGCAACTGCATTTTTGCTTCCTGCGGTTTGCCCTCATGCAGGGTTCGGGTGAAGGGACAGGTCGCGCCACAGGCAGCACAGCCTAGGTCGTTACACTGGGGCAGAATGTTATCCCGGCAGGCGCGTCCGATCACGTCGTGGGGTTTGTATCCGGTGAGCCTTTCGGCGCCCTGGTTCCAGAACAGGACTTTCCCGTTTCGATCGGCCATGGATACCCCGATCTGCAGGCTGTCCAATATGGTCTGGAAAATCTCGGGATCCTGAAGTTCAGACATAAGACGGTTCGAAACGCTGCTAGAGCTCTTATCGGCAAGAAAAGGACAGAGCTTCAGACGACCCATATGTCGGCGGCGGGTTTTGAGGCTCCGCCGCGCTTTCCAGGCCGGCCCCGACGGTCGCCTACCTTCAGACGCAATTCCCCCCAACCTGGAAGACAGAAAGAGCCGAAGAAGTAAAGAACAGCCCTCATCTTGCCGAAGGACTTGGTGTGGCCCCTATGCGGGGATGCGCTTTTGAGGCAGAAGAAGTTTTATGTGCAGTCGAGTAATCACAATCTTCTTAACGGTGGTGCCCGCTTCCGCTCCGGCAAAACGGCGGAGAGGGTATCAGACTGTTATGTGGTTGCTGGCAATTTGTGCGGCAACAGCCACCGCATTTGCCCAGCAGACAGCTAAAGATTTGAGCGACGCGAGCCTGGAGGAACTAAGCAACATTCAGGTTTACAGCGCTTCGAAGCATATGCAGAGCGCCAGCGACGCGCCAGCGTCGGTCACGGTGGTCACGGCGGACGAGATCCAAAAGTACGGCTATCGCAACTTGGCCGACATTCTGCGCAGCGTTCCTGGGTTCTATGTCACTTACGATCGCGACTATACGTTCGTCGGGGTGCGCGGCTTTGGACGCCTGGGAGACTGGAACAGCCGGATTCTGGTATTGATCGACGGCCATCGCATCAACAACAACGTTCTCGGCCAGGCCATGTTGGGGAACGAGTTTTTGGTCGACGTAGACATGATCGAACGGGTGGAGATTGTCCGCGGGCCGAGTTCTTCCCTTTATGGCGCCAACGCTTTTTTCGCCGTTATCAACGTCATTACGCGCACTGCGAAACAAGTGCAGGATTGGGAATTTTCCTTTCAGAGGGGAAGTTTTGGGACGGACGAGGGGAGAGCGACTTATGGCCATCAATTTCACGATCTCGGCGTGCTGCTCTCCGGCACTTTTTATAACAGCTCGGGACAGACACTATTCTTCCCCCAATTTGACAGTCCAGCAACCAACTACGGCATTACCCGCGACACCGACTACGAATCCTACAAACACATTCTGGCGACTCTGACCTTTCATGGGTTCACGCTGCAAGGACTATTCAGCACCCGCGATAAAGGTGTTCCGACGGCGTATTTCGGGGCTGTGTTCAACGATCCCGCCGATCATAACGTGGACAGCCATCAGTATGTCAGCCTCGACTACCAGCACCCGATCGGAAAATGGCAATTAGACGCGGGCACCAGCTATGACCAGGCACGCTTGCAGGGCCCGGTACCAGAGGCGCCCAGCATGCCCGGCGACCCCATCGTACTGAGCACGTTCTCCTTCCGCGGAAACTGGTGGACGGGAGATATCAAGGTAAGCCGCGATCTTTTTGAACGAAACCACCTCACCCTGGGGTCAGAGATCCGGGACAACCTGCGACAAGATCAGGGCGACTTACTAAACCCACCCAACGCTTTTACGCCGGTGCCGAACAGTTCCCTGATAACGGCTCTCTATGCCCAGGACGAATTCGGCATTACCAGCCGCCTCACCCTAAACGCAGGATTTCGCTATGACCACTATTCCACCTTTGGTGGAACCACCAACCCGCGGGCAGCGCTAATTTTCCGTGCCGCCGCCAAAACTACCCTCAAGCTTTTGTATGGCAATGCCTTCAGCGCTCCCGACGTTTACGAAATCTCCCCTGACTTCGGAGGTTTCTATGACAACAATTTCAAGCTTCAGCCGGAGCACATTCAGAGTTTGGAGGCCAGAGCGGAGCAAGGACTGGGAGAGCATTTTCAGCTCGCCGGCGGGGTGTACCGCAACCGCATCGATGATTTGATTACTCTGGTGCAGGTTTCCAGCGACGAAAACTTCCAATACCAAAATTCGGGGAATGCAGACGCTTTAGGCATGGATGTTGAGGTCACGGGACGTGCCAGCAACGGACTGCAAGGCAAAGCCAGCTTCGATTACGTGGATGCGTATAGCGAGACTTCGGGACACCCGCAACTGAATAATTCACCGGGGCCGATGGCGAAGCTGAATCTCATCGTCCCCTTGATCGACCAAAGATTGTCGGCTGGAGTTGAAGGACAATTCCTAGGCAGACGCCTGACGCTCCTGCAGGATTCCTTAAGCAGTTATCAAGTGTTCAATGTCACGTTGCTCGGGCACACGATCGGAAAACATCTGGACCTGGCAGCCAGCGCCTTCAACATTCTCAACAAGAAATACTTCGATCCCGGCCGCCCGGAGGATCCCGAGGACGCTATTCAACAGGACGGTCGAAGCTTACGGATCAAAATTACCGGCAGGTTTTGAACATCATGGACGGTACACCCCGAGAACCGAGCCGGGAAAAGATGAAGCATGCAACGACGCCGTCTGGCTGGCGAGCGCTGCAAGTCGTGATTCTGCTCCTGATGCCACTCCATAGCGCGACCGCACAGTCCGCCAGCGAGTATCAAGTCAAGGCAGCGTTCCTTTATAACTTCGCAAAATTTATCGAGTGGCCGCCGAGTACTTTCCCCGATGCTTCCATGCCGTTTCGGATCTGCATTTTCGGGCGTGACCCCTTCGGCCAGGAGCTGAGAGACATGGTCAACGAAAAGACAGTGAACGGACGCAAACTTGAGATTGACTATATGGTCGATGTTCAACTGGCCAAAGCTTGCCACATCCTATTCATTGCTTCCTCGGAAAAGGCCCGACTTAAGCAAATTCTCGAGAGTCTCCAGGGATCCGTTGCGTTGACGGTGGGCGATACCGAAGGTTTTGCCGAGCAGGGCGGAATGATCAATTTTGTGCTGGACCACGATCGAGTGCAATTCAAAGTGAACCGCAGCGCTGCGGAACTGGCCGGGCTGAGAATCAGCTCCAAGTTGTTGACCGTGGCGAAGCTAGTAATCGGATAGGCGTTCGGGGAGTTTTTTCGATGCGTCATTTTGGGGATTTGTCGATCCGGCACAAGCTGACCGCACTGTTTATGGCGATCAGCGGCTTCACCGCATTGGCGGTTTCCTGCCCCATGGCGATTTACGATGTGGTGACCTTCAGGCGCGCGGTAGTTCAGAACCTGGCCGTTCTCGGGGACGTCCTGGCTGGCAACAGTACGGCTGCCTTGACCTTTCGCGATGCGGAATCGGCGCGAGATGTTTTGCGGGCTTTGCGGGCCGAACCGGATGTAATCTCAGCCTGTATCTATACCGCGGACGGCAAACCTTTCGCCCAGTACGCGCGCGATGCGAAAGATTCCAGTTTCATCCCGCCGAGGCCGCAGGAGGAAGCAACCCTTTTCAAGAACGGTCACCTTATTCAATTCCGGAGAATCGTACTTGCCGGTGAACCGGTTGGGGCTGTGTACCTGGAGTCTGATCTGACAAGACTGCATGCGCGATTACAGGGATACACCATCAACTTCGTGCTGACTCTGCTGGTCACATTCTTTCTGGCCTTCGTGCTGGCTTCACGTTTTCAAGAACCGATCTCGCGGCCTGTGCTTGAGTTGGTGGGGACAGCCAAAGCGATTTCGGACCGGGGCGATTACTCAACTCGGGCTGAAGTGCTCAATCATGACGAATTCGGTCTGCTGGCAAGTGAGTTCAACGGCATGCTCGAACAAATCGAGAGGCGCGATCTGGAACTCCAGCAACACCGCGAGAGCCTGGAGGAGCAAGTCGTTCGTCGTACGGCCGAGCTGACTACGATGAACTCGGAGCTGATCATTGCCAAAGAGGCAGCCGAAGCCGGCAGCCGAGCCAAAGGCGAATTCCTCGCCAACATGAGCCACGAGATTCGCACTCCGATCAACGGCATCATGGGCATGACCGAATTGGCTCTAGATACGGAGCTCAATACCGAACAACGGGATTACCTGATGCTCGTGAAGTCTTCGGGCGAGTCGTTGCTGTCGGTGATCAATGACATTCTGGATTTTTCCAAGGTGGAATCGGGAAAACTGGATCTGGAGGCGATCGAATTCAACCTCTACGATTGTGTGGGCGCTGCCATGAAGGCTCTGGCTTTACGAGCCCATCAACAGGGTTTGGAGCTCGCCTACGATGCCGATCCCGGCGTGCCCCCGCGACTGCTCGGCGATCCCGGGCGATTACGGCAGATTCTGGCAAACCTAGTCGGCAATGCCATTAAGTTTACCAAGCAGGGCGAAGTGCTGGTCACCATCGAAACTTGTCCGCAGCCGGGCAAAGGCGTCGAACTCCATTTCAAGGTCAAGGACACAGGTATTGGGATTCCCCCGGAGAAGCAGGGACTGCTGTTTAAAGCGTTTTCGCAGGCGGATAGCAGCACCACTCGGAAATATGGGGGGACTGGTCTCGGACTGGCGATCTCGAAGCGTCTGGCGGAATTGATGGGCGGGAAAATGTGGCTCGAAAGCAGTGAAGGCAGGGGCAGCACGTTTCATTTCACCGCACGCTTTGCGGTGGCGGAGGGAAAAGCACAATCCATGTGTCCCGCGCTTGAAGCTGAGCTGCGGGATCTCCCGGCGCTGGTGGTCGACGACAATCAGACCAATCGACGCATCCTTTGCGAGATGACTCGCAACTGGGGAATGCGGCCCGTCGCCGCGGAGAGCGGAGCGATTGGCTTGGCTGCCATGGAGGCGGCACAGCAGAAAAAAGATCCCTTCCGCGTCATCCTGCTGGACGGCCAAATGCCCGGCATGGATGGATTCGACTCTGCCGAACAAATGCAGAAGAAGATCAGGCTCAACGCCGGAGTGCCCGAATCCATCATCCTGATGCTAACCTCCGGCGGCCAACGGGGGGAAGCCAACCGCTGTCGCGAGTTGGGGATCTCTGCCTATCTCCTAAAGCCAGTGCTTAAGGCTGATCTGCTGGCCGCCATACTCGCGGCGCTCAGCCATGGGCCGGCAGAAAGCGATGCCAGCCCGGCGCTGGTTACTCGGCATACGCTCCGTGAATCGGCGCGCAAACTGATGATTCTGGTGGCAGAAGACAACGCGGTAAACCAGGCAGTGATCATTCGCGTCCTGCAGAAAATGGGACACACTCCGGTGCTGGCGCAAAACGGCGCGGAAGCGCTCGCCCTGGCGCAGGCGGAAAAATTTGACGCCGTTTTCATGGATGTCCAAATGCCGGAGATGGACGGCTTGGCTGCGACTGGCGCGATCCGCGAAGGCGAGAAAAATACCGGAGTCCACCTGCCCATCTTCGCCATGACGGCGCATGCCATGAAAGGTGACCGCGAACGCTGTCTGGCAGCCGGAATGGACGGCTATATCACGAAACCTGTCCGCTTCAGCGAGATTGAGCAAACGCTTTTAGATCTACGCAGCGTCCCACCGACGCCGAACAAGTCCATAGCGCAGCCACTGTGTTGGGACAAGGCCGGAGCTCTCAATCGCATTGGAGGCGATGAGGAATTGCTCCAGGAACTTTGTCAGATCTTTCTGGAAGAGTCTCCGAAGTTATTGCGACAACTGCAGCAAGCGGTTGCGGAGGGGAATTCCGACGGGGTCATGCGGGCAGCGCACAGCTTGAAAGGCGAGTCCGGTTATTTGGGGGCGGACGAAACCTCGCAGGCCGCACGCCAGCTCGAAGAGATGGGCCGCAACAAGGATCTCTCCGGCGCCAGTACGACAGTCGCCTTGCTGGAGCGGGAAATCACCAATCTGCACAGCCAATTAAGAGAGTCGGCGGGGGTGCGGCATGAATAAGATTCCATCCGCGCCAGCCGTCGAAGTCGTCGGCCTAAAACCAGACCTAGACGTGAAGCCTTCGCCGCTCAACGCAGTGCTGATCGCCGAAGACGATCCGATTTTCCGCCGTATTCTCGAGAGCTGGTTCAAGAAGTGGCACTACGCCGTGACGGCCGTCGGAAACGGACTGGACGCTTGGGAAGTCTTACAAACGGAAAACGCGCCCCAGTTGGCAATCCTCGATTGGATGATGCCTGGCATGGATGGAATCGAGCTCTGCCGCAGAATTCGCGGCCGCCAGCAGGATTCCTATCGCTATGTAGTGCTGCTGACCGCGAAGGACGACAAACAGGACGTGGTTGCCGGACTGGAAGCCGGAGCTGACGACTACTTGACCAAGCCGTTTGACGTGGACGAACTTCGCGCCCGAGTGCGAGCGGGCAAGCGGATTCTGGATCTGCAAGCAGCCTTGATCCATGCTAAAGACGAGCTGCAATTTGCGGCCGCTCACGATCCGCTAACCGGACTTTGGAATCGTGGCGCCATCCTCGACTTGCTGAGACGAGAAGTTTCCCGTCGACAAAGAAGCGCCGACGCGCTAGGCGTGATCATGGCCGACATCGATTACTTCAAGAAGGTCAATGATACCCACGGTCATCTGGTCGGGGATGCCGTGCTGGAGGAAGTGACGCGGCGACTAACGGTGGGCGTCCGTCCCTACGATGCGGTGGGACGTTACGGGGGTGAGGAATTCTTAATTGTCTTTCCCGGTTGCAGCGCAGCCAATTTAATCGTGAGCGCGGAACGGCTGCGCCACTGTGTTGGAGATCAGCCCATCGAAACCAGCGCAGGCCTACTCCCAGTCACTCTTAGCCTGGGGCTTTCTTCAGTGGAGCAAGGCGAGAAGGAGACCACCGATTGCGAAACTTTTCTTCACCACGCGGACGAAGCACTTTATGCGGCGAAGGAACGAGGTCGAAATCGCGTGGAAATGTATCTCGCATCGAAAGCAGCCGCGCGGGGAGGCGAATGATTGTCGGCTGGGAATACGAGAGTCTGCGTTCAATAGAGCGATAGCACCTTGGTGGGACCGTCTAGCCCGGATGTGCCATTCACAAAAATTGGCCTAAGAATTAAGTTTCTAGGTGAGCAGTTCTGGGGGAGGGCTGCCCGGGCGTCCAATGACTCGAGAGAGTCGGACGCCCGTTTTTTTGTTCCATTCTGATCGGCATTCCCCGCCTTCGAAATCATTGCAGTCAGGCAAAGCGGACGAGTGCTCCCTGTTCGTTTTTCTGTTTTGATCAGAATGTCGAAATGGTGAAATTCACCGTAACGCGGGCCTGGGTTTCGACCGGCCGGCCGCCTTGATAATAGGGTTTGAAGTGCCACTGCTTCACCGCCTCGCGAGCAGCCTCCGAAAGAATCGCAGGCCCGCTGAGTACGTGAATATCTTGAATGCTGCCGGTCTTACTGATTAATGCCTCCAGAATGACGGCGCCTTGAACTTTCATCTGCTTGGCGAGCAGCGGATAACTGGGGTCAACTCGAGAAACGACTTGGGCGCTTCCGGGCGAAAGTTGAACCTGTGCGCTGGCGTTTGAGGCCACGGAGCCGTTGTTTTGACTTTGATCAGAAACTACGGCTTGCTGTGATGCGCTTGGAAAGCTGGGTTGCATGTCCAGCTTAACGGAACTGTCTCCGGGGCTAACGGCCCGGTGCTGATTGCCAGCTACAACCTCCACTTGAAGAGGTGGCAATACGGCGCGATTCGTCGCGGTAATTACCGGCGACATCGATGAGTCGGCGCCAGTCGAAGGCGCGGCTGCTGCCGGTCGCTTCAATTTCGGACGTGCGTGGGCCGGTATCGGGGTTATGACCTTGGGCGGAACCTCGGGCGTGACGGATTTCGTCGGCGCAGGTTGAGCATTGACCTGGGGTACACTCTGCTCCGAGGTTTCGGATTCAGCGCTTGGACTCGACGGGAACCAGAACTGGCGGTCTTTGATAACAACCGAGATCAGCGCCAGCAGCAGAACGCCGAGGGCGATGAGCATGCGGCGGCGTTGCTGTTGTTCGAAAGCCGGATGTGGCACGGGGCTGCCAGTCTCTGTGCCGCTATTCTGCTCCAGCATAGGCATAATGCGAATTCCCCTGCCCCTGCCGAACTCGGGACTTGCTGCTTAGTATGCCTCGAAATGGGCTGCAAAGCTAGGGGCGAGGCTACTCGTGCAGAGACGACGCTCCGCCCAACAGCGTGTTTCCTCAGCAAGCGAGTTGTTCGCGAGTCAACTTCAAGCCATTCAGGTTGCCAAGTACAGTGACCGCAATTGATTCGGTGAGGAAGAACTCATTGGCAAGTTCCTTCACATCCTCGGTCGTTACGCTTTCAATCCTCTCGATCAGTTCGTCCATGCTGTAAAAGCGGTCGAAATACATCTCCTGTCGCGCCAGACTGGACATACGCGCCGTGGAGGACTCGAGCGACAACATCAGACTCCCTTTCAATTGATCTTTGGAGCGGCGCAGTTCTTCTTCCGGAACATTTTCTAACTTGAGTTTGCGAAACTCGGAAACAATCGACTGCACGACTTTGCCCGCCGATTCGCGCGACGTCCCCGCGTAAACTGAAAGGCAGCCAGTATCGCGGTAGGGGTTGAGGTCGCTGTAAATCGTATAGGCAAGTCCCTGGCGCTCGCGGATATTCTGGAACAGTCGCGAACTCATTCCACCACCCAATAGAGTATTCAAAATATAGGACGCATGCCGTTTCTCGTGGGCGATAGGATGGGAGGGCACGCCAACGCAAATCTGCACCTGCTCCAGCGCCTTCTTGTTGCGCATGATGATGCGTGGAACGATCTTCGGTTGCGGGCTGTGAAACCCGTTCTTCACGGGTTTCATGTGCTGAAAATGTTTGGCAACCAACTCCACAAAATGTTCATGCTTGAGATTTCCCGCAGCGCAAATGATCAGATTGCCGGGCGCGAAACGTTGCCCGTAGAAACCGAGGACGGAATCGCGCTCGAAGGTCTTCACCGTGTCCTTGGTTCCGAGAATCGGCTTGCCCAATGCGTGATCTCTCCAGAAGTTTTGCGTAAATATTTCGTGAACTAGGTAGTCGGGGCTGTCTTCGTCCATCTTGATTTCTTCCAGGATCACACCCCGTTCGCGAGTGATGTCCTGGACGTCAAAGGTCGGGTTCAAAACCAGATCGCTCAAAACATCCATGGCGATCGGTAGATGCTCATCCAGAATTTTGACGTTGAAACAGATGCACTCCTTGGCGGTGAAGGCATCCATATTTCCGCCGATGGAGTCGACTTGGCGGGCGATGTCCTCAGCCGAGCGATGCTTCGTGCCTTTAAAAACCATGTGCTCGACGAAATGGGAGATGCCGTTCCATTGCGCATCTTCATCGCGCGATCCGCTTTTAATCCAGATTCCGATTGAGGCCGAACGAATATGCTGCATCTGTTCCGTGATCACAGTCAGCCCATTGGGCAGCAACTCGCGGCGAATATTACGTACTTCTTCAACCATAGCTTTTCTTTAACTGGCACCGCAGGAGCGGGAGGTCCTTTACTATTGTTACACATTTGTTATGGCGCTGCCGGTTGCGGGATAGCCATATTTAATGTTTGTAATCATATACTTACGTGGATTCCAAGCGAGTCTTGGTTCCCCCCGGGCTCCAACCTCTCGAGTCTCCTCTACAATGAATAAGGACCGTTTCACGGTCTCCTATCCATGCGCGACCAGAAATCAAAGGTACTTTTGGGCCTCACGCTTCGCGAACTGACGGACTTTGTCGAGGAATTCGGCCAACCCGCTTACCGGGGGCGGCAATTGTTCGAAGCGCTCTATCGCCAGCGGGTGGGGTCTCTGGACCGGATTTCCACACTTCCACAGGAGTTTCGGCAGAGCCTGGGGGATGAAGGATTGTCTCTGGGCGTTCCTGTGATCGACCAAAAATTCGCTTCCCGCGACGGCACGGTGCGATACCTGATCGGCATGGACAACGGACAGAGTGTGGAAACGGTCTGGATGCCCGAAGGCGACGACGGCGAAACCGGCGACGGAAGCGATGCCGGGAACGCAATTGAAATAAGTGGAGCCCCTGACCGCGCCACCATCTGCGTTTCCAGCCAGGTCGGTTGTGCCGTCGATTGCCAGTTTTGCCTGACCGCCCTGCTGGGAGTAAAGCGCAATCTGACCGCGGGCGAGATCGTAGGGCAAGTCTGTGCTGTGTTGAATGATCAGCGCGTCTCTCCGCCTCAGGACCGAGTAAATATTGTCTTTATGGGGATGGGTGAGCCGTTCTTGAATTACGAGAACTTCATCAAGGCGGTTTGCCTGCTGGTGGACGGAGTTGGAATACCGGAATCGCGCATGACGGTCTCAACTGCCGGGATTGTTCCCCGCATCTACGATCTTGGCGTCGAAGCGGTGCGGCCGAAGCTGGCCATCTCGCTGAATGCTCCCAACGACGATCTGCGCAGCCAACTGATGCCCATCAACCGCAAGTGGAACTTGGAGAAGCTGCTAGCGGCGGCGCGCGAGTTTCCTCTGCGGAAGCGGGAAAACCTGACCTTCGAATACGTTCTTCTTGACGGCATTAATGATTCGGTGGATAACGCTCGCGAAGTCGCTGAACTGATCCGCGGAGTGCGAGCGAAGGTGAATCTGATTGCGCTCAATCCCGGGCCGGGGATTGCGTTTCAAACTCCGACGGAAAATCGTGTCTTTCAGTTTCAGAAGATACTGATTGCCGCAGGCGTGCCGACATTCATTCGGCGTCCGCGAGGACGGGATATTTATGCCGCCTGCGGTCAGTTAAAGCGAACCGTGGAATTAGCTGCTTCCCGAAGCGAACTCTGATTGCGTGAATGAACCCCGCACAGGCGTGGACACCGGCGCCTAGATTGATTGTGAACCCTCAGGGGATTACGGCTGCCTTCGCATTCGGAACCAGCTCTAGCGACCTATAACCCCGGGGAACTGAGCTCGAAGCATTCGCCGAATCCAGCACTGCGGGTAATTCGACGCGGAAGATCGCTCCACCCTCCGGCCGATTCTGGCAAGTGATTTTCCCGTTGTGTTCCTGGATGATGCCGTAACAGACGCTGAGGCCCAAACCTGTTCCCTTTCCAACTGGCCGAGTGGTGTAGAAAGGATCGAAAACCCGGTCCGGTTCTTCCATGCCGGGTCCGTCGTCGCAGAACTCCAGCAGGACTGATGTGTCCTGCAATCGCGCAGTCACGGTAAGTGTGCCGCCCGACTCCGTCATGGCATGAAGGGCGTTGTTCGTAATGTGCAGGCAGACTTGCAGAAGTTGATTGGAATCGCCCAAAACGCGCGGCAACTCCTTGGTAAAGTTGGTTTGGACTTGGACATGAGGGCCGTGCGATTGGGGCAGGCACAGCTTCACCGCGGTCTGCACTAAGGCGTTGATGTCCACCAGAGTCTTCTCCGCCGGAACCTGCTTGGCGAAGCTCAGAAGACTCGAAACCAGGGTTCGCGTCCGGCGCACTTGCTGTTCGATCTTTTGCATCAGGACCCGCTGCTCGACGGTGAGGGCCGTCGCCCCGAGCAACTCCGAGTAGCCCATCATAGCGGCGAGCGGATTATTCAATTCATGAGCGGCTCCGCCGACAAGTTGCCCCAGCGACGCCAATTTTTCCGACTGTACGAGTTGCGCCTGCACTCGCTTTAGATCGTCAAACGACTTCTGCGAAGCATTCAGCAGTCGCAGTAGTTCGCGATCCAGGAGGTGCTGTTTGAAAAAAACCAACGCTCCCATTAGCAGCATGCTCGACAATGTAAGCACCAGCCGGAAAGTACGAACTCTTTGTGGGATGCTGCCATCGAACAACGACCACAGCGCAAACAGGGGAAGCGAAAAAATGGTGGCCATGCCCAGCCTCGCCACCCAAACTCCGTAACTCCTCGAAACTTGCGCAGGTTGCTGCTGTCCAGAAGAGCGCAGGGCCAGGATTGCAATCAGAGTGATCCAGCCCATGGAGATGGCCAGCGATATGTCGTACAGGCTGCCTGAGTAATATTTCTTGTGCTCCAAAAGGTAGTTTGCGATGCAGGAACCGACGGAGTAGGTAAGGCTCGCGCCAAACCAGTTTGCGTAGATGTTTCTCCAGGAATCCCGGCCGCGCAACCAGAGCACACCGACTCCCGCAAGGAACACCATTTGCTCGGTAAGGTAAAGGATGTTGAGGTTGTGGCTGTAGCTGTGGGCAACCGCCTGCACGTACTGCCAGGGAATCACGGTGAACAAATAAAGATAGAGCCACCAAACCAGCAACAGTGCAAAATCGAGAGTTCCCAACCGTGTGGTGCGATCGTCTTGTTGCAGGTGCGGCTGCAGCGCCAGTGCGGCGGTCATAGGAACGATGTGAAGGAACATTACGACGTCCCCAACAAAAGGATTGGGGACTTCGCTTCGCAAAAAGACTTCAAAGTAGGTCCATAAAACCTGGTAGGAAAGCCAGAAGCCAATGCCGAGCATCATCAAAGCCCAGAACACCCGGATGCGGCCTCGGGTTGCAAGAACGCAGGGCAAAAGCGAAATCGTGGCGGACAAAAGCAGAAGGAGTTGCACAACGTCGCTCAAAGCGGTAAGGCCAAAGCCCTGATGCAGAATTAGCGATCCCGTCGCCTGCGCGCACACCAATGCGGCGACTATCGAGATCCAGAGCTTCGAGCGTCGGGAAATCATCCGTTACTGATTCTAGGCACAATACGCCAGAGGGAAAGTTACTCTAGTAACCATCTCCGGCGTCACCTGGTTAGCGCTCCTTGAGTGTTTGGTTCGACTTGCGTGGGCAGGTTACTTCGGCGATAAGGTCCGAGCATCTCGATGAAGCCTCTGTTTGGAGTGTTGATGTTAGATACCGACGACGGAAGTTTCGCTTGCTCTGCGGCTCGCTTACAAATAATATCCGCCTAACATTATTCTGGGTAGACGGGTCGTATTCGATTGCCATTTCAAGCATTGCGAGATCGATTTCTGTGGAGGCTCCGTGCCCCCATGGGCCCGGGCGAAGTACGGCGGACTGAACGCTGGCTCGCCACTGCCCGAGTTCTGCTGGCAGTTTCCGCACTGGTAGCGATCTGGATGGATCCCGCCGAGGTCCGTTATTCGCTTTGGGCCTATGGATTGTTGGCCTTCTACATCGCCCAGGGCGTCATCATCATAATCTTCTTGCGCCGGCGGCAAGAATCGACGCCATCGTTCCGCCTGCTGGTTCACAGCGCGGACGTGATCTGGCCGGCTCTCATTTCAGTTTTTGCCGCGGGCCAGGGAAATCCTTTCTCACTCTTCTTCGTTTTCGTTCTCGCGGCTGCCGCCTATCGCTGGGGATTGTGGGAGACTCTTGGAACTGCAGTGGCGGCCGTGTTGTTACTTTGGATAGAAAGTTTTTGCCTGATTCATCTTAAATTTGGTGACCGCGTCAATGGTTTGCTTTTGCGCCATAATTTCCACCTGCCTCTCCTGCAGTTGAATAATACCGACTTTGAACCCAAGCACCTTTTCATGCGCTCGGTTTATCTGCTGGTTTTGGGCGTCCTGCTGGGATATCTCGCAGAACAGCAAAAACAGCTTCGTGCCGAGAAAGCAGTCATCGCTAGAACGATTGGAAAAGCGCGAGTCGACGCCGGACTGACCGGAACCATCGAAGACATTGCCCGTGAACTGCTGTCCATGTACGGGGCGAAAGAGCTGCTCATCGCCTCCCAGGAAACCAGCAATTACCGTGTGTTCGTTGGCGAACTACGCCATGTCAATGGCGAGACTTCCTTTCGATGGCTCGACCCATCCGCCAGCGACCGCGACATCTATCTTTATGAGTCTCCGGCCACGACATGTTACGCGCGGCGCAGCGGAAAAGCGGGGGCTGGAGATTTTTCTCTCCTGGGATTGGATTCCGACGGCGGACGGATTCGAGATCTTACGCCTGAATTTCTCGATCCGCTCGCGAAGAGATATGATTTCCGAAGTTTGATGTCGGTGTCGTTTGCATTTGGGCGGGAATGGTCGGGGCGAATTATCCTACTGGATCCTTCGTTGACCGGCGACACCGAGGAAGAGCTGCGCTTCCTGGAAGAATTAGTGCGCCAGGTTGGCCCGGCGGTTTACAACGTGCTTCTGCTGCGGCGTTTGCGACTACGGGCTGGAGCCGTGGAGCGCGCGCGTTTTGCCCGCGAGCTACACGACGGAGCTGTCCAGTCGCTCATCGCCGTCGAGATGCAGGTCGATGTCCTACGCCGCCAATCTCCCGGTAAACCTGATTTAGTGACTGCGGAACTGGGCAGGATCCAGGGCCTGCTGCGCGAGGAAGTTCTCAAGTTACGCGAACTGATGCAGCAAATGAAAACCCTGGATGTGGATTCCAAGAAGCTTTTGGGATTACTATCTGACACGGTGGAAAGATTCCAGCGTGAGACCGGGATTTCCGCCCGCTTCCTTTCAGATCTGGACGAACTGAATATGCCGCAGCCAGTATGCCGAGAGTTGGCGCGCATTGTGCAGGAGGCGCTGGTAAATGTCCGCAAGCACAGCCAGGCACGGCAGGTGCTGGTGCGGCTGGGTTCTCGCAATGGGGCATGGCACGTATTGATCGAAGATGACGGGCGTGGTTTTCCATTCGCCGGGCGCGTCTCTCAGACCGAACTCGATACTATGGGCAAAGGGCCTTTGGTTATTAAGGAACGTGTCCGTTTAATTGAGGGCGAACTCACGATAGAATCTAGTCCAGGCCAGGGCTCGCGCTTGGAGATCATGGTCCCGCAGCGCCGGCAAGTAACCTATGGATAACCGAAGACCACAGCCGACTCGCATCCTGATTGCCGACGACCATCCTATATTCCGCGATGGATTGCGGCGGCTTTTGGAAACCGAACCCGACCTCAAGGTGATCGGAGAGGCGTGCGATGGTGCTGAAGCTGTTAAGTTGGCAAGGCAGCTTAAGCCCGACATCCTGCTTCTCGATCTTGCCATGCCTCGCCATCCCGGCCTGGAGGCGTTGCGTGAAATGAGTTCCGCCTCGAACCAGAACTCGGTTCGCGTGATTCTGCTGACGGCCGCAGCCGAGAAAAACCAGATTGTCGAGGCTCTGCAGCTCGGGGCTCGTGGGGTAGTGCTAAAGGATTCCGCTACCCAGCTTTTGCTGAAAGCAATCCATACCGTCATGGCGGGAGAGTACTGGGTTGGACGAGAGAGTGTCTCCAATCTGGTGCAGTATCTCCGAACTCTGGTGCAGTCCTCAGGAGAAGAAGCTAAGCAGAAGAAGTTCGGGCTCACTCCCCGTGAACTCGAGATTGTTTCGGCAGTGGTTGCCGGATATTCCAACAAGGAAACGGCGGAGTACTTCAAGATTAGCGAAGATACGGTGAAACACCACCTCAGTAATATCTTCGACAAACTGGGGGTTTCCACCCGCCTGGAACTCGCGCTTTTCGCCGTGAATCAATCCCTGCCACTAAAACCTATCGCCTGAGCAATATGGCACTTTGGTGCCATATGCCGCCACCGAAGAGCCATTGTCGGGCTCTAGCCACGTGTTTAGCATTTACAGGACAACTGATATCAGGGGGTATCTCGCTGATGTCAACCGATCTCCTTAATGTTGCGAGGAGTGATGTGGTTCGGTAGCAAGGAGGAGCCCGTGTCGAAGTTCTTCTGTAAACTGTGGTCGGATGATAGAGGCCAGGACGTGGCTGAGTACGCGGTCATGCTCGCGGTAGTTCTGGTGATCGTGGTGGGCACCATTCGCTTGATCGGCGCGAATGCCAATAACGTATTCTCATCGGTTGCCAGTTCCGTCACGCAGTAAATTCGAATCCCGGATTTATCCCTCAGTTAGCTTGCAAGACTAGTCGGTAATATCCAATCCTCGTAACTTTCCAGCCAGATTCCGTCTTTTCCCTCGGTTGCTACATCCTAAGAATTAGCGTCTGTATTTGCGGCAGAGAGAAATTGGTCTGTGCTAGTGAAGTTGAATCGAGCGGCGATATGCCTGCGGCGAGACCCCAAACCATTCTTGAAAGGTGTGGTAGAAAACAGTCGGCTCGGAGAACCCGAGAGCGTAAGCCACTTCAACGGTCGTGGCGCCTGTGCTCGAAAGAAGAAATCGCGAAACGTCCCGGCGAGCCTGCTGGAGCAGTTTCCTATGGGACGAAGATTCCTGCCGCAATCTTCTTTGCAGGGTGCGGCGGCTTAGATTCATGCGCTGGGAAATATCGTCAAGAGCGAAGTCTCCGCTACCCATCCCCTGACGGATCAGGCTGAGTGCGGCTTGAGACAAAGTTTGTGTCTCAGGCGGGCACGCCGACAGCTGTTCCGCGACGGCTGCGATCACTCGATGAGCATAGGAATTGGCACTTTTGATTGGCGTACGAAGGAAGCGGCTGTCGAAAAGGAGCGAATTCTTCGGCATCCCAAAATGAACCGGGGATCGGAAGATGCGCACGTGCTCGGACGTGTCTCTCGGTTTCCGATGCTGGAACCACACTTCGCGGAGTTTCCACTCCGCGGAGGTCAAGTCGCGGAGGAATTGTGTCACCGTTGCCATGGTCTGCTCGCAATCGTGGTTAGGCTCGGGGAGTGAAGTTGCCGAATACTCCCACTGAAAATGTGCGGCCCTTCTATCAACATCCAGCTTGAAGTTGCCGACGTTGGTCCAGATGGGCAAGTAGCGCGCCTGGCTGCGAAGCGCATCTTCCACCGTCGAACTGGTCACGATCGAATATCCTACGATCCCGTACGACTGCACTTTTACTCGCTCTCCCACGTGGATACCGAAGGCGCCGTCTTTCGTCATTCTGGCGGCGTGCTCAGAAAGCATCATCAGGTCGGAGTAAGGTATTCGGAGTCCAGAGTCGTCGATTGCCTCGCGATCGAGGCCGACGGTTCGAAGCAGTAGATGGGGGTCGGCGCGAACAGCGACGGCATCAGCAATCCTACGCGCCGAACGAGCAAAAACTGTGGGAACCTGAGACATGCCTACCTCTGAGATGCTCTGGCCATCGCCCTATAATGACACCGCGGAAATCGATTTGGCGCAAAAGATCATACCTTACTCGGCAAAACCCATGCTACGGTTAGCCTTAGCGTGTGCGCAGGGGTGCAGATTTGTTCGACATTCAGATGAGCGACACCTCTTTTCGGCTGGCTGAAAGTGCGCAGTACAACATCTTGAGAGGTCCCAACGGCCTGCGCGCCGGTTGGCGGCTGCTGATCTTTTTCGCGATCCTCGCCCCTATGGGTTACTGCGCCAGCAAAGCCGTCGACACTTTCACGGAGAAACTCAACACCACCCCTATGGGCTCGCCCTTGGGTGGCACCGTGATGATGGGAATTTTTCTCGGGGCTCTCCTCTTAGCCAGCGGAATTATGGCGAGAGTCGAGGGTCGCAGCATCGCCGATTACGGACTGCCGTGGCGACGCGCGTTCTGCAGCCAGTTCTGGTTGGGAGCTCTTTTCGGTTTCGCTTCGCTTACGGTTTTGTTGCTGGTGATCCATCTCGCGGGTGGCTTTTCATTCGGATCTCTGGCCTTGCATGGCGCGGACATATGGAAGTATGGTTTCTTCTGGTCCGTGCCGCTTTTTCTGTCGGCGCTGCTGGAAGACTTCTTTTATCGGGGCTACCTGCTGTTTACCCTCACCACAGGGATCGGCTTTTGGCCGGCGGCGTTCGCGACCTCGCTGTGGATGGGCGGAATGCATTACCTGAATCCCGGCGGGCATGGACTGGGTCCGGTCGCTGCTTTTCTCTACTGTATCGCGACCTGCGTGGTGATTCGAAAAACCGGCGACCTTTGGGCGGCGTTGGGAATCCATGCGGCGTTCGGGTGGGGCGAGATTTTTTTCTACGGTGTAGTTTCGAGTGGATTTCCCGGACAGGGGCATTTGTTCAGTTCCAGCTTTCACGGTTCCACAAGGCTTACAGGCGGTTCGTTCGGGCCTGAGGCAAGCCTGCCTAGTCTCGCGATGCTCGTGATTTGGGGAATTTTATTTTCACTATGGTTTCGCGACGCGAAGTATCCGAACGCTGCCGCAATCCGGGATCCTCGCCGCAAGCGCGGACCGGTTCAGACGGCGGAACGGTATCGGGGCATCCAAGATGTGTCGTAACGTCCACAGCAGGAACCGATGGGCCGGGCTTCAATCATTGACTTTGTTGTCGTGCCTCGAATGGCAAATTGTACTGGCTCAGGACGCCGCAATTTGGCGGCTGGATATACGGTCCTTATGTGAACCACAATCACTATGCCGGGCTGATGGAAATGCTGACGCCGATTCCTCTCGTAATTTCTTTTGCCCGCGGCGTTCCACGCGCGTACAAAGCACTGGCAGTTCTCGCCTCGGCAATAATGGCGAGCACGATTTTCCTCTGCGGATCGCGGGGTGGCATGGTCGCATTCGCTGTCCAAATGGCTTTACTGGCAGGCTTTCTGATCACGCGCCAGCGAAATTGGAAAGCTGCTGTTGGGTTGTGTTCCTTTCTGATCGTTGCCCTGGGATTGCTGGTTTGGCTTGGCGGCAGCGAGTTGACAGGTCGGATGGCGAGCCTTCATGACGCGACCCGGACGGAGTTGTCCGGGGGCACGCGGTTGGCAATCGATCGCGACGCACTGAAAATGTTCGCGCAAAGACCGCTCTCAGGATGGGGGTTGGGTGCGTTTCCTGTCGTCTATCCGCAGTTCAGCAGTCTTGCTACCAACTTCCAAGTGGGCGCGGCGCACAACGATTATGCGCAGTGGCTGGTTGAAACGGGAGCGCTCGGCTTTGCCATGCTGGTGTGGTTTCTCCTGACGCTGTTTCGTTCCGCCCTGAGAAAATTGAAGCAATCGTCCGCCGACCCGAAAACAGTCGTGACTCTAGCCGCCCTGCTCGGCGTGATCGGCATCCTGGTCCACAGTTTTGTGGACTTCAACTTGCGGATACCGGCGAATGCGGCCCTCTTCTATGTGCTTTGCGTGATAAGTGCAATGGAGCCGGGTCTTGGCCAACACCACGGCCAACATCGCAGAAGACGTCGCTCCAGTACCTTGCGCGAAAACTCACCTCTTGCACTGGCGCACGATGTTCTGCCGGGTTGAAGTTATAGCGAGACCCGCGCGTTTTCTCGCGATGTTCCTTTTGGGCATGGCCCTTGGAGCGGCTGAATTGAAAGGTCCGCGCGGAGAGCACCATGTTAAAATCACCTGACCCACACAACTTCACTATGACTATTGAATCCATGCCAGCTGCGTTGTTTTCTGACCTGAAAAGCAAGATCGAGCAAAAGCAGGCCCGAGTCGCCGTCATCGGACTTGGCTACGTAGGTCTGCCTTTGGCGCTGCTCTACACCGAGCAGAATTTCTCGGTAACCGGATTCGATATAGACGCGCGCAAGGTCTCCACGCTGGATCAGGGAGGCTCTTACATCTTTCGTATTCCCGCGACCGAGATTCAAGCCGCAAAGAAACGCGGCTTCAGCGCCACCGCCGAGTATGCCCGTCTGACCGAGATGGACGCGATCATCATTTGCGTTCCCACCCCGCTCAACGAATATCACGAGCCTGACTTGAGTTTCATCACCGACACGGCGAAGTCGATCGCTCCGCACCTGCGCGCTGGGCATCTCGTGATCCTTGAGAGCACGACATATCCTGGCACCACGGAAGAAGTATTGATCCCGATTTTGGAGAAAGGAAATCGAAACGGCCTCAAGGCTTCGCGTGGCGATGCTTCCAACGGACAGGAGTTTTACGTCGCGTTCTCCCCCGAGCGGGAAGACCCGGGAAATCAGACTGTGGCGCGCCGCGACATTCCGAAAGTAGTCGGCGGACTGGATGCGAAGGCGTCTGATCTGGCTGCCGCGTTGTATAGCGCGATCTTTAATCGCGTGGTTCGTGTATCGTCCCCTGCAGCTGCGGAGATGACCAAGTTACTGGAAAATATCTACCGCTGCGTGAACATCGCGCTGGTAAATGAGTTGAAGCTTTTATCTCTGCGCATGGGAATCGATATCTGGGAAGTAATTGCCGCGGCTTCGACCAAACCCTTCGGATTTCAGGCTTTCTATCCTGGTCCGGGGCTGGGCGGCCACTGCATTCCGGTCGATCCGTTTTATCTTTCCTGGAAGGCCAAGGAGTGGGATTTCCGTACCCGCTTCATCGAACTGGCCGGCGAGATCAACACCAACATGCCGTATCACGTGCTGGAATCAGTCGGCAAAGCTCTTAATACGCAAAAGAAAGCATTGAACGGCGCGAAGGTGCTGGTGCTGGGACTCGCATATAAGAAAGACATTGACGACTTGCGCGAATCGCCTTCGCTCACCATTATCGAACTGCTGCAGAAAGATGGCGCGCAGGTCAGCTACAACGACCCATATTTCCCGACCGTGGGCAAAGGACGCAAATACGATCTACAAATGAAATGCGCACCCCTGGAAAATCTCGGCCAGTACGACTGCGTGCTGATCGTGACGGATCACTCCGACTATGACTATGCTGGCATCGTGCGCGAGTCCCAGCTTGTGGTCGACACTCGTAATGCCACCCGCGGCATCAAGAGCCCCAAGATCGTTCACTGCTAACCGCGATCAGTTCACGGTCAGTGGTGCCGTGACGCTGCCGATTTGGCCGCTCAGATTATTCCGAACCACGAAGCGTACGGCGTAATTTCCCGGAGGCAATTCGAGCGCATTCTGGTAGAAGATCCCGTCCGCTTTGATCTTGGCCAGCCCTGCTGCGGGAACCGTTCCCTTGGTTGTCTGTCCAGCGCTTCCGACTGTGGCCCCGTTTAGGCTCGCTTGCGCGATAAAGTCCACATCAAAGCGGTTCTTGTCTGCTTCGTCAATCAGGCCGCTTGCTGGCAGATGCAACGCGAACGCTACCTTTTTCTTCGTACCATCCGGAGAGGTTCCCTGCCATTTCACTGTCACCGCAATTCCCGTGCTGTCAAACGGAGAGCTTAAAGCAAAACCAATATCGGCTTTATGCGTCAGATCAGGATCAACAGTTGCGTTGGTGACGAAATAACCGGTCCGGGCACGCACCTCGACATCTTTGCGCTGTACCGCCACTTGCAGCTTTCGCCAGCCCGGCTTGGAATTGCGAGTGTTCATGTAATAGCCCAGCACATAGTAGGTGGAGGAATCGTCGGCCGCGCGCTTGAAACCCGAAGCCAGATCGTTGCTGTTGTAAAAGGCGCGGCCACCGGTCATCTCGGCAAATGTTTTGAGGGTGTCGATGGTGGAACTCTGCAACCCACTTCTGCCCATAACATTGTTCGCCGAACCGTCCCCGTTGTAGGTTATGTCGCCGCCCGACGATACCAAGCCTCGAACGTCCACGGGATAAACCGAGACTTGCGCATTTTTCAATGCCTCCATGGCGCGCTCATAGAGCAATGACTCGCTGCCCCCGGGCACGCTCGAGGGAGAATCCAGCGGAAACGGAAAGCCTCCGGTGGCCCAGATCAAAGACTTTCTTCCCGGAATGCCGGAAAGCGACCACGCAATCGCAAGGAAGGCCTTCATGGTGTCTTCAATGGCTCGCGATTGCTGGTAAGCTCCTTCGAGTGCGTCTGCGTTCATAATGAACTGCCGCAGTTTTTCTGTTGGATCCTCTCCCGGAGTGCTTCCCCCGGTGAGTTGGCTGGGATGGTCGCCGGCGCCCACAATCTGTCCTTCCGCACTAAACGCCTGCATTGGCGAAACTTCTCCGCTAGCCTTCTTGAGAGCAGCAATCAGCGAGGCCGGGTCACCGTTGAGACCGCTCAGCACCTTCACTCCCTTGCTGCCGACCACCACCAATCCCAGCACCTGACCTGATTCCAGATGGTCGGCCAGATACTTAATCAATTCTTTTCGTCCATAGGCCTGATCGAGGAATGGAGTGTTGATGGTATCCAGAGCGATCAGGGTGACAGCGCGGGGCTGCTGCTCATCAAGGACGAGATTACTGAATGTGCCCGGAGCGCTTTGTGCTGTCGCGGGCCGTGCATTGCTCGTGATGATTTCTTCAAAGGTAG